>Ga0007797_1000649_pt1 | contig 10537 bp, 9 predicted proteins | sample CryBogmetaGMA25M_FD_60364 | JGI IMG/M metagenome (GOLD analysis project Ga0007797, IMG submission 60364) | Freshwater microbial communities from Crystal Bog, Wisconsin, USA - MA2.5M | ecosystem: Environmental > Aquatic > Freshwater > Lake | place: Crystal Bog, Wisconsin, USA | collected 2009-07-06 | reverse complement strand
ACCTTGCGCAGAACTGGCCAGCCGTAGAGCCGGGCCAGAAAACGAGCGTAGCCCAGGGCAGCAGTGTTTAGGGAATGCTCGGCGGCGACGAAGGCTTTCGCCCGTTCCCCCAGGGCAGCAGCTACGTCGGGCCGTTCCAGCAACAGTCGGCAGTAGCGCAGGATCAGTTCGCCCTCGGAGGAGTCAGTGTCCACCTGGGCGGCCACCCCGGCGGGCAGTTCGGCAAACGAACCTACGGCGCTGACCAGGGTTGGCCGACCGGCACCAAGCAGGCGCAGTAAGCTCGCGCTGGTCTCGCCTCCGGTGGGGTAGCGCAGGTTCAGGCAGATGTCGGCGGCGGCCACGTAGTCTTCAAACTGCTCGCGGGGCACGTAGCCGGTGATAGTGACGGACTCGGTCAGGCCCATGCGCCCGATCAGGCCGACGAGATCATAGTTGGGCGAGACACTACCGACCAGGATATAGCGTGCGTCGTGGCCCGCATCGCGCAGATGACGCAGGGCGCGCAGGGCTGGCTCAAGCCGTTTCCAGGCATTAATGTGGCCAAAGCTCGCCAGGATTGCGGCGTCGGCGGGCAGACCCAGGCGGGCGCGGGCATCCTCGCGGGCCAGCGGGGCGGGCAGAGGCACGCCCATCGGCACCACAGCGGAAGGCAGATCAGGGCGGATGATCGCGGCCCGCTCAGCCACATAGCGACTGTGGGCGATCATCCCGCGAGCAGCGGCTAGAACCGGCTCACAGCAAGGAAAATCGAAAGCCGCATCGGTGAAGCGCGAACGGATCATCATCTGGGCCATGTGCGCGCCCGGCTCACCATAACGCTCGGCCATATCGCGCACATAGATCTGTACATTGTGCTGAATATTGGCGGCATACCAGAGCATAAAGTGATGTAGAACCAGATCGTGCAACACCACCACACCCGGCATACGCTGCGCAGCCCGCCAGATCTCGGCGTGGGCCGGACTATTGCCCATATGGTAAACCAGCCCGTCGTAGCGGCGGCGGCGTAGCTCGCGGGGCAACCGACGCAGCGGTAATACCTCCAGGTGCGCGGCCACCTGCGGGTTCGTGGGCTTTAGTCCATCCTCCACAAACAACGTGATCTCAGCGTACTGCCCGAGGTAGGGCAACAGTTCCTCACTGTAATCCGAGATCCCTGACGGTGCGGGGTTGACGGGTGAGCAGTAGGCGATACGCGGGATGTGCATGGCGCTACGCCTCCACGCACCAGGATTGGACGCCGTGGGAGACGAAAGAGAAGGGCCGCACATTTACACCGGACTGAGTCAGGGCACGCTCCAGATCCAGGCGACGGTCGAAGGGGCACGCAAAAACCATAAAACCGCCGCCGCCCGCGCCCGTGATCTTACCGCCCCACGCCCCGTGCTGACGAGCCATCGCATAAACCTCGTCCACAATCGGCGGGGCAATATGCGGCGAGAATGCCTTCTTCACCTCCCACGCCTCGTGGAGCAACCGCCCGAAGTCGGCGATGCGCAACTGGCGCAACAGACGGGTGGACTCATCCACAAAAGCCTTGGTCTCATCGTGAAGCCGCAGAGTATCGCCCTTGACCAGACGTTGCACCTGGTCGGTCATCAGGTGGCGGGTGAGTAACTGGCGGTCGCCGATATAGCCGATGATCAGGCAGCTCTCCAGTTCCAGCAGGGCAGTCGGGTCAGTGATCACCGGCTCAACAATCACCCGATCTTTGCCGAAGTGGTAGAGGCACATCCCGCCAAATACGGCGGCGTACTGATCCTGACGCCCGCCGGGAATGCCCAGGTCAACCCGCTCAATGCGGTAGGCCAGTTCAGCGAGTTGATGGGGATCGTAGCTCTGGCCCGCGATGGCGTAGAGCAGCTTGAGCATACTCACCACCAGAGCCGAGGATGAACCCAGACCGCTACCGGGGGGCGCGTCGCTGAACATCGTCAGCTTAAAACCCGGCATCTCCTCCGAGCGCACCGATTGGAGCAAGGGCATGGCGTCAAGGACGGCCTGGGGCAAACTCAGCGTGCCGTCCCACTCGCGCCCGCTCACCAGCCGACTCACTTCTTGAAGGTCGAGGGAGCGAATGGTGATACCAGGTTCGCTACTGGGCGTGAGCATACAACGCACGAAGAGATTAATCGTGCAGTTGAGTACTTTGCCGCCATGCTCCTCGGCGTAAGGGCTGACATCCGTGCCACCACCGAAGAAACCGATCCGCATCGGCGCACGGGCCTTGTATATCTTCATCAAACTGCCCTCGCAGTATTTCCAGCCAAAAGCGAGGCCAGTATAGCATAGGGAAAGATTCGGTAAAGCTGGATCGAACCTTGTCCTAGCTCAATAATGTCACGAATGTCACGAGATGTTCGCCATTGCGATGGAGCGCGCTCTACGTCCGCACCTCGCTCCGTTTGTAACGATGAGTCCGCACATAGCTCACCATACTCCCCTTGGCGTCAAGGTTGATGCGGTAACTGGCGAGAACATCGTTACTGCTAGGAACCCGCTGTAACTCGACCATCTCGATATCCACAACCCAGCCTCCGCCCTCGCGATCAACGCGCGAGACAGTGTCTACCTTTAGGCCAGTCAGAATACTGAGCTGTTCGCGAGCGGCGCTAACGATCTGTACCATGTTCATGCCTAATTTCCTAATGCATGATTTCGGAGGGACATCACTGAACGTACTGTTACCTCCAGACGACATTGAGTGTAACAAAGTTGTAGGGTGGTACTGGCCCAACAGTCTTAAATATTATCTGCGGACCCATACTATTGTCCAGGTTACGCACGGCGGTGTCAAATCGCGCCTCTTCGACGCGGTCAAGCAAGAATGCTGCGTTCATCACCATGCGGTCAGTGAGGACGGGGTGGGTGACGGTAGCGCGAGCGAGAGGACTCAGGCTAGCAAGGATCTGCTCGCTGTCGCTCTCGCGCCGCTGAATGACTGCCGCCTCGACCAGTTCGCCCAGACTGATTCGATCATAGTAGGTACTCTCAGGCGGACGTGAGGCGATGCTGTCACGTAGGGCGCGGATGGTGGGCTGCTGGTCGGCAATCTCATGAAAGATCTGCTCATCAACCCAGAATGCCCTCAGCCCCAGCTCGATCTGCCCACGGAGTTGGTCTAGCTTCGCCACAAGGTCGTCGTAGCGCTGGATAAGCAACTGATGGTAGATGGTCTCTGAATCAGGGGCTACAATGCCAAAGCAGATTGGCAGCACCGTGTGCTGCTGCATCACGGCCTCAAGCACCCGTGTATGGGCCATCATATTACGGCGTGTGCTGTCGTACTCCTCGCATGGCGAGTCACTCACCACGACGGCAAGGTCGCGGTAGGGAAGGGTGTAGACGCGAGCACCCCGCTCGTGGATTCCGCGAGCAGGTATCGCACGAGCGTCTGCGCAGCGAATAACACCGTAGAGGTACTTGCCGGTGAGTACGTCTGTCTCAAGCATCGGGTGGCTCCGTCACTACTGTGTACACTGGAAGGTTCAAGGGAAGAGAACACTCCCTTGAACCTCCTTACGGTGATTGCCCGTTTGTGCCTGCGCTGCGCTACGGCAAGCCGGCGAGGCTACGTGCCTGGACGATCCAGTCGTCCACATTGGACAGACGACCTGCATCGCCGAGCGCCTTGCGTAGTTCCTCCGGGCTGCTCAATGCCAACTGGATATACGTACAGATCCCGGCACGGTCGAGCCGCTGCTGAAAGGCGGGACCAATGCCGTGGATTGTGGTTAGATTATCACGGTAGGATCGGGGCTGAGGTGCCTCAACCTCGGGTGCAGGCTCCTTCGCAGCCGGTTGCTTGTCGTCCTGAAGTGATCGGATGACCGCATCGAGATCACTGTGGATGGGGGAAAGACGCAGGCGCAGGTTCGTCGCAAGCCGACGGAATGTTTCGACATGATCAGGGCCAGTGGGCCAGTGGGAGTGCTCCAGTTCATTGTGAAGGGTGACGATGTTGCGGTGCACGCCCTCAACAATCTCGCTGATCTGGCTGCGCTCAGCGCTGTTGAGCTGTCCGAGCGCGTGGCGGATCTCGGTGAGGAAAGATTGCACGTTGCCAACGAGTCCGTCAATGTGGGCACCGATCTGCCGCTCCTGCTCCTCATCCAGTGCCCCCCCCTCCAGTGCGCGCAGGATCGTCACCCGTGCCATCTGGGCATACGCAATCAGCCCAACCTGCCCAATCCGCTGCATGAGATCGCTGCCCTCCGCAGATTGCGGGGCTTCGACCGGCGTGGCGACCGGCTCAACCGGCGCCTCGTGCGAGGCTTCAATCGGCGCGACCGAGGCTTCAATCGGCGCGGTAGGGTCTTCAACCGGCACAGTCGGGGCAGCTTGCGGGGGTTCGACTGGTGCGACGGAATCTTCGACCGGCGCGTCCGGCACAGCAATAATCACAGTGGTGTGCGTGGCGGGCGGGGCCACATAGACGGGTGTAACCGGTGCTGCGGTAGCGGACCACAAAGGGCTCCGGGCGCGCAGCGAGCTCAGCATAGCGGCAACGTCTTGGGCACGTGTCTGACGGTTGCGGCGCAGTTCGGCCGATTGATTGGTGGCAAGGGTGTCGCGCTCTGCGCTGAGCGACTTAATGTATGCGGACACCTGCTCGCGCAACTGGTGGAATTCCTGCACACGTGTCTCGTGCGAGGCGGTGGAATCTTGGCTGCGCGACGTTGCCAGGTTCTGCAGCAGTGCATTCACACTATCTCGCAGTGTATTGGCATCCCGCGTGCGCGCCTCGTGCGATGTGGCAGAATTCTGACTGCGCGACGTTGCTAGGTTCTGTAGCAACGCATTGACACTGTTGCGCAGTGCGGTGGCGTCCTGCACACGTGTCTCGTGCGAGGCGGCAGAATCTTGGCTGCGCGACGTCGCCAAGTTCTGCAGGAGCGCGTTCACATCGTTGCGCAGCGCGGTAGCATTCTCGTGGAGGCGAGAGCGCAGTTCGGATGCGCTGAGGGCCAGTTTGGCATCAAGGTCGGCGCGGAAAGCCGCCACTGCGCTACGCAGTTGCGCGGCCTGTGTTGCGAGGAATTCTCGCTGGGCGGATGAGGTATGCACGCGCGAGAGCCGATAGTCTCGGATCTGGCGTTCGGCAGCCTCACGCACATCAGCGGATCGGTGGTATTGAGGGAGAGTCACCGCACGGCTCCTTAACTGTGATCCTATGGGCAGGCATCTGCCACGTATGTTATGTGTAGGGGGCCAACGATATATTGCTGTGATGAACGATTATAAACTACGCGGATGCGGTGAGACCCACCGCCTCGGCATATTTCAGGTACGTATCTACGCCAGCGACCACAATGCGGGCCTCAATGGCCAGCAGTTCGATTCCCACGAGGGATACACGAACCCAGGCATCAATCACGATGCCTTTATCGAGGATACGATCCACAACCTCGGCAAGACTGCTCGATGCGTTGACTTTCTCGATAGCCATTCCTCTCCTCCTGTAAATAAAGCGGTGGCTAGACTCGGATCATGCTATCCGAATCTATTACACCGCAGAATTATCCCTCTAGCCGTTAGCTCTGCGCAAGTGTTCTGTTAGGGTTTTGTTAGGCGGAACAACGAAGGGTAAGCAAATACACGAATGGTGGGATCCGTCATTCGTGTATTTGCTTGCCGTTTGTTGTTCCTTATGCGGCTCGTTCACCGCGCAGAATATAGCCGTGGCGTGCTACAGTGCAGAGGCGAATGGGACGACGCGGGTCGGGTTCGATTTTGGCGCGCAAGTTCATCACATGCCAGCGTACAAGGCCCGGCTCAGCTGTATCGGGAGCGTAGTTCCACACCCCGCGTAGCAGCCGTTCGCTTGAGCAGATCTCGTTGGGATGGCGCATCAAGTAGCTGAGCAGATCGAATTCTGCGGGCGTGAGCTGAACTGCCGCACCGGCGACATCAACCTCGCAGGTGTGCAAATCAAGGCTCAGGCTACCGACACGAAGCATATTTGTTGGTGCTGCGGGTGTGCGGTTCGCCCCACTTCGTCGTAGCAGTGCCCTAATCCGCGCCTTCAATTCGCGCAGATCAAACGGCTTGATCAGATAGTCGTCGCCCCCCTCGTCGAAACCACGGATACGATCCTCAATGGTGTTGCGTCCAGTGAGGAAGAGTACCGGTACTTCTGCGAGATCTGTGCGCGCACGCAATGTTTGGCACAGTGTAAATCCGTCGGTGTGGGGCATCGCCACATCGAGAACAACCAGATCTGGCTGCTGACGTTGCATCATCTCGAGTGCCTCAGAGCCATCGTGAGCCATCCTCACCGTGTAGCCCTCGTCGTGAAGAGCCCGGCCAACTACCCACAGAAGATCCTCTTCATCATCAACTAGCAATATGTGTTGCACGGGTACTGCTCCTGCCGGATCTGGTCTGCGCTTAAGACCTGCTGTAGAATCGTGCGCACATCGCTGATCAGAAAGGGCTTGGCGAGAAATCCACCGATGTGCGTGTGTGCTTCGTCCATATCCTCACGATAATAGTACCCTGACATGAGGACGATAGAGGTGCTAGGGCTAACCATGTGGATGTGCCGGGCGAGTTGAAAGCCATTAGAATCAGGTAAAATGGCATCAACAAACGCTACGGTGTAGGTATGCTGTTTGAGAAGATTCATAGCACTGGTCGAGCAACCGGCGATGCTAATCCACATATCATTTGTTCGGATCATCCGTTCAAGAGCCCAGCACAGGTCTGGTTCGTCATCAACGATCAGGATCTTCATTCGTGGCACCCTCCGTAGGCGTTTTTTCGCGTGTGTGATTGTCATGCAGCATATAGAAGGGATCCGCCCCCTCCCAGCAAAATCCTAGTGCGGCGCAGCCGCGAGATACGTGTCAGTGATCGGCAGCCGAATGATGAACGTCGCTCCTTGCTCTGGTTCGCTAACCACCTCCATTGTGCCATGGTGCTGCTGCACAATGCTATAGCTGATCGAGAGTCCCAGCCCGGTACCCTTGCCTACTGCCCGCGTGGTGAAGAAGGGATCGAAAATCTTTGCCATATGCTTGTCAATAATCCCATGTCCGCTATCTCTGAAGCGCAGTTCGATCAGATCATCAATCAGCCGACTCTGCACGGTCAACTCTCCACCCTGTGGCATCGCATTACATGCATTCAGGATGAGGTTGGTGAAGACTTGCTGGAGTAGTTCGGGGTTACCGTAAAGTCGTGGCACATCGGGCGAGAAGTCGCGATGGAGCGCGACCTGCGAGACGAGAAGTTGGTGTCCTAGCAGCGTAAAGGTTTCCTCAAGGGTGGCGTGGATATTGAGCAGCCTGAATCGCTCTTGCGGCGGGTGGGCAAATTTGAGCAGGTGTTCGATGATCAGCGAGGCACGCTGGGCCGAGGCGACGATCTTCTGGGTACACTGCTGGCGCAGTTCATCATCGTGGGGGTGTTCATCAAGCAACTGTGCACTCGCCGCGATGATCGCCAGCGGGTTGCGGATCTCGTGGGCGATCCCACCTGCCATAACCCCGAGCGAGGCCATTTTAGCCGACTGCGCGAGCTGGGCCTCTAGGCGCCGACGCTCGGTGAGGTCGCGACCAACTGCCACTAGGGCGACCACTGCGCCGGTATCATCGCGCATGGCCGAGCAGTTCCACGCCACATCTACCTGCTGCTGCGGATTCGATGTGATCAGGCTCGCCTCAGTAGCGATGCTTTCTTCGTCTTGAATCAGGCGGCGTAGTTGTGTCGCTAGGGCGCGACGCTGGTCGGCGGCGCAAAGCGAGAGGAACGATTTGCCGCGTACCTGATCGGGAACTAATCCCGAGACTCGCTCCGCCGCTCGGTTCCAGGTGATAACCTCACCCTGCGGGGTCATTGAGACCACCAGATCGCTCGCCCAATCAATGACGCTTGCGAGGTAGCGTTCGGCCCGACGCACCTCCTCGCCAAGTTGCTCGCGCTCGGTGATGTCCTCCATCAGCAGCAGAACATTTTCCACCCGCTGGCCGCTCTTTATCGGGATGAGCCGGTAATAGTAGGTGCGGGTGATGATTCCTGGCGCGCGATAGACCATCTTCTCGCCATCGAACGTCTGGCCGCTGGCGAATACTGCATTAATCTTCGCTTCAAGCTGGAGGAAACGTATCAGCACGGGTGGGAAGAGTTGGCTGATGGGACGTCCGATCTCCTGTTGTTCATCATGGCGGGCCTTGCTTAAAAAATTTTTATTGGCCGAGACGATCCGTAGATTGTGGTCAATCACCACCAGCGAGATGGGTACGCTTTCGAGAACACGATTGATGAATTGTTCGCTATTTGACAGTTCTTCGTAGAGTTGCGCTGTTTGGAGAGCGGCAGCATGGCGATCCGCAATCAGTGCGGCAAACCAGAGATCCTCTGAGGTGAAGGTCGGGGCATCTCCAAGGCGAGCCAGGTTGAGGACCCCCTTCAGTTCATCGCCGATCATCATCGGCACACATAGGGCTGAACTGATGGCGTGCTGATGCATGTACTCGCTCAGGTGCGCTGGAATGTCTGGCCCACTCGGCAGGAGCAGCGACTGGCGGTGCTGGGCGACCCATCCTGCAATCCCCTCGCCTAGACCGATTATCGTCTGATTAACAATATCGGGATGAATACCGATCGCTGTGGTGATCCGTAACTGACGGAGTTCGGGATCGAATCGCATAAGCGAAGCACGATCAGACTGGGTAGCCGATGCCACCACATTGAGCAGATCGTGGTTGAGAGTATAGGGATCGTGGTGTGCGAGGAGGAAACTTTGCCAGCAATCAAAGAGAGACTCAAGGGTGGGTTGCCATGTCCGGTCGGCACTCGGCAGTTTCTGAGCTATGGGCATGGATTCCACAAGGTTACACGTTTCTAGCAATCTCTGGGGAGTTCACGCGCCGACCGACCGGTGATGAGAGCGCATCTCGATACGGTGACATATCCACGAACCCCGGCTTAAAAAGTAAAAATCTGCATGGTATTGTACGATACAACGATCGCCATTATAGTAGTGTGTAGACGAAGTATAAAGGATCTCCTGTGGGTGTCAATCACTATTTACTGCCTTGGTGTGTCGTCACCTGTTATGTTGTGATTTTTGTAACCTATTAACTTCCTAACGCAACCCTAACGGAAGGCTTGCGTACCGCTAACACGCATCGGGTCAATCTTCGTGTCTAATAGATCATAGGTTAAGGACTACCTATCTGGAAGCGCTCTTGTGCACCGTTGCCGCAGTAGTGAGCGTGTGAGGAAATGGCCATGACCGCACCGACAATCGCCGCAGCCTCCCGAAGTGCTGCCGGGCCTTCACTCGCAAAGCTGGTAAGCCACGTCCCCGCCGATCGGCGCTGGCGTCGTCAGGCTGACGCGCTGATTGTGATTGGCCGACAGCTCGAACTGATGGCTCAGGAGCAAGGTCACACCGCGCATGTCGCCGTGGGCACGCTCCGATTCTCACTTTTCCGCATGCATCAGGGGCGGATCAGCCAACTGGTGCCCTTCTGTCAGAGTGTCACCGTTTACGGTGAGGCCGACATTGAGCCACCCGAGATCCCAGGCATCACGTTTGTGTCTGTAGCCCACGGAACTCCGATGAGCCAGGAGTGGTTTCTGGTCATTGATAGCCCCACCTTCTGGGGCGCGATGATCGCTCAGACGATCACCGAGCGGGGTGATGGCTCTGGACGCCGCTATCTCTTCGAGGGAGTACTCACCTCCGATGAGCGTGTGGTGAGTCGGGCGAGGCTCCTGCTCAGTCTCGCCAGCGGTCATCCTAATGCCGAGAGCTTTGAACGCGATGCTCTGGCGAATCGGGTACATTGGGGGCAGGTTGCCTATGCCTTGGCGACCCACTCCGAGGCGCAGCGCCTTGATATACTCGGCTGTCTCGGTGAGATGCCGGAGCTCCAGTCGTTGCTGTCGCTGCCAAACCACACACTTGATCAGGTTGCACCTGAGGCAATTGATATACTGCGCCGCTACTGCGGCTCGGTTGGCGAAATCCTCTATCGCTCCGATAGCGACGTGTTGATTCCGATAGCGTGGAGCTGTCCGCAGCGCCCTGATGAGCAGCCGGCAATCAGCGGCGTGATCGGTCAGGCGTTTATTCAGGGCCAACTTGTGCTTGCGCCGCTCCTGCCCGCCGACCCTGAGCGCGCCTTGCTCAGAGAGGCAAATTCGGTGGCGGCCATCCCGCTCACTATCCGTGGTCTGCCGTGGGGTGTCCTCCTGGTGGGCCAAGATGAATTCGACCCCGAGGAGTCGCTCACGACAACGACGGCTGTCGGTGTGGTGGCGTTGCTGGAGCAAATGATTGCGGTTGATTCTTCCGCCGCGTTGTTCCTTCCGCCGCCGCCGGAAGTTCCGGCTAGCGATGGGTTCGATACAGAAGCTCCCTATATCGCGCCACCCAGTGCCCCTGCGCCCAGCTTCGCGCCGCCTAGCAGCCTGTCGGAGAGACGGTGGTAGCATCCGGCAGGGGTCGTTCTCGGACACTTATCGTGGTACAAACGTGCGATTTCATGCCGGATGCGCGCTTCATGTCCGGTAGATGGAG
>Ga0007797_1000647_pt1 | contig 10549 bp, 7 predicted proteins | sample CryBogmetaGMA25M_FD_60364 | JGI IMG/M metagenome (GOLD analysis project Ga0007797, IMG submission 60364) | Freshwater microbial communities from Crystal Bog, Wisconsin, USA - MA2.5M | ecosystem: Environmental > Aquatic > Freshwater > Lake | place: Crystal Bog, Wisconsin, USA | collected 2009-07-06 | reverse complement strand
AGCCCCTCCCCCACGCGGGGGGAGGGGAGCCAGATCTCTTTCTGGTGCGAAATACCCCCTCTCCCCTGGTGGGAGAGGGGGCAGGGGGAGAGGGGGTTCACTGACTTTGCATCAGCCCTGGCAACGGGGTGCACCAACTCTGCCTGCTATAATAGCCACGAATGGAGCAGCACAACCCGCACGTGACACACAAGTGGGCAAGGTTCGCCGTGATCGCCCTAACGGTGTTGGTCGCAGGGTGTGTGCCACGCGAGTCACCGGTTGCGCAGCCGGCGATCACGCGCACGGTTGATCTGAGCCATGTGGTGCGTGAGGATGTTCCCTACCTTCCCAACGAGCCACACACACAGATCCGTCGGGATGCTGATGGCACGATCAGGTATCTTCAGATCGGTGCCCGCACGGGTACGCTGCTGCGAATTATCGCCGCGCCCGGTGCGAGTCCGGCAACGGTCGAGCAGCTTTCGCCCCGCGACTTAGTGCTGCCCGCCGTGGTGATTGACGTGCGCGACCGGGCGCAGGATCAGGCCGGGTACCGGTTTAGCGCAGATGAACTCGGGGACTGGGAGCGTCGCAATGGGCGTGTTCCTCAAGATGCCCTGGTGCTGCTGGTGACGGGCTGGGATATGCGCTGGGGAGATCCAGGTGCCTACCTAGATCTTGATAGCGCGGGCCGCTCGCAGGCTCCCGCCTTCAGCGATGAGGTGGCGACAACGCTGCTGGAGGAGCGCGGGGCGATGGGACTCGGCATTGATGCACCCGGAACACCCTTTATGCCCGCGAGCGGCTACCGGCTCTTGCTTGAGAATCTGACCAACCTGGAACAGCTACCGCCAACGGGGGCTACCGTGGTGGTGGGCGCACTGAAAATACAGGCCGCCCAGACGAGTCCGGCGCGGGTGATCGCACTGATACATTAGGCACAATACTTTTCGATTAAGCCAATTTTGTGCCAGCCTTACCCCCTCACCCCCTGCCCCTCTCCCACCAGGGGAGAGGGGAGATTTCTACATTAGAGAGTGATCTGCTCCCCCTCTCCCGTTCTGGGAGAGGGGGCTGGGGGGTGAGGGCTGCGCGGCAACAGAACAGAATCGTTATTCGAAAAGTATTTAGGCATGCAGGTGACAAAATGACAACCGACAACCAACAACCGATCTCTCTGCGCTACCGGGCCCGGCAGTTCTTTGCGGCGCTGCGGGCAGAGGTGGGAGCAGACGAACGTGCGATGGTGGCCCGCACGCTCGCGCCGGAGGAGTTCTGTCTGTTTGATTGCATGCCGACCTACGATCAGCGCCACTGTCTTGATGTACATCGCACCCTGGTGGATGCGGGGTATTGCGATCCGCTGCTGCTGCGGGCGACGATCTTCCATGACTGCGGGAAGGTGGACGATAACGGGAGGCCGATGGGGTTGGGCTGGTATATTCTGGTTACACTGCTGAAACGGATACCGCCGCTTTACCACGCCGCTGCCGCCAGTGGGCGCGGCCCGCTGCGACCAATTCGCATCTACGCTGAACATGCCTGGCGCGGTGCGCAGATGGCTGCCGCCGTCGGTAGTCCACCCGAGATCGTGGCAATCCTGCGTCACTACCATGATCCTGCGCCCACCGGCATGGCGGCGATCTTGCAGTGGGCGGATGAGCAGCATTAATAGTGAAACGCAATGAGTAATATGCCGCGTACCGATGGGGTGCGCCAACTACCCCTGGGCGATCTGCTCGCGCTGGGGAGTCAGATCCGCGCCGACAACACGCCCGAGAGTCTGCTCCACGAGGTGGCCGAGACGCTGCGCCGCGTGGTGGCGAGTACCCAGGTGTACGTGCGCCTGCGTGATATTGACAGTGATGCGTTTAAGGCGGCGGCCTTCGCCGGTATCTCTCCCGAGATTGAAGTGCGCCTGCGGGCCGAGCCGGTGCTGCCGAGTATCTACCCAACCCTGCTGCGCCCCGAGCTACGGGTAAGCGACTCGTATCTCATTCCCGCCAACGGGGAGTCTCCCAACGCCGCAGATGCGGCGGCCACTCCTCCCAACGCGCCAACCTTGCTGGTGCCTCTGCGTGGGCGTGGCGACCGGCTGATCGGCGTGATCTACATTGCGCTCTCGGCATCTACTGCTCTCGACCCAACTACCGCCCAGGTGATCGAGGCCATCGCTCGTCAGGCGGCCCTGGCGGTGGAGAATGTGCGCCTCGCGGAACGCAGCGCCCGCCTGCTGGCCAAAGAGCAACTGCTCGCCGAGCTTGGCCGCGATGTCAGCGCCACCCTTGACCTGGCCGATATTCTGAGCCGGACGGTTGAGCGGCTCGATGTCGCCTTTAGCAGTGGCTCGCTCTGCCTGCTTGAGGATGACGGGACGCTGGCGGTCGTCGCCGTCTCGCCCAATGAATCGGCCCTGCTCGGTACCCGCTTTCATGTTGGCCAGGGCATGGTCGGCTGGGTGGCCCACCATGGCCGCTCGTTCTTCGCCAATGAACCGGGCGACGATGCGGCCTTTGCGCCGATTGAGCCAACGTATCGCTCGTGCATCACTGCGCCCTTGCGCAGTGGTGGTTGGGTGATTGGCACGCTCAATGTGGGCAAGCCGCAGTCCGGCGCGTTCACCTATGAGGACGTGGATCTGCTGGAGGCGATTGCCGCTCAGGTGGGCGGGCCGATCACCAGCGCCCGACTCTACCAGCAATCGCAGCGACTGGCCGCCCAGGTGCAGCACCGCGCCGATCAACTCGCCGTACTCAACACCATTGCCCGCACCGCGAGCGCCAGCCTGGAGCAAGAATATAGCCTCCCCGAAGTGACCAAACAGATCGGCAGTGGCTTTGGCTATGATCAGGTTGACCTCTTTTTGGTGGACGATGAGACAAACGAACTGGTGCTGGCTGCCTCTTTTGGCACACTACCCTCCATGAACATCGGCTACCGCCAGCACATAAACATCGGGCTGATCGGCCAATCCGCCCGTAGTGGGAAGACCTTGCGGGCCAATAACGTGCGCGTCGAGCCGGATTATTTCGTAGTGACGGAGCGCAGTGAGACGCGCGCGGAGCTGTGCGTGCCGATCATTGCCAGCGGGCGCACCCTTGGCCTGCTCAACCTTGAGTCGCCACAGCCAACCGGTTTCAGCGACGAGGATGTGGCTATTCTGGAGACGGTAGCCGATGTACTGGCTGGTGCCTTGGAGAATGCCCGGCTCTACCGGCGCGCCCAGGCCGCCGCCGTGCTAGAGGAGCGTAACCGGCTGGCCCGTGAGTTGCACGATAGCGTCTCACAGCAGCTTTTTAGCATGACTCTCACCGCGCCAGCGGCCCGCGCCCAGATGGAGAAAAACCCGCAGCGGGCCGCCGCCCAGCTAGAGCGGCTCCAGGAGACGGCCACCGCCGCCCTGGCCGAAATGCGCGCCCTGATCTTCCAGCTACGTCCGCCCGCACTGCGTGATCAGGGACTGGTGGCAGCGCTTCAGCAGCACGCCCAGGCACTCTCGCGCCGTGAGGGAATATCCATCGCGCTCAGTGTTATCGGTGACGACCGCATGGCCCGTGGGTTAGAGCAGCCGCTCTTCCGCATTGTGCAGGAGTCGCTGAACAACGTGTTCAAGCATGCCAACGCTCGCACTGTGACGGTGTCGCTGGAGTTTGGTGCCGAGCAGGTGCTGCTACGGGTAGCCGACGATGGGCAGGGATTCGATCCCGATGCCACACCCTCGGGGCAGGGCCGACACCTGGGTATGATCAGTATGCGCGAGCGAGCCGCTGAGATTGGTGGCACAATGGAGCTACGATCACGGATCGGTGGCGGTACCGAAGTAACAGTCACTGTTCCGCGTGTGACAACATAAGGGGGGAGTCCATATGGAAGCGATTAGCGTGCTGCTGATTGACGATCACCGCGTCGTGCGCCAGGGTCTGCGCGATTTTCTGGAGCTACAGGACGACATTGAGGTCGTGGGCGAGGCGGGCAATGGCACCGAGGGCGTGCAGTTAGCTCGCGACCTCTTGCCCGACGTGGTGCTGATGGATCTGGTGATGCCCGGCATGGACGGAGTTGAAACCACCCGCCAACTCAAGACCGTCAGCCCGAACAGCAAGGTGATCGTGCTGACCAGCTTCAGCGACGACAACAAGGTTTTTCCGGCGATCAAGGCCGGTGCGATCTCGTATCTGCTCAAGGACATTTCCCCCGAAGATCTGGCCCACGCCATCCGCGCCGCCCAGCGTAACGAAGCGGTACTTCACCCCGAGGTGGCCGCCAAGCTCATGCAGGAGTTTAGTGCCCCGCGTTCCTCCGAGGCTCCTGTCGATCAGCTCACCCCCCGCGAGATGGATGTGTTGCGCCTCGTAGCCAAGGGCATGTCGAACAAGGAAATTGCCGAAAATCTGATCATCTCAGAGAAAACATGTAAGTCGCACCTCTCGAATATCCTCTCAAAACTCCATCTCGCTGATCGCACCCAAGTAGCAATTTATGCGCTACGTAAGCGACTAGTACCGATGGAGTAGGGGCGACGCATCGCCACCCAATGCGTGGGAGGTAGACGAACGCAATACCGCTTTCTCCCCTGAAAGCCCACAGTTCTGTACACAACGAAACGACGGCAGGTTTCCTGCCGTCGTTTTGGTGTTGCTATAAGAGAGGCGCTGCCCCGCTGGTCTTCTGGCAAGCGGCGCGGGGGAGGTTTGGAGATGTCAGGGGAAAAAAGGGGAATAAGTGCGGAGTGGTTATCCGGGGCTTATTCGCAAGCCGTTTCCTTTGGGGCCACGCTTCTCTGTTATCTGTAGCATACGCTATAAGGGGCGGTAACTGCAATAGTCCCTTTCTCCCCCGTCTCAGTGACCCATCCGGTAGTGCCGGTACTAGGAAGCGGGATGATCACCTATGCTACAATTACTTTAACGTTCGCCGGTTATATTTTGTTGCGCGAGCTTGCCCCTCACATGCGACCCATCTCTCCTTGGCGCTCAGCCTGGGGCGGGCATCTCCCGGCCCTGTGAAAACAATGGCAACCCGCTCGCTCCAAGAGCTCTTCGTGGATCGTCTCAAACAATTGGATCGCTTCCGCAAGAGCCTGGAGGGTGCCACCAGCCGGCGCATTATTCTTATCTCTGCGGGATCGGGCATGGGCAAGTCGTGGTTGCTCAAGCGTTTTGCGAGTGAGGCGGTCGGCCAGGGTACCCGCAGTGTCATGATTGATTTTAGCGATGGCCAAGCCTACGATGTACTCACCCTGGTGCGTCGTTTCCGTGACTCGCTCGGGGCGGATCACTTCAATAAGCTCACGGCGGCGATAAATGAGGCCACCGCACCACGCTTGGTGATCAGTGATGGCGGCGGCGGCAGCAGCGGTGGCGGGATTAACTTCGGCAGCGGCCAGTTTGGCGACGTTCGTATCGGCGATGTGGCCGGACGTAATATTATCAAAGATAATCTCTTCATCGTTCAGGCCGACAACCCGCTGGTTATCCAGGCGATTGAGGATCGCATCACCCAGGTCTTTTTTGCATGTCTGGATGCGGTGGCGGCCAGCGGGCCGGTGCTGTTTCTCTTCGATACCTACGAGCGTACCTCCCAGTCGAGCGAGGGCTGGTCATCAAACGTCACCGACCGCTGGATTACCCGCGAGTTGCTGACCCGCATCCGCGAGGGACGGCTGGCGAACACGGTGGTTGTGCTGGCCGGACGGCGATTGCCGGACTTCGGAGCCGACTGGGCGCAGGTGGTTGGTACCCTACCAGTTGAGCTGTTCACTCAGGCCGATGTGAGCACCTACCTGCGCGAGAACCGTGGGCTAAGCGGACTCACTGATGCTGAGGTACAGACGCTTTTCAATGCCGTGAAGGGGAACCCTCAGCTCCTTGGGATTATTGGTGACAACCTGGAACAGGCGGAGCGTCCGAACGACGACGATGACTGGTAATATCCACAGCTTCCTTAGCGACATGATCGGTGCGGCCAAGAGCAAGAGTGGCGATGCCATGCTTGTGTTTAACCTTGACCAAGTGCTGAAGGGACTCAAGCCCGGCAAGGCCGAGGTGCTGCGCCGCTGCGCCATCCCGCGCTGGTTCGATAGCGCAGTCCTACGGGTGCTACGCGAGCAAGAAGATGGCAACGAGCGCATTATCGAGCAGATGCGCGAGTTCAGCTTCATCCGCGATCTTGGCGACGGCAGGATGGCCTACCACGACCAAGTGCGCAGGATTCTGCTGGCGGAGTGGGCCGAATCCCGCCCCGATGAGTTGGCCCAAATCCACCGTCGGCTCTACAGCTACTTCACAAACCGTATGACCCCGCCCGGATCAACCCGGCGGGCCGTGCAACTGGTGCCTGAAAGCACCATGCTCAGCGTGGTGCCGATGAGCGTCCAGGCAGACATGTTCCGCCGTGAGGCGATTTACCACCGGATCAATGCCGATCCCGCCCGTGGTATGGACGAACTGCGGGTCGTATTCACCGAGCTTGAGTCCGCGCACCGGCTGGCCGAGGCGGAGTTGCTGCTCCAGGTGGCCGATGAGGTTCCGCTGGATCTGCCCCAGCAGCGCTGGCTCCAGTACTTGCGTGCGCGCACCCATATGGGCGGCCTAAACCTAGATCTGGCCATGCGCCAATTGGAGACTATGCGTGCCCTGCCCGACCTTGACCCGGATCTGGATGCGGAGACAAGCCGTACCCTGGCCCAGATCTACTCGGAGACCGGGCAGTGGGCACGGGCCACCCAGCTCTTCACGCAGAGCCTGAAGTATTTTCAGAGCACGGGCAATCAGCAGGCGATGGCGAACACCATGCTGCTCCTGGGTGAGGCGTACCAGGGGCTGGGGATCAGCACGGGCAGTTGGCACGTGTCCCACGTGGCCGAGCATAACCTACTGCGCGTAGCGCAGAATGCCTGGATCTGGCTGATTGGTCTGCCTTTCCAGATTGCCGTGCTGCTGATGAGTCGGCTGAAACAGTGGTTGCCCCTGCCTACCTACTGTGCGCGCTACCAGAACTGGCTGCTCATCCGGCTCTATAATGCCGCCCGCTCCTGGTATGCCCAGGCTTACGACGAGTTTCGCCGCCTCGGAGACGAGAGTGGCATGCTGCGAGCAGAGCATCGCCTGATTGATATTCAGCGACTCTACGGCTACCACGAGGAGGCGTGGGCGCGGGTAGAAAACCTGCTGAAGCTCACGCCTTCCCGTGACCCTTATGTGCGTGCGTGGCTGGAGCGCACCCTGGCCGAATGTCATCTGGACGCCGGTAATATCGGCAGTGCGCAACTGCTGCTCGCCCATGCCCTGGTCGTTTTTCGCGAGTTTGGCGACGTGCGGCGCGAAGCGGCCATCCTGATGCTCCAGAGCCATGCGGCCATGCAGGCCGGCGACAGTGACAGCGCCCTGAGTGGATTCGCCAGCAGCCTGGAACGCTACCGTAACCTGGGCTACGCTGCCGCCCGCGAGCGCATTCTCCACGAACTGCGGGCCTGGAAACACCGCCCCGATATATCTGCGACGCTCCGACAGCGCATTGCCGATCTCATCGCCGCCGAGCCAGAGAAGCGCTACGTCGGGCGATTCATCCGCAGCTACCTGAGCCTGCTCCAGATTGTCTCTATGTTCGCACTGCCGGTGGCTCTGCTGCTCCTGGCGGTCGCCGTGCCCACGACGAATATCAGCAGCATTGCGGGCGGCATTCTCTCTGCTACTACCTTCTACGACCCGCTGCGGATCGCGATGGTGATGGCGACCGTTTCTGTGTGCTACGTCGGAGCCTACGCAACTCTGGCTCTGGTTGTGATCTACGGGCTGACGATCACCCGCGTTGAGCGCGAACAGCCCGATGTGATCATCACTCGGCCCGGCACGATTGCACGCTACAACCACATGGGCAACCTTGCCCTAGAGGTGCCCTGGGCTGAGGTGAGGCGCTGGCTAGCCCTTGATCGCTGTCTCTGGGATCGACCAATGCCGCTCTACTCGCGTGCTTTCTTAGAGGATTCCTCTGGCCGCGACCTGGTGATCGAGGGGATTACCGGCTGGTATGGCGACGTACAGATTGATATTGAGCATCGTCTTGCGGTGGCGGGCAGCACCGTGCAGCGCGATAACATGGGCTATCATCTGCTGAAGAGCAAGAGCGGCATCGCCATAATTACCGATCTTGTTCTGTTGCTGCTGGTAACGATGTTTGAAAACCAGTGGCTTCAACTGCCGATCTGGTTCCCAACGTGGCTCTATGCACTGATCTCATTTCTTACCATGAGCGGGACACTGCTGCTCGTGCCGCTCGCCTACTGGCTTGTCAGTCGGCCCCTGCGGCTCCAGCGCACCCTGCTGCTCAACGAGAACTGGCCGGATCTGCTGATGCTCATCGGTGCGCTGCCGGTACTGCTCTACATCGTGGGCGGAGGCAAGGCACTCTCCATCAACGGGCTGAATTACAGCACCTTCATTTGGGGCGTGTACGTTTTCTCCGAGGCGCTAGTGGCACGATTTCTGGCGACACGCAACAGCCTGCGCCTACCTCTGGTGACCATCGCAACCCTGCTGGCCCTGCTGATTGTGGCTCGTCCCGTCTACGCCAGCTACCGCTGGCAGGTCAGCTACACGGCCAAGGGCCAGGTGGCCGACGCGGTAGCGGTAGGTGCAGCGCCCACATCCACCAACGCAACAAACTGCACCGCCGGAGCCGCCGACGCTCTGGCCCTCGGCAGCGACCCGTTTAGCACATATATGATCCAGGGTGACTGCGCCGCTATCGCCGAGGACTGGGAGAAATCGAGCGCCTACTACCAGGATGCTGTCACCATCGCGGCCCCTGGCTCCGATGAGCAGGTGCTGGCACTCTATAACCTCTGGAACACAACACGGCGCTTCGATAGAAAGAGGGCGGCGCTGATTCGTCTCCAGATTGACCAGATGTGCGCCGCATCGCTGCGCGCCCGACCGATCTGTATTCAGATTATCACCCATTTGGACGAATCTACGCACTAGGACTAAGCTTGCCGCCGGTTTGCACGAGATCGACCTATACAGTACAATTATTCGTGTGAAGGTGTTCACACTATCTGCACGTTTCCAACTGAGTCTTGCGTGTTCTGGTGGGCTACCTTCCACCGACTAAAAGATTCACGTTAAGGAGCGACATATTACCGTCGCGGTCGCATTGGCCGTGGCGCGCAGCGAGCAAAGGACTGAGCGATGCGGCTGATACTCTATCTCGGCAAGGGTGGCGTCGGCAAAACAACAACGGCGGCGGCAACGGCGGTGCGTGCCACGGAGCTGGGCTACCGCACTCTGGTGGTAAGCACCGATGTGGCCCACAGCCTTGCTGACGCACTCGATGCCCCCCTTGGTGCTATGCCTACCCAGCTCTCCGACAAGCTCTGGGGCCAAGAGATCAATGTACTGGAAGAGGTTCGTGAGCATTGGGGGCAACTGCGCGGCTACCTCTCTAACCTCCTGCGCCGCCGTGGTGTTGATGAGGTGGCTGCCGAAGAACTGGCGATCATCCCCGGCATGGAGGAGGTTGTTAGTCTGCTCCATATTCGCCGACAGGCGAAAGAGGGCAATTTTGATGTGGTTGTGGTAGACGCCGCGCCCACGGGCGAGACGGTGCGCCTGCTCACGATGCCCGAGACCTTCCAGTGGTACGCATCCCGCGTGATGGATTGGGAGCCTGGGACGCTCAAGGTCGCCCGCCCTTTGGTGAAGGCACTTATGCCCGCTGCTGATATGTTCGAGACTATCGAACGACTCACCAAGGGTGTCGAGGCTCTGCGCACCACTCTGACTGACGCGACGGTCAGCTCCTACCGCCTGGTGGTCAACCCCGAGCGTATGGTGATCAAAGAGGCCCAGCGCGCCGCTACCTACCTGTCGCTCTTCGGCTACCCCATTGACGGCGTGGTTCTTAACCGCGTGCTGCCCGTCGAGTCGGCTGAGGGCGAGTTTATGAAGGAACTGGCGCGCATCCAGCAGGGCTACCGCCAGCAGGTCTACGACATCTTTCAGCCCTTGCCGATCTGGGAGGGGCCGCACTATGCCCGCGACCTCGCCGGGATCAAGGATCTCTCGATGGTCGGCGCGAAACTCTTTGGTGACGTTGATCCGGTCAAGGTGCAATTTACCGGCAAGACCCAGGAGATTATCCGTGATGGCGTGGAGTATGTGATGAAGCTGCCCTTGCCTCACGTTGAAATCGGCAAGGTGCAGATGGTTAAGCGCGGCGATGAGCTCTTCATCGAGATCGGCAATTTCCGCCGCGACATGATCCTGCCGACGGCCCTGGCCGAGCGACCGGCGACGAAGGCGTTTTTCCGCGACGGTATCCTGGAGGTGCGCTTCGGCGAGCCTGAGACGTTGTCGCTGGGGGTGTAGGTTTTTGTGAACTGATGATGGTCTGACACCACAAAAAGGTCATTACATTCTCAAACCGCTAGCATTGCTGGCGGTTTGAGAATGTATACTCTGCACGGGTAGAAAGTGGACATCGGACAGCCTTCCATGTATACTCCCCATGGTGGGACAGAGAGGCAAGGAAGGACGACTGCCATGATCCAGATCAGCTTTACCGACGC
>Ga0007797_1000646_pt1 | contig 10562 bp, 6 predicted proteins | sample CryBogmetaGMA25M_FD_60364 | JGI IMG/M metagenome (GOLD analysis project Ga0007797, IMG submission 60364) | Freshwater microbial communities from Crystal Bog, Wisconsin, USA - MA2.5M | ecosystem: Environmental > Aquatic > Freshwater > Lake | place: Crystal Bog, Wisconsin, USA | collected 2009-07-06 | reverse complement strand
GGCAGTTCCCGCTGGCCGAGCGGGTCACCGGGGCCCGTGCCCGACACGGTGGCGGTCGTCGGGCTGGTGCCCGTGGCGTAGAGGAGCGGGCCGGCGGTCGAGCCCGAGGTGTTCACGGTGCCGGTGGTGTAGGTGAAGTTGAAGAGCGAGATGTTCCAGCCCTTGGGGTCGATCTGGATCTGTCCGTTGCTCACGTTCCAGTAGGCAACGGCGCCCGGGGCCCCGTTCTGGGTGCCGCTGGAGCGGATCGGCAGGGCCGTGCCGGTGGCGACTGACGACCAGGTGAGGCCGCTCGGGCTGGTGCCCGAGATCAGGTTGTTGGGATTCGACGTGGTGGGCTGATCGAAGATCGCCGCGGGGACGCTCGAGGCGGCAATGGCGACGACCGCGATGGCTGCAACGCTGCGCACAAAGTTGCGAATGGACATGAGAGAAAACTCCAAGTGAGAGAGAAAGAACCTGATGAGAGAGAGAACCTGCGAACCCGAACCAAACCCCGGTGAAACAACCCTGTTCCACCGGAAGGGCGTGCGTTGGAGACCCCGCACGAAGTCGGCTGCAGATCAGGGCCTGGAGAGACAGGCACTGACAACGAAACGATGCCCGGAGAGGCTCTTCCGCGGTCTGTAATCCGAGGAGCAGAAGGCTCCTTCGGAGGGCAGATGGAAGCTACTTCCTCGAGTGCGTTCGAACGGGTGGCCCGGCTGAACCGGAGTCACCTGCCGCAACGTCGCTCGCACGAGGTCAGTAGCTGCCCTTTCAATCAATCGACATCGAACCTGCTGGGCCTGTGGCTTCAACCGTCGCTGAAACCCACCCAACCCCTGCAACTTAGAGCCCCGGAAAAATCCTGTCAAGCATCCTGAAAAGATTTTTTTCGGAATCACGAAACGCCGCGAAAAAGAGCCGTTTTCCAAGATTCCTCGCACCTGCTGGTATGTTCGGAGCGAAGTTCGAAACCGTCCGCGGAGAGGTTGCCATGCCCCACCTTGCCCACCGATCAACCCGCGCCGCGATCGATCGCCGCGATTTTCTCGCCGGAATCACCGCATCAGCAGCGTTCGCGGCCGGCGGTGCGGCCGCCGCGGATCTCGGCCGAGCCCGCACGGTGTCGATCTTTCACACGACCGATCTGCACGGTCGCATCCTGCCCACGAGCACCTATGAAGGGCTCGACGACGTCGGCGGCTTTGCCCGCTGCGCCACCTGCATCCGCCAGTGGCGTCGGGAGTCGCCGCACTCGCTGCTCGTCGATGTCGGCGACGTGGTCCAGGGCACGCCCGTGAGCCTGGAGAGCGGCGGCACGCTCTTCATCGACCTCTTCAATCGCCTCGGCTACGACGCCTGGACGCTCGGGAATCACGATTTCGACTGGGGGCCCGAGAAGCTCGAGGCCCTCCTCACGCGGTCGGAATCCCCGGTCCTGACCGCGAACCTCGCCCGCGGTACCGACCGTCCCGGCGGTTTCGCGGGCGCGTGGCAGCGGGTGCTGCCTTGGACCATGAAGGAGGTGGGGGGCTTTCGCATCGCCATCATCGGGCTGATCACGCCCGGGTTGCCCTACTGGCTGCCGCCCGAACTGCTCGGCGGCGCGGAGGCGACCGATCCTGCGGCGGCGCTGGCCGCCGCGGTGAAGGAGGCGCGTGCCGCCCGCGCCGATGCCGTGGTGGTGACCGGCCACATGGGCTGGCGTTTCAACGACGATTATGCGAATCCCGTCCGCGCAATCCTCCGCGATACGGACGGGGTGGACGTGTATCTCGCGGGCCATTCCCACCAGGATCAGCCATCCTGGATGCTGCACGACGTGCTCTGCTCGCAGGCGAGCTATCACGGCATCCACTGCGGCCGGGTCGATCTCACGTTCGACCTCGACTCGCGAAAGCTGGTCGATCGCCGCGCGTTCACGGTGCTGATGGACGATCGCTTCGAACTCGATCCTGCCGTGATGGCGGCGGCCCGCCCGGGGATCGAGGCGGCCGATGCCACGCTCGCCCGCGAAGTGGCCACGGTCACGCGGCCGATCTCCGGCAAGGGCCGCGGCAGCGGCCTGGCCACGCTGCTCTGCGAACTCTTCGCCGCGACGCTCCGCCGCCGCGGCACGCCCGTGGATGCCGTGTTCCACGGGACGTTCGGCACCGGCGACGTGCCGCCCGGCTCGCTCACGGTCGCCGACTGCTGGCGGATCATCCCCTACGAAAACATGCTCGTCACCGCCGAGGTCACGGCGGCCGACTTGCTCGCGATCGTCGCCGAGGACGCGAAGCAAAAGGATTCCGATCGCACGCTCTGGCCGTTTGAAGTGGTGCGGGGCGAGGGGGGCGTGCTGGCTCGCTTGCGGCACGAGGGGGCCGACGTGCCGGCGGATCGGCGACTGACGGTCGCCCTCAACGCCTACGACGCGCAGTCGGGCGGACGGCGGCTGATGCGGACCCGGGAAATCCTCGCCGCGCCTGCGGCCAACCGCCGCACCTCGCCGATCGACACGCGTTCGGCCCTGATCGACGGGCTGCTCGATCGCGGCACGGTGGGCTGAACGTCCCGGCCACCACCCCGGAAAAGAAAAGGACCCGTGGTTCGAAAACCACGGGTCCGGTAGCGGCTCTGGATGTGTGGGTCTTTGGGGGGGGGAACAGCCGCTGAAGAGAGTCAAAGTGTTTTGTGGGGGTCGCGAACAGTTCCTCGCGACCCTCAACCATACCCTACGCCTGCCCGCCGCGTCGAATGGATTTTTGCGGCGATTTGTTTCGATTTTGTGCATCCTCGCGAAACCCTGCGGACTGAGGCGTCTTTTCGGGCTCTCGAGGGGCTCTTGCCGGGTGTCGAGCGGCCCGCCAGGGCGTCCCGGGCTCGGCTCGGCGGGCACGTGGACACCTTCGCGAGCCGCTTCTCCCGGCTGTCGGCTGTCGGATACGCTACCGCCGTTCGGCGCCCGTGTCCGCCGGTCCCCCACCCTCACGCCTCCCGAGCCCCATCCCCATGGCCGCATCCCCCGCCGACCCCTTTGCCGCCCGCGCCACCTTTGAGACGGGCGCCGGCCCTGCCACGCTCTATCGCCTGCGGGCCCTCGATGACGCCGGCGTGACCAACACGTCGCGGTTGCCCTATTCGATCCGCATGATCCTCGAGGCGCTGCTGCGGACCTGCGACGGCTACGAGGTGACCGAGGCCGACATCCGCACGCTCGCCACCTGGAACGCCGCCAAGCCCGCGGAGCAGGAGATCCCGTTCAAGCCGGCCCGGGTCGTGCTCCAAGACTTCACCGGCGTCCCCTGTGTGGTCGATCTCGCGGCGATGCGGGCCGCGATGAAGCGACTCGGCGGCGACCCGCGGAAGATCAATCCGCTCGTGCCGGTCGATCTCGTCATCGACCACTCGGTGCAGGTCGACTTCTTCGGAACGCACGACGCGCTTCAGAAGAACGTCGACATCGAGTTCGGCCGCAACGCCGAGCGCTACGCCTTCCTCCGCTGGGGCCAGCAGGCCTTCCAGAACTTCCGCGTGGTGCCGCCGGCGATCGGCATCGTGCACCAGGTGAATCTCGAATACCTCGCAGGCTGCGTGTTTCTCCGCGACGATCCCGCCGGGAAGCCGGGGGCGAAGGTGGCCGTGCCCGACACCCTCGTCGGCACCGACAGCCACACGACGATGATCAACGGCCTCGGCGTGGTCGGCTGGGGCGTGGGGGGGATCGAGGCCGAGGCGGTGATGCTCGGGCAGGCGCTTTCGCTGCTGCTCCCCGAGGTCGTCGGCTTCGAACTCACCGGCCACCTGCCGGCGGGCGCCACCGCCACCGATCTCGTGCTCACCGTCACCGAGATCCTGCGGAAGGAGGGGGTGGTCGGGAAGTTCGTCGAGTTCTTCGGCAGCGGTCTCGCCGGCATGTCGCTCGCCGACCGGGCCACGATCGCCAACATGGCTCCCGAATACGGCGCCACGATGGGCTTCTTCCCGATCGACGACGAAACGCTCGCCTACCTGCGGCTCACGGGGCGGCCGGCCGCGCAGGTGACGCTCGTCGAGCGCTACATGAAAGAGCAGGGGATGTTCCGCACCGCGGCGGCCCCGACGCCCGAGTTCACCAAGCGGCTGGCGCTCGATCTCGGCAGCGTGGTGCCGAGCCTCGCCGGCCCGAAGCGGCCGCAGGACCGCGTGCCGCTCGTGCAGGTGAAGCAGGCCTTCGCCGAATCGCTCACGGCGCCGACCGCCAAACGGGGTTTCGCACTCGAGGGGGCGGCGCTTGCCCGCACTGGCACCGTTCGCGAGAACGGCCACGCCGACCAGATCGGCCACGGGGCCGTCGTGATCGCGGCGATCACCAGCTGCACCAACACGAGCAACCCGAGCGTGATGGTCGCCGCCGGGCTCGTGGCCCGGAAGGCCGTGTCGAAGGGCCTCACCACGAAGCCGTGGGTGAAGACGAGCCTCGCCCCCGGATCTCGCGTGGTCACCGACTACCTGGAGAAGTCGGGACTCGACAAGGATCTCGACGCTCTCGGCTTCGAGACGGTGGGCTACGGCTGCACCACCTGCATCGGCAACTCCGGGCCGTTGCCCGACCACGTGGCTGCCGCGGTCACCGAGGGGGACCTCGTCGCGGCCGCCGTGCTCTCGGGCAATCGCAACTTCGAGGGCCGCGTCAACCCGCTCGTGAAGGCGAACTGGCTGGCGAGCCCGCCGCTGGTCGTGGCCTACGCGCTGGCCGGCACGACCGACATCGACCTCGCCACGGAGCCGCTCGGCACCGGGAAAGACGGCAAGCCGGTGTTTCTCAAGGACATCTGGCCCACGGCCGAGGAGGTGCGGGCGACCGTCGAGGCGAGCGTGGTGCCGGCGCAGTTCCAGAAGCGGTACGACAACGTCTGGGAGTCCAACCCCCGATGGAACGCCGTTCCGACGACCGCCGGCGAGCTCTACGCCTGGGACGAGCAGAGCACCTACATCCAGGAGCCCCCGTTCCTGGCGGAGCTCTCCCGGGAGCCGAAGCCGCCGGCGAGCATCCGCGGGGCCCGCGTGCTGCTCGCCCTCGGCGACAGCGTGACCACCGACCACATTTCGCCGGCCGGGAGCATCGCCAAGGCGAGCCCCGCCGGGGCGTTTCTGGTCGAGCACGGCGTGCCGCCGGCCGACTTCAACAGCTACGGCGCCCGCCGCGGCAACGACCGGGTGATGACCCGGGGAACGTTCGCCAACATCCGCATCCGCAACCTGCTCGTGCCGGGCACGGAAGGGGGCGTGACTCGGCTCCTGCCGGGTACGGAGGTGATGCCGGTCTACGACGCGGCCGTGAAGTATCGCAGCCAGGGGACGCCCCTGGTGGTGCTCGCGGGCACGGAATACGGCACTGGGAGCTCGCGTGACTGGGCGGCCAAGGGGACGATGCTCCTGGGCGTGCGGGCCGTGCTGGCCGCGAGCTTCGAGCGGATCCATCGCTCCAACCTCGTGGGCATGGGCGTCTTGCCGCTGGTGCTTCCCGAGCCCTGGCAGCAGCTCGGCCTCACGGGGGAAGAGACGTTCGACATCCCGTTCGAGGGGCTCGCCCCACGCACGACCGTGGTGGTCAAAGCCAAACGGCCGGATGGCACCGTGAAGGAGATTCCGTGTCTCGTGCGGATCGACACGCCCGTGGAGCTCGATCAGTTCCGCGCGGGTGGCATCCTGCCGTTCGTGCTGCGAAAGCTGCTCGCGGGCTGAGCGGCTGGCGCCAAGCGACGAGGGTGCAGGTTGTCAACCGGCACGTTGAAGCGACGCCGGCGTCGATCGTGCTTCGGCCGGAGGCCCCGCGCCGCCCCGCAAACTCTCTCTCGGCGGAAGATTTTTCCGCGCGGACACCTTTCGCGCGTGTTTTTTCGGCTGCCGAGGCCTTGCGGTGGCTGTCAGATCTGAGCCGCTTCTTTATAGTGGGCCCCACGGGTGCAACGGACGGTGGCGGCCCGTGGAACGACTCGTCACGGAGGGCTTTGCCATGGTGGTGGTAGACGGCGTGCAGCGGAACTTCGGCGGTGGCATGCTCTCGGCCCGTGCGGCATCCGTTCGCGAGCGGCCCAACGCCCATGGCCGCGCCGCGATCGCCGAAGTGGTGCTCGACGCGCTCGAGCGGGTGCGGCCGGCCGGCGGCCGTCGGCGGCTGGCCGCGACCTCGGTGATCACCGACGCCGGCATCGATCACGAGCGCTTTCTCGACGCCATCACCCGGCTCGAGGGCCGCTACCAGATGCGGTTCCATGCCTCGTGGCTGACGGGGATCCGCACGTGCGGCGACCTCATGCAGCGGGTGGCGGATCACATGTTCGACGCGGCGGACCGGGCCGGCGGGGCGGCTTCGGCGGCCCGCCCGACGGCGCCCGTGGACGCCGCCGGCGATGACGCCTGGCCCGAATGCCGGGCCCTCGAAGACCGGTTCGCAGCCCTCGATGACGCCGGGCTGGAGAGCCCGTTCCTGATCCCCAACGAGCGGGTCGCGGGCCGGGTGGCCACGATTCGCGGCCGCGAGACGATCGCCTACACGAGTTTCGATTACCTGGGCCTCGCCGGGCATCCGGACGTCAAGCGGGCCGCCGTGGATGCGATCGAGCGGTTCGGCTGCAGCGCCTCGGCCAGTCGGATGGTGGGGGGCAACAACACGGTGCTCGACGATCTCGACGCCGAACTCGCCGACTTCATCGGCACCGAGCGGGCCGTGATGTTTCCCTGCGGCTTCGGCACCAACGCCTCCGTGTTCGCTCATCTGTTCGGGGCGGGCGACCTGATCCTCTACGACGAACTCGCGCACGCCAGCATCGTGCAGGGGGCGGCGCTGTCGAAGGCCGGCAAGCGTTCATTCCGCCACAACGATCACCGCCAACTCGACGGCCTGCTCCGCGACCTCCGGTCGCAGTACCGGCGGGTGGTGGTGGCGATCGAGGGCGTCTACAGCATGGACGGCGACTATCCCGACCTGCCGAAGTTTCTCGAGGTGAAGCGACGGCACGACGCGCTGCTCTACGTGGACGAGGCGCACTCGATCGGCACGATGGGGCCTGAAGGCCGCGGCATCTGTGACTTCTTCGGCGTGGACGCCCGCGAGGGCGACCTCTGGATGGGCACGATCAGCAAGGCGCTCGGCGCCCAGGGGGGCTACCTCGCGGGGCCGGAGCGGCTGATCAACTACCTCGGTCACACCACGCCGTCGTTCGTGTTCTCGACGGCCTGCTCGCCGGCCAATGCGGCCGCCGCCCTCGAGGCGATCCGTGTCATCCGCCGCGAACCCTGGCGGCTCACGCGGCTTCGCGAGCGGTCCGATCTGTTTCTCAAACTCTGCTCAGACGTCGGCCTCGACACGGGCACCAGTGGCGACACGCCGGTGATTCCGGTGATCCTGAGAAGCTCCATGCGGGCGATGCAGGTGTCGCAGCGGCTGCTCGAGGAGGGGATCAACGCCCGGCCGATCCTCTACCCGGCCGTTCGCGAGTCGGCGGCGCGGGTCCGGTTCTTCCTGACCTGCGAGCACACCGAGGAGCAGATCGTCGAGACCGTCGAGGCGCTCGCCCGAGTGGCCGCCGAAACGCCGGTCTGAGGTCGATGGAGGCGTGTTCCGGGAGGCAGGCCGGCCATTGACCGTGGAAACGGTCGCTCGCTAGAGTTCGGTCCTCCCGGTACCGCCCGCCGCACCGCCCTGCCAGCCTCCGATGCCCGCCAACCACTCTCCGTCCTCCGAGTCCGAGTCGGCCCAGTCCCGCCGGCTCCGCATCGCCGAGACCCACGTGGGGAAGGGGGTTTTCGCCCGCCGGCGGATCGCCTCCGGGATCGTGCTCGGCGAGATTCAGGGCACCATCCTCGACGACCACCCCGAGGATTCGAGCTACGTGATGGAGCTCCCGGGCGGTCGGCTGCTCGATCCGGCCCCCCCCTTTCGGTTCGTGAATCACAGTTGCGACCCTAACTGCGAACTCTTCTACTGGGAGGCCGAGCCCGGTGAGACCGAGGAAGAGCGGTTGTGGATGCAGACGATCCGGACGATCGAAGCGGGCGAGGAGCTGCTGATCGACTACTGCTGGCCGGCCGATGCGGCGATTCCCTGTCGCTGCGGGGCCCAGGGGTGCCGAGGATGGATCGTGGACCCGGCGGAACGCCACCTGATCGAGGAGCGGACGGACGGCTGACGGCGAAATCCGCCGCCCCGCCGCCCCACCGCTCGTGGCATCTCGCCGGGTGGATCGTGGCCGCGGCCGTGACCGCGGTGGCGGTGCTGGGCATCACCCGGCTGCGGCTCGATGACGACCTCCGGTCGCTGATTCGCGACTCGGGTGGCGAGTTCGCCTTGGTGGACGAAGTGGCGGCGATCTTCGGCCCGCCCGACCGCGACTGCATCGTGCGGGCCACCGCCCGCTCCGGCGACATCTTCGATGCGGAGCCGCTCGCGGCCCTCGATGCGCTCGCCGCTCGCCTTCGCGACATCGAGGGCGTGGAGCAGGTGCGGAGCATCTTCGACGTCCGCCGGCAGGGGGCGGCCGGGGCGATCCTGCCGGTGATTCCCCGGCGGGCCGAACCGCTCGACGCCGAGGCGCGGGCCGAGGCCAAGGCGCGGGCTGCCCGCCATCCGCTCGTGGCCGGGCACCTCCTCTCCGCCGACGCCGCCTCGTCGCTGCTGCTCGTGCAACTCGTCGCCGACGCCGACCGCCCGCCACGGTCGTCGGAGGTGGTGGCCCGCGTCGAGGCGGCCCTCGCCGACTCGGCCACCGCCGCCGGTCCGCTGGCGATCGAACTCACCGGGCTGCCCGCCCTCCGCGAGCAGGCGATGCAGGCCCTGCGGCGCGACATGCTGACGTTCAACTCGATCGGCCTCTCGCTGGCGGTGATCCTGTCCGCGGCCGTCGCCCGGAGCCTGCGGTCGACCGTGGTGGCCTGTGTGCCCCCGTTCGTCGGGGCGGTGTGGGCGCTCGGGGCGCTGGGCCTGCTCGGGGCGCCGGTCACGGTGCTCACCAGCGTGGTGCCCTCCCTGGCCCTCGTGGTCGGCACCTGCGATTCGATCCACTTCATCGAGGACATGCGGCGGAGCGTACGCCGCGGGCTCGACCCACTCGCCGCCTCGTCGGGGGCGATGCAGCGGATCGGCGCGGCCTGCGGCCTCACCAGCATCGTCACCGCGATCGGCTTCGCGTCGCTCGCGGTCGCCCGCATCGAGGCGGTGCGGAACTTCGGCATCGCCGCCGCGATCGGGGCCCTGGCGAGCTTCCTGGCGGTCACGCTGCTCACGCCGCTGATCGCGGCGACCCCCTTCTGCAGCGGCCTCCGGCTGGGCCGCTCCTCGCGGCTCGCCGGCCGGGCGGCGAATCTGCTGGCCGCCTTCTCGGTCCGCCACGCCCGCCCGCTGGTGGCGGTGGCCTGCGGCCTCACGCTCCTCCTGGCCCTCGCTGGCTCCGGCATCGAGGCCGACAACCGGATCGTCGATTCGCTGCCGACCGGCGCGGCAGCCTCGCGGGCGCTCGCCCGGGTGGATGCCGACTTCGGTGGGGCGATGGGCATCGACCTCGTCGTCGGCTGGCCGGCCGACGTCGATTGGCGGGATCCGGTCGTGCTCGACGCGGTCCGCCGCGCCGAGGCCACGATTGCCGGCGAGGCGGTCATCTCGCGGCCGATCTCGTTCGCGACGGTCGCCGGCGAACTGCCGCCGCGGGCCCGGCGGCGGATCGACGCCGCGAGTGTGGGCGACCTGATCTCGCCCGCCGACCGCGTGGCGGTGGTCCGCGCCCGCGTGGCCGACGTCGGTTCGCGGCGGCTGGAGGGCATCTACGACCGGATCGACGCCTCGCTGGCAACGCTCGAACGCGACCTCCCGGGGTGGCGGTTCCGGCTGGCGGGCATGTCGGTCGTGTCGGCCCGCAACATCCGCCAGCTCGTCCGCGACCTGGGTTCGAGCCTCGTCGTCGAAGTGCTCGTGATCGGCTGCATCCTCGCGGTCGCATTCCGCTCGCCCCTGGCCGGCCTGGTGAGCCTGATCCCCAACGTGTTCCCGCTGGCGGTGATCGCCGCGCTGCTCGCCGCCACCGGCCGGTCGCTCGACCCGGCGACGGTGATCGTGTTCAACGTCTGTCTCGGACTGGCGGTGGACGACACGGTTCACGTGCTCTCGGCCCTGGCCCGCAACCGCCGCGAGGGCCTGTCGATCGCCAGCGCCGTCCGCCGGGCCGTGGCGGAAACGGGCAACGCGGTGGTGATCGGCGGCGTGGTGCTGATGGTGGGCTTCGCCGCCGTGACGGCGAGCAGTGTGCCGTCGCTGGCGGGGTTCGGCATGCTCGCCTGCGCGGCCGTGGCGGCGGCCACGCTCGCCGAACTCGTGTTCCTGCCGGCGCTCCTCGTGGTCACCGACCACGTCGTGACACGCCGCTGGCCGGTGTTCCGAGACGGCATCTTCGGCGCGCCGCTCAGGGCCGCCCATGCGCTCGCACGGTGATCGACGAACCGCCCTTGGGGAGCGATCCCGGACTTCAGGCCAGCTCGTCGCGGATCGTCTCGAGGAGCTTCTTCGTGGCCTGAATACCCTCGGCCTCCGGCAACTCCTTGCCCTCGTATTCGACGCCCAC
>Ga0007797_1000633_pt1 | contig 10642 bp, 4 predicted proteins | sample CryBogmetaGMA25M_FD_60364 | JGI IMG/M metagenome (GOLD analysis project Ga0007797, IMG submission 60364) | Freshwater microbial communities from Crystal Bog, Wisconsin, USA - MA2.5M | ecosystem: Environmental > Aquatic > Freshwater > Lake | place: Crystal Bog, Wisconsin, USA | collected 2009-07-06 | reverse complement strand
GTCGGGGCGGGTTTCGGCGCGACGACCGCAGGCGCGGGGGGCGGTTTAGGCGTCTCGCGAGACACGCCTACGGGCGCGACCGGCGCGGGAGCCGGGGGCGCGGCGTGGTAGACCCGCGCCGAGGTCACAGCTCCAGCCTGAGCGGAGGCGGCGGCGCGGACGGTCGGGCCGGTACCGTAGCGCCAGTTGCTCGGCGCGGGCGTGTGTGCCGGGGCGCTGCTGGCTGAGGTGGCGATGCGCAGCACACGCTGGACAATCTCGGTCTCGGCGCGGTCGTAGCCGCTGACTTGGTCGAGCCAGAAGCGGTAGTGGGCTGGCGAGTCAACCCGGTCGAGGCCGCCGGGAATGTGGCGCAGCAGGGTGAGGGCGAGCTGCGAGCCGAAGCCCGCCGCGAGGTGAATGGCGTACTGGACGGGGTAGCGTCCGCCACGGCTCAGGTTGAGTTGGCCAAGGTCGGGGTCAACCTCGCGGAAATTGGGCACGGGCGGGACGATCCCGTGTTCCAGGATCTTCACCGCGATCACGTCCTCAACACCGACGCCCATGGGGTGGCCGGTGAAGCCCTTGGTGTTCGAGACAACGATGGCGTCTGCTGCCGGGCCGAAGCTCTTACGCAGGGCGGCCACCTCGGCGGCGGCGCTGCCGCCACGGGCGGGGGTGAAGGTCTCGTGCGACATGAAGACTAACTGCGAGGCGATGGCGGCGCGATCAATGCCGAAGCGGCGCTCGGCGGTGGTGATCAGCCGATCCATCACCTGTGAGATATGGTTCACATCGAGGCGAGTGCCGTGGAAGGCGCTGTTGGCGGTCTCGCTAGAGAGCAACTCGACGATACCGCGCATACCGCGCTCGCGGACAGCGTCCTCACTCTCGACCACCAGGGCGCAGGCACCCATGCCGAGCAGCGTGCCGTGGCGGCGCTTGTCGAAGGGCAGGGCGGCGGCGGCAACCTCGTCGTCGGTGGCGGCAGCACCGGTGGCCAAAAAGCCCGCCCCGACCCACTCGATCAGCTTGTCGCTGGTCACTTCATCGCTGGCGACGATCAGTACGCGGCGACAGCGCCCGCCTCTGATCCAATCCTCGGCCACCGCGATAGCCTGAGTGGTACTGGCACAAGCCGCATTGACTGCGGTGTTCGGGCCGCGTGCGCCGATATACTCAGCAAACTGGCTATGGCCCATCGCCAGCACGCGGAAGAGGAAGCGTCGGTCGAAGGTGTAGGGCTCGCGGGCCAGTTCCTCGCGCAGGGCCGCGATGCGCCGCCCGATCTCGTCCAGGGCGGCGGGATCGCTGATCACGCCACGTAGCTGATCAAGCTGGTCAAGCTGGGCCTGCCGATTCTCGAAGGCGTGGTAGCGCTCCAGTTCGTCGGTCATGCGATCCATGCCGGGGAAGGCCGAGGCGAAAATCACCCCGGTCTCGTCGCGCAGGGACTCGGGGAGCATCCAGCGGTCGGGCAGGTCGGTGCCCCGGCTGGTACGCCGGTAGGTCTGCACCAGAGGCAGGCCGGCCTCGCACAGGGCGTCGAGCCCAGCGGCTATGGCCATCTGGGTGGTGCGGTCGAGAGCCTCGATCAGCGCCGTCGGCACACCATACTCGGCGTGTAGGTCGAAGCTGCCAGCGCGTCCGGCCAGACGGATGACATCCGAGGGCTGGTCAATCGAGACAAACTGGCCGCTGCCGTCCTCGCCCTTCACCAGCCTGATAATGTTCTTGCGCAGCATCAGGTTGCGGAAGCGCTCGGGGATGAGGTCAATGAACTGCTCGCCGCGCAGAATGCGCAGGACGTTCTCATGATCCATCAGGGACTTGCTGGCACCGGGCAATCCCAGGCCAGTGCCGCTGATTACAATCGAACCGAGCGGCGTAGCGTTACGGTCGAAGGGCTGCGGGCCACTAGCCGTAGCCTGCGGCTGCATGGCCTGGAGCGCCTGGGCCAGCAGGGCGCTGAGGGCGTCCATGCCAGCCGGGGGCAGCGCAGCAACCGGCGCGGGTAGGGGCGACGCAGGTAGGGGCGTCTCGCGAGACGCCCCTACGGCGACCGGCGCAACGTGATTATTCGTAGGCATCGGCTTAACTTTCGCAGGTTGCGGCTCAACCCCGGCGGCGTAGAGGCCGCAGAGAGCCTGGTTGAAGCTGGCGATCTCGCCGGTCTTCGGGTGGTTTGTAAAGAGTGAGACCATGTCGGGCTTGCGGCCGATCACGTCATCAACAAAGCCCTTGAGCGCCTTTTTCGGGCCGCACTCGATAAAGACCCGGCATCCCTGTGCGTAGAGCGTCTCCAATCCCTTCACCCACTGCACGGGCGAGGCGATCTGCTGCTCAAGAATATCCTTGATGCCCTCAACCGTGGTCGGGTAGAGGTCGCCGGTGACGTTGGCCACCAGGGGCAGGGCGGGCTCGGCGATATGCAGGCGGTTGAGGACGTTGCGCAGCGGCTTGGCCGCCGGGGCGACGATGCGGGTATGGAAGGCGTGGCTGACGGGGATGCGCTGGGCCTGGAAGCCCTTGGCTGTAAAGCTGGCGATGGCCGTCTCGACGGCCTTGCTCTCACCGCCAATGACGGCTTGGCCGTAGCTGTTGATGTTCGCGGCCACCACGTAGCCGTCAATCTCGGCTAGGGTGGATTGAACAACGTCGAGGGGGGCCATCACCGCCGCCATCCAGCCGTTATCGGCCATGCTGACGCGGGTCATCTCGGCGCCACGGGCGGCGGCCGCCTCCAGTGCTTCGGCAAAAGGCATGATCCCCGCTGCCACCAGGGCCGCGTACTCGCCGAGCGAGTGGCCCATCACCATATCCGGGTGGACACCGTAGGTCGCCAGGAGCTTCATCATGGCGATGTCGAGGGTGAGCATAGCCGGCTGGGTGATCGCCGTCTGCATCAGCTCGCGCTCGGCCTTCTTCAGCACCGCCGGATCCTCGCTGTCCACAAAGAGGTAACTGGTGAGCGGGCGTCCGAGAATGGGCGTCATCACCGCATCGGCCTCGGTGAAGACAGCGGCGACCTCAGGCGAGAGCTGGGCCAACTCGCGGCCCATGTTCAGGTACTGGCTACCCTGGCCGGGGAAGAGCATAGCGACCTTGCCGGCGGCCGCACCGCTGCCCCGGTAGATGCCCTGGGCCTGGAGTGACTTCCAGGCAGCGGCGCTGCCCAGCCCGGCTGCCTTGGCCGCCTTGGTCAGCTTATCGTGCAGGTCGGCCCGATCGGCGAAGTCAACCAGCAGACGCTCGGCGGCGTGCAGGTCGCTCGGTGCGGGCAGGGTCAGGGGCGGCGTCCAGCCACCGGCGACCCGTTCCAGGGTCGAAGAGATCCGCGTGGTGAGGTCGGCGGGTGTGGTGGCACCAAGGGCCAGGATGCCACGCAGGGGCGCAGCCGCCGTCACCGCTGGCTGGGCACCGTCGCCGGAGGCAGCCGCGCCGGAGAAGCCCGCGTATGCCTTCGGCTGTGTCCGAATCATCCCCGGCATATATTCCTCCAGAACGAGGTGGAAGTTAGTGCCGCCGAATCCGTAGGCGCTGACTCCGGCGCGGCGCGGGGTGGTGCCCCGACGCTGCCACTGCTCAGCCTCGTGGATGAGGCGGAACGGGCTGGAGGCGAAATCAATGTGCGGGTTTGGTCGCTCGGAGTTGAGCGTGGGCGGCAGCACCTTCTCGTGAACGGCGAAAATCGCCTTGAGCATACCTGCCGCACCGGCCCCAGCCTTCAGGTGGCCGATATTGCTCTTGGCCGAGCCAAGCCCGATGCTGCCGCGTTCCGCCACCCCAAAGACCTTACTCAGACTCTCGACTTCGGTCAGGTCGCCGACGCGGGTGCTGGTGCCGTGGGCCTCGACCAGCGTACAGGTAGCCGGATCAAGCCCGGCATTGCGCCAGGCTCGCTCGATGGCGTAGACCTGACCGACCGGGTTGGGTGCGGTGATGCCCTTGCCCTTGCCGTCGGACGAGGCTCCCAGGCCACGGATGACCGCGTAGATCGTATCGCCGTCGCGCTCGGCATCTTCCAGGCGCTTGAGCAGGAAAACCGCGCCGCCCTCGCCCATCACAAAGCCATCGGCCCCATCGCCGAAGGGGCGGGTGCCCGTGGCGCTGAGTGCGCCGATCTTGCAGAATTTGATAAAGGTGGACGGCCCCATGTTCCGGTCAATGCCGCCGGTCAGCACGGCGTCCACCCGGTCGTCGGTGAGCAGTTCCACAGCGGCATCAATTGCGGCGAAGGTGGAGGCGCAGGCGGCATCGGCAATGAAATTCGGGCCGCGCAGGTTCAGCAGGTTGGCCACACGTCCGGCCACAATGTTGGCCAGTTCACCGGGCATCGAGTCTTCGGTGATCTGCGGGAGTGCCCGATCCATCTGGTTATGGAACTGCGAGATCAGCTCGGCCTGGGCGGCGGGGGGCATGGTGCGGAAGATCGGCGTGGCCCGTAGCCATGCCGCGAAGTCGGGAAAGATCACCCGCTGGTTGGTCTTGTAGTGCAGTTCGCCTCCCATGGCCGTGCCGAGAATAACGCCCGTATTCTCGGTGTTGAGTGGCCGGTCGGGGTAGCCATAGTCGCCAAGTGCTTCAGCGGCAGCGGTGGTTGCCCACTGCTGACTCGGATCCATGGCCTGGGCAACCTTCGGCGGCATGCGATAGCGCTGCCAATCGAACTTATAATCGCGCACCCAGCCACCGATTTTCGAGTAGGTCTTGTCAGGTGCCGTCGGGTCGGGGTCGTAATAATCGGCGAGTCGCCAGCGGTCGGGGGGAGTCTCGATAATGCTATAGCGCCGGTTGATGATATTTGCCCAGAAGGCCCGGGCGTTTGGCGCATCGGGAAGGATCGCGCCGAGGCCAACAATGGCCACAGCGCGCCTAGCAACCTGATCCATGGGAGCGACTCCTATGTGATTCCCCCTCACCCCCTTCCCCTCTCCCACAAGGGGAGAGGGGTGATCTCGCTCCCTCTCCCCTTGTGGGAGAGGGCTGGGGTGAGGGGGTAATGACTATTCGGCAGGGAACGCTGCGATAAGGTCGGCGGCGACTCGGTTCATGTCCTCGATCCGGCCAGCCTGAGCGGCGTAGATTGCCGGCAGACCAAGAGTATTCGCCAACTGCGGGTCTGTCTGTCCGGCCCCGATTGTCCAGGCCAGACCATCGGTGGCGATCTTCAGGGCCGCCTCGCGGGCGTGGATGCGGGCCATGGCCAGGCGCGTCTCGGCTCCGAGCGGGATGGCCCGGCTGGGAGTAGCGGCGTACTCGGCAAAGATCGCCGCCGTCTCACCCATGGCGATCAGCTCGCCGAGGCGGAAGAGCACGTGTTGGTTGCGGGTGAGTCGGTCGAGCCGACAACGCTCAAGCACGTTGGCCAGGGCGCGCAAGGCCAAAGCAGCCGTGGCTGCGCCGCCAGCCGGGCTGGTGGTGGCCAGCTTATCGAGGCGGACGGCCCAGTCGCGGTAGTACGCGCCCTGGGTCTTCAGGTGGATCTGCCAGCGGTCGCGGGCAATCGTCCACTCCATAATCTCCGAGGTACCCTCGTAGATGCAGGTGATTCGCACGTCGCGCTTGATCTTCTCGACCATGTACTCTTTGGTGTAGCCATAGCCGCCGTGGGCCTGGATAGCATCCTCCGCCGCCTTGTTGCCGCCCTCGGTGGCCAGGAACTTGGCGATGGCCCCTTCGGTCTGGAGGTCGGGCTCACCAGCATCAATCCGCGCCGCCGTCCACTCAATATAGGCGCGGGCAGCCTCTAGGCGCACCGCGTTCGGCACCAGCAGCTTATGCGTGTACGCCTGCTTGGTCGAGAGCAGCCCGCCGCCCTGCACGCGGGTCTGGCTGTAGCGGATGGCCCGCTCCAGCGCCGACCAGCCGCCGCCCAGGCCAAAGGCTGCCACCATCAGGCGGGTATAGCCGAAGACGGCCTGGGCCTGGGCGAGGCCACGACCCTCGATCCCGCCAACCAGCCGGTCAGCAGTCACATAAACATCGTCGAGGAACAGGGCGGAGGTGTTCGAGGCGCGGATGCCGTGCTTATCCTCGTGCTTGCCCTTGCCGAAACCGGCAGCGTCCTTCTCAACCACAAACCAGGAGAGTCCACCGGGGGCGTTGGCCAGCACCGTGTAGATCTCGGCCACGCCGCCGTTGCTGATCCACTGTTTGCGCCCGCTGATCTTGTAGCCAACTACCTGACCATCCTCGACTACCGGCTCCGCCTTCGTACTCAGCGTACCCAGATCGCTGCCGGCCTGTGGCTCGGTGGCCCCATAGGCCACCAGCAGACCCTCATCCGCAATACGGCCCATCCAGTGGGCTTTCTGCTCCTCGGTGCCACCCACCGTAATCGGATCGGTGCCCAGGAAGGTCGCTAGCACCCCAGTGGCGATGCCGAGATCGATCCGGGCCATCAGTTCCGAGACGCGGTAGATATCGTAGGCACCGCCACCGAGCCCGCCATACTCTTCGGGGATGAAGATCAGGTGCAGCCCGATTTTCTCAGGGTTGTAGAGATCCTTCAGTACCTTGGCAGGGAACTCATCATGCTCGTCGAGTTCACGAAGATACTCAGGTTTGAGTTCCTTCGCTGCGTATTCACGAAGAGTCGTCAGTACCATCTCCAGCGTGTCGGTGTCCAGCGTCGTCATGGGCGCTCTCCTGCGCGTAACTATTATGATCTGTTTCACGAGGGCCACTTGGGTATCTCTAGTTTAGCATATTCCTGAGAAGTGGCGAAGCATGCGGCGCACGCCGCGCAGTCCTCGCTGGAGCGCTCCGGCGAGCGGCTCGGGGGGCATGGCCGGGATGATCGGGCAGGGTTCGCCGCCAAGCGCCACGCTAACCCGTGTGGCGGCAGCGATGCCAGTGACGCATGCCCGTTCGAGGAATAGGGCTGGGTGCGGGTAACGCAGCCAATCGCCGCACATGCTGATCGCCGGCCAGGGACTCTCGACGCCGGGATAGCGCAGATCGCTGCCTGTCTCAAAGCGGGTATGGGTGGCGGGATTGCGCTGAACCGTTGCGTGGATCATGTGTCCGCGCAACTCGGGGTAGATATACGCTATGTCGTTGAGGGCGAGGGCCAGCACCGCCGTATCGGGCAGATCGATCAGTTCGGGCGGGCCGTAGATGTGGGCTTCCACTAGCGCGCCGCCGGTGGCCGCATGCCATGCGGCGCAATCGCGCTGGATACGGTGGATCCAGAAGAAATTATCAATGCTGAAGTCGCCGCTACAGATCCCTGACTCGGCTCGTCTAGTGGGCGCGGTATCGAACCAGAGGCGCACAATCCCGTTGGTCAGGCCACATGGCCAGGCCAGGGCCGAAACCGCATCGGCGGTAGCGGGGCTCGCCGCGAGCAGGCGGCGCGCCGACGGCGCATCAAGGGCCAGTACCACCTGAGCCGTTGTGGCCACCTGCCTGCCGCCATCGGCACGCTGCCAATGTACCCGCCAGCCACCCGGCACCGGCTCCAGCCGATCAACATGGGCGCGGTTCAGCAGTTCACCGCCGTGGGCCGTGATCGCCGCCACCAACGGCGCGATCAGCGCGCACTCAGCGTCGGCGGAAAGATACTCGAAGGCCCAGGAATCGCGGCGCAGCAGCGTGTAGAAGCGCAGGAAGGCTAGCGAACCTCCCAGCGACGCCTCCTCAGGGTGAGCGGCCAACCCGTTGCGCATCAGGGCCGTCATGAATGCCCGTAATCGCGGCGGCCAGTGCGCAAACAGTTCGGCCAAGGTGTGATCGGCCAGTGGTGTCGGCTCGATCAGCGGATCGTAGGCCAGCGCCATATAGAGCGAACCCACGACTCGCGGCAAGCCAATCCAGTCGCGCAGCGTGAGCATGGCGATAAAGTCGGGTCGCACCAGCAGTCCCATGTAGTGCAGCGGTGCGGGTACTAAGCTGCGGCGCACCGCGCTACCCGCCTCGGCACGGGATGTTCGGCCCCTCTCGCGGTGAACCCAATCCTCGTGGCGGGCCGCCACCCGGTCGGACGCAATACCGTGACGGTCGAGCATCGCCCGCAGATTATGGTACTGACCCCATATGCCGTGGATGCCATGTTCCGCCGGGAAATACCAGCGCTGCCCGCCATGATCAAGTTCTACCGTCTCACCGCCCCCCATCCGCCCGCCAAAGTGTAGATCTGCCTCCAGCACCAGCGGATCCAGCCCGCGCTCAGCCAGATGCAGCGCCGCCGTCAGCCCTGCCAGTCCGCCGCCCACCACAATCACCGGCTGATCGGGAGACACTACCGTGCCCATGAGCCATCGCTCTCTGGCTCAACCACAACCGCCGTGCCGTAGGCCAGCACTTCGGTCATACCCTGAGCGATCTCCGTCGTATCGTAGCCAAAGCTGACGATAGCGTTTGCCCCAAGCTGTGCGGCGTGCTCCAAGGTCATCAGGAAGGCGTCGGTGCGGGCGTGTTCGCAGACGTTCATCATCGTGCGAATATTCCCGCCAACCAGCGACTTGAACCCGGCCACGATCTGCCCGCCGAGGCTAGCCGAGCGCACCGTCAGGCCACGCACAATGCCCAGCGAGCGCACAATGCGGAAGCCCGGCAGAGTAAACGCCGACGTAACCATCGCCGGGTTAAGGGCGATGGCGGGCGCGCTCGCGATGCGCTGGGTCTTGCCGGTTGTTGCCGGGGCAACCGGGGCACCGCAGATAATACAGAACTGGGCGTCATTGGGAATGGTGGCGTCACAAGTTGCACACTGCATCGGTTTGCTCCTTAGACAAGATTTCAGGTGTGAGGTTTCAGGTTTCAGGTACAGCTCGTCAAGATGCCACATTCTGGCCTGAACTGTAAAGTATCTGCGAACCTTGTCTTATGATACAACTACGCATGATGATGAGTGTATAGCAATCCTATTCCAGTTGTGAAGGAGGAGTCAAGGCTTTAGCCGGCCTTATCCGGCTAAAGCCTCGACTCCACGCAACAACCCCAAGAGGATTGCTATAGCTGATGAGCAATTGAATAATGCCGTATGTGATCATTTCAGTACGGCGACGAGATTTTCGCGATGTACAGCCACAGAAAGACACAGAAGCACACAGAAAAAATTCTGTGTGCTTCTGTGTCCGTACATCGTTGTGGATGCGGAATGGCAACGGGATCTGCGATAACCTACGCGCAGCGCTGGAAGGATGGCAGGTGATTGTCGCGTGAGGCTGCCTGGAGCAGATTGTACACCTGTAAAATGTCGGTGCGGCTGGTGCTGGTGACGAGACGTGTGTAGAGGTTTACGTTGACGATCTCGGCATCCACGCCAACCGTACATGCCTCGTTCACGCTGGCGAAGCGCGGAGCCTGGCCAACCCAGGGGTTCGCGGCGGGCAGCGGTACGCCGTAGGTGCGGAACAGCGCCTCCAGGCGGTTGATGTGACTGGCCTCGGACGAGATGATGTTGGCGAAGGGTCGCACATCGCCGAAGTCGGTAACGACTTGCTGATACACGGCCCATGCGTGGTACTCGTCATTGAGCGCGAGGAGCAGGCCATCAATCTCGGCTGCACTCAGCGGACCTATATACTGGCTCATGTTGGTGTCGCACATCCGGCAAGGGGTTTCGGGCAGATTCGTAGGCAGAACTGTTGTCGGAGCGGCGGACTGAGTGCCGTTACCTCGGCCCATCCCCATGCCCTGTCCACCGTTACCCTGATTGCCCTGGCCCATCCCCATGCCCTGTCCACCGTTGCCCTGACCCATCCCCGCGCCCTGATTGTTCTGAGCCATACCGCTGCCTGTCGGGGCAATTGGCTGGCTTGTACTGACAATGGGCGCGGCTGATCCAGCGGTCGTCGTACTGACAATAGGCGCGGCTGATCCAGCGGTCGTTGTGGTACTGACAACAGGCGTGGTTGACCCAGAGGTCGTTGTGGTACTGACGGGGGCAGCACAGGCGCTCAGGGCCAGGCCCAGCACCAGGGAAGAGATAATGATCGTGCGTCGCATCGCGGGTCTCCTTGTTGGCAACCGCATATGGTGAGCGATTACTCACCTTCAGCATAGCAACGAAGCGTGGAGATCCCGTGGAGGTCTGGTGGAGATATGCGCCAGATCACCGGCCAAACGAGATCGGGCGCTTCTCCGTGTGATTGCCTTTGAGCGTCACCTCTTCGGCAATAGCGAAGTCGTTCAGTTCCAGTGTGTGCTAGTTGATATGTGGAACAGATCAGCGAGTCGTTGAGCGCCGTGTTCTGCGGGTGGCGTACCACCGAGAAGTTCACATGTTTGAAGGTTCCCTGATCCTCGATGGCCAGAGCCAGCAGTTGGTTGCGCCAGAGCTGATTCAGTCCGCAAAACTCGCCATGTCATACTGAGTACCCAATGGCCGGCGGGCCAGTGGCGCCAAGGTGACATCGGGGATGTCATCAGGGGGGCGCGCTGGCACGATTACCTTAGCCCAGGACTCATTCGCGCTAAGACAAGGTTCGTAGATACTTTACAGTTCTACCCCCCCTAGCCCCCCCGCAAGCGGGGGGGACAACGCATTGGTTCCCCCCGCTTGCGGGGGGCTAGGGGCAATACTTTTCAAATAAGGAGTCTACCGCCGGTCAGTCCTCACCCCCCAGCCCCCTCTCCCAGAACGGGAGAGGGGGAGCCGAACGCACTCTGGTGCAGAATCTCCCCTCTCCCCTGGTGGGAGAGGGGCAGGGGG
>Ga0007797_1000630_pt1 | contig 10683 bp, 8 predicted proteins | sample CryBogmetaGMA25M_FD_60364 | JGI IMG/M metagenome (GOLD analysis project Ga0007797, IMG submission 60364) | Freshwater microbial communities from Crystal Bog, Wisconsin, USA - MA2.5M | ecosystem: Environmental > Aquatic > Freshwater > Lake | place: Crystal Bog, Wisconsin, USA | collected 2009-07-06 | reverse complement strand
GCTGAACTAACTACATCATCAACTACTTTTTGAACTACCGAATCCTTTTCTCCGTCTGCAAGCAGGAAGCGGTATTCGGCTGTGTAGATAGTTGAACGTGCCTCAGTTAACGCCGAATTGAGATTTACCTGCTTGATACCGCTCGAAAGTCGAGAATTTAAGGCTGATCCTGTAATCCACACAACTCCAAGGGAAAGTATTACCGTGGAAAGAATTACCTTGAATGCTAGGGAGTTACGAACAATCCAGAGTATGCGGCGCATATTTAGGAACCGCCCATTACTCCAGCTTTGTAACCAACACCGCGAATAGTGATGACGATTTCGGGATGCTCTGCATCATGTTCGATCTTTGAACGCAGGCGCTGAACGTGTACGTTTACTAAGCGGGTATCTGTTGAATGGCGATATCCCCACACCTCACTGAGCAATGCATCGCGAGTGAATACTCGACCCGGCTCTTTTGCAAGTGCGACAAGTAGGTCAAACTCAAGCCGCGTTAATTGAATCTGCTTTCCTGCCCGAAGTACTTGATGTGCCTGTACATCGATTGCAAGATCACCAATTGTAAGTAATCCAGAAACATCGGCATTTGTTCGGCGAAGTCGAGTTCGTATTCGAGCAATCAATTCAGATGGATGGCGAAATGGCTTGACCATGTAGTCATCAGCACCTGCTTCTAACCCTTTAACAACATCTTGTGTGTCACCTTTAGCTGAAAGCATGACGATTGGAACCATTGATTCTGCACGAATCAATTTGCATACTTCGATTCCATCCAGGCCTGGCAACATAACATCCAACAAAACTAAATCTGGTGGATTGTTATGGAATACATCCATTACCTCATCGCCACGGCTTACTAGATCTACGTCGATGCCGGCACCTGTTAAAACGATGCCGAGCATCTCCGCAAGATCCTGGTCGTCATCGACGACCATAACTAAAGTCATTAGCTACCGTGCTCCCAAGAGTTCAGGTACATATCCTGCGCAGGAGTTAGAACGTCAATACGTCCACCCATGCTTATCAACTTGAGTGATGCAACTTCCTTGTCTATGTATGAAGGAACTTCATGAACACCAGGCTTCAAGTTCTTTGCTTCCTTAACAAGGTACTCAGCTGTTAGTGCTTGATCAGAGAATGACATATCCATAACAGATGCTGGGTGACCTTCAGCTGCGCCTAAGTTAACGAGGCGACCTTCAGCTAGAAGTAGTAAGCGACGCCCATCTGCCAACACATACTCATCTGTCTGGTGGCGCATCTTTGAGTTCTTTGTCTTTGCGTTCTGCTCAAGCCAAGCAACATCGATTTCGATATCAAAGTGACCTGAGTTAGCCATGATCGCGCCATCCTTCATTACTGCAAAGTGCTCATCACGCAGTACATCGCGGTTTCCGGTTACAGTGATGAAAACATCGCCAAGCTTTGCTGCATCGATCATTGGCATTACGCGGAAGCCTTGCATCATTGCATCAAGTGCCTTAGTTGGGTCGATTTCAGTAACGATTACATCAGCACCCATTCCCTTTGCGCGTTCTGCAACACCCTTACCGCAGTATCCAAAGCCAGCTACAACTAGTACGCGACCTGCAAGCAGGAAGTTAGTTGCACGGAATACAGCATCCAAAGTTGATTGACCTGTTCCGTAACGGTTATCAAACATGTGCTTTGTATCTGTGTCGTTAACAGCGATCATTGGGAACTGAAGTGCGCCATCTTTTGCCATCTGGTTAAGACGAATAACTCCAGTTGTTGTCTCTTCACAACCACCAGTGATGTTTGGAATTAATTCTTTACGAGTTGTGTGAAGTGTGTTCACAAGGTCGCAACCATCATCAAATACTTGATGAGGTTCGATATCTAGCGCAGCGTTGATGTGCTTGTAATAGCCATCACGATCAACAGCGTTACGAGCGAAAACTGAAATACCGTATTCGTGAACTAGAGCTGCTGCAGTGTCATCTTGTGTCGACAATGGGTTTGATGCACAAAGTGCGATCTCCGCACCGCCTGCCTTTAGCACTCGCATCAAGTTAGCTGTCTCAGTTGTTACGTGCATGCATGCCGAAATTCGGACACCTGCAAATGGTTGTGACTTTTCAAAGCGCTCACGAATCTGTGCAAGCACAGGCATGTTGCGCTCTGCCCACTCAATGCGCTTGCGACCTTCTGCTGCAAGTGATGCATCAGCGATGTCATGCTTTGGAAGAGTTGCTGTTACTGGAACGTTCACGAAAATCTCCTTACGAGGTAATCAAATAAATGTTTGGATACCTAATACGTAGGGCTCTACTTTGCTAGGCGGCTATGGGCAAAGATTACCGCGGGCGGTTGAAAAGGTCGTAATGGAAAACGGGGGTTAGCCGCGAATAAGTGCGAGAACCTCATCACGCACAGACTCCATTTGAGCCTGAGTCGAAGCCTCAACGTTAAGTCGAAGCAAGGGTTCTGTATTAGATGGTCGAAGGTTGAACCACCAGGTATCACCGTTAACTGTTAAACCATCGAGATGATCGATGGTGACCTTTTCAGAGCCGTAGCTCTTCTCAACTAGCTCTGTTGCAGCCTTTGTATCGGTTACCTTGGAATTGATTTCACCACTTGCGAAGTATCGAATATATGGAGCTAAGAGTTCAGACATTGTTTTTGTGGTCTCGCCTAATGCTGCGATTGCATGAAGGGCAGCTAATGCACCTGAGTCTGCCCGCCAAAACTCTTTGAAGTAGAAATGTCCTGAATGCTCTCCACCAAAGATTGCGCCGCTGTCAGCCATCATCTGCTTGATATATGAGTGACCCACACGGCTACGTAATCCGACTCCCCCATTTTCATCAACAACCTCTTGAACAGCACGTGAAGAAATCAAGTTATAGATTATTGAAGCACCTGGATGTTTAATCAATTCACGATGTGCAATCAGTGCGGTAAGTGCAGATGGATTTACAGCAACACCGCGTTCATCAACTAAGAAGCAACGATCGGCATCTCCGTCAAAGGCCAGACCAAGATCTGCCTTGTTATCTTTCATTGCCTGCTTTAGATCTGTCAGAGTTGTTTCATCCAGTGGATTTGCCTCGTGGTTAGGGAAGGTTCCATCTAACTCAAAGTACATAGGGATAACTTCACAATTGAGGCGAGCAAATATTGCCGGAGCTGTATGCCCTGCCATTCCGTTACCTGCATCTACAACAATCTTTAGCGGGCGAATATTCTTGATATCTACAAGGGTTAAGAGATGATCGACATACTCTTCCAACATATTGCGTTCTTTTTCAACGCCCACATTTCGAAGAACAATTGGTGAGCCTTCGCGAACAAATTTTTCAATAGTTACGAGCCCAGACTCTTTTCCTATGGGGCGTGCATTACTGAGGCACAACTTAATACCGTTGTATTCGGCTGGGTTATGGCTTGCTGTAAACATTGCGCCTGGCAGCCCAAGCTTTCCTGAGGCGAAATACAACATATCTGTAGATGCTAAACCGATACGTATTACATCCATACCTTGCGAGGTAACCCCAGCGGAAAAGGCTTCGGCAAGAATCGGAGATGATGGTCGCATGTCCTCGCCAATAACAATGGTTCCTGGTTCACGTTCAATCTGTAAGAAGCGTGCAAATGCAACGCCCGTTGCGAATGCAAAATCTGCATCAATTTCAACATCCACTAAACCACGGATGTCATAAGCCTTAAAAATATGTGCGAACTCGTCCATTATTTTTTCTTACGATGGAACAGCGCGAAGGTGACCGCGACGACCAATTTGCTGTTGAGCGCTTGCACTTTCAATTGGTGCATCTACTTCAACTTCTCGCGATGCAACTTCACGGACCGCATCTGCAATCGCCATCAAATCATCATCTGTTGGTCCCTGCATCTGCCCGTCAAGCTCCTGCTTAATTACATTCCACCCATGTGGAACCTTTAAACGTGCTCCATGCACTGCGCAAAGGTCGTAGGCATGTGGCTCAGAAAATGTTGCAAGTGGTCCAACAACCGCAGTTGACTCCGAATAAACATAAGTCAGGGTCATCGTTGCCGCCGAACGACATCCAGCGCGGGAACAGCCGCGTCCACCCTGAGTTCTCATGCCTGAAACATTAGTGGGGGTTGGAAGCAAAACTTGGGATTGTCAGGGATTTAAAACGCGAATATTTGAATCAGGTAGTTCAATCCTTGCTAATTGGCTACCAGGTGCAATTGGGAAGAAGCCATAGCCATTTATTGAAGAGACAAGCGCACCGGCATAGGTTGATTTTCCAGTGCGTGTAATTGTGAAAGATCTGGCTGTAGCTGGCGCTTGCCACAGTGCAATATCGGCGCCTTTAACCTGCTCGTGAACCACCTTTCCATTTACTAATGTGACATCGAGTGCAACATTGATATCAGAGCCCGCAAAAACAACTTGTGGAGTCAGTCCTGTGATTGCGATTGTTAAAGGGGTAATTTCAGGGCTTGCCGTACTCCACGTGAAGTCCTTGCGACCACTAACCACAACAGAGGACTGAACTGCTGCAACCACTGGTTCACTCGAAGTGATTCGGAGAGCAAAAGCTGTTGCTGAGATGTTGGGAGTGAATTGAATTTCACTGACGATCCCGGCCGTGATTGAACGTGAACTAAGACCTACCGGTACAAATACTCCATCTGATGACAAAACTTCAGCGGTAACATTTGCATCAACATCACCAGGTACCAATAAACGAAGTACGTGGGGCGCAACGCTGGTCTTTTTACCTTTAACGCTCTTTTGATTAGGAATCGCTGCGATAACCACACTCTTGCTTGGATTACTTGATGGATTTACAAAATCTCCACCAAGTGCACGCAGACCTTTTCCTTGCTCATCAATCATAAATGCATTAATTCGTCCAGATCTAGGCAATACATGTACCGCAAGGGTTTTATCGCCCGGCGCTAATGAATCAATTGGAATTGTTAAATAACTCTTAGAGTAAACATTTACTGGCTTTAATGGCTGCTTACCATTTTCAGTAAATGCTTGAATCTCGACTACTGCATCACTTAAGCCACTGTTTACGACTATTAACTTTCCCTTAGTTGTTATATCGGCACTACCACCGGCAAACCATTGAGATGCCTGTGGACCGCTGCATAATGCGCCACCCGCCCAGCTTCCAGCCCGGCTTTGCCAAATAACTGGCGTTGATCCTTCGGTATTAAGTACAAGAGAATCCTTCATAACAGGTAGTCGTAAAGATCTGACAGGTGCTGTCTTTGTGGTTCGGTTTTGAAGACTCTGAAATTGAATATTTTTGGATGAAAGCGAGATTTGGGATCCAAGTCCATCAAGTGTTGGAGGACAGACAACGGCAGGATAACTTTCTGAATAACTTTTCTTGGTTACAGCAACTGTAAGAACGCTTGCAACACTAACGGCCGTTAGTAGCACCGCGATAAATTTGAGAGGGCGATTAAAACTCATGCCAGCTCCTTCTCTGAAATTTCACGTTTACGACGGCCTGATGGCAACGCCATAACAAGCACTATTACAAGAGCAATTAATTGAAGAGAAAGCCAGCCACGTCGAACAGTTCCATCGTGCAGAAGGGAAATTTCACCTGCTTCAGTGATCGTGAATGTGGGCAACCCTTGCGAATTCTTACCTCGCTGCAGGCGATAGCCATTTTCAAGTATCTGCCATGAGCGATTAAAACTTTCGGTGAGAATTAACTTTCCTTCTCCCGGCACAAATGTACGTGCACCAAAATCACCTGTATTTAATACAGAGCGAACACCATCTTTATTGATGAATAGTAAACGACCAGTTGGCTGAGTTACGCGCCAAACAACGCCAAGGGAGGTCGCAGATGTTCGTGTGAATCCACCAAGACCATCAATTGATCTCACAATCTCTTTCTTAAATGGATTTTTTACATAAACGTATTTAACTCCGTAGTCACTAAGTACTTTGCTACTTGAGATTCCCGACCCATCAATAAGTGCCCGAGCTGCAGTTGCGATTGCCTCGTTTTGTTGCGGAGCAACATCCGGTTCTCCAAGTGAAATATCATCACCTCGTGAAATGTAATACTGAATTTTTCGATCACTCTTATTACCAACTTCACGCAAAACTAAAATCTTTGTGTCTGATTCGACATTCAAAAATGCCGGCATAACTGTTGACCGATTAGCTTGTACGAGTGAATTCGCTCCTGCTCCTACTGCATGACCCACAGTTAGCAATCCATAAGCAAATGTAACTAAAAGCAGAAGTGCTGAAAGATAGTGCCTGTAATGAATATGACTGAGAACAAGTGTTGACCGCAATCTATCGAGCAAAACAGTTGCGGCAGATACTGACGCGAGTGTGGCAAGAGAAAGAATAGGTCCTGCCCAAACTTTTGCAGAGCTTTCATTTCCGTGTGATGAAATTGAGAAAGAGCCAACTAGTACAGCCAGAGCAAGGAAGCCAATCCCGTACTCGGCAATCTGACGAGCATGTGTCGACGAAAACAGAGAGACTGCAAGAACCAAGAGAATCGGGCTAACTAACCACAATGGCAAAGAGCCGCTACCACCTGGGTTTCCGAGCAATACCGCTAAGGGCCCTCCACCTGGAATAAGTAATCCTGGCTCTGTGAAGAAACGACTTGGGTGCATCAACGCTTCAAGTGAATATGGGGCATTCACTAAGAACGGAACAAAAACTAGCGCCGATCTTTTTAAAATTTGTTCTTTAAAAAGCGCTTTGTCTTTACTAATCGAGTACTGCTCAAAATTATCTAGGGCAATCGCCGCTGCTGCAACCAAGGCAACAACAAAACTCATCAAAGTGAAGGCATACAGCAATGAAAATAGGAGTGAAATTGCAAAAATCTTTCTCCAACTGTACTTCTCAATACTCCACCAGTCGTGCAGCAATAAAGCTATAAAAGGAGCTAACAAAAGAAGAAGTATCGTTGCAATATGACCTGTACTGATTGCGGCAACCGCAACAGGAGATATCGCATATAGAAATGCTGCAGGAATAGAGATCCAATTGTTGGTAGTTAGACGCTTCAAGAGATTAAAGCCTGACCACATGATCAGGATGGGGGCGATTAAAAAGAAAGCTGTTACGAGGAACTGAACTTTTCCAAATACAAGCAAGGAAGCAATTGCTGTAACGGCAACCCAAGGTGGGGTTGCTGATGCAGAACCAAGGCCTACTTGGTGCCATGATTCAAAATAGGTTCTCCATAAATCTGTGGCCCCGGGCGGTGAAATTGGCAATGCTCCACCAGCCAATGCGCCTAATCGATTTCTCGAATTAATCAGAGTAATCACCGCAAGGGTTATAAAACCTAAAACTTCAGGACGCTTGAACACTGATAGCCAATTGTTTGTATTTACTGGGCTTAATAGATCTTCATCCTCGTTTGAATCCAAAATCGATGAGGTTGCTTCAGTTTGTTCAGGAAAAATCTTTTCGCGAATTGTTTCCACAATATGTTCTGATCCAAGTCGAATCTGAGACCAACGTGGAGGAATGTATGTAGCTATCACACGTGCTGATATAAAACGTTGCTTTTTTCTCACCCTTCGAGCTTCAAGAATTTGCCCAGGGCGAATAAATAAAGTTACGATCGCAAGAATTTCATCCGCTGCATAACCCGGCAATTTAGCCAGCAAATACCCGATTGCTCGAGCAAATGCAGAACCTAAAAGTTGCACAGCGATCCATGGCAAAATCCACCATGAAGAGTTTGCTAACAAGACATAGGCAGCGTTTCGACGATCCAGTAAAAGTGGACGATGCAAGATGGCACCTTCAACATCAATTTCTCGGCGCTCAGTTGCCGATGCTTGTGCGTGGAAAGCTACCGCCGATGTCGCTGCAATGACTGAGTGTCCTGCAGCTCGCGCACGCCAACCAAAATCCACATCATCACGGAACAGTGAAAGGTTTTGATCAAGCCCACCAAGCTCTTCAAAAACATCGCGGCGAATTAAGGCACCAGCGGTACTAACAGCTAAAACATCATGAACGCCATCATGTTGGCCTTGGTCATACTCAAGTGGTTCGAGCCCTGTCCAACGTGCTCCATTACCTGCAATGCTAATTCCAGCTTCAAGTAAATGGGTTCGATCATGCCAACCCAATAGCTTTGGACCAACCATGACAACTTGTGGTCGATCATCAATTGCATTCAATAACTCTGCGAGCGCATCAGGGGCTGGCGCGCAATCATCGTGAATTAACCAGAGCCATTCATTCTCGATAGATGCTGGCAACTTATCAACCACTAGGGAAACTGCTTGACCATAACCAGTTTCGCGATCAGTTGTAAAAAAAGGAATTCGTGCAGATTTTAATAATTTTGTAGATGAATCAACTGAACCTGTATCAACCGCGGTAATCAGATCGATTGGTCGAGTTTGTGAGTTGAGAGCGGCAACAACCTCGGGTAACCACAGCGCCCCATTGTGGGAAACAAGAACTGCGGTTACGCGATGTCTATCTACCGCGTTATGGGAAGACATAGAAACAACTCACTATCTCAAAAGAGATAAGAGAATTCCTTACGCGGTGCGACGCTTTAGACGACGGCGTTCACGCTCTGATAATCCGCCCCAAATACCGAAGCGCTCATCATGAGCAAGTGCATACTCCAAACACTCTGAACGAACATCGCAAGAAAGGCATACGCGCTTTGCTTCGCGGGTTGATCCGCCCTTTTCTGGAAAGAATGCTTCTGGATCGGTTTGCGCACATAGTGCGCGCTCCTGCCATGAAAGCTCCATGTTTTCACCTGAAGCGAGTGTGACTGTTGGACCTGAAGTGGGGATTGGGGAGTTCTGGGCTGCGGGTTGAATCGGCATGATGTCGATGCTCCATTAGCTAGATCTTGTCTCATCCCTCTTGGAAAAGACGTTCTTAGGAGTGAATTACACGCTTGTAACTCGCCTATGTCAAGCCCTGATTTGCTCTCAAAATGACCAATTACGCTTGAATTACCGCGGAATTGGCAGAATTTCGCCGATTGTTACAAAAGATGAGGCGATTACAGCGCTTTTGTCGACATGAGCACCTGCTGCAACAAAGGAATCGGTAATTACCGCACCAGCTTCAATGGTTGCACCAGCTTCAATGATCGAGCGATCTATGGTCGCGCCGGCACCAACAGTTGAATTTCGACCGATGCAGCTTCCACCCTTTATAGATGCTGTCGGATCAATTGCTGCGCCTGGCATTAGAAGTGAGTCACCACTTCTCTCAACAATATCAATCGATGCTTTCAATAAAGCACGTGGTGTTCCGATATCTAACCAATAAGCATTTTCTACATAACCATAAACGGCAGCGTTATTTGCAACTAAATGAGGAAAGGTTTCACGCTCTACAGACACAACTGTGTCTACCGGAATTGATGAAAGTACTCGTGGATTAAAAACATAGCATCCTGCATTAATTTGATTTGTTACCGGGTTTTCCATCTTTTCTAAAAAGGCAGTCACGCGACCTTGTTCATCAGTTGGCACACATCCAAAGGCGCGTGCATCATCAACTGTTGTTAAATGCAGGGTCACATCAGCATCATGTTCTTCATGTTGGCGAATTTGCTCTGCCAGGTTATGCGAACTTAAAACATCGCCATTGAGAATTACAATTGACTCATTACTACTCAACATTTGTGCAGCGTTTCTGATTGCACCACCAGTACCTAGTGGCTCTTTTTCAACCGCATACTTAATTGAAATTCCCCAATGTGACCCATCACCAAAATACGGTGTAAAGATCTCAGAAAGGTAGGAAGTTGCTAAAACAATCTCTGTAATTCCAGCTGCCTTTGCCATTGCGATTTGGTGCTCCGTGACAGGCAAACCAGCCACTGTAAGCATTGGTTTTGGGGTGTTTTTAGTAAGTGGCATTAAACGGGTACCAAAGCCACCCACTAACAAAATTGCTACAGCCATAATTAACCTGTTATTCGTGCAGCTGCATCAGCAATCTGAGCATCCGTTGCTGTCATTGCAATGCGAATATGACGAGCACCTAGTTCACCATAAAAACTTCCGGGTGTTGCTAAAACTCCACGTTCTGCTAGCCAAGCCACACTTGTCCAGGCATCCTCATTGCGCGTGCACCAGAGGTATAACCCAGAATTACTAAATTCAATTGTGAAGCCAGCTGCTTCTAATGCTGGACGCAGTGCATCCTTTCGAGCGTTATACCGTGCGCGCTGTTCTGCTACATGTTTGTCATCTGACAAGGCAACTGTCATCGCTTTTTGTACCGGCAGTGGAACCATCATTCCGCCATGTTTTCTAATCTCGCGAATCTTTGCAATGAGTGCAGAGTCACCGACCATAAATGCTGCTCGATAACCAGCCATTGAAGAGCGCTTTGAAAGCGAATGAACAGCAAGAATATTGGTGTTATCTCCCCCGGTTTGAGAAAGTACAGAATAAGAGTGAGCAGATTGATCAAACTCTAAGTAACACTCATCTGAAATGAGAACTGAATTATTTGTTCGGGACCAAGCAATGCAATCTTTAATCTCAGCAACGCTATGAACTCGACCAGTTGGATTTGATGGCGAGTTCAACCATGCTAAATCTGCAGCGGGCCAGCCTTTTGCATCAATTGCGACAGGAATTGATTCGGCACCTGCCAGAATCGCACCCACGTGATAAGTCGGATATGCAATTTCAGGAATTAAAACCTTTGTAG
>Ga0007797_1000628_pt1 | contig 10698 bp, 8 predicted proteins | sample CryBogmetaGMA25M_FD_60364 | JGI IMG/M metagenome (GOLD analysis project Ga0007797, IMG submission 60364) | Freshwater microbial communities from Crystal Bog, Wisconsin, USA - MA2.5M | ecosystem: Environmental > Aquatic > Freshwater > Lake | place: Crystal Bog, Wisconsin, USA | collected 2009-07-06 | reverse complement strand
TAAATGTGCGCGTCGGTTTTTATAACTTTGATCGTGTCTTATACAAACTCTATAGCGATGATGCGGTACGTCTTGAAGCATTCAAAGCGGGAGAGTTTGATGCCATCGTAGAATACCGCGCCAAGATTTGGGCAAAAGGATATGTAGGATCCAAGTTTGATAAGGGCGTACTCTTAAAGAAAGCCTTCATCAATCACAATGGTGCTGGCATGCAGGGATTTGCCATGAATGTGCGCAAACCAACATTACAGGATCCACGTGTTCGCCAAGCATTGGGCTTAGCTCTCGATTTTGAGTGGCTGAATCGCCAAATATTTTTTGATCAGTATGGGCGTATCAATAGCTTTTTTACCAATAGCGATTTAAGTGCTAACTATGATGGCCCCCGCAAACCTACTGAAGCCGAGTTGAAATTACTGAGACCATTGAAAGCAAAATATCCACAATGGGTACCTGATGCAGTGTTTGGTCCTATGCCTGCGCCGCCTTCAACAAAGTCTCCAGGCAGTCTTCGACAGAATCTCCGTCAGGCCCGTGAGCTCCTGATGCACGCCGGGTGGCAGTATCGAGATGGCGCTCTGCGAAACGAGAAGGGTGAGCCCTTTAGGATCGAGATGGTGGAGAACGGTGGATTCTTCCTGAGAGTACTCTCTGCTTATGGTCGCAACTTGGAAAAGTTAGGCATTCAACTGGATATTCGTACTAGCGACTTTGCCTTGTATCAAAAACGTATGGATGAGTATGACTTTGATATGACGACTACTCGATTCCCTGATTCACAAAACCCTGGAAATGAATTGTGGGATCGCTTCGGTAGTCAAGCGGCTAAAGAAAAGGGTTCGGACAATATTATCGGCATACAGTCGCCAGTCGTAGACGCTTTAATCGAAGAGATTACCAAAGCACAGAACCGAGATGAATTGCGTGCAGCATGCAGGGCCTTAGATCGCGTACTCTGGAATAGTTATTACGTCGTCCCTCAGTGGTACAACCCAACACACCGGATAGCCTTCCGCAATGAGATGCGCTATCCAGAACCTCCCTTGTATTACCAGGCCGAACCTTGGATCATGCAAAACTGGTGGAAAGAAGAGGCTAAATAATGCAAGTACAAATGCGTGCATACATCATTAAGCGTCTGCTTCTGATGATCCCAACTCTATTGGGTGTCTTGACCTTAACCTTTGCAGTCGTGCAGTTTGTACCAGGCGGTCCCGTTGAGCAAATGGTGTTGGAGCTAAAGGGTAAAGGTGATGCGGCAGTGGGAGGGACAGAGTCTTCAGGCGCTGGAGCTACTTATCGTGGACGTCAAGGAATCGATGCGCAACGTCTTGAAGAGGTCAAAGCACTTTATGGATTTGATAAGCCACCCTTAGAACGCTATTTCATGATGTTGGGCCGTTTTGCCCGGTTCGATTTAGGTCAAAGCTATTACCAACATGAAAGCGTCTGGGGCTTAGTAGTTTCTAAATTACCCGTCTCTATTAGCATTGGCTTATGGACCTTTTTCATTACTTATTTAGTTTCGATTCCACTTGGTATTGCTAAAGCAGTACGTGATGGCTCCCGTTTTGATGCCGTCACTAGCACCATGATTTTGGTTGGCTATGCGATTCCAGGATTTGTATTGGGCGTTCTCTTATTAGTCATCTTTGGTGGCGGTAGTTTTCTGCAAATATTTCCCTTACGAGGCCTGACATCAGATAACTGGAGTGATCTCAGTTTGATTGGCAAGGTGATGGACTATCTTTGGCATTTGGTGCTACCCATCACGGCGACAGTATTGGGTAGTTTTGCGGTAGTCACCATGCTAACCAAGAACTCTTTCTTAGAAGAAATTCGTAAACAGTATGTGTTGACTGCCAGGGCAAAAGGGCTTACTGAAAAACAAGTGCTCTGGAAGCATGTATTCCGTAATGCCTTATTACCACTTGTGACTGGATTCCCTGCGGCATTCATCGGTGCATTCTTTACTGGCTCACTCCTGATTGAGACGCTCTTTTCATTAGATGGGCTCGGCTTACTCTCATACGAGTCTGTGATGCGCAGAGATTACCCAGTGGTATTTGGTACTTTGTATTTATTTACTCTGATTGGCCTATTTACAAAGTTAATCTCAGATCTTTGCTATGTGTATGTCGATCCTCGCATTCAGTTTGGCGCTGGAGGCGGGTCATGAATCGTTGGCAGCGCTTTAAGAGTAGTCGTGTGGGCTATGCCAGCTTATGGATCTTTATGATCCTGTTTGGTCTATCAATGTGTGCTGAGTTGATTGCGAATGACAAGCCTTTAGTCGTACGCTATGAGGGTCATTTCTATTTCCCGATTGCAAAGAACCATGCAGAGACTGTATTTGGTGGAGACTTTTCAACCCCAACGGATTTCTTAGATCCAGATATTCGTAAAAATATTACAAGTAATGGCAACTGGGCAATCTATCCCCCGATTCACTATAGCTACGAGACACTGAATTACTTCTCTCAGTTGCCTAACCCTGCGCCACCTTCTTGGCAAAATTGGTTGGGCACGGATGATCGTGGCCGTGATGTTCTAGCGCGCCTCATTTATGGTTTCCGTTTATCGATCCTATTTGGCTTAGCACTCACCATTGTGGGGGTGAGTGTTGGCATCTTGACGGGATCTCTGATGGGATTTTTTGGTGGCAAATTTGATCTTGTATCACAGCGTCTAATCGAAATCTGGTCAGCAATGCCAGAGTTATATCTGCTGATTATTTTTGCATCAATCTTTAACCCCAGCGTCTCTTTATTAATCATTCTCTTAGCAGCATTTGGGTGGATGGGATTGTCCGACTATGTGCGCGCAGAGTTTTTCCGTAATCGTGCTTTGGAGTATGTGAGGGCAGCGCGCGCCTTGGGATTAACCAATGTACAAATCATGTGGCGCCATATTTTGCCAAATAGCTTGACCCCAGTGATTACCTTTTTGCCGTTTCGAATGAGTGCTGCAATTCTGTCTCTCACCAGTTTGGACTTCTTGGGTCTGGGTGTACCACCAGGCACTCCAAGCCTTGGAGAATTACTTTCTCAAGGCAAAGGTAATCTTGATGCATGGTGGATTTCACTATCCACCTTCGTAGTTTTAGTAGCAACCTTGCTTTTGCTTACTTTTATGGGTGAGGCATTGCGCGATGCATTTGATTCTCGAAAATCTGGCGCGATGAGTGGAGGTCGCTCATGAGTTTGCTACGGTACGAGGATCTTTGTATTTCATTCGGCTCGGGGCGCCGCGAAAAATTTGCCGTAAATCATCTTGATTTAGAAATTGGCATTGGTGAACGCGTTGCGCTAGTTGGTGAATCGGGCTCAGGAAAAACTTTAACTGCACTGGCGCCATTACGACTAGAGCCAGAAGGGGCCAAAGTATCAGGAAAGATTTTATGGAGCCGAAAGGATGGGGATGGTTCACTCGATTTACTTTCATTGCCAATACAAGATATTCGTGAAATTCGTGGTCGAGAAATTGCCATGGTCTTTCAGGAGCCGATGACGGCCCTCAATCCATTATTTACAGTCGGCAATCAAATTATTGAAGCAGTCCAAATCTATCAGCCCTTGATTTCTAAATCAGACTGTATGGATGCAGCGATTGATTTACTTAAAAAGACTGGTATTCCAGAGCCTGCGCGTCGTTTTCATTCTTATCCACATCAACTCTCGGGTGGTCAAAGACAGCGTGCCATGATTGCAATGGCCCTTGCGTGCAAGCCGAGACTTTTAATTGCAGACGAACCGACTACCGCATTGGATGTGAGTTTGCGTTTGCAGATTTTGGATTTACTAAAAGAGCTTCAAGAGGAGTCTAAAGATCAAGGCGGTATGGGTATTTTATTGATTACTCATGACCTTAACCTGGTAAAGCATTTTGCTCAGCGGGTTGCAGTTTTAAACCAAGGCAACTTGATGGAGACAGGGCCTACAAAACAAGTTTTTACTCAGCCAGCTGATCCTTACACCAAGGCGCTTGTGAATAGCGAGCCCGTGCGTGACTTAGCCCCCGTGATGCCATTGGCACCAGTGCTCCTCAAGACCGAGGAGTTATCAGTGGCCTATCCAAGTTCTGAATCTATTTCTTGGTTTAAAAAAGCACCATCACACAAGGTATTGAAAAAAGTAAGCTTCTCCCTAAAGCAAGGGCAAACCATTGGCGTGATTGGCGAGTCAGGCTCCGGTAAAACAACACTAGGTATGGCAGTACTAGGTTTGCTAGGTGATTCTGCTGCACAGGTTACTGGAGATGTGGATGTTCTTGGAAACGATTGGCAAAAACTTAAGCCAGTAGAGCGTCGCGCAATGCGCTCAAGCTTGCAAGTGATTTTCCAAGATCCATTTGGATCGCTATCGCCGCGCATGAACGTGATGCAAATTGTTTCTGAGGGATTAGATGTCCACTTTCCAAAACTGACAGCAGTAGAGCGTGAAAATCGTGTGGTTGATATCTTGAAAGAAGTTGGTATAGATCGCTCAGCACTGACGCGCTATCCACATGAGTTTTCGGGTGGTCAACGACAGCGTATTGCTATTGCTAGGGCGCTCATCTTACGTCCTCAAATTTTGGTTCTAGATGAACCCACCTCTGCCTTAGATGTCTCAATACAAAAACAAGTTCTCGCCTTGCTCACTGAATTGCAGAAGAAGTACAACTTGGCTTACCTCATGATTAGCCATGATTTAGCGGTAATCAGGGCGATGTCCCATGAGGTGATGGTCCTAAAAGAGGGCAGAGTGGTGGAGTTTGGGGATACCGAAACTATGATTAAGCACCCTCGTCAGCTCTACACCAAAGATCTTTTTGCGGCTGCTGAACTGACCTAGTGAAGCTGCTATAGGCTCTTTAGATGGGCTAATTTGGTGCATTTGCCCCATTTTAAGGATAAATCATCTTTATAAACAAAGACTTAAGACTATAGTCATGACTTGGTTAATGCAGGGTTCTTTGTTAAACTGATTCGATGTCATTGAAAAAAGCGCTACTTTCCACAGTCCTTGGCCTTGCCTTGGGCTTAACACTTTCTTTTTCGACTTACGCGGTCGATGCGCCTAGTGACGTCTCGGCTGAAGTAGTGGTTCCCAAAGAAAGCATGTTTCAGGCAGGTCGCTCCTATCTTTCTCGTGTATCTGACCGTTTGGTAGATACCGTTTCCGGCAAGTCAGAAGAATTGATTAATCGCGCGATGGAAGTGATTGGTGTGCGCTATCGCTGGGATACAGAATTACCTCAGTCTGGATTGGACGGCAGTAGTTTTGTTGGCTATGTTTTCAAAGACAAGCTTGGGTTTTTATTGCCACGTAAATCGACACAGATGAGCCGTGTTGGCAAGCCTATCAATCGTGATGAGTTGCAACCAGGCGATCTCGTATTTTTTAATACTATGCGCTTGACCTTCTCACACGTTGGCATTTATGTTGGTGATAATAAATTTATTCACTCTCCCTCTAAGGGCACAGCAGTTCGTGTGGACGATCTTGGAAGTCTCTATTGGGATAAGCGTTTTGATGGCGCGCGTCGCTTAGATGGCAGCGATAATTTAGACGACGCAGAGCGTAAAGAACTTCTGAACGAAGTAAAAAATCTCAAGCGTAAGTCACGTAGCCTATAAAGTATGGGCTCTCTAGCCCCTTAGCCTTTCCTTAATTAAAGCCATTTGTTCTTGTGTTGCAGCTTCTCCAGCAAGGATGGCTGCATTACGAGATTTAAAGTCACCACCACTCATTTGTTTGAGTTGTGGGGTAATCACGATATCGGCACTCTTCAGTTCATACTGGTTGATACTTCTTTGCATAATCGAAATGGTTTGCTGAAGTACTCCAAAGGTACCGCTGGCATCTTGATGGACAGGTTCAGAAGAAATATTCACTGCGATCACTAGGGTTGCCCCCATTTGTCTGGCATAGCTCACTGGCACTGGCGCCACTAATCCACCATCGACATATTCTTTGCCGCCAATCACTGTAGGCTGGAACACTCCAGGTACGCTACACGATGCACGAACTGCCTGACCTGTGTTGCCATTCCTAAACAGTACCCCCTTACCTGATTGCAACTCAGTGGCAACAATACCAAGAGGAATACGCATTTGCTCAATAGTTTTATTTTGAACTTCGCGGTTCACCATGTTTTGTAGTGCATCCCCTTTGATGAGCCCACCAAAACGTCCGGCAAAGGGCAGGCCCCAGTCAGCTATCGTCGCTTCATCAAGATTAAGGGCTAGGCGATTGAGATCATTGCCTGTTGCGCCCGAGGCAAATAGGGCGGCGATGACGCTGCCAGCGCTACTGCCTACAATAATATCGGGTCTAATGCCTTGGGCTTCTAGGGTCTTAATGACACCGATGTGAGCAAAACCTCTGGCAGCCCCGGCTCCAAGAACTAGGCCAACTATGGGTTTTTTGCTCCCCAACATGCTGCATGAGGAGAGGCCCGCCGCTCCAATTATGGCGCCTACACTAAGCCCCAGCCCCAGTAGGCGACGGCGTTCAGGGGAGTCGGGCTCTGTAAATGACTGAATCAAGTATTTTGATGAAATATGGTGCATATAGCTATTGTATTGAGCCTACCTTATAATGGATACACGGTGAACGAAAAGGACTTCGTTTCGGCGCGGACCAATCCCCCAACTAGAATTCATGAGATGGATTGTTCGTATTAGCTAGAGAACACCATAAACCCATTACTGAAATACATTTTTTAAAGCCTCATCAGGACATTCCTGATAGCCCGACTTTTATGGACGATCACAACAAGCGCGTTATTGAAACAGCCCTCCTTTGCGCACAGGAACCACTCAGTGTTGCTGATTTGTCTCGCTTATTTATTGAAGACATCACCACTGCAGATATTGATGAAGCCTTAGTTGAACTTCAAGGTGCTTGGGATGGCAAAGGGATGGAACTTGTACATATTGCGACTGGCTGGCGTTTTCAGAGTCGTTTATCGATGCGTGAGTACTTGGATCGCCTAACTCCAGAAAAGCCGCCAAAGTATTCTCGAGCGGTCATGGAGACCCTAGCGATTATTGCTTACCGTCAGCCCGTTACTCGTGGCGAGATTGAAGAAATTCGTGGCGTTGCTGTAAGTAGCAATGTGATGAAGCAGTTGGAGGATCGTGGTTGGGTAGAAGTGATTGGTCATAAAGAGACTATTGGTCGACCTGGTTTATATGCCACCACTAAACAATTTTTAGATGATCTTAGTTTGACAAACCTGCAAAGCTTACCCATCCTTGAAGATGCCGCACCAATGGCTGCAGCGGAGCAGTTAGGTCAAGCCATTATCGAATTTGATCCAGATGCCACAGTAGAAACGGTGATCATCAATGAAGGCGAAGAAGTAATTGAAGAAGCAATAAATGAAGTAGTAGAAGAAGTTACCCCTGAGTCTGAAAAACCATCAGACGAAACAAAACAATAATTAATGACAAGCTCTAACGAAAACGATTCATCCCCGGTAGTTAATTCATCGGTAAGTCCCTCTAATTCAGACGCTGCACCATCAAATGCTGATGGTCCTAAGACTGAGGGTGGGGAGCGGGTGGAACGTGGTGATCGTCGCCCCCGTCGTCAAGGTGCAGGCGGTAGTAAACACCCATTTAATAAGAAGCGCCCATTTAATAAGGATCGCCCACGCCGCGAGGGCGGTGAAGGTAACGGCCCCCGTGAAGGCGGCAACAATCAAGGCAATCAATCTGCCAAATTAGCCCCAAATCCAGCAGAAAGCGAAGCTTTATTTGCTTCAGTAGTTTCTGGTGAATTTGATGCTGCCTTGGATGCGCCTGAAGTCTTGGAAGTTAAAAATCCTGATGGTTTAAATGAGAGCGAAGTTTCTCATCAGACTGGGGCAGAACGTCGTGCCCAACGCGCACAGCGTTCACGTGAGGATGAAGATCCAGATGCGCCAACCGAAGAAGAAATGAGTAGTTTGCAATTTGCAAACGTCGATGACTTACCGCTCAGTTTGCGTGATGAAGTCTGGTCAGATCTAGATGGTTTGGACGATGACGCTGACGATGAAGATACCGTTAAGTTACATAAGGTATTGGCTGATGTTGGCATGGGCTCCCGACGCGACATGGAAGACCTGATTATTCAGGGGCGCGTATCGGTGAATGGCTTGCCTGCACACATCGGCCAGCGTATTGGACCAACAGATCAAGTTCGCATCAACGGTAAGCCAGTCCATCGCAAGATTCAGACTAAGCCGCCACGCGTCATCATGTATCACAAACCTGCCGGCGAGATTGTCAGTCAGTCAGATCCTGAAGGTCGTCCAACCGTATTTGATCGTTTGCCAAAGCCACGTCAAGGACGCTGGATCGCAGTAGGTCGTTTGGACTTTAATACAGAAGGTCTTTTGTTATTCACAACTTCGGGTGAGTTGGCAAATCGCTTAATGCATCCTCGCTATGGTGTCGAGCGTGAATATGCTGTACGTATCTTGGGCGAGTTGAGTCAAGAAAACACAGCGCAACTAAAGAGCGGCATTACGCTCGATGATGGCCAAGCTAAATTTTTACGCCTAGCGATGGGCGGTGGTGATGGTGCTAACCGTTGGTATCACGTTGCATTAAGTGAGGGGCGTAATCGAGAAGTGCGTCGCATGTTCGAGGCGGTTGGCCATACGGTATCTCGACTCATCCGAACTCGTTATGGCATTTTCTTATTGCCTCCACGCTTAAGACGAGGCAAGTGGGAAGAGATTGAGGCCGGCGGCATCTATAACTTGATGAAGTCTGCAGGTTTAAAAATGCCACAGCCACAAGACAAGGGTCGTAATCCCAACTCCAATCCCAATAACCGTGATCGTCGCCCTTTGGGTGAAGATTTCCAACCAGATCCTATGCAAACCTCAGTTTCTTATTGGGGATCACGGGATGCCTTAACCCTTGCTAGTGGTCACAATGGCCTGACGCATCAGGGTAGAGGGGGTAAACCGGGCAGTGGAGCTGGCACTGGAGATGGGCGCGGTCCTTTCCGGGGTCGTACCCAAGGCGGTAGACCTGGTCAAGGCGGGCAGGGCCAAGGCCAAAATCGCAATAAAGGCAAAAAAGTACATCATGGCCAGTCTGCCTTTGTGTCCGCCAGCCCACAAAGTCCTGTAAATGGGCCTAAACGGAGTGCGCCAAAAGGGCGGAAACCCTTCAATAAGGGCCCAAGAAAGCCTCGTAATCCTGGCGAAAGCTTCTGATTTCTAACAGTTTTCCCAAAAAATCAGCTATAATTTTGGACTGACAGCAGGATTCTGCTGTTTTTAGTTTGTTTTTGGTTATTACCGACTGATGTTGCGATCAACGTAAGTCGGCCTGTTCTGAATTTCGAGAATATGGGCTTTGAAGCCCATTTTTTTTTGCCATTTTGGTATGAAGGGGAGTTGTGAAAGATCAGCAGGTTATTTCTGCAGAGCTGGAAAACTTAGGTTACACGTTAGTCGATATCGAGCGTGAAGCCGGCGGTTTGCTACGCGTCACGATAGAAAACCCTGATTACGAGCGTTTGATTACAGTCCTTGATTGCGAGAAGGTAAGTCATCAACTGAGCTATACCTTGCCAGTTGAGAATATTCCTTATGAGCGTTTGGAGATTTCTTCACCAGGCTTAGATCGCCCCGTGAAGAGTGCGGCAGATTTTGAGCGCTTTGCTGGAATGGAAGTAGATTTGAAGTTACGTCTTGCTGTTGGCAACCGTAAGAATTTTCGTGGTGTGTTGCAAGGTTTGCTGACTGGTGAATTGAATTCACCCGATGCGAAATTTGGTTTGGTATTTGAGGGTGCTGATGGTCAGCCCTCTCAATTGGAGTTTTCTGTAGCCGAGGTCGACAAGACACGGTTGGTCCCTGTTATTGATTTCAAAGGAAGAAAGTCATGAGCCGAGAAGTTCTCATGTTGGCAGACGCCCTAGCGCGTGAAAAAAACGTTGATCAAGCTATTGTGTTTGAGGCGCTAGAGATGGCGCTGGCCTCAGCCACTAAGAAACGTTATCCCAACGAAGATGTGGATATTCGTGTATCCATTGACCGTGAGTCTGGTGAATACGAAACCTTCCGTCGCTGGTTGGTTGTTCCCAATGAGGCTGGTCTGCAAGAGCCTGACAAAGAGATCCTGCAATTTGAAGCTCAAGAACAACTTGCTGATATGGAAGTTGGTGACTACATCGAAGAACAGATCGAATCTTTAGCATTTGGTCGTATTGGTGCGCAAGCTGCAAAGCAAGTGATCTTGCAACGTATTCGTGATGCTGAGCGCGAGCAAATTTTGAACGACTATCTTGAGCGTGGCGAAAAAGTCATGACCGGTACTGTAAAACGTGCTGACAAGAATGGTTTAATTATTGAGTCTGGTCGCGTAGAAGCTTTATTGCGTCGCGATCAAATGATTCCAAAAGAGAATTTACGTTCTGGCGACCGTGTACGTGCCTATATCCTCAAAGTGGATCGTGAAGCACGAGGCCCGCAAATCGAACTCTCACGCACTTGCCCTGATTTCTTAATCAAGTTGTTTGAAAACGAAGTTCCAGAGATGGAGCAGGGCTTATTAGAGATTAAAGGCGCAGCTCGTGACCCTGGTATTCGTGCCAAGATTGCTGTGGTTACTTATGACAAGCGTATTGATCCAATCGGTACCTGCGTTGGTGTACGTGGCACACGCGTTACTGCAGTGCGTAACGAAGTTGCTGGTGAAGCAGT
>Ga0007797_1000623_pt1 | contig 10742 bp, 14 predicted proteins | sample CryBogmetaGMA25M_FD_60364 | JGI IMG/M metagenome (GOLD analysis project Ga0007797, IMG submission 60364) | Freshwater microbial communities from Crystal Bog, Wisconsin, USA - MA2.5M | ecosystem: Environmental > Aquatic > Freshwater > Lake | place: Crystal Bog, Wisconsin, USA | collected 2009-07-06 | reverse complement strand
CAACATATGACCTTCTAGCATATAAGTTACCGTCTCAAAACCCCGATGTGGATGGGCTGGAAAGCCAGCAACATAGTCATTCGGATCATTGGAAGAAAACTCATCGAGCATCAAGAATGGATCTAATCTCGTCTGCTGACCGCCAATACTGCGACGTAACTTCACACCAGCACCATCGGAAGTGGCAACTCCAGGAATAATGGTTTGAATATTGCGGATCACTTTTGGGGCTTGCTCATTTATGCCGGCGGGTGATCTTCAGGATTAATATCTAAAGCAATTAAGAAACGGGACACCATGTTGTAAGCAGCAATTACTGTAACTAACTCAACAGCATCAGTACTTCCCAATTCTTTTTGTAGACGCTTCATCAACTCAGAGTCCACTTTGATATTACGCGTCATCTGAAACGTTAAATCAGCAGCATCATTTTCAACTTGTGTGAAAAGATTTCTTGGAAAATTTGGCTGTCCAATCAATCTCAGTCCTTGGACCTGGTCTTCAGTACCACCCGCCTTTTTAAAAGGAGGCGCATGGTGGAAAAACTCATACTCAGCACCATTGAGCACTGCGACTCCACACATCGCTAACTCTCTCAACTTGGGATCTAAAGAAAGATTGTTCCGGATCTCCCCAATAAAGTGGTTCCATCCCTCGGCAATCGGTACGCTATGAAGAAGCATACGGTCCAAATTAATAAACTGACCACCACGTCTTTGACGAATAGCAGCAACTAGCTCAGCTGGTTCTGCTAGATCCATTGGTTGGTAGGGAATTAAACGTTCAGACATAAGCGCTTTCTATTGAGCAGTTTCTTTAATATTGTTCTCAATCACGAACTTGCCCCAAATACCAATTTGCTTGCCAATAAATTCACGAGCTGTTTCTGGGGAGCCGCCAACAATTTCAATTCCTTGGGTCTTGAATTTCTCAGCAACTGCTGGAGTCTTTAACGCTTTATTCAAGGCTTTGTTCATTGCATCGACTATTGCTGGAGGAGTTTTACCTGGGGCTATCACAGCCCACCAGGCAGGCGCACTAAATCCAGGGAAACCACTTTCAGAAACGGTAGGAACATTAGGTAAGCCCGGAACTCTTTTAGTTGTAGTAATGACTAAAGGAATCACCCCGCCGCTCTCAATGTGAGGCTTCACTAAAAACTCTGAACCAATGGCTAACTGTACCTGTCCACCAAGCGCATCTTGCATTAGGGGACCACCGCCACGGTAAGGGATGTGATTCCAATCAAAGCCTGCTTGCTTGGCAAGGCGTGCCATTGCCAAGTGACCTAAACTACCAATACCAATCGAGCCATAACTAAATTGTTTGCCTGCTTTAGACATGTCCACTAATTGCTTAAAGCTAGTGATGCCAGAGTTCTTGCTTGCCACCAAAACCATTGGGGAAGTACCTACCAAAATTACAGGCGCAATATCTTTAATCGTGTCATAGGGAAGCTTATCTTTAAGACTTGGATTCACGCCATGGGTATCAAAGACAACTGCAAAGGTATAACCATCAGCATCAGCCCTTGTCATTGCAGAAGTACCAATCACACCAGATGCGCCGCCAATATTTTCAACAATGACGTTTTGCTTTAATTCCGATTGCAAAGCGGGGGCTAATACACGGGCAACCTGGTCGACAGAGCCGCCCGGGGGAAAGACCGCAATCATGCGTATGGGCTTTTGGGTGGGCCAAGTCCCTACTCCAGCAGTTTGGGCCAGAACTAGGCTACTCATTCCTAGGGTTGTAAGACCCACAAACAGGGCTTTTTTAGCTATTTTTACCAAATACAGCATGGGTAATCTCCTTTGCACAAGACCTCAAGATTACCACCCCCAAGACCCATTTGCTCGATAATGATGGGGAAGCTTGATGAGAGAAAAAATGAAGTCGATTCTGAATATTGCCGCATATTTATTTGTCAGCCTGGATGGGTTGCCAGACTTGCGCACCAAAATGCTGAACGAATGCAACAACCGAGGGCTAAAAGGTACTATTTTGCTTACTGGCGAAGGTATCAATATGTTTTTAGCAGGTGAAGAGATGGAAATGCGCAGCTTTCTGGATTGGCTACGTGAAGACCCTCGCTTTCAACCTCTTCAGGCAAAAGAAAGTTGGTCAGAAGATCAACCGTTTAAGAAGATGTTGATCAAACTCAAAAATGAAATCATTCGGATGAACCATCCTACGATTCGCCCTGAAGAAGGTCGCGCCAATTTCATTTCACCCAAAAAATTACAGGAGTGGTTAGATCGTGGCACAGATGACTTAGGTCGTCCTGTAGTTATGGTAGATACACGTAATGCTTTTGAAGTCGACTACGGCACCTTTGAAAACGCCCTACACTTCAATATCCAGAAGTTCACTGAGTTTCCACAGGCGATCACGGCTCATAAAGAAGCGCTCGCAGATAAAACCTTAGTGAGTTTTTGTACTGGTGGAATTCGTTGTGAGAAATCAGGTCTTTACATGCGTGAAATTGGCATGCAACACAGCTACCAATTGGAAGGCGGAATCCTCAAGTATTTTGAAGAAGTAGGCTCCGCCCATTACAAAGGCAGCTGCTTTGTCTTTGATGAGCGCGAAGCTCTTGAACCTAATCTTGATTCCATTCCAATCGAGCACTCGATTAGAAAAAAGCTCAAAGCAGGCTAAGTTATTTAATTGGACTTACCAACCAAAGTCATATGCTCTACATGCGGTGGTTTTACAAAAAATGGTCCTACGATAGCGCGCCAATTTGCAAAGTCTGCAGATCCCCGAAAATCCACTGTATGGTTTTCTAAGGTATCCCAATAAATAAGCAATAAATAGCGAGATGGGGTTTCCAGACTGTGGTTTACCTTGTAGCCCTTAAACCCTTTTGCCTTAGAGATCACCGTTTCCACTCCCCGCAAAATAGCCTCTTCGAACTCCTTTTGCTTGGCTGGATCAATTTCTAGGTCGCAATGTTCCAAAATCATGTTATTTCCTTGGTCAAAATAGGTTGGTCATCAATAGTAAACTTACTACATAAGATTACCTTATTACATAACAACAATCTGGACTTGAGACATGTCTAAAACTAGCAATCGGCCAATGCCGATTTTTTTATCCTTGATTGCCGCAGTTGCGATCTTAACCATTAGCTTGGGAGTTCGGGCTCAGGGCGCTGCCGCAAGCTATCCAGTCAAGCCTATTAAGTTAATTGCCCCTGTGGCTGCTGGAGGCGGTCTCGATAATATTGCCCGCGCAGTTGCAGAAAGACTTTCTCGTTCACTTGGTCAAACAGTCGTTGTAGAAAATATGGGTGGAGGCGGCGGGTCTATTGCATCGCAAGCCACCGCCAAAGCGCCAGCTGATGGTTACACCTTAATGATCGCATACGTAGGTACACATGGCACCAACCCTGCAGTTCGCAAACTGCCTTACGATGCCTTAAAAGACTTCACGCCGATTGGCATGATTGGTGCTACACCAAATGTTTTAATCATTAATCCAGAATTACCAATCAAAAACTTTAAAGAGTTTGTAGATTACGCTAAAAAGAATCCTTCAAAATTAAGTTATGGCTCAGCAGGCCCTGGCACACTCACTCATCTTGGTATGGAGCAGTTGAAGTTAGCGGCTGGAATATTTATGGTGCATGTACCTTACCGCGGCGTAGGTCCTGCCTACACGGACTTACTCGCCGGCCAAACTCAGGCGATGTTTCCCACCCTTTTTGCTGGTCTACCGTACATCAACACCAACCGAGTGCGTGGCCTTGCTATTACTGGAGCTAAACGAAGCCCAGCGGCACCAACTATTCCTACCTTTAAAGAATTGGGTTACAGCGGTTTTGATGGTCAACAATGGTATGGTCTAGTTGGCCCTGCCAATTTACCTCCAGCAATCGTAAGCAAATTAAATTCTGAGCTGAATCAAGTTCTCGCCCTGCCCGACTTCTCGGAGAAAATGACGAGTGAGGCAATGACATTAATGCCTATGACTCCAACTCAATTTACCAACTACATCAAAGAAGATATTGCACGCTGGGCCAAAGTAGCAAAAGATCGCAATATTGAAATTGACTAATACAACACACCCAATACATTTAACTATCTATAGGAAATCCTATGTCTAATACTATAGCTGCAGCAGCTGATCTGAATGCACCACCAGTGACAAAAATTTTGGCAGAGTTTGTTACCTCTCATCCAAGTCAGGGATGGAATCCTGAGGTAGATCATGAGGCGCATCGCACTTTTTTAAACTGGCTAGGTTGCGCTATTGGTGCCGCAAACCACGAGAGCGTTGAATCCTCCCTGGCAGCTATCCGAGAATTCCAGCCAGCACCTCAAGCCAGCATCCTAGGACGTAAAGATAAGGTAGACATGGGTGGTGCAGCGCTCATTAATGGCATTAGCTCACACACCTTTGACTTTGATGATACTCATCTCAAGACTGTGATTCATCCTGCGGGCCCAGTAGCTTCAGCCATCCTGGCACTAGGCGAGCACACCAATGCTAGTGGTCGCCAAATCATTGACTCTCTGGTTTTGGGGATTGATGTTGCTTGCCGCGTAGGTAATGCAATGTATCCCGATCACTATCATCGTGGATGGCACATCACCGGTTCTACTGGCATGTTGGGCTCTGCAGCTGCATGTTCACGTCTTATGGGTCTTGATCTTCAAAAAACTACTATGGCCCTCGGTATTGCAGCCTCACAGCCAGTTGGCATGCGCGAACAATTTGGCACCATGACCAAACCTTTTCATCCCGGTGGTGCGGCACGTGCTGGTCAACTCTCTGCACTCTTGGCTAAACATGGTTTTACTGCAAGTCCTAAGGCGCTCGAAGCAGGCCGTGGTTATATGCAGACCGTTTCTACTAAGTGCGACTGGTCAGAAATTGATCGTGCATTAGGTCAATCATTTGAAATCTCTCTCAATACTTATAAGCCTTTTGCTTGTGGCATCGTGATACATCCAGCCATTGATGCTTGCGCACAATTACGCGCCCAAGGAGTTAAGGCAGAAGAGGTTGAGCGTATTGAATTGCGTGCTCACCCCCTCGTATTAGAGTTAACCGGCAAGAAAACACCTAAAGATGGACTGGAAGGTAAGTTCAGCGTATATCACGGTTGCGCGGTTGGCTTGATCTTTGGTCAAGCTGGCGAGGGTGAATATGCAGACGACATTGTTAATCGCCCAGATGTCGTTGCGTTGCGTGCCAAGGTGAATGCAACTACTGATACCTCAATCAGCGAAGCTTCTGTAGATGTCAAAGCCTTCCTCAAAAATGGCAAAGAAGTTCATATCTTTGTTCAGAACGCAATCGGCTCAGTAGAAAATCCAATGACGGATGCCAATTTAGAGCAGAAGTTCACAAGCCTTGCTGAGCCGGTCATTGGCAAAGAAAAAACTCGCCAATTAATTTCTGCACTCTGGAAATTAGGCCAAACTTCTGACCTCAAGGAAATCCTGAGTCTCTGTACACCTGACTAATTCACTAGAAAGTATTTGATATGGCTTCATTACCCAACATTGTCATCCTTGGAGATTACGAACAAGCATTGCGTCGTTTTTCCAATTGGGAAAAATTAGAGCAAGGTGCCAACCTTACCTTCCATCACAAACCTTTACGTGATGAGGCTTTGTATGAGGCCGTCAAAGATGCGGATGCAATTGCTATCGTACGTGATCGCTCACCATTTAATGAAGCCATGATCGCGCGCTTACCAAAGCTAAAGTTTTTAATGTTTACCGGCGAACGCAATGGCACTCTTGAAGCGTCTGCTTTAGTGGCACGCAATATCCCAATGGCATGTTCGCCCGGTGGCCCTTCTAAAGAAACTACTGCAGAGCTGACTTGGGCTTTAATTTTAGGCGCGTCTAAGCGCCTCATTGAACAAAACAAACTGATTGCCTCTGGTGGTTGGCGTGATCAGCTTTCTGTACTACCGATGCTTTCTGGAGAACGCTTAGGTGTAATGGGTCTGGGAGCAATTGGTAGTCGTGTAGCACGCGTCGGCGCTGCCTTTGGTATGGAAGTAGTTACTTGGAGCCCTCGTATGACTCCAGAACGTGCTGCTGCAGAAAACGCTAAATCAGTAAGTCTAGAAGAGTTACTCAAGACCTCCAAGGTTGTCACCATGCATCTAGTGGCGGGCCCTGGCACTAAAGGACTCATTAGCGCAGATGAGTTAGCCTTAATGCGTCCAGATGCTATTTTAGTAAACACATCACGCTCTGCCTTAATTAATATGACCGATCTTCAACAAGCGCTTGCTGCCGGCAGGCCCGGGCAAGCTGCAATTGATGTTTTTGATATTGAACCACTTCCAGAAAATGATCCGCTGCGCAACACATCTCATTTATTAGTGACGCCACATCTTGGATTTATTGCAGAGCCAATTTTTGCAGCGTTCTCCAAAGGTATTACTGAAACTTTGGAAGCTTGGTTGGATAACAAACCTGCACCACATCCTTTTAAACCGCAATAAGTCTCAATAAATTTGAAAACACTTACCCCCAAACAACTCTTTATCGGCTTTAGCAAGATTGGAATGTCGGGCTTTGGAGGTGTACTTCCATGGGCACGGCGCACGATTGTTGAACAAGAGAAGTGGCTTACAGCGCAAGAGTTCAGCGCTATGCTCGGTATCTGCCAAATTGTTCCAGGACCTAATATCGTCAATCTAGCGGTCTGCGTTGGCAGTCGTTTTGCTGGTGTTGCAGGAGCATTTGCAGCTGTTCTTGGATTAACGCTTGGACCAGTTGCATTAGTGATTCTGCTTGGTGTTTTATATGAGCACTACAGCTATATGCCAATCGTACAAGGCCTGTTACGAGGAATCTCAGCGGTTGGAGTGGGCTTGATTGCCAGTACCGGATTTAAGATGATGCGGACTGAACTGAAATATCCACCGATGCTTGCAGTCATCATCCTCACAGTATTGGCAGCGAGCTACTTTCATCTTGGTTTAGGTTGGGTCGTTTTACTGACCTCTCCTTTAGCGTTCTTACTTGCATGGAAGAGGGTAAAAGGGTGATTAGCACTCTGTTGAGCCTCTTCCTGAAACTTTCGGCTTTCTCAGTAGTGGCCTTTGGTGGTATCAATGCCATTCTGCCAGCCCTCTATGATCTATCCGTCAATCAAGAGCATTGGATTAACTCACAAACCTTTGGCGATTACTTTGCCATTGCACAAGCTGCGCCCGGCCCCAATCTCATGACCGTCACACTAATAGGCTGGAATGTGGGCGGTGTACTCGGAGCAGCAGTAGCTACTCTTGCCATTGCTTGGCCCTCCTCCATCATGATTTATTTCTTGCAGCGCACGATCCTGAATATGCAGGATAAGAAAAAGCAACTAATTATTCAGTATGCAGCTGGCGCACTTGCGGTTGGTTTGGTCTTGGCAGCTGCCTGGGGTATTGCAGTTCAGATTAATCACAGTCTAGCCGCGCACCTATTGACGATAGGCACAATTGCCGTTACTTTCTTTACTCGGTGGCATCCCTTGTATCTCATCATCATTGGTGGGGTCTTAGGTGTGTTGGGATTCATCTAAATTTGGATTAGGGTATGCAATTCATTCAAAGAATTTCTTTTTGTGTACTGAGCCTGGGAGCAATACTCTCCCCCTTTTCGTTTGCACAAAGCAATTATCCCAACAAACCGATTAATTTCATCGTGCCCTATGGCGCAGGTGGAAGTGCAGATTCACGTAGTCGCCAAATCGCCCAGAAAATGAGTGTCATTCTGAAACAACCTATTGTGATTGATAACAAACCAGGTGCTGGCGGCAATATCGGTACTGAATTTGTAGCGCGGGCAGCACCGGATGGTTACACCATTGGTATGGGTAACTTTGCCCCGATGGCAGTCAATAAAACACTCTTTGGTAATTTGCGGTACGACCCTGAAACTGATTTAAGCCCAGTCATTCTGGTTGAAAAAGGTCCACTTGTTTTAGTAGTCAACCCAAATTCGCCATACAAAACCATTGGCGATATTGTGGCAACAGCAAAAGCAAAGCCTGGCGTTCTCACTTTCTCTTCTGGAGGCATCGGCGGTAGCCATCAACTTTCTGCGGAGCTGTTTGAGCTGAATGCGGGCATTAGTATGATCCATGTGCCCTATAAGAGCGGCTCTGCAGCCCTCACTGATCTCATGGCTGGAAATGTTGATCTCATGTTCGACCAAATGTACTCTGCTGTTCCTAGCATCAAGGCAGACAAACTTCGTCCTATTGCGATTACTAGCAAAAAGCGTTCGCCTTTACTGCCAAACGTTCCTAGCTTTGCAGAATTAGGCTACCCCAAAGTAGAAGTACTCAATTGGCAAGGTCTCATCGTACCTAAAGGAACGCCTAAAGCCATTATTGATAAATTAAATACTGCTGCTAATGAGGCGTTGAAGGATCCAGCCCTTCGTGAGTTAATGCTTTCTCAAGGAAATGAAATTGGTGGTGGTAGTCCAGCAGAATTTGCTGCACTGATTAAATCCGAAGCTGCCAAATGGAGCGCAGTTGTGAAAAGCGCCAATATCAAGCCGGAGTGAGATGGCTTACTTCATTGCTTGGTAGGTCAAGATCCCCAAGAAGGTCAGCACCAAAGAACCTACTAGGTGAAGTAGTGCAGTTCCCAGAGCCCAAGTAACTTCTCCACGCTGCATCAAACCAACAACCTCGGCAGAAAAACTAGAGAAGGTGGTTAAGCCACCAAGAAAGCCCGTAATCACCAATAACTTCCACTCAGGTGAAAGATGTGGATTGTTTCCAAAAAAGGCAATGGCAATGCCAATTAGATAGCCGCCAATCAGATTAGCAAACAATGTGCCCATAGGAATCATCGATACTGTACCGGCAGCTAGGACATTTAATCCTGCTCTCAGCAAAGCACCAAGACCTGCACCGAAGAAAATTACAAAAATGGATAGCCACATAGTCAGTATTATTGAATTGAAAAGCCCAGCATGCTAATAGAACTCATCTCAATGCCATCTGTATAGACTTTCGCATGCTCACCCTCTTCTTGCAAAGCTAAAGCGTACAAAGCTGGCCAGTAATGCTCTGCTGTAGGGATAGACATATGGGCTGCTTCACCATACTTCTCCCAATCAATCAGAGGCTCGTGATGATTTACCTGAATTTGGGTGGTAAAAAAATCATTAAAGTCTATGGCCCATGGATAAGGTTTAGCATCCTCCTGCCAATGAATGGTTCGCAAGTTATGCACTACATTGCCACTCGCCAGAATCAAGATATTTTCTTCACGTAAAGGGCGTAATTGCTTAGCTAACTCATAGTGCTCGCGGGCAGATTTTGATCCATCCAAACTTAATTGCACGACTGGAACATCGGCAAGGGGATACATATACTTTAAAACTGACCAAGCACCATGATCAATGCCCCACTCGTTCTCTTCCATCACAATTGGAATATTCAATAACTCTTGAATACGATCCGCTAGAGCTGGGCTTCCTAATGCTGGATATTGAATTTCAAACAACTCTCGTGGAAACCCACCGAAGTCATGAATCGTTTTTGGCTTAGGCATTGCAGTGACCCAAACACCTCGAGTAACCCAATGGGCCGAGATCACTAAGATCGCGTCTGGGCGTTTTAATGATTTACCAATAGCAGACCACGCCGCTGTAAAACGGTTGGGCTCAATGGCATACATCGGACTGCCATGGCCAGCAAAAACTGCAGGTTGGCGATGGCTAGTCATTAAGACTGGTTAACCGAATACGTAACCAGTATGAGCGGCAACCAATGCAAACAAGATAGCCAAGCTAGTCGCTGCGGCCAACATTACAACCAAAGTAATGATCTTCTTATTGATTTCTTCTTTAGATTCGTTATGCCATTCATTCATGCTACATCCTCTGTAAATACATTAATTAATGGGGTAATTATCCACTATCGCCCGCGACCGGCCTTACGCATCATGCCTTTTCCACCTCCAAAGCCTGCCTGAGGCCTTCCCGCTGGGCCTGATGGGCCCTTAGGTACCGGTGGACGTGCTGGGGGCTTAGCAATTACAGGCTTAGCGGGGTTTTTTGGGTCAGGTTTCTTATCGTCAGTCACTTTTAGCTCCTATGGATATCATATTGCCATGATTACTGACTATTCTATCCAAGCTGTGGCAATTAATGCCATTCCCCTTATTTTTGCCATCACCATTCATGAAGCAGCGCATGGATATGCTGCCCGTAAGTTTGGGGATAACACAGCCTATATGTTAGGCAGGGTCAGCCTAAACCCTGTAAAACATATAGACCCAGTAGGAACCATCCTGATTCCCCTGGCGCTGATCTTGACTGGTTCACCTTTTTTAGTGGGTTACGCTAAACCAGTACCAGTGAACTTTGGGCGCTTACGTAACCCCAGAATTGACTCCATTTGGGTTGCATTGGCTGGACCAGGATCTAACTTTGTTCAAGCCCTCATCTGGGCAATATTACTTATTGTTCTACTGGGATTTGGTATAGATGAAAAATTCTTAATCTCGATGTCTCAAGCCGGCATTTTGTGGAATCTAGGACTATTAGTTTTTAATCTCTTCCCACTGCCTCCTCTCGACGGTGGTCGCATTCTTTCCAGCCTGCTTCCAGCGCGCCAATCGATCGCACTTGGAAAATTAGAACCCTGGGGATTCTTTATTGTTTTAGCCCTCGTCTTCACTGGAATCATTGGTAATTTATGGATGGAGCCCTTAATGGCTTTCTTCAAATCTGTGATTTACGCTCTTACCATCCCAC
>Ga0007797_1000615_pt1 | contig 10803 bp, 12 predicted proteins | sample CryBogmetaGMA25M_FD_60364 | JGI IMG/M metagenome (GOLD analysis project Ga0007797, IMG submission 60364) | Freshwater microbial communities from Crystal Bog, Wisconsin, USA - MA2.5M | ecosystem: Environmental > Aquatic > Freshwater > Lake | place: Crystal Bog, Wisconsin, USA | collected 2009-07-06 | reverse complement strand
ATGTAATATACATTCAACTATTAATTGCGATGGTTGTAAAAATTAATATTATTTTCCAGTTACAATAAATTCTGGATTATAATATTGGTTTTCTGCATGACCATAAGTTAATGTTTGTCCGTTTAAGTCGCGAATTGAGCCACCAGCAGCGTTTAAGATTGCATGACCTGCAGCTGTATCCCATTCCATAGTTTGACCAAAACGTGGATATAAATCAGCTAAGCCTTCAGCAATTCTGCAGATTTTGAGAGCGCTAGAAGTTGGAATTATTTTATTAATTTTTTTATCTTGTAGGTATAATTTTAGTTTTGGGTTATTAATAGAAGAGCTGCTAATTAATACAGTGGCACCTTCATTTGGAAGAGGCCTGGCTTGAATTGCAATATCTTGTTTATTTGCTGATTGTTTATATGGAATTTTGCTTTCGTCTACATAATAAAGTTCATTACTTAAAGGAGAATAAATCACTCCTAATATAGGTATTTTATCTTTAATAAGAGCGATATTAACAGTGAATTCTCCATCCCGATTTAAGAAGCTTTTGGTTCCATCTAATGGATCTATTGACCAAAATAATTGATGTTTACCAGAAATATTATCATTCTCTTCTGAAATAATGGGAATATTTGGATATAGTCTAGATAAGCTGTTACAAATTAGTTGATTGGATTCTAAATCTGCTGTAGAAACTGGTGAAGAATCTGCTTTATAGGTAATTTCAATATTATCGCTATGATAATGATTCATGATTATTGTACCGGCTTGTTTAGCAAGATCAATAATAGCTATTATTTTAGGCATAAAATGCTACCTCGAGTGAATTACATAAGTATTAGCAATTTTATCATGTAACCCGGTATGTTTCTTGGTTGTTGCTATCATTATAAATCCTAGTCCTAATGTTATATAAGAGAAAAAATACGCAAGATATCTTCCAAATGAATGAGTTAATGATAATCCTTGCATGTTTTTGTCCACTACCATTATTCCCATAAGCTGTTTACCAAAACTACCATGCTTGCTAGATGCAGTTAAAATGGTATAATATAATGTACTTAAAATTAAGCCTGTGACTTCCTTAAATATAATTAAATTGTTATAAGGAAGAGGTTTTAAGCTAGTTAATAATAAAAACATTGCTGATGATAGCAAAGATAGATCTATTATATGTGCGATTAATCTAACTTTCAAGCCGACATATAATTTTTGATTATCCATATAACTCCTTAAACGTAATAAAAGTTCCCTTATGCAATGGACGAGTGAAGCAATAATTATTAAACAACAGCAATTTAGTGATGATAAATTATTATGTTGGTTGTTTAGCTCTACTCATGGCGTATATAAAGGTTTACTTACTCTTAATAAGAGAACTCGTGGTCAAATTCAAGTTGGCAATATTGTTAATGCTACTTGGAGAGCTAGACTACCTGAGCATCTTGGTAGTTATTATTGTGAGTTGTTAAAGCCTTTGTCAATGACGATTATTAATGATAAGCAAAAACTTAGTTCGGTAAGTAGTCTCTGTGCAATTTTAAGTAGTTGTTTACCTGAAAGAATACCAGAAACAAAAATGTATGATCATGCAATTAGTTATCTCTTGAGTCTAAAGGAGCATAAAAATTGGTTAATTGATTATCTGAAACTAGAGTTAATTTTATTGCAAGAAATGGGTTATGGATTGGAGCTCAATGCTTGCGCTTTAACTGGAGTTAAAGAGGGGCTTTATTATGTCTCTCCAAAAACTGGAATGGCGGTTACTAAACAAGCTGGAGCAGCTTATCATGATAAGTTATTAAAATTACCGATATTTTTTATTAGTGAAGATTTAGGTGACATTCAAGATATTATTGCGGGATTTAAGCTTACCAGTCATTTTATAAATAAATGGCTCTATCAACCACAAGCAATAGACCTTCCTATTAATAGGGTAAGATTTTTTGAATTATTTATCAAATAATAGTTGCAAAAGCATGCGTGATAGTTGTATAGTAAATAATGAAGATTTATACTTCAAATATATAAAAGAGGTGATTTTATGAATGATTACATGAATAATCCAATGATGGATATGTTTAAAAAATCTATGGAAAATCCAATGGCTATGTGGTCACAAGAAAATTGGAATAAAACCATGGAAACAGTACAAAACTCTGAAATGGGTAAGGGATTTAATCCTGGTAACTGGATGTCTATGTCTGGTAAAATGATGGAAAATATGCCTTGGTTTAATGCTATACATCAGAATAATCAAGCTGGAAATATGTTTAATTTTGCTGAAAATACGAAGAATGTAGAAATGGTTGCAGATATGCATAAACTATCTCTTGAAAATGCACAAGCTATGCTTCGTAGACAAGCAGAAGTTATTCAAAAGCATTCGGCTGATTTATATAACTTAATGCAGAAGATGGTTGCGTCACCAAATCCTGAAGCTGCTATGTCTATGCAAACAGAATATATGCATATAGCTTGTGAAGCATTAATGGCTGATTTTAAAGAGTTAACAGAAATGTATTCTAAAGCTAATTTAGAAAATTTTGAATCTGCTAGCTGCAAAGTAAGTGAGCATATGCAAAAAATTAAGAAGGCTACTTGTACTGGCAAGAATCAATGTCACTCTCATGATGAGCATGATCACCATAAACAAGAATCTGAAACTAAAAAATCAAATAAGAAATAAGTTATATTTGTTGTTTATTTTGAAAGCCTGGAACTAGCTTCTGGGCTTTTTTTTTATTTTTAGGGTTAATAAAATATCTTAATATTGATGATCTTAATAAAAGATTAATTATAAACTAATCTATTGATTTTATGCTTAATTAAGCAGATAATGGAGTTTTTATATTTTAACTTTTTAAAGTAGTGTTATGCAATGTAAAGCCTTTTGTTCTGCAGATTCTTATCAAATGAATTTGCTATATAAATTCTTTAAAAAAGAAGATTATGATATACAAAAATTTAGAGATCTTTTTTATGTGCCAATAAATGAAGGGCATGTATTTTTCTTTTCATATGGTTGTGTGGTGTTTTGGGAGTTAACTAATGAGCAGATAGCTCAGGTGCTTAAAAAGTTGAAAAGCTTTGAGAATGAACATCTAACTAAACCTAATACTGATTCTTATTTTATAGTTAATGGACCAGTAAATAAAGTATATCAAAATGAAATTTTCCTTAATGAATCTTCAGGAATGATGGAAAAATTAGCTATTTCTTATGCATTAGCTCAATCGATGAAATTATTAGTATTTGAAGAAAGAGTTGAGCAAACCATCAAAAAAACTGAACATATTCCAAAATCACTTGCTACTACTGGCAAAATCACTTTATCTGGTAAAGAAATAGCTCAGAAGATGGGAAAGTTGTTTCTTGAGAGAAGCTCAATAAATTTACATAGTGATATTCTAGATACGCCAGAGTTTTTTTGGGAGCATCCAGAATTAGAGCCGATTTATCATATGACTGTGAAAGATCAGGATGTTAAACAAAGAGTGGATATTTTAAATAAAAGATTGAATTTGATTCATGAATTATTTCAGATGCTAAGTGATGTATTTAATAATCGTCATAGTTCAATTCTTGAAATTATAATAATTGTATTAATTGGATTAGAAATAATTTTGACTATAGGTTTCAAAATAGTCAAATAAGCTATACTTGATGAAAATCAGAAAATGTAATTAATGTACCGTGGATTTTATAGTTTTGATCTTTATCCATAATTTTTGAAATAAGAGGAATTTAAGAATGAGAGCTGCGATAGAAAAGATGATGTTTGATAATATTGGTATAATCCATTTTATTGGTATCGGTGGTATTGGTATGAGTGGAATAGCTGAAATTATGCATAATTTGGGTTATCAAGTTCAAGGTTCAGATTTAAGTGAAAATGATAATGTTTTACGTTTGCGAAATATTGGCATTAAAGTGCTAATTGGTCATCATGAGCATAATGTCGATAATGTATCAGTAGTAGTGAAATCTACAGCTGTAAAAGATACTAATCCAGAAATAATTGCAGCCAGAGCAAAAAGAATCCCAGTTGTAAAACGTTCAGAAATGTTAGCGGAGCTAATGAGGCTTAAAATCTCAATTGCAGTTTCTGGTGCACATGGGAAAACTACTACTACAGCATTTGTTGCAGCCATGTTTGAAACAGCGGAATTAAGCCCTACAGTTATTAACGGTGGCATTATAAATACTAGAGGGACTAATGCATATTTAGGTAGTAGTGATTATTTGATTGCTGAAGCAGATGAATCAGATGGAACTTTTATTAGAATCCCAGCAACTATTGCTGTAATAACTAATATAGATCCAGAACATTTAGATTATTATGGTAATTTTGAGCGTTTAAAAGAAGCTTATGAAGCTTTTATCCATAATTTACCTTTTTATGGTTTTGCGGTGGTATGTAAAGATCATCCTGAAGTGGCAAATTTAATTAAGAAAATTCAAGATCGTGAAGTAATTACTTATGGGATTGATTCTGATCATCTAGATGTACAAGCAATTAATATCGTTGAGAATATTGCTGGGACAGTATTTGATGTTAAGGTTTCGGCGAGAGTTACAGGACAAGAGTTTACTCTTGAGAGGGTGAATTTACCAATGGCTGGAAGGCATAATGTTTTAAATGCTTTAGCTGCAATAACCATAGGGATTAAATTAAAATTCAAAAATAAATATATAACTGATGCGTTTGCTAGATTTAAAGGAGTAAAACGCCGATTTACTAAAACAGGTGAAGTTAATTGTGTCACTATTATTGATGATTATGCTCACCATCCAGAAGAGATTAAAGCTACTTTGCGGACAGCTCGTCAAGTAACTCAGTTCAGTAAGGATGCTAAAGTATTAGCTATAGTTCAACCGCATCGATACTCTCGAGTAGAAAATTTATTTTCAGAATTTGTTCATTGTTTTGAAGATGCGGATATAGTGCTAATGGCAGATATTTATTCAGCTGGTGAAGCGGCCATTGAAGGGATTAATAAAGAGGTACTAATTTCGTCTTTAAGACAAAATTATAAAAATAAGAAAATTTTGAGTTTAGACTCTCCTGATAAATTGCCAGAAATGCTTTCTACTTTAGTAACTAAAGGAGATATAGTTATATTTATGGGTGCTGGAACAAGTACTAAATGGGCGCATGATCTTCCTGAAGCTTGGGAAAAATTCTTATTGGATAATCAAGTGCGTAGTGTTGTTAAGTGTGTGGCTAATGATTGACTTGCCTAAAATTAGAGGTAGTTATCGTGAGAATTTTAAGCTAGCTAATGTAACTTGGTTTAATGTTGGCGGCCCTGCTGATATATTATTTAAACCTGCAGACATTGAAGATTTAATTCATTTTCTTAAAGAAAAATCACCAAATATTTCGTATATGGTTTTAGGAGTAGGCTCTAATTTATTAGTACGTGATGGTGGCATTAGAGGTGTGGTAATTCGTTTAGGTAAGAATTTCACTGATATCATCCATACAGGTGACCAATTAATTGTGGGAGCTGGAACTTTAGACGTAAACGTTAGTAAATATTGTGTTGAAAATTCTCTTGCAGGATTAGAGTTTTTAAGTGGAATTCCTGGAGTTATAGGGGCTGCATTAGCAATGAATGCAGGTGCTTATGGGCGTGAAATATCTGATTGTCTTATAAAACTAGAAGCATTAGATAAGAATGGTAATTTAATCATTTTAGATAATAAAGCTTGTGGATTTAAATATCGTGGAAGTAGTTTAGCTGATGATTTGATTTTTACTAAAGCATATTTTAAAATCCAAGCTGGTAATTCAGAAGAAATTCAAGCAAAAGTCCAAAAGATTCAACAACAAAGAGAAGATAGTCAGCCAATTAGAAGTAAAACTAGTGGTAGTAGTTTTAAAAATCCTCCAGGTAAGAAAGCTTGGGAGTTGATTGATCAAGCGGGTTGTAGAGGTATGCGTTTAGGGGATGCAATTATTTCAGAACAACATTGTAATTTTTTAATTAACTTAGGCCAAGCAACAGCAGCTGATATTGAAAATTTAGGTGAAGCTGTACGTAAAAAAGTATTCGAGCATTCTAAAATAATGCTCGAATGGGAAATAAAAATTATTGGTCAGCGCTGAAATAGATCTATTACTAGCTGCTAATGCATTTTAATATAAAGCTGTAGATCATGGCTACTTCTTCTAAAATTTTAAAACGGCCAGATTTACCGGCATGTCCCGCATCCATATCAGTTTTTAGTAATAATAGATTATTATCTTGTTTATAAGTTCTGAGTTTAGCAACCCATTTAGCAGCTTCCCAATAACCAACTCTAGGGTCAGTAAGCCCTGCAGTTACTAGCATATTTGGATAATATTTTTTCTCAATATTATCATAAGGGGAGTAAGATTTTATATAATCAAAATAATTTTTATCCTTAGGGTTACCCCATTCTTCGAATTCAATAGGAGTTAATGGTAAAGTTTCATCTAGCATGGTATTCAATACATCAACAAATGGTACTAAAGCTATTACAGCTTGAAATAGGCCTGGTCTTTGATTGATGCAAACTCCCATTAGCATACCACCAGCACTTCCACCCATAATGGCAAGTTTTTCTGAAGAAGTATGTTTTTGTTCAATTAGATATTCAGCAGATGCAATAAAATCTTCAAATGTACGTTTCTTAGTTAGAAATTTTGCGCTTTCATACCAATTAAATCCTAGTTCGTCTCCACCACGAATATGAGCGATAGCATAAGTAAAACCTCGATCAAGCAAAGAAATTATATTAGACCTAAAGCTAGCAGACATGCCAAGGCCGTAAGATCCATAACCATAAAGCAACAGAGGTGCAGACTCTTTCTTCATATCTTTACGATAGACTATTGAAATTGGTACTTTAGTTCCATCTGAAGATTTAGCCCATAATCTTTCAGCTTTGTATAAACTTGGATCATAACCTAGGACTTCATCAGTTTTTCTGGAATGTAATATTTTACTATTAAAATCATATTCAAGTACGGATCTTGGCATAGTTAGAGAAGAATAGTTAATCCGTAAATATAGATCTTCTTTATTAGTGAAGTTTATATTTGCTTGATAAACTTCTTCTTGGAAATCTATATTGCCAGCTAATTTTTCAGTTTCTAAGTTATAATATTCAATTTTATTAAGGCCTAATACTCGCTTAGTAACTACCAAATGTTGATTATAAAGAGCCATATCTACTAAATAATAATCATCATTATGAGGTATTATTTCATTAAACTTTTCATCAATTATACTTACCAAACGAAAATTCTTTCCTAGATCATTAGTGAGTAAATAAAATTTATTATTAATATGATCTAAACTATAAAGATGATTAGCTCTACGTTTAATCACTATTATGGGCTTGCTAGGGCTTTCGTTGAGTGAAAGATATTGAGTTTCACTACTACTACCATTACCACTATCGATTAGTAGATATTCACTACTTGCGCTTTTATTTATATGAAGATAGAAACCAGGGTCTAATTCTTGATAGATCAAAATATCTTGTTGTTGATCATCACCTAATAAATGAAAAAATACTCTATCAGGACGCCAATTTTCATTTAGTTTGATGTAATAGAAGCCGCTACCTGCTTTATTCCAAACAATGCCACCTAAAGTGTCATTGATAACATCGTTTAGATCTTGAGCCGTATTAAGATCTCTTACATAAATGTTATAACGCTCTGAACCATCTGCATCAAAAGCATATGCTAATTTACTATGATCTTCGCTAGTTTTAGTAGCGCCAAGGGCAAAAGAGGATTTACCTTGTGCGAGTATATTACCATCTAGTAATATTTCTTCTAAGTTATTAGAAGATTTACGACAGAGGATAATATAGTCTTTGCCTTTTTCCATTTTGGAATAATAATAATAATTATCTTTTTTTACTGGATAAGATTCATCATCTTCTTTAACTCTGGCCTTTAATTCAGCATAAATTTGTTTTTCTAATGGTTGAAAGCTTTCAGTTTCGGCTTTAAAATAATCATTTTCAGCATTAATATAAGCTAAAATTTCTGGATCTTCCACTTTTGGCCAATTTTTATCTCTAAGCCATGCATAATTATCGCCAGAAACATTAGGAATGGATTTAGCTATTGGAGGATTTCTCATAGTTTAAGCTCTTATTTAGAGGTGAAGTTTGATTAATATGATATTACAAAAATTAGGGGGTTTGTCTATATCAATATATTATAATAGCATAGGACTTTGGCTGTGATTTATTGCGCTGGCCAAATACGGTTGGCTTTAAGGGCTTGCAGACTAGCTTTTATGTCATTAAGGTTTTTGTCTCAAATTCCAAATATTCTTTAGTTATAAGTTGTTTCATTAATTTTTTATTTTGATCAATAAATGGCTGAGTTAATGGTGATATATTTAATAAATTAGCAAGACAGGTTAACTCTAGCAGAAATGTCATAGTCAAGGCGCCTAAATTTTTAGAATTAATGCTATCTATAATTAGCTCTCTTGCTGGCATATTCTGACGTTTTAATCGTTTTAAAGTTAATTGGTGATAAGTGGTTTCAATATTCGTATTAAGTTGGTTGTCTTGATAATTATCTTGATTACATAAAAAAGTGAAATATTTATCATGCTGTCCAGCAAGTAGCATTTGCCATAACCCATGTTGATCAAAAATGCCTCTTGCAACTAAGGGAGTAAAGCCTTTGCCCTGTTTAGCTACTATTTCGCTAGCAATTTGTGAATGCCATAAGCTTAGTTGATCAAATAAATCATTATAATAACTCATTACATTAATACTATAACCTTGTTTCAAGAGATAATAATTTATTGTAGCAGCTTTGATAGCATCACAAGGGTTTGCTAATATTGTTTGGCCACCAAGTATAAACTCTCTAAGATCTAAGCCTATTAGCCTTGCAGGCAAAAGCCCTACTGCGGAAAATGAAGCGAATTTACCACTGCTGCTAGTATATTCAATCATCTGAGCTTTAATATCATGCCCTATTTTACTCAGTCCATTACTTTCCTTAGTAATAATAAAGAAATGTTTGCCTAAAGGGTAATCTTCACCAAAATATTGACGATATTTATTAATAGCAGCATAAGTTTGACTAAGGGTTTCGATGCTATTTCCAGAGCGGCTAATTATTATTATCGCTGCAGTTTGTAAATTCTTTTTAGTAAAAATACTAGCTTGTTTCTGAGGAACAAGACTATCACTATAGATAAGACTAAAATTATTAGAGGTATAATTTTGACTGGCTGTAAATGCTCTACTTGATAATATTGCTCCACCAATCCCAATGATAATAGCTTTATTATATTGTTTGAGGATGGTTTTGGAAATATCTTCAATTTTAGTAAGCTCAATATCAATCAGATTGAATCTACATTTTTCTTTGATAATCCTGGTAGATGATTCAATCTTTAGTTGGTATTTGAGGGGTTTTTCAGATTTTTCGATTTGTTTAATTAATTTATTTGGCAAATGAAAAATCTGTTGAATCACGGTTGCTTATTTAAATTTTGTAGAATTATGTTTTCACCTTTAGATAATGATTTATTATTGGTAGGCTCATTTTTAGTCTTAGGACTAACCATTTCTTCAGGAGAATATACATGCTGAAGATCAGGAGGTATAGATAAAGGTGGATTAGATATCACTTGATATTCATCTGGCTGATCTTTAACTAAACCAACCTTTTCTTTAAAACTGCTACAAGCAGAAATAATGCATAATAATAAAATGTAAAATAATTTATTCATAAAATATCTCTAACTGATTATTTTCTTAGATTTAAAATCTATACTAAAAATTAGCAAAATGCAAACCCCTAAACAAATTGCGCTATCTGCTATATTAAAACTTGGCCAATAATGTTCATTCCAATGAAATTCTAAGAAGTCTACAACCCCAGGATATATTAATCTGTCTATAATATTGCCAATAGCGCCGCCAATAACAAACCCTAGTCCAATTGATTCATAGCGATGCTTGGAGTCTTTTAACCATTTCAATAAAAAGCAAACAATAGCACTAGATAAAAAGCAGAATAAATAATTGCTATAAGCAAGCTTATTAAATAAGCCAAAACTTATTCCTTTATTATAAACTAAAGCAATATTGAAAAAGCTAGTTACTTCTATTTTTAATGTAGATAAATCTTTGACGATAATAAATTTACTTAATTGATCTATTATCAAAGTAAAAAAAGCTAATATTAATCCAATTCTCATAATTATCCTTGTTTATTATTTATTCTAATTACTAAACTGAATCCTAAAGCCAATGTTGCGATACCAACTACTATAGCGGTTAACATCAAAACATGTGGTAATGGGTTAGAATATAATCCATTACAGCTTTCAGAGGTTAAGCAATTTAAGATAGGTGGCTGTGCTTTATATATTTTGCCAATGCTAATATAAAACCAAAGTACAGAAGTTTGAAATAAACTAAGGCCAAATAATTTTTTCATTAGGTTATCACTTGCTAAAACCACATAAAGGCCTAAACAAAATAATAAAATTGAGAAACTATAATTCAGATTTATTAGATGCATAAGCCAAACTCAAATAAATTATTAACATTGTGGCAGAAACAGCAAGCCCTACACCAAATTCAACAATCATAATACCAATTTTCTGTCCTAGGATTTGATCATTAGCAAGAATATTGTAATTTAAGAATCCTGCTTTTGCTATGAAGCATGTTAACCCAGTAAGAAGATATAGTCCAACACCAGTAACTGCAATAATTTTTAATTTTGTAATAGAAATTAATTTCAATAAATAATCTTCGCCAAAAGCCATTGCATATAAA
>Ga0007797_1000613_pt1 | contig 10833 bp, 7 predicted proteins | sample CryBogmetaGMA25M_FD_60364 | JGI IMG/M metagenome (GOLD analysis project Ga0007797, IMG submission 60364) | Freshwater microbial communities from Crystal Bog, Wisconsin, USA - MA2.5M | ecosystem: Environmental > Aquatic > Freshwater > Lake | place: Crystal Bog, Wisconsin, USA | collected 2009-07-06 | reverse complement strand
GGTTGTGAGCCTAGGAGGGCCCCACACAGGCGTCAAGTTTTGCGCAGCCTGGAAGGCCAGGCTAGCGCGGTTCGGCCGGAGCACGCTCCGGCGGATCCTCGAGCGAGGACCGCATCCGGTCGTAGAGGGGTGCCAGGCGCCCGGCCTTGGCACGCCCTTCGTCGATCAACGCCTCGGCGGCACGCCGGTCCCCCGTTTTGGCGTACGAGAGCACCAGGGCCTGGTCGCAGGCAACGAGGTCTTCCGCCGCCAAGCGCTTCCGTGCGGCCACGAGGAACGGGATTGCCTCGGCCCACTCGCCGCGGAGTTGATGCAGCCGGCCGCAGTAGCGTTCCGTGAGTCCGGTCTGCGAATAGCCGCGCTCGAGCAGAAAGCGACCTTGCTCGAGCGCCTGTTCAGCGACGGCACGATCCTCGCCCGACAGCCGCCCCGTGAGCTTCTCGCGGCAGGCGAGCGTGAAGTAGACGTATTCCAGATACCACGAGGTGTAGTCGGGCACCTGGGTCTGGGCGATCGCATACAGCCGCTCAGCCTCGGTGAAGCGTTGCTCCCGCATCATCACCCGGGCGATCATGCCCGTGATGGGCCGGAGACCGCCGGCATGTGGTCGCATGGTCTGCCATTCGCGGGCCGCCTCGCGCACCGCGGGCGACATCGATTCCTCCGCCTGACGGCAGGCGTTCTCGAAGCGGGCGAACGCAGCCGGGTTGCTCCGCTTCATGAATGGCACGCCGAACAGCAGTCGCAGCGTGTGGTTGACCCGGTAGTCGTCGTACTCGTTGGTCCCCAGGCGGTCCGCGTAGGTCCGCCAATCGGGAAGCGCCGCGGCCGCATCGGCCGTGACCCGGACCGCCTCGGGCAGGGTGGCCATGCTCGCGATCACCGCCCGCGCCACCTCGGCCTGGCCACGGAGCGTGAGGTGCACGTGGTCGTCGAGCAGGTCCCAGCCGATGCCGCCGTCCGGGCTCGCCTCGCGAAACCGCTCGGCGACGTCGCAGAGGATCGCCTCGTGCCGGGTGGCAGCCGCCCGGATGGCCTGCTCGGTGGCGGTGATCGGCCGCCAAGGCATGGTGTCGAGGTCGCGGGCCGCGAGGAACTCCGCGCGGGCGGCCGTCCGGTCGCCGTTCCCGGCCAGTTCGTGGCCGCGGGCGAACCTGGCCGCCGCCTCGCCGCCATCGCCGAGCGGCGCGAGCCCCGACTCGTTCGAGGCCGTCGTGCAGACGATGGAGGGCACGCCGGCGCGTCGTGTGATCTCCAGCATCGTCCCGAGATGCGTCTCGAGGTTCCGCGCAGCGGCCTGCCGCAGGGGTGAGTTGGCCGCGATCACCGTCTTGCCGATCATCTGCTCCATCAGGGTTCGGCTCTCGTCGGCCTTGCCGCGGACGACGGACTCGAGAGCCTGAACGACCGCCAGGCCGCGGATGGCCCGCATCGCGGGCAGGGCCCACGTGGGAAGCGTGCCGAACGAGTTGATCGAGGCCACCCCGTACGCCCCGAAGAACTCGTTGTTGCCCACGTAGAACACGACGAGGTCGGGCTCGAACCGCACCGCGTCGCGGACGAGGTACACGAGGGGAAAACTGGCGACGGCGGTCGTGCCGAGGCCGATGACCTCGACCCGCCGGTCGGGCCAGGCATCGGCGAGCATCCGCCCGAGGAACGACTGCATGGAGAGGTTGCGCGGCTGCGGATAGCCCTTGGCGGCCGATTCACCCACGAGGAAGATCCGCACCGTGCCGGGCGGTTTCGGCATCAGGAAGTTGGTCTCCTCGGCATAGCCGGGCCGGGTGGGATTCGCGAAGAAGTAGGGCTTGGAGGCCGCGGGCTCGACGATGGCCACCTTTTCCCCGGTGGGAAGCCGGCCCGCGGTCCTGAGAAACGGCGGATAGCCGCCCCAGCCCCAGAGGCAGAGACCGCCTTCCACGAGGCCCAGCGCGGCAAGCGGCAGCGCGAGCGTGATCGCCATGAAGAGCCGCCGCTTCCACGCGGGGAGCGTGTCGGCGGCGGAGCGAGACGGCTCCAGAGCACTCGGGCGTGGACGCGACATGAACGACCTTAGAACTGCCGCGTCGGATCGTGCGGGGTCGCCGGGAGCGGCCGCCAGAGCGACGCCTCGGGCGGGGGGCGTCGGAGGGCGAGCCGGTCGCGGCCGGCGAGCCGGGCGGCCAGGCCCAGAGGCGTGACCACGAGGACGTAGACCGCCGCGAGAGCCAGCGTGCCGATCACGGAGCCCACCACGAACACGAAGCCCATCCAGGCCCAATACGCCGGCAGTCCCAGCCGCGTGCCGGTGCCGGCGGTGGCCAGGGCGAACAGGCCGAATCCCCAGAGCCACGGGGCGAGGGCGTGCCCTGCGCGGAACGGGCCCCAGTCCACGAACTGGAACAGCCCGCCCGAGACGGCTAGCGCTGCGGAGACCGTCATAGCCCAGTGGCGCAGCTCCGCGGACGATGGCTGCCAGTTGATCGTGACCATGGCTGCGCTATCAGAAGAGGGTGTAGATCAGCGGCGCCGCCTGCGTGCCGCCAAGAATGATCAGCGCGCCGGCGAGGAGGAGCACGACGATCACCGGCGCCAGCATCCAGGCCTTGTGGGCCCGGACGTAGTCGAAGAGCTCGGCGAGAAACGAACGGCGGCGCATGGCAGGGGCTCCCCGGGAACGCGTCAGTCGGGTTTGAACGAACGCTGATACGCGGCGGCACCCTCGATGGCGGGCTGGGCCGGCTTGCGGAGAAGACGGTTGCCGAGCACGAGCACGTCCATGTCGGTGAACATGAAGCAGCGATAGGCGTCGGCGGGATCGTGCACGATCGGCTCGCCGCGGATGTTGAAACTGGTGTTCGCCAGCACCGGGCAGCCGGTCCGCCGGGCGAAGGCGTCGAGAATAGCATGGAATCGTGGGTTCCGGGCGGCATCGACGGTCTGCACGCGGGCCGACCCATCGACGTGCGTGACGGCCGGCACGGGGCCGCAGACGTGCCGCAGCCGCTCGATCCCCACGCCCTGCGCGGTGTCACCGGCGGGCCGGCCGCCGATCACCGGGGCCACGAGCAGCATGTAGGGGCTGTCGGTCGCGTGCTCGAAGAACTCCGACGCGCGGCCCGTGAGCACCGCCGGCGCGAACGGCCGGAACGACTCGCGAAACTTGATGGCCAGGTTGAGGCGGCGCTGCATGTCGGCCGCCCGCGGGTCGGCGAGGATCGACCGGTTGCCGAGCGCCCGCGGACCGAACTCCGCTGCCCCGGCGAAATGACCCACGATCCGCCCCGCGGCGAGTTCCGTGGCCACGGCCTCCACGAGCGCGGACTCGGTCGGGAACGACTCGGCGACGGCCCCGTGGCGGGCGATCGCCTCGTCGATCGCCGCGTCGTCGAACGCGGGGCCGAGCAGCGAGCCCCGCTGCGCGTCAACTGGCTCCGCGTGCCGCGGGTTCCCGAGATGGCCGAACCAGTGGGCGAGGGCCGCCCCGAGCGCTCCGCCCGCGTCGCCGGCCGCCGGCTGGATCCAGAGCCGCGCGAACGGACCTTCCCGGAGGAGGCGACCGTTGGCCACGCAGTTGAGGGCCACCCCGCCGGCGAGGCAGAGGTTGGCCATGCCGGTGCGGGCGTGCACGTGCCGCGCTATCCGCAGGACGATCTCCTCGATCACCCGTTGGATGCTGGCGGCGAGATCCATCTCCCGCTGCGTGATCGGGGCGTCAGGCCTTCGCGGCGGGCCGCCGAACAGCCGGTGAAAGCGGCCGCTGGTCATCCGCAGGCCGGCCGCATAGCGGAAGAACCGCTGATCGAGCCAGAACGAGCCGTCAGCTCGCAGATCGACGATCTCCCGCAGGATCGTGTCGGTGAACCGCGGATCTCCGTAGGGAGCGAGGCCCATCAGCTTGTACTCGCCGGAGTTCACGCGAAAGCCGCAGAACAGCGTGAAGGCGCTGTACAGCAGCCCGAGCGAGTGCGGGAATCGCAGTTCCTCCTCCAGGCGGATTTGGCTGCCGCGGCCGATGCCCCACGTCGCGGTGCTCCATTCACCGACGCCATCGAGCGTGAGAATCGCCGCCTCCTCGAAGGGACTCGGGTAGAAGCCACTCGCGGCGTGCGACTCGTGGTGCGTGGCGAAGAGAATCGGCCCCGCGTAGCGGCCGCCGAGCCCCTTGTCGATCTCCCGCGGCAGGTGGAGCTTCCGCTGCAGCCACGGCGGCATCGCCCGAAGAAACGCCGGGAAGCCTCCAGGAGCGAAGGCAAGGGATGATTCCAGGATTCTCTCGAACTTGATCAGCGGCTTCTCATAGAAGACGACCGCGTCGAGGGCGGCGGCGGGAAGGCCGGCGGCGGCGAGGCACCATTCCACCGCTCGCGCCGGGAAGGCGTCGTCGTGCTTTCGGCGGGTGAACCGCTCCTCCTGGGCCGCCGCCACGATCCGCCCATGCTGGACCAGGGCCGCGGCGCTGTCGTGGAAGAACGCGGAGATCCCAAGGATGTTCACGTTGCGGCTCTGGCGGAAAAGGCAGAACCCCGGATCGGCCGAGCCGATCCGGGGTTCTGTGAGTGTTCCTGTGCGATGCCTTGCGAGTCGGCCTGCAGCCGATCAGGCGGCCCGCGAGCGACGCCGCATCAGCCGGCCCGCCACCACCGCTCCGACCACACCGAATCCCGCCAGGGTCGCCGGCTCGGGCACCGCGGAGATCGTGTAGGAGTTGAGGCCCGGGCCGCTGAAGGCCAGGGGCTGCGAGGTGTAGGACTGGCTCCACGAGGTGATCGAGACATTCGGGTTGGCGAGCGAGTCGATCGCGCTGTCGCTGCCGCCACCACCGGACGAGTAGGCGTCGAACGAGAACGAGTCACCAGGAGCGAGCCCGAGCGAGGCCATCGGCACGCTGTAGTTGATCTCGCTGGTGGCACCGGGCGTGAACGAGTAGCTGCCGAGTCCGCTCGGTCCGCTCCACGACGACCCGCTGTACGACCAGAGCTGCGAACCGCCGCCGCCATCCACCCAGGAGCCGATCCAGTAGTCCATGCCGATCGGCGAGCCCGCACCCGTCGGCGTGACCGACAGGTTGATCGGGCGGCCCCAGCCGTTGCCACTGGTCGTGCCGTTCGTCTTGTAGCTGGAGATGCCGATCATGAACTTCGCCCAGTCGGTCGTGGCGACATTGCCATTGACGGTGAGCTTGAAGTTGAGGTCGGTGGCGGTGTTGGTCACCTCCATGCCGAGGATGTCTGCGGTGCCGTTCGCGTTGGCGATGCCCGCATCGATGTCGCCGGCGGGGTCGCTGTAGGGCGACGTGGTGCCCTGGGCGCCAAAAGCGGCGGAACCGAGTGCGATAACGGCGATCGCCACGGCGAAGGCGAATGAAGACTTCATGACGAAACTCCGAAAGACATCTGGCATCATGGGGCGGGCAATCGACCCAGCCCCCGTTAATGAGGTTGGAGAGCATTCCTCATGCCAAAGACACACAACTGACCTGAAACCGGCTAATTCACGCGATTTCGAGCGACTGCCGCGCGGCGGCCGGAATCGAATTCGCAAGAATGGCGAAAGGCATTTCGCAGAAACGGCGAAACCGCTTCGTAACTTTGGTGAATACAGCCCACCGTCGGAGCCGCGCCACTTCGCCGTCGCCGAAGCGACGACACGTCACGGATGCTTTCCCGGGGGGCCGGGTTTGAGGGCCAGATCGATCGTCTGCTGGCCGGGCTTCACCGTGACCTTTAGCGGCGACGTCCTGATGTCCGCATAGATGAGCGGTGTGAGGAGCGGCATGATCCCCGCGCGAGCCACCTTGATCCCCATGTTCGCCGCCTCCTCGGGCGTGGCGTTGGCGGCCACGGTGACGGTGTAGTCGCCCGGCTCGAGCCCCTTCTCGGCTCCCGTCTGGAGCGCATAGCGGCCCTCCGCCGAGACGTTGCCATAGGCGGACGGTCCCGACTTCACCGGCGTGTAGGTGACGACGCCCGACGTCAGCGGCCGATCGCCGAGTTTGACGTCGCCACTCACCTTGGCGGCATGGCGTCCGCAGCCGCTGGCGAGCAGGCCGACAGCGAGCAGCAGCCAGCGGTGACGTGAGTGCATCGGTGTCATTCCGAGCCCGTCAGATCACCCCTCGCCTTGGTCGAGAGGGCGATGTAGGCGTCCATGTCGATCGTCTCCTCAGTGAATCTCACCGACCCGTCGGCCCTGGTGAAGTTCGCGCCGCCGGGGTGCAGACTGCGAAAGCCGCGAACGTTCCACCAGTTCTGTGGCACGGGAGGCTGCGGCAGGTAGTTCAGGGGCACGTTGCAGGCAGCCCAATCGCCGTCGGCGTAGAGTGAAACGGCGTGGTGATCGTGCGCATAGACGGCTTCGCCGATCAGCAGCGTCTTGCTCGCCCCGTCGGTGATATCTTTGAGCTTGACGGGGTGAAGGTAGGCGTTGCGCCAGAAGATTCCCTTGCACGGCGTGTTGCCCGTGTTGTTGTGGCAATCGATCGGCTGCTTCGGCTCATCGTCGTGCCGCGGCCAGATGCTGCCGAAACTGCCCCCCACCTTCGTCGCCCCAAGCACACCCTTGTAACTCGTGATCGAAACCTCCGTCCCCTGCATCGATTGCTCCATGTAGGGGCCGGTCACGCCGCTCGTGTCCACGTGCCAGGTCTGCGTGGCATCGTTATCGGTCGGGCAGGCCAGGGCCGGAAGCGGATTGCGGAGTTGGGTCTTGACGAGCGCCAGGCCCCGACTGTCGTAGATGTTTCCCTTGGACGAGGGCGCGAGCTGGTCGAAGAACGCCGTCTGTTCGAAGAACGGGAGCGTCTCGAGAATCCAGCCTCGGCCGCTGCAGCCGGGTCCCTGCTTGTCGCAGGCGTTCGAAGCTCCCCCTTCGCCCCACTGCGAGACGCTCGTGGGAAACTTCCGCTTCGCGTCGTGGAAGGTGAGCACCGCAAGCCCGAGTTGCTTCAGCTTGTTGCTGCACGAAGACCGGCGGGCGGCCTCGCGGGCGGTCTGGACGGCCGGAAGGAGCAGGCCGATCAGGGTGGCGATGATCGCGATCACCACCAACAGTTCCACCAGGGTAAAACCGGACGAGGCGGGCGGAGGTGTGTTCTTCGACGTGCGCATGACAGCCCCCTCATTTCTTCCTTCGGTCCCGAGATTCGTTCCGCAATCGCCAGGCCCCGCACAGGACCACGGCGACCCCGCCACTCCAGCATCCCGGTTCGGGCACGGCCGCGACGCTGCGAAACTGGGCAGCGGCGCCCCCGTAGGGCCCTTGGTCGAGCAGGCCCGTGGTGAGCATGTCGGCCACGTCGAGTGAGTCCACCACGCCATCGTAGTTGAAGTCGCCGTCCGACCACGTCGCGGGCAACCCGGTGTCGTAGGCGGCCCCGGACAGAAAGCCGCCGATGTCCAGGATATCGATCGTACCGTCGACGTTGGTGTCGCCGGCCACCGCGACACCGACGAGCACCGCCCCGTCCGGGGTGCTGATCCAGCCCAGCGACCGTGATTCGCCACTGGCCAGATGCGCCGCGACCGCCGTGGAGCGGATGCCCGAGGTCCCGTTCCACGTCCCGTCGCCGCGACCGGAGCGGAGGACCTTCATCAGGGCATCCGCGGTGATCCCGCCGGCCGCGATTGACAGCCCACCGTCGTTGATGTCGACGAGGCCGCCGCCGACCGCCAGGCCCCCGAGGGAGGCGACGAGACCATCGGCGATGTCGAGCCGGCCGCCGCCGACCGTCACGCGACTCGAGGCCAGCGCCTGCCCGTGCTCCACCCGAAGAACGCCCGCCACCACGGTCGTCGTGCCCGAGTAGGCGTTGGCCACGGACATCACGGTCGAGCCCGATCCCATCTGCACGAGCGAGCCGCTCCCCGTGAGCGGCGTCGAGAGCACCACCCGATTGTTGCGGTTGATCGCCAGGGTGCCGCCTGCGTCCATGCGAATGGCGGCATCGACGCTGCCGGTCGCGCCGCCGTTGCCGAGGGCGAGCGTGCCCGCGGACACGACCACCGTGCCCGCGATCGCGTTCGACGCCGAGAGCGTGAGCCGACCCGGGCCGGTCTTGACGAGCCCCGCCGCGGAGAGCACCCGGGCGTTGAGCAGGGCGTGCGCCCCGTCGGCCACCGCCACCTCGCGGCCGGCCGCCCCCGTGCCGCCGAGCACGATGACACCGGTTCCCGTGAGCGTGGCCAGGCCGGTGGTGCGGAACTCGAGCCCGCCCGCCGCCCGCACACTGCCCGACACGGTCGCCACCACCCCGACACCGCCGAACACCGCCGTGCTGCCGGGAACGAGCGGCATCGCCAGCGATGCGTCGGTCACCGCGCCCCGCCAGGCGAGCCCCGCCGTGGTCCACGTTCCCGAGCCGCCGACCACGCCGTCGTTGCCGGTCCAGGTGAGCGTCGCGGGCACGCCCGCCGTCGGGGCCACGCCGAATCGCTGCTGCGCCAGCTGCACGTCGCCGTCGTCGATGACGCCATCCACGTCGAGGTCGTAGGTCCAGGTGTCGGCGTCACCCGGCATGGCGACGTACGCGCGCAGCACCGCGAGGTCGGTCTCGTTGACGGCCGCATCGTTCACAAAGTTGACGCGGCGAAACTTCACGGCTGCCAGGGCCGTCGCCGCCGCCGAGTTCGCGGAGCCGGTGAGGAGCGACTCCAGCCGCAGCAGGTCGTAGGTATCGACGAGCCCGTCGCCGGTCGTATCGGCACCCGGATTGAACTCGGCGTTCTTGGAATAAAGCACCCGCTCGAAGCCGTAGTTCGTGCCGGCCATGTCGCCCGCGTCGCGGACCCCGTCGAAGTTGAGGTCGCCGAGGCCCGCGCCTCGGCCGCTGGCGGGCGTGCGACCCGTGATCCGCTGGATGTTCGTGTTGCCGGTGATCTCCCTCGTGACGATGGTGTAGGTGTTGTTGCCGTTGGGCACCCCGAAGAAGCCGGTCTTGAAGATGTCGCGGTCGATCTTGTCGGTGGCGCCCTGGCCGGCGCCGACCCAGGTGAGGATCGTGGCGTCACTCACCGCCGCCGGCACGTTTTGGAACACGTTCACCCGGTCGGCGGTCCCGTCGGTGGACTTGATCCAGACGTCGTTGTTGCCCGTGCCCCCGGCGAACGGGACGAACTGCTGGAACGCCGACTCGGGCTTGAGGCGATCGACGTACATGACTTCCTTGAAGTCGCTGTAGACGGCCGGTCCGCCGTCGCTCCGCTGGCGATAGGCCCGCACCGTCAGGAAGTTCATCCCCTCGGGGAGCAGGGCGGCGTTGACGGCCTGCGCATAGAGGCCGTTGCCGGTCGGCTGCGCGAAGCCGGGAGTCCGAGTGGTCGTGAAGTTCTCGAAGCCGTAGGAGACATCGCCGGGCGTGGTGACGTCGACGCCCCCGTTCCCGTTGAGGTCGAGGCCCTCGTTGATGCGGATCATCGCCTGATCCCCGTCGGCGGATCGGTCGCGATAGCCACCGGCCAACGTCACGGCCTGGGTGGCGAGCCGCACCGTGAACGAACCACCCGTGATCACCCGCATGCTGGAGAGCCGCGACTCCGCATTGGCCACGAGGATCGCGCCGGTCTGCGCCGACGTTTCGCCCCCCTGGAACACCGGCGGTGTGTCGCCGGCGATCAGGGGCCCCACGCCGGTGCCCGACAACTCGATGCCCGCCGCCGACTTCGGCGTCTGCAGGCCATAGACGAGGTAGCCCTGGTCCTTGCCGTCGTTCCGCAGGAATCGGGCGTTGACAAATCGGCTCGATGCCGTGCCGACGACCTCGACGACCTCCGGAATCGTGCTGGCCCCCAGCGTGGCGTTCGCCCGGGCGGCGTTGCCGGTGAGTTCGACGAGCCGCGATCCCAGCGGGAAATCTACGGAGAGCGTTCGCGAGTCGAAGCCCGAGTCGTTGCGGTTGCTGAGCATGACGAGCGCCGCACTGCTCCGTTCGAACGCGTAGTTTTCCTTTTCGAGGAACCGCTCGCGGAAGTCTCCGCGGCCGTAGCGGTTGCGGAGATCCACGAGCGTAGTGATCGTGTCTCCGAAGTTGCCCAGGGCATCCACCCGGCCCTGCTTTGGGAACGAACGGCTCGGGTCGTAATGCTCGTTGGCGTTGTAGTAGACGAGCGCGTTGCCCGGCCGCATGAGGGAGAAGGCGTAGGCCACGTTCATCATGTCGGGCCCGAAGTCGTCGTGGCTCTGCACGAACACCACGCCCGACGAGCCGTTCACCAGGCCGTCGTCGTAGACATCGAGGCCGGCGTAGACCATGTTGCGAAAGTCGTTGGTGGTCCCGTTGCTGGAGAGGTTGTCCTTGATCGGCCAGAACTGGGCGAAATCGAGGGCGTCGCGGTTGCCGCCGATCTGGCCGGCGGGGATCGAACCGATGTCCTTGCGGACGAACTGCGACGACAGGCTCGCCCGGTCGGTCGACGCACTTTCGCTGAAGCTGAACACCTCCCGCGGCGCCCCGTTGAGGAGTTTGCGGGGGCTGGCGCGATAGACCGCCTCGTCGAAGTAGTTGAGCACCCAGGGCTCGAAATGCCGGGCCGCGTCGAGGCGGAAGCCGTCGATGCCCACGTCGTTGATCAGCCAGCGGGCGTTCCGCATCAGCAACCCCGTGGCGTTTTCGGGCACGGCGTCGCCCGCCGTGGAATCGGACGTATTGAAGTTGTAGAGGGTCGCGTTCTGGCCGGTCCGGGGGTTGTAGAGCGTGGTCCCGCCGAGCTCGCGGTCGGGGTAGAACCGCCGATTGGCCGCGGTGGGAAGGTTGCGGACGCTGCCCGCCGGGATGTTGCGCGAGTCGCCGGCGGTGACGGGCGTGCGGATGTACTGGAGGTTCGTCTCGTGCTTGATGTCGATCAGGCCGGAGAG
>Ga0007797_1000612_pt1 | contig 10839 bp, 11 predicted proteins | sample CryBogmetaGMA25M_FD_60364 | JGI IMG/M metagenome (GOLD analysis project Ga0007797, IMG submission 60364) | Freshwater microbial communities from Crystal Bog, Wisconsin, USA - MA2.5M | ecosystem: Environmental > Aquatic > Freshwater > Lake | place: Crystal Bog, Wisconsin, USA | collected 2009-07-06 | reverse complement strand
CTGGCTGATCAGCCAGTGCGCGCGGCGCGGATGCGGTCACCACGGTCGCCTCCAGCTCAGCGGCACTGCCGACGCGACGGGGCCGGGGCGCGCTCCCTGTCGGCTGCGCTACACGATCATTCGTCCGCCGATCTGCCTGCACGGCCCGGCGCTCACCCTACGCGTCCTGCGCCCGGGTGCGTTTTCCCTTGACCGGCTGGTTGCGCAGGCGATGCTGCCGCCGGACATTGCGGCGCTGCTCTCCGGCTGCGTTGAGGCCGGGATCAACCTGGTGATTGCCGGCACGCCGGGCACGGGCAAGACGACGTTGCTGCGGGCGCTGCTCGACCAGGAGTCGCTCGCCGAGACGCGCCTGATCTGCATCGAAGATGTGCCAGAGCTGGCGCTGGCCAGCCCCTATACCGTGCAGCTCACGGCCTCACGCGAGGGGTCGATGCTCGCGCTGGTCTACGCCGCGCAGCGCATGAACCCCGCCCGCATCGTGCTGGGCGAGGTGCGCGGCGCAGAAGCCTATGCCCTGCTTGCAGCGATGCGCTCCGGCAGCCCGATCCTGACCACCGTGCATGGCATGAGTAGCACCAACGCCCTCGACGCCTTCATCGGGATGGCTCTCGAAGCGTCAGAGGCGTGCGGCTCGGTCGATCTGGTGCGCATGAACCTCAATGCCCAGCCCCTCCTTGTCGTCGCACTGGGGCGGGTACACGGTCGGCGCGCGGTGACCGAAGTCGCCGAGCTGCTCCCGACCGGCAGCGCCCAGCACCCGCTGCTCCAGCCACGCTGGCGCTGGGATGGCGCGACCGATAGCTGGCTGGTCGTCTCGCCGCCATCCGATGGCCTGCTCGCGCAGCTCCGCGCGGCGGCGCACCCGGCCACCCTGGCCGCGTGGGACACGGCGCAGGAAGGAGATCGGCGATGACCATCCTGGTTGGCTCGGATGTGCCCGGCCTGCTCAGCGCGCTCGAGCAGACCCTGGGCGGCTCGCAGCAGCTCGCGATGGTGCGCGACGCGGAGTCGATCAGCGCGCTGATCGGCAACCCGGCGTTTCGCCTCGACGCGCTGATCGTGAGCGACACCATCGTGCCCCACCCTGGCAAAGATGTCGCCACCTCGCTCTGGGAGATCGCCTCGTATATGAGCCGCTATCGGGAGCCGCAGGCCCCGGTGGTGCTGACCCTGACCCGCGACACGCCGGCGGTGATCCAGGACGCCCTGCGCGCCGAGGTGCGCAAGACCGGCGGCGACCTGCAGCTCATCTCGCACCGGGCGCGCACCCACGACCACCCCGAGGCCCGGCGGGTTGTGACCGGGATCATGGCGCTGCTCAAGCTGGAGCCGCACCGCCGCCAGTATGTGCTCGTCTCGACCAGCAACGCCGGTGGCTCGGGCAAGACCAGCACGATGATGAATGTCTGCCTCCAGCTCAGCCGGTTGGGCCTGCGCGTGCTGGTGGTCGATCTCGACATCGCCCAGGGTGCCCTGATGGCCTATTTTCGCGCCGGGGCCGAGGTGCGCGAGTTCTTCACCACGCTGCCCGACGAGTATCCCAACCTGGTTTCGACTTACCCGGTCGAGCTGGTCGAGCGGCGGATCGTCCACCACCGCAGCGGCCTGGACGTGCTCTTCTCCGGCCACGGCGTGCGTGACCAGCTGGACATCGCCACCCCCTGCCTGGAGGGGCTGATCGATACGATCGCCCTGATGGACTACGACGTGGTCTGCTTCGATATGCCGGGCGACTGGAAGGGCCGTCCGGTGATCGTCTCGCTGCTCACCCGCCGCATCACGACGCCGTTCATCGTCTGCCCGCCGGGGCGGAAGGAGCGGCTGGGTGCGCTCGCCGCGCTCGATGTGCTCGGGAAGATCAGCCGCGAGGACGGGCGCGCCGCGATTGAGGGGGCGATGCTGGTCTTCATCGCCGGCGAGCGCGGCCACGTGATGGACATCCGCACGGTGCGCCAGGACATCCTGCGCCAGTACCCCATGGTGACCGACCTGGGCACGCTGCCGCGCGACCCGGCGCTGCTGAGCATGGCCGCCGAGCGCCACGAGTTCTGCTCGGTCTTCGACCTGGCGCCGCGCCGCCCGTACTGCCACGCCATCCGCAGCGCGGTGCGGCGCTGGATCACCGCCGTCGATCTGCCGCCGACCTGGCTCACCCGAACAGATCCTGACGAGCGCACCCCACGCCAGCCCTTCTGGGCGCGCTGGGGGCGGCGCGCATCGACACCTGAGACCCCGCCGCTGCCCGGCTCCCCAGGGCAGCGCCACACGGAGGAAGCCGCATGACCACCCGCAAAACGCCCCGCGCCTTTCGCATGAGCGGCGACGGGGAGCGAAGCTATCGCGAGGCGATCCAGGAGGCGATGCCGACCCTGGCCATTCCCGAGACCGTGCGCAGCGCGGTTGCCGCCTACATCCACAGCGCCCGCCTGCGCGCCGAGCTGCTGGCGACCGCGGCCCAGCACCAGGAGCCGGTCACGCGCACGGATGAAGACGTGCTCGACCAGGCTGCGTTTGATCAGCTCCTGGACCCGGAGTTCGACGCCGCGCAGCGGCGGCAGCTCTTTGGGCGGCTGCTGGGGGCCGCGATGGCCTACCAGCGGCTTGATGGGGTCGATCCCCAGATCATTCACGACGAACACCAGCTGGGCCAGCTCTGGAATGCGACCTGCGGCTGGGGCGACGCCGTCCAGGCCCTGCTCGACGACCCAGCGATCACCGAGATCAAGATCCTGGGCACGACGGCGCTGGGCGAGGGGCCTCGCGGGCGCGTGGTGCGCCCGGACGCCTATACCAGCGCCCGCGAGCCGCTCAGCCGGGCCGAGTTCCTGGCCCAGTCCTGCGGCGTGGCCTGGAACCGCGCCTCGCCGTCGGTCACGCTGCCGCTCCCGAGCGGGATGCGCATGCACCTGACCCGCGCGCCGCGGGTGGTCGCGGCCGTAGCCGACGAGCCGGGCCTGCTCATCGTGATGCGGCGCAGTCGGTCACAGCCCTGGACGTTGCGGCACCTGGTCGAGCGGGAGATGCTGAGCCAGCCGGCGGCCGAGCTGCTCGCCCTGCTGATGCACGCCGGCTGCGCGTTCATCCTCAGCGGCCAGCAGGGCGCGGGGAAGACCACCGTGCTGGAGGCGCTAGTGAACGCCCGATCGCCAGACACGCATTGCGTGCTGGTCGAGGATAACGCGAACGAGTTCCGGCTGCCGGCGGGCGCGCTGGTCACACGGCTGCGCATCGACGATAGTAGCACGAGCGAGGCGTGGCGCGAGCGGCAGGAGACCGTTCGGGAGAACCTGCGCATCACCCCCGACGTGGTCGTGCTCAGCGAGGTGCGTGGCGATGAGGCCGGGGCGGTGCTCCAGCAGGCCGAGGCGGGCCGGGCGACCCTGACGACCATCCACGCCGATACGGCCCTGGCCGCGCTCCAGCGCGTCGCCCGCCTGGCGGCGGCGGCGGTGCCAAACAACAGCTTCGCCGGGGCGCCCGAGCAGGCCCTGCGCGTGCTGAGCGAGGCATTCCACGTCGTCGTGCATGTGGCGTACTCCCAGCGGCTGCGCCGGCGCTATGTCCAGGAGGTGCTGCTGCTCGACGGGCCGGGCACCGATGGGCGACCGGTGGTGCGGCCGCTGGTCACGACGAGCGTGGAGGCCGATACGGTGCGCTGGGACTGCCACGCCCAGGCGCGCGAGCGCAGCCTGATCTGGGCACATGCGGCCAATGTGACCCCGGTGCGGGTCGCTGCCCGGCTGGCCGATCTGCCGGATGCGCTGGTGCAGCAGCTGGCGCACGACCTGCTGGCCCAGCCGGCAGCACTCCTCATCGACAGCGGCGATGCCGAGCGGGACGGGGCGCTGCGTCGCGCCCGGGCGGCGCTCCACGATGGGGCGTGACACGATGTGGGCTACTATCTCACGCGCGCGGCGCAGACCCGCTACGACCACGCGGTGATCGCCCTGATCGATCAGGCGCTTGCAATACCCGCCCTTGCCGAACAAGCCGATCAGGCCATCACCGCACGCATCCAGGCCATCCATGCCGTGCTGGATGGCGGGAATCTCGATCAGGCCCGGGCCAGCATCGACCAGGCGCCCGAGGGCATCCTGGTGGTGCGGCGCCGCGCGGGGCATCCGGCGTGGCAGCAGCTCACCGCCCGCGTCAGCCGGATGCAGGAGGAGCGCGCCGCCTGCCAGGTCGCCTTGACCCAGGCCAGCGCGCATCGCCAGAGCGGCGATCTCAGCCGCGCGCTGAGCGTCATCCGGCCCTTCAGCACGCAGTATCTCCCGCCGGATCTGGCTCGGACGCTGCTCACCGCCCGGCGCTCGCTGCTGAGCCAGATCATCGCCCAGACCCAGGACGATCCGGCGGTGCAGCAGCACTACGTCACCGAGCTTGACCAGGTCAACCGGGATCTCGCCATCGATCCGCCGGCTACGGCTGAGCCGCTGCCGACGCGAACCGCCGCCCCACAGCGGCAGCGGCCCCCAGCGGCGGTACCGGACGATGGGCTGGCCGAGCCGGTTGAGCCAGCCGCGTCAGGGTATGCGCCAGCAGAACCGGTCATCGTTGCGGCGCCACCTCGGCCAGCCGAGCCACCCGCCAGCGCTGATGATCCGCCGGCGCCGCCCACCAGCCCGCCGCCCCCGGCGCCTGTGGGCTGGCTCGACGCGGCGCTGGCCCACAACCGCGAGCGCGCCCGGCTGCGCCAGGTCGAGCTGGCGGCAGAGGAGGCGTAGATTATGGCCGCAGGTCTCGCCCTCACCGCGATCCTGCTGGCGCTTGCCGCGCTCGGCTGGGATCCCGCGCTGGCGCTGGTGCGCACCACGGCGCTCCCACCTGCCCCGCGCAGGATCGGCGTGCCGGCGCGATCGTTTGTCTTCGTCCCGCCGCTGCTGCCGCCGGCGCTGCTGCTGGGCCTGATGGCGGGCGCGGGCGCGCTCGGCATCATCGGCAGCACGCTGTTTGTCCAGCCCGTGCTGCTGCTCATCACCCCGCTCGGCATCCTGGGAGTCCGCGCGGTGGCGCTCGCCGGGGCCGCCTGGTGGTATGGCCGGCGGCTGCGGGCGCAGCTGCTCCCGGCGCTCCAGAGCCTCACCGGGCTGATGGAGGGCGGCCGGACCATGCTCGTCGCCGCCTTCGCCTCGGTGACGCCGACCCTGCCGGAGCCGCTGCGCGGCGAGTGGCAGTGGGTGCGGGATCACCTCAACCGGCCCTATACCGTCACGCGACCAGACGGCAAGACCGAGCGATTCACTAGCACGCACGCCGCAGTGCTGGAGCAGCTGGCCACGCAGACGCCGGTGCGGCTGCACGCGCAGGTGCTCGACCAGCTGGTCTCGATCTACACCCATCAGCGTGAGGCCCAGGCGCACGAGCGCCTCACCCAGATCGCGGCCGCCCTGGCGCGGCACGCCGCGCTCCAGCGATCCGTCCAGACCCTGCTCGGGCGGATCCGGGGCGAGGCGTATGTCATCTCGGGCGCGTTCGCCGGGATTCTCGGCTGGCTGGCCTGGTCGCAGCCCGCCCGGTTCGGGGCCGCCTTCATGGGCAGCGACTGGGGGCTGCTCGCCGCATGCTGGTTCGGGCTCTGGCTGGTGCTGCCTATCGTCGTCGCACTGCTCATCGTCCGGATCCCGGAGCTACCGCTCTAGCTACGCGCAATGCGTAAGGAGGGAACATACGATGTCTATCTACGGGTTCGACCCGCGCCTGCCGGCCCTGCTCTGGGCCGTAACCGCAGCGACCCTGCTTGTGGCAGCGCTCAGCCTCTGGCCGGTGCCCGCGCTGAGCCGGGTACACGGCTGGTGGCAGCGCGCGCCACGCCTGATGGGCGCGGTGAGCGCCGCGCTGGTGCTTACTGGCGGCTGGTGGCTCGGGCTGGCGCTCCAGCTGACCGGGATGCCTGGCATGCTGCTCATGCTGGTCGCCGTGCTGCTCGCCCTGACGCTGGGCGTCTACCTGCCCGGGATGCCAGCCCGGGCGTATGCGCGCCGCCGCGCGCGTCTGCTGCTCCAGACAGTCGATCTGGCCGGCTATCTCCAGTTCGCCGTGGCAAGCTCGCAGGGTGATGTCGACCTGCTGCGCGGCTACATCCGGCGCCCGCAGCGCCCGATCGCCGATGCGCAGGCGCTGATCGCGACCACGCTCGCTGAGCTGGATCGGCGGCGGCGCGGCAATGTCTTCGAGGTGCTCCACGACCAGGCCGTGGCGAGCGGCGCACCGCCGCTGATCGCCTGCTGCACGACGCTGCTGCATGGCGCCCGCGCCAACCGGCGCGCCCTCGGCCCGGTGCTGGCCCAGCAGCGCGAGCAGCTCTTCGACACGGTCATCGAGGCGTGCAAACAGCGCGCCCAGCGCCTGGAGCTGCTGCTGATTGGCCTGAGCGCGGCCGCGCTCGCCTTTGGCCTGCTGCCCTGCATCCTGTACGTGATGACCGGCGGCGGCGCAGCGCTCGGCAGCTTCCTGTAAATGACCGAGGCGAAAGGCATAGGAATGGGCACGAGCAGGTCGCAGCACACGGTGGAGCAGGAGGCCGAGTCTCTGATTGCCGCCATCGCTGCCCAGGACGCCCAGATCGCGCAGCTGGAGGCCGATCTGGCCGAGCTTCCCGCGCTGTTGGCGAGTCTGGCTGGCCACCCGGTGCTCTGGCTGCTGCTCGGGCGCGAGGGCGTTGATCGGCCAGGTGGCGACTGGAGCCTGCTGGTCGGCCAGCAGGTGGTGCCGGTGCCGCGAACAAACTGGCACCTCCTGGTCGGCGTGGGAATCGCGATGCTGACGCTTGGGATCGTCGTGGGGTTCGTGCTGGCCCGGTGGTAACGCAGGAGGAGAATCGCGTATGACGTCCACACCCGAATCAACCCGACTGGACGGCGGCATCCGTGGCCCGGAGCTGTACGCGCCAGCGCTGATTGCCGAGCAGCTGGCATGCCAGGAGCCGGCGACCCTGACGCGCTATGCCCAGGGGATGGTCTGGCTGATCCGGGCGTGGCGATTGCTGGCGACGGCCCGGCGGCTGGAGACGCTGCGCGCCGAGCAGCAGTTTCTCGTGCAGCAGCTTACCGTGCTCGAATCCCGCCATCCCCAGGCCGTGGCGGCGGCGCTCACACGCGTCCGCCCGATGTCACCAGCGGAGGTCGGGGATGGTAATAGCAACAAGGGCGATCTGCTTCGTGCGTGCGAGCAGGAGCTGTCATCGCCATCGTGGTGATCGGGAACCAGGCAGCGATGTGGGATCGTGGGAGTAATCGTCAATGAGGGAGAGTCTGCTGAGCACCCTGGTGATCGCGCTTGCCCTGGCCGGGCTGGCGATCCTGCGTGTCGGCCGCCGCGCCCGCGATCACCGGCAGGCGCGCCAGCACGAGCTGGTGCTGCTGCGGCTCGGCGAGGCGCGTGGGCGCCAGGAGATTCTCGACGAGGTACGTATGCTGGAGCACGGTCAGCTCAAAGCACACATCCTGGCGCTCCAACACTGCCTCACCCTCGCCCGCGACGCCGCGACGCCAGAGCAGCGGGCCTCCTGGCTTGACGAGGGCCTGACCCAGACCCGGCGCTTGTTGGAGGTCGTGGTGATGTTACACCAGGCGGTGGGCAGCTCAGCCTTGCCGAGCGATCTGGAATGCACGCTGGCGGATGTGGCCCAAAGCCTCGCCGTGGCCTACCCGGCGTGCGCCTGCCGGGTTGAGGTGTCGGGTCAGCGGCCCGCGCATTTGGGCGAGCCCATCCAGCGGGCGCTCATCCTGGTGCTCTACAACGCGCTGAGCAACGCCTACCATCCACGCTTGCCCAGCGACGATTACCGTCCAGCTTCAGTATGCGCCGGACGCGCTCATCCTGGTGGTGCGCGACGATGGCCGGGGAATAGAGGCGGACGACCTGGCCCGGCGTCGTGGGGGGCGCGGGCTGCGCGATGTCCGCCAGCTGATGGCGCAGCACGGCGGGACGCTGCTGGTCGCCAGCGAGCCGCAGGCGGGAACCCATATTACGGCGACCTTCCCGCTTGACCGCGTGGCTGGCGTCCAGGAAAGGAACCCCTGATGCAGCGGATCTCCGACATACACGGCCTAAGCGAGTGCGCGGCGGCGGCAGCGTTTCCGCCCGTCCCCCTCCGCACCCGCATCCTCGTCGTCGATGACCACCCGCCGATCCGCGAGTGGGTGCGGGCGACGCTGGCCCCGCACCAGATCGACGTGGTGCCGGCGCGCAGCGGCGATGAGGCACTTGCGCTGGTCGCGCAGGGGGCGCGTTTCGCGGGCGCGATCTGCGATGTGCTCATGCCCCACGCCGAGATCGAGGGCATCGCGGCGGCCCGCGCGCTCTGGTACGACTACGGCATCCCCTGCCTGATCCTGACCAGCGTGCAGGAGGCCGGCACCCGGCTGGCGGCGATCTACGCTGGCGCGATGGGCTACGTGCTCAAAGACGTGGCCCACGCCGAGCTGCTGGTGCGCAGCGTCGAGGCGCTGCTGCGCGGCGAGCGCATGCACGACCCGCTGACGGCGGTCACGGTGAGCGCGGGCGAAGCTCGCCAGATCGCCGAGATCCGGGCGGCCTACCTGCGCGCGCTGGAGCAGCTCACCCCGCAGCAGCGCGTGGTCGCCGGACTCATCCTCGACGGCAAGACCAACCAGGAGATCGCCCAGGAGCTGGTGCTCTCACGGGGCACCGTGAACTCGCACGTCAGCAACATCCTGCAGCGCCTGAACCTGGCGACCCGGCGCGAGGTCAAGACCCGCGTGCTACTCAACTACCCCGGCACCGGCCTGCCCGGCGACCAGCGGCCACACGATGACGACCAGGAGGGCGATGATGACGACCGATCCCCACGAGGAACACGCGCTGGCCGAGCTGCCCGGCCTCGACGACACGGTTGATGATCTGCACTGGGCCAACCTGGAGATCCAGAAGGCGCAGCGCCAGATCACGCGCGGGATGAGCGAGTTGGCCGAGGGCATCGTCAGCCTCTCCCTGATCTTGCTGGAGCTGCGCCGGCGGCGGCTCTACCGCTTCGATGCCGAGTTCCCGACCTTCGAGGTCTTTGTCGAGCGGCGGCACGGCATCAGCGCCCAGCAGGCCAACCTGTATGTCGAGGCACTCGCCAGTCTGGGCCAGGCTCAGTACCGCACCCTGATCAGCGACCTCGGCGTTCAGCGCACCTACGCCCTGGCGATGCTCCAGAAGGCCGACCCGGCCCTGGTCGCGGCCTTTCAGCTGCTCCCGCCGAGCGAGCGCCAGGTGGTGACGGTCGCGCAGATCGAGGCGGTCGATGCGGCGGTGACCAGCGAGCTGCGCGCCCGCGTGAGCCAGCTGGAGCAAGAGATCACCCGCGAGCAGGGCATGCTCAAGCAGGCGCGGCGGCGGCTCCAGGAGGTCGAGGAGCTGCATCAGCGCGTGACCGGCGGGCTGATCGAGGAGCGCGACACCATCCGCCGGGCGTTCGACCAGGAGCACACGCAGACCGAGCGGCTCCGCACGCTGCTCAACGAAGCGAAGCAGCAGGCGGCGCATGCGACGAAGGCGGCAGACGCCCCTCCGCCGGCTGGCCCCGCCGCACCGCCGCAGCTGCCCCCACCTGTCGCAGTCGTGGAGGGCGTCACCGAAGCAGTCGTCGTCGTGGTTGCCTGCGATGTCGGGGCGATGCTCAGCGATGTGCGGGCGCTCAACGAGAAGATCGGGCGGTTGGCCCAGGTCAGCCGTGAAGACATCCCGCCCGACCAGCGTCGTGGGCTTGCGGTCGCGCTCCACGAGCTCGACGCCACCATCCAGGCACTCCTGAATGCGTGAGATGTCCATGAGATCACCATGCCACTACCTGATGCCGAGACCCTGTACCAGCGCTATGTGGTGGAGGGCAAGACCGTGCGCACCATCGCGCGCCTGCACCGCTGCCGCACCGCCGACCTGCTGGCGGCGATGGACGTGGCCGGCATCCCACGTCGGCGGACAGGCCGGCCGCGCGCGCCGCTGCCGGAGTGGGATCGTGAGAAGCTCCAGCAGCTGGTCAGGGCGAAGGGCATACGCTACACGCGCGCCTTCGCCCGGCGTCACGGGGTCAGCCGGGAGAAGCTCGCGGCCCTGCTCGGCGAGCGACCGCTCGACCGCGGCCGACGCAGCCAGCAGGTTGCGCTTGAGCATGACACCGCGATCCGCGCGGCCTATGACCGTGGCGAGTCGATCAACGCCCTGGCCACGCGCTACGGCTGCACGCGGCGCGCCATCGGCTACAGCCTGGATCGTACCTGCGGAAAGAAGGAGCCCGATGTCCCGTTCCGAACACCCATCACCCGCGGCACCCGCGGGGTCGCCCGCACCCGCGCCGATCCGCGTCACCTGCCCCCACTGTGGCCAGCCCCTCGATGTCATCCCCGTAAGAGCGGCGCAGCCCCCAGCGGGGGAACCTCTGCCCAGCCAGACGGCGTCGCCCATGGCGCGCCTGAGCCGCACCGTGGTCAGGGCCGTCCAGCGCCGGCTATTCCCGCTCAGCAGCACGTTGGAGCCTGCCGCTGACGCCGCGCCCGCCGCGCCGCCGCAGCGCTGGGGCACGATCGCCCTGATCATCGCTGGCATTGTGCTGGTCGGAGCCCTGCTGATGTGGTGGGGCCGCCCGTCCGCCACGCCCGGCGCGACCGTGGCCACGCCGACCGTACCCAGCAGCAATTCAACCGCCACGGAGGCCGCGATTCTCGACACGCTGACCCGCTACAACCGCGCCGAGAGCGAGGCTGCCGCGCGCCTGAGCATCGAGCCGCTGCGCGAAGGGGCCGCTCGGGTCGATGAAGGGGCGCAGCGGCTCGATGCTCAGGCGCGCGGCAGCCTCGCTCTCGGCGCGGTTGTAGCGGGTCAGCGTGT
>Ga0007797_1000611_pt1 | contig 10852 bp, 6 predicted proteins | sample CryBogmetaGMA25M_FD_60364 | JGI IMG/M metagenome (GOLD analysis project Ga0007797, IMG submission 60364) | Freshwater microbial communities from Crystal Bog, Wisconsin, USA - MA2.5M | ecosystem: Environmental > Aquatic > Freshwater > Lake | place: Crystal Bog, Wisconsin, USA | collected 2009-07-06 | reverse complement strand
CTCGGGGCACGGGTGGCCCCGAGCTCGTCCAGCGTGGAGTGGCCGTAGGTCTGGCCCGTGGGACCGTTATCGTGGGCCCGATTGCAGCGCCTCGAGTGCCTTCGCAGCAGCGTCCACTTCCGCCTGGCGGGCAGCGATCACGCTTTTCTTCTCCTCCGCGGCCTTCGCCGCCGCGGTCGCCGCGGCCGCGGCGGTGTCGGCTGCCGTCGTCGCGGCGGGCAGGCCATTCTGGAAGCCGGCCATCTCGGCCTTCTGCTTGTCGAGCTGCGCGGTCAGATCCTTCAGCTGCTGCTCCGCCTGCGCGATCGCGGCGGCGAGGGCCTCGGCCTGCTTCCGAAGATCGTCGCGCTTCGTCGCGGCCGCCTGCAGCGCCTGCTCGTTGGCCCGCCGCTGCGCCTCGACCGTGCCCCAGTCCGACTCGGCCGCCTGAACCGCCGCCTGCCGGTCGGCCACGGTCTTCGCCAGGCGGTCGTAGTTGGCCTGGAATGCCACCTCGCCGAGCCAGCGGGCCTGGGCGGCCGCCGCGCGGGCGACGTCGTTTTTGAGGTCGATCACCAGGGCTTCAGCGGCAGGCTTGTCCGAATCGGCGGCGGTCGCCGCCGCGGCGACCGCCTCGTCGAGCTTTGCCTTCGCGTCCGCGAGCGCTCGTTCGGTCGCCGTGACGCGGTCGTCGAGCGGAGGCGGATTCATGTCGAGCGTTCCGGTGCGGGCGGCGTCGCCGAGATTGAAGACGCGGAGTTCGCCGGTCCAGTCCCCCACGATCAGCCGGCCGGTCTCGTCGCAGGCGGCGACCGCCAGGCCGATGTCGTCGCAGGCGTCGAAGGATCGCTCCGGGGAGAAGTCGGCCTTCCAGAGTTTCGGCGTCTTGTCGCGGCCCACCGAGGCGATCCGTCCGTCGCGGAGGAAGTCGACCGCCGCCACGCCGCCGGCGTGGGCCGGAAAGGCCTTCACGAGCGTGCCGTTCTCGGGTTCCCAGAGCCTGATCTGCCCGTCCTCGCAGCCGCTGGCGAGAAGGTTCGAATCGCCGCGCCAGGCGAGGCTCGTGACCGCCGCCGGATGCGCCGGGATGGCGAGGTAGTCGCGGCCGGTCGCGGCTTCCCAGAGAAACACGTTGCCCGCACGGTCGGCCGTGGCGAGCAGGGCGCCGTCGGGACTGAACGCCACGGCCTGAATCCAGTCGGTGTGACGGCCGAGATCATGGAGCTTTTCGCCGGTCTCCACCGACCAGATCCGCGCCACCTTCTGCGGGCCGCCGAGCGCCACGAGCCGCTGGTCGGGGCTGATGTCGGCGGCGAGCACCGCGTCGAGCTCGTCGCCCACGGTGCGGAGTCGGCGGCCGGTCTTCACGTCCCAGACGGCCACGCGACCGCTCTGCTCTCCCACGCCCCCGCCGGCGATCACGAGGCCCCCGCCGCCACTGAACCGCACCACGTGGGGACGGCCTTCGGGGAAGGGCAGCACGCCCGCGAGGTCGAGCGTGTCGGTGCGGTAGAGCAGCAGCTGTTTCTGGCCGCAGGCCACTGCCAGCGGCGCCCACGGGCTCGTCGCCAGCGACGCGCAGGCATCCGGGGCGGCGGCGCGGACGGCCGGCTCGAGCGGAAGCCGCCCTGGCAGCGGCGGCACGGTCGGCCGCTCGCCGACGGGGGCCGCCATCGCCACTTCGACCTTCTTCGCCGCCACCGCGACGCTGCCCTTGGTCTCGAGCACGCCGCCGTCGATCCAGGCCCTGAGCACCGCCCGCTCTGCCTCCGGGATCGGGGGTGAGTCGGGGGGCATCTTCGGCTCGTCGTCGTGGTTGGCGACGCGGAACAGGTAGCTCCCCGCCGCGTCGCCGGCCGCGATCACCTCGCCCGAGCCGCCGCCCCGCATGATCGCGGCGTAGCTCGTGACATCGAGCCCGGCGGTCTTTTTGTCGGGATTGTGGCACGAGCCGCACCGCTGCCGGAGCACGGGGAGCGCATGGTCGGCGAAGGTGACCATGTCTTTCGCGTGGGCCGACGAGACGGCCACGAAGAGGAGGCATGTCCAGCCGCGGCCGCAGCCAGGCAGCCGGCGGGCAAGGAGCATCGGGATCGCTTTTCGTGCAGGTCGGAAACCCGCACCCACGAGGACGGGAGGCATCGGGGCTCAGTGGTTGAAGACGAACTCGCGGGAGTTGAGCAGCGCCCAGAATCCGTCCTCGAGCGTTTCGCGGAGGCCCGTCGGCGTCTGGGTCTCGGGGGCCGCGCGCACGATCTCGAGCAGGCCGGCGAGTTCCTTCTCCGACGGCTTCCGGGTGAGCGTCCGCAGGGTGAGTTCCTCGATCACCTGCTCGGGCGTGCGGCCGGCGTCGAGCAGGGCCTTCACCACGCCCCCCTGGCGGATCTTCTGCTGGATCGTGTCGCCGTTGAGGAGGTGCAGCGCCTGTGACAGGCTCGGCTCCATCTGCACCTCGCAGGAGCAGGCCGTGGCCCGCGTGGCCCGGCCGAACGTGGTGAGGAAGTAGCTCGACGTGTTGCCGTCGGCGATCTGGACGGCCCGGGCGCCGAGCGGCAGGCCCTTGAACTTGTTCTGCGTGCCGGTGGCGTCGGTCAGCACGTCGAGGAGCACCTCCGCGCGGATCCGCCGCAACTGCGCCCGGGAGAAGTTTCGCTCGTCCTCGGCGTTGGTCGCGTTCGGCCGCGTGGATCGCTGGTAGGCCCGCGAGGTGCAGATCTCGCGGATCAGCTTCTTGAAGTCGTAGCCCGACGCGACGAATCCCTCGGCCAGCGCCCCGAGCAGGGCTTCGTTGACCGGCGGGTTGCTCACGCGGACGTCGTCCACCTCGTCCACGATGCCGCGGCCGAAGAAGTGGGCCCAGACGATGTTGACGAGGTTGCGGCCGAAGTGCGGATTCTCGGGCGACGCCAGCCACGCGGCCAGCACCGCGCGGCGGTCCTTGCCGGCGACGTCGGGCGCATCACCCCCCAGGAATTTCGGCGGCACGACCCGTCCGCCGACCGGGTGCTTCACGTCGCCGCTCCCCGAGTTGAACACGATCGTCTCCCGCGGATCCTCCCCCTGCTTGCGGCCGATCTGGGCGAAGAAGTTCGCGAAGCCGTAGTAGTCGTCCATCGTCCAGCGGTCGAAGGGATGGTTGTGGCACTGGGCACACTGGATCCGCATCCCCATGAACACCTGGGCGACGTTCTCCGCGGTCTTGAGCGTGTCGCGTTCGTGCTGGAAGTAGTTGGTGGCGGGATCGGTGAACGTGCCGCCATTGGCCGCGAGGAGTTCGCGGACGAGCGCGTCGATCGGCGTGTTGGCCTCGATCCGGTCGCGGAGCCAGGCGGAGTAGAGGTGCATCGCCTTCTCGCTCACCTGGTTCGTCACGGTGCGGATCATCATCAGCTCCGACCACTTCATCACCCAGAGATCGACGTACTCCTTCCGCTCCAGGAGCTGGTCGACGAGGTGGGCGCGCTTCTCGGGGTCGGCGCTTGCGATGAAGGAGCGGACTTCGTCGGAGGTGGGCAGCACGCCGCAGATGTCGAGGCTGGCGCGGCGGAGAAACTCCTCGTCGGTGCACCGCTCCGAGGGCTGGATCCGCAGGGTGCGGAGTTTGGCCTCGACGAGTTCGTCGATCCGACCGGTCGCCGGCGGCTCGGACCACTCGAAGGCCACGCCCTTCGGCAGCGTGATCACCGGAACGCCGACGGTGTGCGTCTCGAACCGGGCCATCACGAAGGCCTCACCCCGCTGTCCGGCGGTGACGACTCCGGTGGCATCGACCTTCGCCGCGGCGTCGTTGCTCGAGAGGAACAGGGCCAGCGGCGTGACGTCGCGGTCGGTGCCGTCGGCATAGCGGGCGAGAACCGTGAGTTGCTGCGTTGCGTTCGGGCCGTCGAGCACGGCCTCGGCCGGATGAATCTCCACGGCCACGACCGCCGGCGCGGGGCCGGGATCATTGTTCGCACCCGTCTCGAGCCAGCGCCGCAGAGTGGCGTAGTGCTCGTCGTCGGCCTTCAGCCGCGCGCCGCCGGTGTGCGGCACGGCGGCGGTGGCCTTCGTGAGCAGGAGGCTCTCGGCGGGGAGGGCGAGGTTGATGCGGCGGCCGGGTTGCTCGCGGGCGAGCCGGTGGTAGTCGGCCTCGGGGTCGAAGCCGAAGAGCGACAACCGGAAGCCGTCCTTGCCTCGGGCCGACCCGTGGCAGCCGCCGGCGTTGCAGCCGTGCCGCATGAACACGGGCATCACGTCGAGCCGGAAGCTGAGGTCGGGCGACGTGCCGGCCCGCTCCACGTGCACCGGCACCGACACGGTCTGGTCGCCCACGGTCACGCGGACGCTCGTGTCGCCGTCGGCCGCGGGCAGGAGCGTGCGGCCGTCGAGCCGCACCTTCGCGGGATCCTCCACGGCGATCGCGGCCTGCGTCGTGACGTCGCGGGTGATGCCGTCGGCCTCGACGAGCTGCGCCACCAGCGACTGGCGATCGCGGGATGTCGAGAGGTGGACTGCCGCGGGAAAGACGCGGAGCGTGGCGGCGTCGGCGGCCGCGTGGAGCAGGAGGCAGAGCCCGAAGGCCTGCGTTGCCGCGATCGGGGCGCGAAGGAGCGACGTGGAGCCGCGACTCATGGGGCACCTCGGTTCACCTGCTGGCGGAGCTGCTCGAGCCGCGAGGCCGGCTTGGCGGCCGGCTCCGCGGGCTTCGCGGCGGTCGCGGCCGGTGGCGGGCCCGACGGCTTCACGATCTTCAGCTCCACCGTGCCCGCGTTCATCCGCGCCGGCTCGCCTCCCACGGGCGTGACGAGCTCCACGATCACCGACTTGTGGTTGCCGGGCGGGCTCTTGTCGGTCGTGGTCACGGGGAAGGCCAGCTCGGTCGTGTCTTTCGTGAAGGTCAGCTCTGGTGCCGTCGTCTCTGGCGGCAGACCGAGGAGCCGCGCGATCGCCTCGCCCTCGAAGGGCCGCGCCTGGGTGAGCGTGCAGGCGATCGTCGCCTGCTGGCCCTGCTCGACCGCGGCCCGCTTGAGCGTGGCGGTGGTGAACGGCTCGGCGACGTCGAGCATCACCGGGGCCGAGGCCACCCAGGCGGTGCCATTCACGTCGCCGCCGGCGACGGCGATCACCGGCCACGCCCCGACCGCCGCCTTGGCATCGGCGTTGATCTGATACACGCCCTCGGTCTGGTCGGGCGGGATCGTGATCGAGGGGGCCGCGCTCACGCCGCCCGGCCGGAACGGAAACTCGACCGTGAGCGGCTTGTCGAAGCCCTCGCGCCGCGTCACGCGGACGCGAAGGCCGATCGCGCCGTTGCGGAGGAGCGGCGCCTTGGGAGGCACGACCTCGAGCGAGAACGGCACGGCCTCGACCACGGCGACGGCGAGCTTCGCCACCCGGCCGGCGTAGTGGACCGCGTTGTTCGGGTCGCCGAGGACGAAGTCGGCCGAGTTCTCGAACCGGCCGCGGACGCCCGCAACGCCCGCGGGATCCTCGGCGGTCACCTGCCGGGCCTCGAACGCGAGGAGCGCTCCGGCGAGCGGAGCGTCGGCGGCCGCCTCGAACACGACCGGCACCTGCACCTGCCCCGCCTTGATCGGCGGCGCCGTCATCGTGATGCCCGCCGGGAGGCCGCCGCCGTCGAGCACGAGGTCGCCGTCGAAGTTGGTCCGCGCCGCATTCACGAGGATCGCGAACCGGTTGCCGCGGGGCACGAACACCGTCTGCCGCGTCTGCGAGAAGCGGTCGATCCGCGGGATCGTGAGGGCGAGCTTCGGAGCGGGAGCCGCCACCTCGACCCGGTAGACGAAGTCGGGCCTCCCACGGCCTAGGTGGTCCTTCACGCGCAGCAGATACTCGCCGTCCTCGGGCACGTCGAACCGCAGGACGGAGTCGGGCCCCTTCGAGTCGTCGTTGCCGGCGACGCTGCCCCCATCCGCCTTGAGTAGGTTCACCACCGGATCGAGGCCCGACCGCAGCCGCCGGGCGAAGCACTCGATCTCCAAGGTCTGCCCCTTCTTCGCGGCGAAGCGAACGTGATCCACATCCCCCGGCCGCTCGATGACGCCGTCGAAGCCGGAGGCCGCGTCGGCCGCGGTGGCGGCCGCGGGGGTGTCGTTGGGCTCCTGCTCGGCCGCGTTGCCGAGTGCCGAGATCCGAAACGGCAGCGGCGTCGGGCAGATGCCCCCTGCGTCGCTGCAGATCAGGCGGTGGATCGAGCCGATCGGGCCTGCGGGCACCTCGATCTCCCGCTCGATCGGGCCCGACGCGTCGCCGAGAAACCGCACCTTCACGGTCTGGCCGGCTGGGCCGCCGGCAGGAAACACGGCCGTCGGCCGCGGAAACGTTCCCATGTGCAGCCGATAGCGGGATTTGTCGTCGCCCCCGTACGACGCCTCGCGGACCTGCACGACGTAGCGGCCGTCCTCGGGCGCGAGCATCGACAGGATGCCGTCCTGGAAGGTGGCGGGCGAATCGTCGGCCGCCGCAAGCTGGAAGCCCTCCGGATCGAGGATCGTGAGGTGCGGATCGAACCGGTGGCTCCCCAGACGCAGGCCCTCGATCTCGACCGAGAGCCGCTGTCCCTGCTTCAGGTCCACGGCGAAGCAGTCGACGTCTTCGGCGGTGATCGTGCCGTGGATCGTGTGGTCGAGCGGCACCGGCTGGGCCTTCTCGACCGCGGTGTTGGGCTCGGCCTCCTCGAGCACCGGCAGCACGCCGATCCAGAACGAGCGGTATTCGGTGATCCCCGACGCCGCCCGCACCTGCACGAGCTGCTCGCCCGGCGGACATGACTCCGGCACGTGGATCACGGCCTTGAACGACGTGCCGTCGGTGCCCGTGGTGAGCGACTTTACCTCCAGGCCGTCGTCGCCATGGAAGAGAATCTGCTGCGCGTCGTCGAGCCGCTCGCCCTTGAACTCGAGTTCGCGGTCGCCCCCCCGCTGCACGCCGCGGGGCAGGATGATCGACAGCGTGGGCGACGAGGCGCTCGCGGACGTGGCGAGGAACAGCAGGCAGGCGAGCCCGCGTGCGGCGCACGCAAGGGACCGCCCCCACCCCGTCGCCGGACGTTCGCTCCGGGCATCCTGCCCTCCGCTCACTCGATGCTGCCCTCGTTTCGCCATCGTGGCTGCGCTCGGCCAGCAACGCCGGCTCTCGGGGCGGGGGCAGCCCCTCGCTTCCTCGAAACCGTGCGACGACGGAGCCCGGCACCCAGGGCATGGGCACCCCGTCACGGAATCGGCGATCGGCATGATGCGCCCCTCACGTGATCAGCTGCTCGACGACCTTGCCGCCATCCACGATCTCGATCGGCCGGCCCCCCGGGGCCATCAGCTCCTTGCGGGCGTCGATGCCGAGCCGGTCGTAGACGGTCGTGGCCCAGTCCTCGACGGTGAGCGGGTCGTCTTCGGGTTCCGCGGCCGTCGCATTGCTCGCCCCGTGGACGATGCCCGCCTTGATGCCACCCCCCGCCATCACGATCGAAAACACCTTCGGCCAGTGGTCGCGGCCCGCCGTGGGGTTGATCTTGGGCGTGCGGCCGAACTCGGTGGTCACGCAGACGAGCGTGGAGGCGAGGAGGCCGCGGCGGTCGAGATCGCGGATCAGGCTGGCGAACGCCTGATCGAAGGCCGGCGTCTGGGCCTTGATCCCTTTCTCGATCTTGTCGTGGTGGTCCCAGCCGCCGTAGGTGAGCGTCACGAATCGCACGCCCGACTCCACGAGCCGGCGGGCGAGGAGCATCCGCATCCCGGCCTGGTTGCGGCCGTATTCGTCCTTGATCGCGTCGGGTTCCCGTTTGAGATCGAACGCCTCCTGGGCCTCGGCGGAACTGATCAGCCCGTAGGCCCGCTGGTAGAAGGTGTCGAGGGCGTCGAGGGCGTCGCTCTTCTCCCGCTCGCGAAAGTGGTCGTTGACCACGTCGAGCATCCGCCGTCGCTTGTCGAATCGCGGCGCGTCGATGCCCTCGGGGAGATCGAGGTCGCGCACCCGGAAGCGGCCGTCGGCCGGATCGGCGCCGAGGCTGAAGCCGGAGAAGGCGCTCGAGAGATAGCCGGAACCGGCGAACTCGTTGGGGACGTTCGGGATGCAGACGTAGGCCGGCAGGTTCTTGCGGGGACCGAACTCGTGGGAGATCACCGAGCCGAAACTCGGATACTGGAGCGCCGGGCTCGGCTTGTAGCCCGTGAACATGTTGTGAGTGCCCCGCTCGTGGGCGGCCTCGCCGTGGGTCATCGACCGGCAGATCGCGAGTTTGTCGGCGATCTTCGCCGTGTGGGGCAGCGACTCGCCGAAGCGGACACCGGGCAGGACGGTGTCGATGCTTCCCAGGGGACCGCGATACTCCACCGGCGCGAGCGGCTTCGGATCGAAGGTCTCCTGATGGGCGAAGCCGCCCGGCAGAAAGATCGAGATCACCGACTCGGCGGTGGCGCGCTCGAGGGCCCGCCCGGGGGCGGCATCGGCCCGGGCCGCGCGGAGGCGGAAATAGTCACCCAGCGAGAGCCCGAGCCCGGCGACGGTTCCCACCGAGAGGAAGCCGCGGCGATCGACGCCCCGCGAGAGGGAAGGGGAGTGGAACGAACGCACGTCGCACCTCCTCGGAAACCGAATCGACCCATCAAACCCCACTCTCTGCATTCTCGCCCCGGCACCGGCGGGCTGCAACCAGCCGGGCGAAGGCCGCCTGAAACCATCGCGGACAACCCGGCCGACGTCGTTACACTTGGCGAATCCTCGGGTTCGATCCGTGGAATCCCCGTCTTCGCGTGGCCGGTTCAGCGATGCACACCAACCTCTCCCGGCATGATCTGGCACGCGCCCGGCTCCGGCTCCTGCAGATGCACTTCGAAGCCGGGGTGGGGCACATCGGGGGCAACCTCTCGGCCCTCGACCTGCTGATGGTGGTGCATCACGAACTCATGCGGCCGGGCGATGCCTTCGTACTCTCGAAGGGACATTCCGCCGGCGCGCTGTACGTCACGCTCTGGACGCTCGGCCGGCTCGACGACGAGGCCCTGAAGACGTTTCACCGCGACGACACCCTCCTGGCCGCCCATCCGCCACCCGCCGGGCTCGCCGACGTCATGTTTGCGACCGGCAGCCTCGGCCACGGCCTGCCGCTCTCCTGCGGGCTCGCACTGTCGCGGAAGCTCCGGGGCGAGGAGGGCCGTGTCTGGTGCCTGATGTCGGACGGCGAATGGAACGAGGGCTCCAACTGGGAGGCGTTGATCTTCGCCCGCCAGCAGGGGCTCGCGAATCTCACGGCGATCGTCGATCTCAACGGCCTGCAGGGCTTCGGCACGACGGCGGAGGTCGCCGACCTGCGGCCTCTGGCCACCAAGCTCCGTGACTTCGGCTGGGACGTGGAGGAGGTGGACGGCCACGACGCGGCGGCGGTGGCGGCGGCGGGCCGGCGGGAAGGCGCCGCGCCGCGGGCGATCCTCGCCACCACCACGAAGGGCCGCGGCGTGTCGTTCATGGAGGACCGGATGGAGTGGCACTACCTGCCGCTCACGGCCGACCTCTACGAGCAGGCTGTGCGCGAGGTGCGGGCCGCGGCCGACCTTCCCTCGGCCACGGCAGGGTGAGTCGCCATGCGCAACGCGTTCTGTGAGGCGATGGTGGGCGTGGCGGAGAAGCCCGAGGTGGCGTTTCTCACGGGTGACCTCGGCTTCATGGCGCTCGAGCCGCTCCGCGACGCGCTCGGCCGCCGCTTCATCAACGCGGGCGTGGCGGAACAGAACATGGTCGGCGTCGCGGCCGGCCTCGCCCGCGCCGGCTGGCGGCCGTGGGCCTACAGCATCGCCCCCTTCATCTACGCGCGGCCCTACGAGCAGCTGCGAAACGACGTCGCCATGCACGCCCTGCCGGTGACGCTCGTGGGCAACGGCGGCGGCTACGGCTACGGCGTGATGGGCGCCACGCATCACGCGCTCGAGGATTACGCCGCGGTGCTCGCCCTCGGGGGCATCCGCGTGCTCGTGCCGGCGTTCGACAGCGACGTGGCGGGGGCCGTGGCGAGCATCCTCGGGCAGTCGCGGCCCGCCTACCTGCGGCTCGGTCTCGATGGGGCGCCGAAGGACTTCGAGCGGCCGCCGTTCGAGCCGTGGCGGCGGCTCATCGCGGGGGAGGCGGCGACGATCCTCGTCTGCGGCCCGCTCGCGGGCGGCTTGGTCGGAGCAATCCGCGACCTGCCGCAGGAGCGGCGGCCAAGCCTGTGGCTCGTGAGCGAGTTGCCGTATGGCGAGCTTCCGGAGGCGTTTCTGGCCGACGTCGCCGCCACGCCCCACCTCGTCGTCGTCGAGGAGCACGTGGCCACTGGGGGCGTGGGCGAGCGGCTGGCGCGAGACCTGCTGCTCCGGGGCGTGCCGCCACGCAGGTTCACGCATCGGCACGCCCTCGGCTACCCGTCGGGCCGCTACGGTTCCCAGGCCTTCCACCGCCGGGAGTGCGGCCTCGACCCCGCGGCGATTCTCGCGACGCTCGGCTGACGCTGACCGCCGCCAGGAAGCGTAACGCCGTAAGGCGTACGGCTGGCCGTCGCGGTCGTCGTGGCGGCATCCCCATCGCTCACGCGATTGGGCTTCCTGACGGGCTGACGCGATTGGGCTTCCTGACCGGCTGAGCCGCTCCGATTACACTCGGTGCCGCGCATGCCCCCGCAGAACGTGCCACGTCCGCGGCCGCCCGGCCGGCGAAAGTGATCGTATGGATGGAACGACCATCGACCCGGTGCTGGCGGAGAAGATCCGTCGCCTCCAGGGGCCCATCCTGATCCTCGGCGGCAGCGGGTTCATCGGCGCCAGCCTGTTCCGCCTGCTCGCCGCGGTCCGCACCGACGTCTACGCCACCGCCACCCGCCTGCCCGCCTGGCGGCTCGAGGGGGCTCCCG
>Ga0007797_1000609_pt1 | contig 10868 bp, 6 predicted proteins | sample CryBogmetaGMA25M_FD_60364 | JGI IMG/M metagenome (GOLD analysis project Ga0007797, IMG submission 60364) | Freshwater microbial communities from Crystal Bog, Wisconsin, USA - MA2.5M | ecosystem: Environmental > Aquatic > Freshwater > Lake | place: Crystal Bog, Wisconsin, USA | collected 2009-07-06 | reverse complement strand
TGCATAATCGGGTGCATGAAATCCACCCTCGTCTTTTCCTATAGCCGGTTCTCGTCGGGACGGCAAGCGCGCGGCACCAGCATCCGGCGGCAAATCGAAGACGCCACCGTTTGGTGCAAGGAGAACGGCCACGAGCTTGACGAGAGCTTGGCGCTCTCCGATTTGGGCGTGTCCGCCTACACGGGCATCAACGCCAGCCGGGGGGCGTTGGCGGGCTTCCTGACAGCCATCGCGGCGGGCAAGGTGCCCCGAGGTTCCATCCTGATCGTCGAGTCCCTGGACCGGTTGAGTCGCGCCGCGCTGCCCGAAGCCATGGCTCTTTTGACCAGCATCGTCCGCGCGGGCGTCAAGGTCGTTTCCCTGATTGACCGGAAAGTCTGGGACGAGGAAACGATCGAGGACACGATGGCGTTCATGATGTCCGTCCTCCTGTTTTCCCGCGCCCACGAAGAGTCCAGTACGAAAGCCCGGCGGGTCTCCAAGGCATTCCAAATCAAGCGCGCCGACCGCTTGCCCGTGGTCTCCAAGATGCACGGTCCGGGTTGGGTCAAACCAAAGCCCGACCTCTCGGGCTGGATGTTCATAACCGACAAGGCGAAGGCGGTACGCCGCGTGTTTCGGCTGGCTGCCGAGGGGCATGGCGGCGTGGCCATCGCGCGCCGGGCGAACCAAGAGGGCTGGCCGGTACCATGGCGCCCGCGCGTGAATTCGGGAAAGGGATGGGAGCACACAGCGATTAGTCGGCTGCTGCGGGATCGGCGGGCGCTCGGCGAGTGGCAACCCCATCGCATGGTCGCGGGACAACTGGTTCCGGACGGCGAAGTCGTTGCCGGATATTTTCCCGCCGTCATCGACGAAGACCTCTGGCACCGTGTTCAGATTGCACTCCAGGGACGACCCGGACCAAAGCGACTTCGCGGCATCAACGCGGACATTCTGGCCGGGCTTTTCTACTGCCGGTGCGGGGAACGGATGGAGCGCAAGGCCGCCGCCGCACGGGGCTCCGCCCGCTATTATTGCGTCGCACGAAAAGCGGGACGCACGAACTGTCCCCCCATCGCGGAAGCGGTCGCCGTCACCAAGATTTTCGACCTGATTGCCCTCCACGAACAAGAGGCGTTTCGCGGCGACGACGAGGTCGTGAAACTGCGCGAGCTCATTATCCTCGACGAAGAACGGCTGGCAAGCGCGCGCCGACGCGCCGATAACCTACTGAAGAATCTCGAGGCCAGCGAAGGCAGTCCGCTCATTCTCCGGCGCCTCAAGGACGTGGAAACCGAGATCGCAAATATCGAGGGAGAGATGGTGGCGGCACGCGAGAAAATCGCAACAGTTCCGTTGGTGGATCACTCCTTTGCCGCCAAGATGACCGCGATTGCCCAGAACGCCATCGAAGACCGAGCGGCCGTTACCGAGCGGTTCCGATTGGCGTCGACGCTAAACCGAATCGTGGATCGCATCGATTGGGGCTCCTCAGTCTTGACGGTTTATGCCAAAGGTGGGCACGGCTACGCCGCGATGGTCTCGGACAAGCTGCTCGGACGCGCGAAGCGGCGGGACGCGGGGCAAGCGTCGAGTTTGGACACGGCATGACCGGACAACCAGCCGACTGAGATAAAGCAGACCTCATAAAGGGGGCTATCCGAATCCTGTGATTATCGCTACGGCATGCTGCAGTGCAATGAATCTACGCCAATGTTTGGCTGAAGCACAAAACTACAAGTGACTCTTAACGCCCACATAGCTGCCTGATGACATATGCATTGACCACTTCTGCTTCGTGCCCAAAACGGCCGTAGCGGTTTCCCGATAGCGGCCAGCCACCCAAACCCAGGTTCAGCCAACTTGGATGCTCCAAAGCGGCCATTGGCGCCCCCAATCTACCGGCCATTACCCGACGCTCAAGGCGCCAAAATCAGGTCGGCTACATCCGCGCGTTTCGCAAGCCGAATAACTTTCTGTCGATTGCTTGCATATTGAAAGCTAGCGTTATAGACTTGCGTTTTGCAAGTCATAAATCTAATCATCGCCCAAGGAGTCGACCAAATGAATCCAAATCATGACTGCGGATCTCTGGAGTTTGTTGAGCCTCCGGGTTTCTGACCGCTCGTTGGAATGCAGGGACAACCGCCGCACGGTGCTGCAAGCGGTCGCTAGAGTCGCCTGTCCTCACGCGAGGTCAAAGACTGTAAATAGATCAAGGAGAAACCAGCAATGGAACTGAGCATCAATGGCAAGGTCCAGCCGATCCAGTCGGACCCCGCGACCCCGTTGTTGTGGGTCTTGCGTGATGAATTGAATCTGGTGGGCACCAAATTTGGTTGTGGTGTGAGGGCCTGTGGTGCCTGCACGGTGCTGGTTGATGGTGCCGCCCAGCGCTCGTGCTTGCTCCCGGTGTCTGCGGTCGAGGGCAAGAAGATCACGACCATCGAGGGTCTGTCACCCGACCGATCGCATGCACTGCAAAAGGCGTGGATCAAACATCAGGTGCCGCAGTGCGGCTATTGTCAGTCCGGCTTTCTGATGGCGGCCAGTGCGCTGCTCGCCGCAAATCCAAGACCGACAACCGAACAGATCAACAAGTCGCTGTCGAATATCTGCCGTTGCGGCACATATGACGCCATGCGTGCAGCCATTCAGGATGTCGTGGAGGGCACGGTATGAGCAAGACTGACGACAAGACCGCTAGTAGCGGTAAACCAAAGAGTATGACCCGTCGCCTCTTGTTGATCTCGGCGGCCGTGGTTGGTGGAGGGTTGGCCGTGGGTGCCGGCTACATCCAGAACAAGGCATCGCGCAACAAGGCTTTTGTGCTGACCCCGGGCAAGGGAGAAGCCGCGTTTGGGGCATGGTTCACCATTGATCCAAACGGCATTGTCACGGCCATGTCGCCACACCAGGAAATGGGGCAGGGCATCATGAGCTTGGTGGCGAGCTTGATCGCAGAAGAGCTTGATGCGTCGCCGGCGCAGATGCGAGTGATTCAGGCGCCGGTCAATACCGCCTACAGCAACGCGACCATGCTGCTCGATGGCCTGCCCTTCCGGCCCGACGATCATGGCCTGCTGGCCGAAGGGGCGCGGTGGACCATGCGGCGCATTCTCGAGGCGGTTGGCATCAATGCCACGGGCGGCTCCAGTTCAACCCGCAACGTGATTGATGCGGTTCAGCACGCCGCCGCGGGCGCACGGCAGTTGTTGTTGCAGGCCGCTGCCGCCAAGCTTGCCGTGCCGCAGGGCGAATTGAGCATCGACAATGGCGTGATCCGCCATACCAGTGGCAAGTCGGTGGGTTTTGGCGACGTGGCGACCGCCGCTGCCGGAATGCCGCTGAACCCAGGCACGCCCAAGCCACGCTCGCAATACCGCCTACTCGGCAAGACCGGCATGCCCCGAATCGATGTCCCGTCGAAGACCGACGGCAGTGCGCAATTCGGCATCGATGTGCGTCTGCCGGGGCAGCTGTATGCCGCCATCCGGCACAGTCCGGTGTTCGGTGGCACCGTCAAGAGCGTCAACTTTAAGGACAAGTCGGCTGCCATCAAGGGCACGGTGACGGGCAAGAACTTTGTCGCGGCCATCGCAACCAGCTACTTTGCCGCCAAGCAGGCTGTCGATGCCGCGCAGGTGGTGTGGGACGAGGGCGCCAATGCCAATCTGAATTCGGCAGATATCTTTGCACGCTACGCTAAAGCGCTTGATGCGGGTGAAGGCTTTGTCTACGAAAAGCGTGGCGACGTCAGCCGACCCGCCAATGGTAAGACGGTGAAGGCCGAGTACCGCGCACCCTTCTTGGCGCATGCCACCATGGAGCCACTTAACTGCACCGTGCTGCACACCGGCAGCAAGTGCGACATTTGGTGCGGCAATCAGGCACCGCTCCTGATCAAGTGGCTGGCGGGCAAGGCCGCGGGGCTCGAATCGGAGGCGATTGAAGTCCACACCCTGATGATGGGCGGGGGTTTTGGCCGCAAGTTTGAAATGGATGTGATCAACGAGGCGATCGAGATTGCCCGCTCCATGCCGAACGTGCCGGTGCAAACGATCTGGTCGCGCGAAGAAGACATGCAACACGACTTCTATCGCCCTGCGGCACTCGGCCGATTCGAGGCGACGCTGGACGACAAGGGTATGCCGCAGCGCTGGGTGACACACATTGCGGGTCCCTCCATCATGGCCCAGGCGACGGCCCGCATGGCCGGAATGGCTGGCGGGGGCATGCCGGACAAGACCAATGTGGAAGGTGCAACCTTCCTGCCCTATGCCTTGCCGGCTCTGGAGGTACGCCATTCACTGGTCGACGCCGGCGTGCCGGTCGGCTTCTGGCGCAGCGTCGGTCACAGCTTCACGGCCTTCTTTGTTGAGAGCTTTATCGACGAATGTGCGGCCGCAGCGGGCCAAGATCCCTTGACATACCGCTTGGCGCTGCTCGCGGCCAACGCGGACGACCCGACGGCGCAACGATTTGCGGCTGTCTTGCAGACTGCGGCCAAGATGGCCGGCTGGGGCGCGCCGGTTGCGCCGCTAGCAGGGCACAAGGTTGGACGCGGCATTGCGGTGGCCGAATCATTCCATTCGATCGTGGCCCATGTCGCCGAAGTCGCGGTAGATGCCAAGGGCGCGGTCAAGGTCACCAAGGTATTCAGTGCGCTGGACTGCGGCTTTGCACTCGATCCGGTGAACTCTCGAGCACAGATTCGCAGTGGCGTGCATTTCGGGCTGACGGCCGCACTTTTCGGTGAGATTGAAATCGAAAAGGGACGGGTGAAGCAATCCAACTTCCTGGACTACCAGATGCTGACCTTGGGCAGTGCGCCCGTGGTTGAAGTGGAGATTATCAACAGTGGTGCAGAACTGGGAGGGCTGGGCGAACCCGGTGTGCCGCCGATCGCGCCGGCGGTTGCCAACGCCATCGCGGCCGCCACCGGAAATTTCCTGCACAAGATGCCGTTCAATACCGCCGAGTTGCTGGCTAGCGGAGTGGCCTGAGATGGATACGCTCGATACGCAGGTGCTGGACGCCGCACGTAACTGGGCTGCTGCCGGACATCGTTTTGCCCTGATCACCGTCGCCCGCACCTGGGGTTCCGCACCGCGACCACCGGGCGCTTGGATGGTGCTGCGCGATGACGGTCAGGTGCAGGGATCGGTTTCCGGCGGCTGCATCGAGGATGACCTGATCCGCCGTGCCGCCGCTGGCGAGTTCAATGGCAATGCTGGCAACACCGCGCCGCGCCTGCTGCGTTATGGCGTCACGGCCGATGAAGCCCATCAGTTTGGTCTGCCCTGCGGCGGCACGCTGGAACTGGTGCTGGAGCCGGCACCGGATGCCGCCCTGCTTGAACAACTCGCGCAACGCATCGGCGAGGGACAACTGGCGCAGCGAAGGATAGCCATCACCTCAGGCGTCGTCAGCATCGAAGATGGCGGTGCCGGCGACAGCCAACAATGGGATGGCGAAACGCTGGTGACCCTGCATGGCCCGGCGTTGCGCCTGCTGATCATCGGTGCCGGTCAGGTTTCACACTATCTGGCGATGATGGCGCAGGCGCTGGGTTATCGCGTATTCATCTGCGACCCGCGCAGTGAATACACCGATGGCTGGGATGTCCCCGGCACCGAGCGCATTGCCGGCATGCCGGATGATGCCGTGACCGAACTCAAGCTTGATCCGAACAGTGCAGTAGTGGCTCTGACGCACGACCCAAAGCTCGATGATCTAGCGTTGCTTGAGGCGCTCAAGTCGCCGGCCTTTTACGTCGGCGCTCTTGGCTCGCACGCCAACAACCGCAAACGCCGCGAGCGCCTGCTGCAATTTTGCGATCTGTCGCAGGCCGAGGTCGACCGTCTGCATGGCCCCGTCGGCCTGCCCATCGGCAGCCGCACGCCGCCCGAAATTGCCGTCTCCATCCTGGCTGAAATGACGGCGATCAAAAACGGCAAACACTCGCGGACGAGTGCAGAAGCGTTTGATCCCTACGCCTGCAGGATTGAATGAAGCGCATTGTCGGGATTCTGCTTGCGGCAGGCAGCAGCCGGCGTTTTGGCTCCGACAAGCGTCTGCATCCCTTGGCGGACGGCACGCCGATGGCGTTGGCATCGGCCAGACGTCTGGCTCATGTCTGCCACCGCACCATTGTCGTTATTCGTTCCGGTGATACCGAATTGGCCAGCCTGCTAACGAAGGAACTGGTGGAACGCGTCGTATGCAAAGAGGCGGATCAGGGAATGGGTCGCAGCCTGAGCTGTGGCATTGCCGCCAGTGCGGACGCCGATGGCTGGCTGGTCGCTCTGGCCGACATGCCATACATCGCGGCTGCTAGTTACCAAGCTGTTTTGGGCTCACTGCAGGATGGCGCCAAGCTTGCCAGACCGATGTATAACGGCCAGCTGGGCCATCCGGTCGGCTTTAGCTCCCGCTACCTACCTCAATTGCTCGCCTTGACTGACGACAAAGGCGGCAAGCCTATTCTCGATGCTTACCAAGCTGATATATGCTACTCGACGGTAGACGATTCTGGCGTTATCACGGACATTGATCAACGGTCCCGGGAGAGTGAGTTCGCCGAATCGGTAAGCTTCCCTCTACCCTGAACTTCAGCGTGGCAGATAGCTTTTTAGATATCCGGTCCTTGTAACTTCTATACCTTTAGCGAAGCGAACATGAGAATCAGTTTTGACAAAGCTTTCATTTTTCGGATTGAGGTTTGAGGGTATGGCAAATAATGAAGGAACTGGGGATTGGCGTTCGGTGTGCCCGATCAGTTCTGCTCTTGACGTGCTCGGCGACAAATGGTCGTTGTTAATCATTCGTGATCTACTCATCCATGGCCCACGAACTTATTCACAATTGCTTGAATCGCCTGAGCATATCGCGACAAATATTCTGGCTTCCAGGCTTGACCTTCTCACGTGTTTGAAACTAATCGAACGAACAAGCCCAGAGGCCGCTTCTCGTAATAACCCTTACCGCCTTACGGAAGGTGGAGCAGCGCTTCGCCCTGTGCTTGAAGCCTTGGGTAAATGGGCTGGCTCGCACCTTTCTGACTTTCACGCCAACATTGTGAAGTTGCCATAAGAACCCCGAAATATCCGAGACGGGGGAGCTTCAGCTAAGGCTTAGCGTACGATTTTTCCGTTTTCTGAGACGCCCCCTGACAGAAAATGGACCTTCGCTCTGAAGCTCAATTACCTTTCTTTGAGTTACCGCTTCACCCTGGCGAGCTGGGTTTCACGAATCACCGCTTCCAACTTTACTGAAGGACAAATAAGGGCACGGAATTGCCGTTGGGCTTGAACATCCAACTCTCCTATTGAGTCTAGTCGCACGACATCGCACAGAGGACTGATCGAAAATGTACATCAAATACGCTTTGTGGTCCGCGCTCGCCGGCGGGCTTATTCCCGTAATGGGCGTCTTGAATGCACGCCTTGGCATGGCTATCGGCAATCCGCTCCAGGCACCTGTAATTTTGCTTATCGTAGCGCTAGCCTCAGGTTTGGCTGCTTCGCTCGCCTTGACCTCAGGACTGCCAAGTACGCAAAGTGTCGCCAGAGCCGCCCCCCTTGAGTTGGCAGGCGGATTGATCGTCTGCTTCTATGTTTTTAGTGCGACCTTGTTGGCTCCGAGGATAGGCATTGGCAACTTTATTCTTTTTGCGGTGTGCGCACAGATAATCACATCTGCCGCAATCGATTACTTTGGTTGGTTTGGGATCGTCGCGAAGGAAATTTCACCACTGCGTGCTGGGGGCTTGATACTACTTTTGGTGGGGTTGCTGACGACGCAGTTGGCAAACCGATAGGAATTAAGGCGTCGTCCAATCAGAAATCAACAAGGCACATTGGACCATCTGGCTGCTTTATCCAGCAAACCCGACTGCCGATGACCGGGCCATCAAATCGTCAAATTGAATGGCGGATATCGGGAGCACACCGGAAAAATTTTGAGTCGCAGCTCACGACCCGGCTACGCCCGCTTCTGGCCGAACCTTGCCTTCCAATTGCCTCACTCTAACACGGCCCCAATGACCGGATTGTGTAGGAAGCCGACCCAAAGATTTGCTGCGCGCTGGAACCGAATGGCATTGTGCGCTGCACAGTAACTTATCAATCATCCGTTCCGGATAGCCAAAAATGTAACCCTGCAAGCGCGATACCACTAGCGGCCCGACTTGTTGAGCGAGCCACCCCCATGAGCACCTTGTTGTAACGGTTACACCGGAGACTCGCGCTCGGTCGTTGAAGTCGTTTCGGCTGATTCCAGACCGACCGCTCCAACCGTAGTGGCCGCAGAGCCACTTTCGTTAGTGGCAGCGCGCTGGCGAGGTACCGCGCCGTCAACTGTCTTCATATCCTGACGGGCCTGGCTTGTATCCGTGTTGAATTGGCTCACGCTCATGTCGCCACTCTCTTTGGGCGGCTCGCGATGACTGACGACGGGGAGGCGTTCGCCGGACGGCGCCTCGTTCCCGCTGCCGCTTTTACCTTTGCTTGAACCGCCGCTATGCCGTGCCAGATTTACGGCAACCCCGGTCGCGGCGCCAAGTGCCGCCGTTGCACCCGCGTGCGACTGCCGCCCGATGTGCTCGGCCGAGTCGGCGCCGAGGGACTCATGCCCGCCGCTCCACCACCGGGAGAGCTGGTCGGGAATGATGTGAATGAGTGCAAACAGCCGGTGCAGAATGGCAACCATCGTGACGCAGTAAACGCAGAACATGGCGATCTGGATCAGGATGCCGTTCGGGTCATCGAACGAATTCGCGGCCGCGGCGTAGAACATCCTGTTCCACAAGTTGATGAGCGGTGTTGCCGCGGACAGCGAAATGGAAAAGCCGAAAGTCATAAGGGACGGGCGCAACACCAGACCCAGGATGATTTCGTAGCCGCTGCTGCCGCGTCCGGCAATGCCTTCGCCGTCCATGTGCACGTGCATCAAGGCCCAGATCGGGGCGGCAATCATGCACTCGACAAACAGGATGAACCAACCGACCACGGCACTCATCCACAGCACGGCGGGCAGCACCGGCAGGTAGATGCCGTTGACTGCGCCGAAGCTGAACAGGGCGGTGCTGATGCCTGCGAGCACCAGTCCGCCGGTTGTCGAAATGATGCCGAGCACCACCGCCAGCCCGAAGCCGACGACGGCAGCTTCCATCGCGGCGACTCCGAGGTGGTGCAGATTGGTGATGGCGTCGCCCTGCGCGTTGCGGACGTTGGCAAAGGCCGAAGTGAAACCGCTGAACGACTGGCTGATGTAGCCCATCAACAGTCCCGGACCGATTTCGCCGGAAACCAGTTTCGAGCCTGCGTCGAGCACACTGGAAACCGCGCCTTTCGTGCGGTCCCAGAGCGATGGCCCCTTGAGGAAATCATTGGAGCCGCTGGACGCGGCGTCCGCGCGTGCCATCATGCTGGAGACATGGGCGGCGACGTCGGGGGACGCGCCGGACAGGTCCGGGGCGAGCGGTTTCGGTGCGGCGCCGACGCCCGCCGACACAGAATTCACTGCCTGCAAGTGAGACGAATAGTGCGCCCCCGCCATGATCCAGCCGCCGACGGAAGCGCTTTGCGCCAGGTCCATCGAGCGGGCATTCGCTGTGGCGACCGCCAGGGTAGCGGCAGCTGATACGGCCTGCTCGTACTCTGCGACGGCAGCATTGATATCCACGTTTGTCGTTTTCTGGTCGATGGACTGGTCCAGGTTCGCCACCTTTTCAGCGAGTGTCTGCATCCGTGCCGCCAGCTTTTTGAATGCCGGCTCATGGGATTGCCCGACGCCCGATGGATCGTTCGTCATGACATCGTTTGTCGCGTAACCGCCGCAGAACGCGGTGCCGACCTGTCCTGAACCGAGGGCGAAGTGTCCCGCCTCAACCTCGCTCATCGCGACGCGTCCGCCATCGTCGCCGCCGGTCGGGTCGCTGAGGGTCATGTAGTGGCGGTAGGCGAGGGCGCAAATATCCGAATTGAGGAGACCGAGCGCGAGGGCGCGGACGCCGGGGATATTGACCGGCTTGTATTCTGACGGCGCCGGCAGGTAATCCTTGGCATAGCCCGACCACATGCCCGCCGCAATCGCGACGCCCTGCTGGCCGAGCCAGGCGACGAGCATCTGGGCGGTGCAATAGCCCCCGCTCACCGGCACGATCAGCGCGAGCCCGAAGGCGACACGGATGGGTACCCAGAGGGTTGACCAGCGTCGTCCGAGGACTTCGCCGTCGTGCGCCGTCTGGGCAGTGCCGGCGAGGATGCCGTAGGCGGTCAGGATGCCGCCGACGAAGAGCAGGGCGGCATTGAAGGAGCCGAAGAGGCTGCCAATCGAACTGCCACTCCCGGCACCGCCGACCGCTTCCCCGAAAATCGGCGCGAGCACCTCGGTAACAGTGGTGTCGCCCGAAGGCATTGCAAACGGTGTCGCCCCCGCCGCGAGGGCGACGTTGGCGAACCCTGCCAGCAGCAGGAGCAGCCCTGCCGCTTTCATCCCGAACCTTGCTCCCATTGCTTACCCCCTGATTCGTGCAAGCGCGAATCGACGCAGCACATTTTTCAAGGTTGCTCAAGCGGGGGCCGAACGCAAGTGCAGTGCGCGCAGGGAGCGCGCCCGTGTCAAGACAAGTCGACAACAGGCGAGGTTGGGAGGGGCTGGGTCTGCCCCGGCGATGGTTTCGGAGGCTTGGCTCCGGTTGCGCTCTGCGGTTTACCGGGCGAACGCCTTCGCTCGAAGGGACTCCGGCTTCACTCGGCGCGGTAACACCTCACCGGCTCGGGCGATTTGCGGGGAGCCGCAAGGAGTGCGTTACTCCTGGTGTCGCAAAGCGGCGTCGGAGCGGAGATCAGCGCCGGGGTCGGGGAACGGCACTAACTGGT
>Ga0007797_1000606_pt1 | contig 10896 bp, 5 predicted proteins | sample CryBogmetaGMA25M_FD_60364 | JGI IMG/M metagenome (GOLD analysis project Ga0007797, IMG submission 60364) | Freshwater microbial communities from Crystal Bog, Wisconsin, USA - MA2.5M | ecosystem: Environmental > Aquatic > Freshwater > Lake | place: Crystal Bog, Wisconsin, USA | collected 2009-07-06 | reverse complement strand
CCCTTGAACGACGTGTAGTCGGCGATCGCGAACGGATGCGAGGCGATCGGGCGGATCACCGCGAAGCCGTTGGCGTTTTCGGCGGGCAGTTCGAAGAACGTGCCACCCACGTGGAACAGGTCGCGTTCCGTGGCCACCTCGCGACAGAGCCGCAGGCGACCCGCCCGCGTGTCGGCGTCGAGTGCCGCGTTGTGCTTGGGCAGCCGCCAGCGGCGGCCACGGTCGTCGGTCAGGGTCACGCCGGCCTCGTCCACCGTGACCACGTCCTGCGGCACCGCCACCTTCGTGCGGACGAGGTCGGTGACGGCGGCGTCGTCGCGCCGCACGAGCCGCAGGGCATCCCGCCCGCGGGCTTCGGGATCACTCTCCAGCACGTGGAGCCCGGTCGCCGACGCGAGCGACAGCGTGCCGGCGGCCGCGCTGCCGGCGTGCACGAGGCCGCGCAGGGCGTTGTCGTCGCCGGCGGTAGCCAGGCCGGCGAACAGCGGATCGGGCTCGGCACCGCGATCGTCGCGGGCGGCGAGCGTGACGACCACGCTCACGTCGCGGCCCGCCGTCTCCGCCGCGACCCAGAGCCATTCGAGATCCCGGGGGATCGGGCGGCGGACGCTCCCGCCGGCGGGCACGACCACGTCGCCGAGTGCGCTCGCGAGACGGACTTCGGCGTCGCCGCCGTTCACGAACCACGCGCTGCCCTGCTCCCAGCCGGCCACGAGCAGCGGCTCGGCCGCCGCGAATGCGGCGACGTCGTCGTGCAGCCACACCGCGCCCGTCGCGTGTGGCGGGCCGAGCCGGTCGGGCAGGGCGGGGGAGGTGAACCAGAGGTTCGAGTTCGACCGCGTCGGCCCCGCGATCTCCCCCTTCACTCGCCGCTTGTTCTTGAAGTCGCTCGCGGCGGAGTCGTCGCACCCGAACACGAGGTCGTCGCCCCAGAGGCAGAAGTCGCCGATCACCTTGAGATACGCAGACCGAGGCCGGATGCCGTGCGACCGCGCGGCGGAGAACGCCCGCGGGAAGCGCCAGAAGGCCCCGTGCATCGTCATCAGAAGATCGCCGTCGCCCACCTCGCGGATCCGGGGCCATTCGGTGTTCCAGCCGTGGGCGCCGTCGTAGGAATGGCTCACCTTCGGGAGGCGGAAGGAGTGCCAGGTGCCGCTGTCGAGCACCATCAGGATCAGCGACCGCGCATCCCAGCCGACGCTCCACACCGGATCGGTGTCGGGATGGGGGTTGCCCAGGATCCCGCCGGGGCCGGTCACCTCGGTAAACTGGTTGCGGCGGATGAGCGTCCAGTCGTCGCCGGGTGCGCGCCACTCCGCGAGGGCGCCGCTGGGCGTGGTCGGATCGCCGAGCACGGCCTGAGCCGCGGCGGCCCGGTCGCCATTGTTGGCGTAGACGACGCGGCCCTGCCCCGAGTAGCAGCCCTTGCCGTGGTAGCCTGGAAGCTTCGAGACGAGGCTCCCGAAGGCATCGGCCGCGGCCGGTTTCGGGGGCGGCAGGTTGCCGTCGCGGATCAGCGGCACGACGTCGAGCGAGCGGACATCGACCTCGTAGAGTCCCTCCTCCATCGTGGCGACGTAGACCTTGCCGGCCGGGTCGGTGAGGTGCCGGGCCACGCCCGTGAGTCGGCCGGGCATCCGGTCGTAGGGAATCGTGCGGACGCCGCCCTGGTCGTCGATCACGTGCGGCCCGATGAAGAGCTGCTGCGACTCGCGGTGGATCATGCGGTTGGCCGGCGTGCCGCCGATGCTTTCGGGGCGACTGGTCCGCCGGAGGTCGGGGGCGATCCCGTAGAGTTTGTCGGACGAGCCCTTCGGGAGGTGCGGGCCGTAGGTCACCACCCAGAGGCGGCCGGCCCACGGGACGACCGCGCCCGTGCCGCATTCCCCCTCCGCGTTGTCCATCGCGAGGTGGGGATGGATGCCGGAGATGCCGTCGGCATCGTGGTTTCCCGGAGACTCGGCCGCCACCGCGCCGAGCTGCAGGACCGCCGCCGCCCACATCGCCCAGGCGAGCCTGAGCCGGCTGAACCCCGATCTCGGGCGGGGAATGAAGGATTCACGCTGGTCGCCGGGCATGGTTCAGTCTCGCGGTGACGGCTGCTGGACGGTTTCCGTAAGGCTGACTACTCTAAAGGAGACGAAAGGTTCCTGGCACCGGTTCTGGACGGTGGTGGGAGCAGCCGATCCCTCGGGCTTTCGTGCGGCCATTTCGTTTTCCCACCTTCCCGCGATCGCGGTCCAGACTTCTTTTCCGCACGTGCCCGAGGCGGGGCAGGGCGGATCGGTTCTTGCACCGTCCCAAGGTGCCTCCATCCCCGTTTCCGGAGAACACTGACCATGGGTTCCCGACCCGTTGATCCCGCCTTGCGGAGGAGCCAGTTGCTGGCCGCCGCCTTCGAGTGGGGGCTGTCGATCGTCACGGTCGCCAGCCTCGCCTTCGTGGGCTGGCTCGGTCACTCGACCCACTGGACCTTCGGGCTCGGGCATCACGACGACCCCCACGGCCACGCGGCGACCGAGCCCGCGGTGGAAGGAAACGAGGCGCCGGCGAATGCCGACGTGATCGAGTTCGCGTCGGCCGGCGCGCTCGAGCGGGCGGGGATCGAGGTGGAGCCGGTGGAGCGGCGGCCGATCATCGACCGGGTCACCGCCCACGGGGTCGTTCGCTACGACGAACGGCACATCGCCCAGCTCTCGACGCGGGTGCCGGGGAGCGTCTGGCGCGTGGAAAAGCATCTCGGCGATCGCGTCACCAAGGGGGACGTCCTCCTGGTGGTCGAGAGCAGCGACGTCGGCCGGCTGAAGGCGGAGTTTCTCAACGCCCTGGTGGCCTATGAGACGCGGCGGGAGCAGCTCGCGATCCTCGAGGAGGTGAAGGGGGCGGTGATGGGGCGGCAGATCCGCGAGGCCACGGCCGCCGTCCGCGCAGCCCGCATCGACCTCGTCAATGCGGAGCAGGCTCTCGTGAACCTCGGCTACGAGCTCTCGATCGCGGAGTACCAGCCGCTCGACGACGACACCCGTGCCGCCCGGATCCGCACCCTCGGCGTGCCGCCGCAGCTGCTCGAGGGCGTGCACGACGACGCCATCACCTCGAACCTCCTGCCACTGCGGGCGCCGTTCGCCGGCGTGGTCACCGGACGCGAGGTCGTGGTGGGCGAGCTCGTGGATGAAGGGAAGCCGATCTTCGAGGTCGCCGACGTGTCCACGATGTGGGTGGCGCTGTCCGTGTCCAAGGAAGACGCCTCCCGCGTGGCGGTCGGCCAGCCCGTGCGGTTCCGGCCCGACGGGGCCGACGCCGAGTTCGAGAGTCGCGTCACCTGGATCGGCACCGCCGTGGACGACACCACCCGCACGCTCGAAGTGCGGACGGAGATTCCGGGCGACGGGCCGGTGCCGCTCCGCGCCAACACGTTCGGCATGGGGTCGATCGAGGTGGGACGCGTGGAGAAGGCGGTGGTGGTGCCCTCGTCGAGCGTGCAGTGGGACGGCGCCCGCTGGGTGGTGTTCGTGCCGGTGGGCGACGTGTCGTTCGCGGCCCGGCCGGTCGAGCCCGGGCTTCGCGCGGGCGGCCACCTGGAGATCCGCGGCGACTTCGCCGCCGGTCACCCCACCCACGTGGTGACCACGGGGAGCCACCTGCTCAAGAGCAAGATCATGCTCGACAAAATGGAATCCGGGGAGCTGTAGCCTCGGGGCGCCGCGAAGCCATGCTCGAACGGATCATCGACTGGTCGCTCTCCCATCGGCTCGCCGTGCTGGCGGCGGCGGCGGCGGTCTGCCTGGCCGGCTACGTGTCGCTCGGCGGGCTGGTGATCGACGCCTTCCCCGACACGACCCCGGTGCAGGTGCAGATCAACACCGTGGCGCCGGGCATGGTCGCGGAGGAGGTCGAGCGGCAGATCACCTTCCCGACCGAACTGGCGATGGGTGGCATGCCGGGGCTCGAGGATCTCCGGAGCGCCAGCATGTTCGGGCTGTCGGTCGTGATCGTGACTTTTCGCGACGGCACCGACATCTACTTCGCCCGCCAGCTGATCAACGAGCGGCTCGGCACCGTGACCGTGCCGGCCGGCGTCTCGCGTCCCGAGATGGGCCCCGTCTCCACGGGGCTCGGCGAGGTGTTTCACTACCTGCTCGTGCCGCGGGGGATGAGCCTCACCGACGCCAAGACCTACCAGGAGTGGACGCTCAAGCCGGCCCTGAAGAGCGTGCCGGGCACGGCCGAAATCAACGCCTGGGGCGGCCTCAACAAGCAGTACCAGGTGCGGGTCGATCCCACGCTCCTGCGGAAGTACGACCTGGCGCTGGAGCAGGTGGTCGCGGCCGTGCCGCGCAACAACTTCAACGTCGGGGGCGGATCGATCGGCCGCGCCGGCGACTCGGTGCTGGTGTACGGCGTGGGCCGCACCGTCACCGCCGACGAGATCGCCCGGATCGTGATCACGTCGCGCAACGGCGTGCCGATTCGGATCAAGGACGTCGGCGAGGTCGTCATCGGCCACGAGATTCGCAAGGGAGCCGTGACCGCGGACGGGCAGGGGGAAGTGGTGCTCGGCCTCGGGTTCATGCTCATGGGCGAGAACAGCTACGCGGTCACGGCGCGGCTTCGCGACCGGTTCGAGAAGCTCGAGCAGGCCCTCCCGGAGGGACTCGAGGCGAAGGTGGTCTACGACCGGACGAACCTCGTGGACCGGGTGATCGCCACGGTCCGACAAAACCTGCTCGAGGGCGGCTTCCTCGTGGTGGTGATCCTCTACATGATGCTCGGCAACCTCCGGGCGGGGCTGGTGGCGGCCACGGCCATTCCGCTGTCGATGATGTGCGGCTTCATCGGGATGCGGCAGGCGGGGATCGCCGCCAGCCTGCTCTCGCTCGGGGCGATCGACTTCGGCATCGTCGTCGACTCGTCGGTGGTCGTGATCGAGAGCATCCTCGAGCGGATCGCCCACCACCCGGGGGCGTCGGGAGCGGCCCGCCTCAAGCTCGTCCGCGAGGCGACTGCCGCGGTCAAGAAGCCGGCCTGCTTCGGCCAGCTGATCATCATGATCGTCTACATCCCGATCCTCACGCTCGAGGGGGTCGAGGGCAAGATGTTCCGGCCGATGGCCCTCACGGTCGTGTTCATCCTGATCGGCTCCCTGGTGCTGTCGCTCACCGTGGTGCCCGTGCTCTCGAGCTTCTTCCTGCCGAAGCGGGTCGATTCCCACGACGTGCTGCTCGTGCGGGCCGCCCGCTGGCTCTACCGGCCAGTGCTGCAGGCGAGCCTGGCGGCCCGCGGGCTCGTGGTCTGCGCGGCGCTCGGCCTGCTGGGGATCACGCTCCTCCGGGCCATGTCGCTGGGCACGGAGTTCGTGCCCAAGCTCTCCGAGGGGGACATCGTGCTCGGCATCATGCGGGCGCCGGGCACCAGCCTCGAGGAGTCGTGCCGGATGAACACGCGGATCGAGCGGATGCTGCTCGACGACTTCCCGGACGAGATCGCCCATGTCTGGAGCCGGACCGGCACGCCGGAGGTGGCGACCGACGCCGGGGCGCTCGAGGCGACCGACATGTTCATCGCACTCGAGCCCCGTCCGCAGTGGAAGAAGGCCCGCACGCAGGCCGCGCTGGTCGAGGCCATGAGCCGCACGGTCGAGGAGATTCCCGGGCAGATCGTCTGGTTCACCCAGCCGATCGAGCAGCGGATCAACGAGATGGTGTCCGGCGTCCGGGCCGACATCGCGGTCAAGGTGTTCGGCGACGATCTCGACGCCCTCGTCCGCAAGGCGAACGAGGTCGCGGCCACGATCCGCGGTGTGCCGGGCGCGGCGGACGTGGCGGTCGAGCAGGTGGCGGGCCAGCCGATCCTGCGGATCGCCGTCCGGCAGGACGACATCGCCCGCTACGGCATCGAGGCCCACGACGTGCTCGAGGTGGTGGAGAGCATCGGGGGCAAGGCCGTGGGTGAACTCGTGGAGGGGCAGGTGCGATTCCCGATCGTCGTCCGTCTGCCGGAGGGTCTGCGGACCGGGCCGGAGGAGATCGCCGCCATCCCGATCCGCGGGCCGGCGGGAGAGAGCGTGCCGCTCGGACGGATCGCCGACGTGGCCACGATCGCGGGTCCGAAGTTCGTGACCCGCGAGTGGAGCCAGCGGCGGGTGGTGGTGCAGTGCAACGTCCGCGGCCGCGACGTGGGGGGCTTCGTGGCCGAGGCCCGCGAGCGGATCGCCGCCGCGGTCGAACTGCCGGCGGGCACGTATCGCGTCGAGTGGGGCGGGCAGTTCGAGAACATGCAGCGGGCCCAGCGGCGGCTGGCGATCGTCGTGCCACTGGCCCTGCTCCTGATCGTGGCCCTGCTCTACGTCACCTACCGCAATGTCGCCGACACGCTGCTGCTGTTCGTGAGCGTGCCGTTCGCCTGCGTGGGGGGCATCTGGGCGCTGGCCTGGCGGGAGATGCCGCTGTCGATCTCGGCGGCGGTCGGCTTCATCACGCTGTCCGGCGTGTCGGTGCTCAACGGGATGGTGCTTGCCAGCGCCCTCCGCGAGCGGCTCGCCCGCGGCACGTCGCGGGACGTCGCCATCGAGGAGACGGCGTCGGCCTCGCTGCGGACGATCATCATGACCGCCCTCGTCGCCAGCCTGGGCTTCATTCCGATGGCGGTCAGCGAGGGCACCGGGGCGGAGGTGCAGCGGCCGCTGGCCACGGTCGTGATCGGCGGCGTGATCACGAGCACGCTGTTCACCCTGTTCGTGCTGCCAGCCCTCTACCGGCTGGTGCTGCGGGTGTCACCGGCGGTCCGGTCGGGCAACGACTGAGTCGGCCAAGAGCGGGGAGAGGGTTTCGGAAGGGGGGAGAGGGATTCAAAGTGGGTGCAGGTTTTTAACCTGCACAAATGCACCGCCGGTGCCTTGTTCCGCAGGTTGCAAACCTGCGGCCACGTTCTGCACCGCAGGTTGCAAACCTGCGGCCACGTTCTGCACCGCAGGCTACAAACCTGCGGCCCCTCTCGCGAACCGGTCCGGCGCGAGGAACGCCGTCGGCAGCGGCGTGGCACCCGTGACCGCCAGATCGGCGAGCGCCTCGCCGATCACGCTGGCAAACTTGAAGCCGTGCCCCGAGAAGCCGGCGGCGACCGCCACCTGGCGGTGCTCCGGATGCAGGCCGACGACGAAGTGGTGGTCGGGCGACATGGTGTAGAGGCAGACTTCGTGCGCGGTGCGCCGGTGGCCGACGCCGGGGAGGTGCGCGGTGAGCCAGCCTTCGATCGTGGCCTGTTCCGCGGGGTCGATCGTCCGATCGACGTGCAGCGGGTCGGACGCGACGCGGCCCCCGGTGTGTTCGGCGACCTTGAGGCCGCGGGAGTCGAGGCTCGGGAATCCGTAGAAGAAGCCCTGCGGCGTGTCGAAGGCGAAGGCCGGCAGGGCGGTTGCGGTGGCCACGTCGAGGCCGCTCGTCGGCGCATACCAGAAGAGCGACTTGCGGAGCACCGCGAACGGGATCGTCGGCAGACGCACGAGGTCCGCAGCCCACGGCCCCGGACAGAGTATGAGGCGGCCGGCGGAGAGCGTCTCGCGGGAGGTCTCCACGAGGACGGCGTCTCCCTCGACCCGCCAGCCGCGGACGTCGTGATCGGCCTCGATCACGGCTCCGTGCCGCGCGGCCACTTCGGCATGGGCCCGCACGCAGGCCTCCACGGCGAGGTGCCCCGCCTCCGGCTCGAACACCGACTCCCAGTCGGCGGGGATCCGGAACGCGGGCCAGCGGGCGACCGCCGCGGCGGCCTGCAGATGCTCGACGGCGAGGCCGTGGTCGCGGGCGGACCGGAGCGTGCCCGCGATCACCGCGCCGGCCGCCGGGCCCGACGAGAGCAGGCCGCAGGCGGTGAGCAGGCTCGTGCCGGTGTCGTGCTCGAGCGACCGCCAGAGGTCGCGGGCCCGCCGCAGCAGCGGCACGTAGTCGGGGTGCTCGAAGTAGGCGAGGCGGAAGAGCCGGGTCTGGCCGTGCGAACTGCCCCGGCCGTGCCCGGGCGGGAAGCGATCGATGGCGAGCACGGAGGCGCCGCGGCGGGCGAGGTGCGCGGCGGCGGCGGTGCCCATGCCCCCGGCGCCCGCCACGATCACGTCGAACCGTCGCATCTGGCTCACTCCCTTCTCGCCGAGGACTCCAGGTGACGCCCTGCGGCGTCGCGGGCCCCGATGTTCCGACCGAGCCGGTTGAAAACCTGCTCCCACGATCGCATCAGACCCGCTCGAGCTTGGTGACGCGGCCCGTGGAGACCCACTCGGCCACGATGATGTCGCCGCTGGCCGTGAAGCAGGCGTCGTGCGGATGCACGAACTGACCGTCGAGCCACTGCTCGGGCTGTGCCCGCAGGTTCTTGATCTCGTCGAGCCGCTCGACCGCCCGGCCGAGCCGCACCACGGGCTTGTCGTCGGGGCCGAGGATCGTGACACAGGCTTTGAGCTCGGGCACGAGCATCAGGTTCTTCCAGGTGTCGATGTTGGCCGGCAGGCCGAAGCCGGTGATCGTCTCCTGGTAGGTGCCGTCGAGGGCGAACCGTTGGAGCGTGTGATGGGCCCGGTCGCAGACCACGATCGACGGCTCCCGCGCGGAGCCGTCGGCGGCGGGGCGGCGGTCGATCCACAGGCCATGCGGCGTGTTGAACGTGCCCTCCCCCTTGCCCTCGCCGCCGAACGACGAGAGCCACGTCGCATCCTTGTCGTAGCGATGGATCTTGAACGAGCCGTAACCGTCGGCGAGGAGGAAGCCGCCGTCGTCGAGGAAGGCGACGTTGGTGGGCAGGAAGCCCTTGCGGCTCCAGTTTTTCTTCGTGGACACGTCTTCGCCCGGGGCGTAGCAGCCCGCCTCCATCGGCGCCTTGCGGAACCAGACGATCTCACCGGTGGGTGTCAGCTTCGCGAAGCACTTCACGTCTTGGTAGCCGCAGACGTAGAGAAACTCCTCGGAGCCCTCCTGGCGGACCTCGATGCCGTGGCCGCCCCCCTGAAACTCGCTGCCGAAGGCGCGGACGAACTTCCCTTCGGGGTCGAACACGAAGATCGCCGGGTGGTCTTTGTGACCGGCCTTGCCCTCGTGGATCACGTAGAGGTTGCCGGCCTCGTCGAGGGCCACGCCGTGCGTGGTCTGCCACGAGAAGCGGTCCGGCAGCTGCGGGAAGTGATGCTTCACGCGGAAGCGGTGCTCCCCTTCGCCGATGATCGTCTCGGCGGCGAGCCGGCGGGATCGCGCCAGGGCGGGCGCGGCAGCGAGCGTGGCCGCCGCAGCGAGGCCGGCGGTGAAGCCGCGACGGGAGAGCGGGGATCGAAACCCGTGCGTGGCGGTCATGGGGGCCTCCGGGCGGTGGTGCTCGACCGACAGGAGCCTACAGCAGCCCGTTCGCCCGGAACCAGTCGGCCGTCTGCCGGATGCGGTCGTCGAGCGAGGCGGCGGGCGCGAAGCCGATCTGCCGGCGGGCCTTCGCGGCCGAGGCCGCCCAGCTGCGGGCCGTGGCCTCGCGGAGCTTGTCGGGCGACACCAGGCTGGGCTTGCCGGTCGCCTTCGAACAGGCCGAGGCGAGCGTGACGATCGGCCAGGCCACGGGCGTCGCCACCGGCAGGATCATCACCGACCGGCCGAGGGCGCCGGCGATCCGACGGCCGAAGTCTCCGTAGCTGGGGTGCTCGCGGTCGTCGCAGGCGTGATAGACGCCGGAGGAGTCGGCGGCGGCGTCGCTGGTCATCCGCTCGCCGCGTTCGGCGGCGGCGAGCAGCAGCGCAACGAGATCCGCGACGTGGATCAGCGACACGGGCACGGGGCGAAAGCCCATCGGGAGGTGCAGGCGGATGCGGTCGATCATCCAGTAGAGGGTGAGCACCTGGGAATCGTGGGGCCCGAAGACGATGCCCGGCTGGACGCTCGTGATCGGCAGCCGTCCAGCCCGCCGGCGGAGTTCGCCGTCGCCGAGGAGCTTGCTCGCGCCATAGTCGGAGACGGGCGCGAACGGGTCGGATTCGTCGCGCAGGGGCTTGCCGGCCGGCGGTGGTCCGGCCGCCGCCAGCGACGAGACGTGCACGAGCGTGGGGGGCGACTCGACCGCCGCGCAGGCATCGGCCAGCGCGCCGGCGGCCCGGCCGTTGATCGTGAACAGGTCGTCCCGGCGGCAGGCCGCCACGAGCCCGCCGACGTTGAACACCGCGTCGCAGCCGGAGAGCTCGGATCGCCAGGCCGAGACGTCGCCGAGCGATCCCGTGACGGTTCGCACGCCGGCGCGGCGGAGGTGGTCCGCCCGGGACGGCGAGCGGACGAGGCAGCGCACCTCGACGCCGCGGGCGAGCAGGGCGTCGATGAGGTTGCGGCCGATGAATCCGGTGCCGCCGGTGACGAATGCAGCCCGCATGAAACCACCCGAGGACGAGGCCGCGCGCGATGCGGCGGCCGGGAACGCGCGTCCGAGAGAGGATGATCGGTGCCCCGCGGAACGCAAATCGACCGTCGGCGGCCTATCCGGCGCGACCGTCAGGGTCGGTTTCGGGGCTCGACGTCGGTGTAAGGGGGCCGCTCGAACGGCGGCTCGGCCGCGAGCCGGGGGTCGCCGGCAGCCGAATGCGGAGTCGGCGAGCCAGCGCCACTCCGGATCGGCGGCCTGCCTGATGAGCCAGGCCTACGTGGGCCCTGCATCCATGTCGGGATCGGCGGCGTAGGTGTCGTGCTCGAGCACTATAGCGACTCTGCGCCGCCATGCCCGCGAGCCACGTGTCCAAACCAGTGGGCTGTCATCATAATGCCGGGGCGAGATCGCGACGGTTCCTGTGGATCGCCAGCATGGCTATGGAACGGCCCACGTCACCTGCCCCCGCGGAGCGCGTGCGGCCCTACCTGCCCGCCGAGGCGGTGGACCACGTGACACGGC
>Ga0007797_1000605_pt1 | contig 10905 bp, 9 predicted proteins | sample CryBogmetaGMA25M_FD_60364 | JGI IMG/M metagenome (GOLD analysis project Ga0007797, IMG submission 60364) | Freshwater microbial communities from Crystal Bog, Wisconsin, USA - MA2.5M | ecosystem: Environmental > Aquatic > Freshwater > Lake | place: Crystal Bog, Wisconsin, USA | collected 2009-07-06 | reverse complement strand
TTCTTCGAGTTCTGGATCGAGAATGACCATTAATTCATAGTGACGCATGCGTTAACCCGACCTCCTTTGGACTAAGACGGCCACGGCATTTCCGTGACAGGAGGGTTAATACTCCTTATAAATAATCCCGGTGGGACGATTTACGAGGAGGTTAAGGGTAACTCTCGGCTGTAGATAAGAGAAATTCAGCCGGAAATACGCGGGAATTCTGCTGGCGTCGGGCCAGGGAGAGAATCAGGGCAATTGAGGCGCCTATGCGAAGCAATGAGAATAATGAGTAGACCGTGACAGTGAGGCCAAACTTTGCGCCAGTAATCGATGCAAGGTGTTGCCAGATTGCAAAGTGATACAAGATTTCGGCACCTTGCCAGAACCAGAAGATTGTTAATTCGCGTCTATCAATGATTGCAATGATGGCCAGCGGTGTTAACCATAAAACATATTGAGGCGAGTACACCTTGCTTACCGCCATCACTATCACCATGATAAAGATTGCTACATGGGCGAGTGCAGGTGGAGTTCGTAATTGAAGCAAGAAGATTGCGAGCCCAGTGAGGCCAATCAGTAAACACAGTACCGATAAGTAATTTTGATGTGTGAGATCGAGACCCACATTAGAGAGTGCATACCAGATTGAGCCCCAATCAGATCCGCGATTGAGATTGAGTGAATAAAAGCGCCACCATCCTGTTGGTGTCGTGAGTGCGACCGGAAGATTAATTACAAGAAAGGTCGCAAAGGTAATTGCACAATATTTAAAATATTTACTTATTCGCTCTTGCTTCAAAAAGATTATTGCGAGTGGAATTAAGAGAAAGACTGGCAGAAACTTTGTCGAAACTGAAAGGCCAAGTGCGATAGCGCTGGCAACTTCAGCTTTTCGGTCAAACCAATAAATCGCAAGTAACATCGTGGCAATCGCCCACAAATCCCAATTGATATATAACGAAGCAACTGCTGCCGGTGCAAGTGGAAGCAAATAACCAAACTCCGGTTTTATCTTAAAAGTAATCAGTGCGATAAAGATAAAAAGTAAACCGAGGAGAATCGCATTTCCGTAGAAGTAATTACTTACCCCGTGAGGAATTAACTTTGCAGTTGCCCACATAATCGTGCCCTGTACTACAGGATATTCAACCGACTTTGCGCCACTGCTATAGGCCCAAACTCCTTTATCTAAAGCTCTATCACCATACAGGGCTGGGATATCCGAGTAACAAGCGTGAATATATTGGCTAGGAGATTGCCACCCGCTTGCTGCGCAGAAATTGAATTTCGCAAAACTTATTAATGAAGAAAGGATTGCAAGAGCGATAACTACTCGTGCGCTTACCTTCATAGATTAATTTGTTTTGGTGTGCTGGTGTCCGCCGCTTGTCATCACAGTAGCGTCGAGGCCACCGATATTTGCTGGTGCAGGAAAATCCATCACTGGTTGATCTTTTAAGGCGCCCTTCATAAAAGCGGTCCAAATCTTGGTTGGGAAGGTTCCACCTGTCACCGAATTGAGACCACCGATACCGTTAAGAGATTCAGAAGCGCTGTCGCGGAAGAGCGCTACTGATGCAGCAAGCTGAGGTGTGTAACCACTAAACCAAGCAGATGCATTGGATTCTGATGTTCCGGTCTTTCCAGCAGCAGGTCGACCAAGTGCGAGCGCAGCTGAACCAGTTCCGCCATTGACTACACCTTTAAGTGCATATGTCAGATCGGCCATTACATCCTTACTGAATACTTCTTGAGTCTGAGGTTGTGCTTGATAGAGAACACCCTTATTTGGACCAGTCACTTCAGAGACAATAAATGGCTTTGAGTAAATTCCTTGGGCTGCAAAGGTTGCGTAAGAGTTTGCAACATCGATGACGTGCGGGCTTGCAACACCAAGCACAACAGATGGAGTAGCAATCATTGCCACGTTATCTGGAATACCAGCGCGACGTGCGGCATCTACAACTTTATCCATGCCAGCTTTAATACCAAGTGGGACGAAAACCGTATTCACTGAATGTTGAGTTGCAGTTAAAAGATTTATTTGGCCCCAGCCTTCGTCGCCATAGTTGGCAACGGGATATGGTTTTCCGAGGTCATCAAATGTTTGAGGCGTATCGCCGTTCCACATCGATGTCAGTGGAATACCTGACTCAAGCGCTGCAACCAGTGCAAATGGCTTAAAAGTTGAACCAGCAAGGGCAATCGATTGAGTCGCATCATTGAGTTGGCGAACTACATAATCTTTTCCGCCATACATGGCAACGACTTCGCCTGTGCCAGGTCTAATTGCAACAAGTCCGATATGAAGATTTGTTGGCGCTGGTGATGGAGTCAATTTATTTACTGCATCGACTGCTGATTGTTGTGCCTTCTGATCAAGGGTTGTCTTAATGACATAGCCACCAACGAGAAGTTGTTCTTGTGTGTAACCAAGTTTTGATAGCTCTTTCTGTACTGCGTCAACGATATATCCCTTAGGACCGCTCAGTGTTCCTGCTGTAGTTCGAGGTGCAACTACTGGCATCTTCGCAGCCTTTGCTTCGGCTGGTGTTATCCACTTCTTCTCGAGCATTCCTTGAATGACATATTGGAAGCGCCCTTCAAGGCGCTTTTTATTATCTGCAGAGAGTGCAGGGTCATAGAGACCAGGTGCTCGCAATAAGCTGGCGATGACTGCGGATTGTGACAACGTTAATTGATTGGCGTTTCGGTTGAAGTATTGCTGTGCTGCAGTCTGTACACCGTAAGAGCCGCGACCAAAGTAAATGGTGTTGAGATAATTTTGGAAGATTTGATCCTTGCTCATTGCATTCTCGAGTTTGAGCGCGATGACAAGTTCTTTAACTTTGCGTTGGATGCTTCGTTCAGAGGTCAGAAATGCAGTCTTTGCATATTGCTGAGTGATGGTTGAACCACCGCGGCCATTTCCCAGGGTAATAACGTTGGAAATAACTGCATGACCTAAACCGGTGATACTGAAGGCACGTTCTGAATAAAAGTTGCGGTCCTCGGCAGCCATTACTGCATAACGCAATCGAAGAGGAATTTTTGACATCGGCAAGATCTGTCGGTTTTCAGATCCAATACGTGCGATCTCTGATCCATTGGAATATTGGATGATCGTTGATTGGCTATTCACATAAGCATTTGGGTCTGGGATTCCGACGGTAAACCAAGCAATTGCGAAGAGGGTTGCTCCCGCGACGAAGCCAAAGCCGGCTAAGAAGATTCCGGCTCGGATTAACTTGGTTTTAAGCATGTAGCAAGATTAGCGTCGAAAGTGGGTTACTTCAGCGAAGCAAAGTCTTCATCTTCAAGTGTTCGTTGGCGACGAGGCGCTTTACGCTCGCGACCATCACCTAATAAATAGGTGGAGCAGAGATGATTCCATGAACATTCTCGACAGACTTCAACTACATAGACCGAGAATTCACCGAACTCTGACTCCATATCTAAAAGTTCAGCACCATTCTTAATACGTCCTGAGTACTGCCCGAGTTGATCGCCAAATGTGTAGCGGAGTTCGACGAGCGAATCTTTCTTGCAGACTGGGCACTTTCTATCGGCTTTTTCGCCGTGGTACTTCGCAGCTCGCATGAGATATGGATCTGCATCGCATGCATCAACAACCCCACGAAAGAGTGCGAGCAGGGTGGCGCGCTTATCGAGTGAATAATCGATGAACCCGCGCTTGGTTTTCATAGTAGGAGAAGAATAATCGCCTTTCTTTAACTACGCTTTACTTATGAATTTCTGGCAGTTGATGCGGGATGCTCGTCTAGCTCGACTCTTACGAATTCGTTGGTCTGGTCAGATGGCAGATGGCATTTTTCAAAGCGCTCTCGCCTCTTTTGTTCTCTTCTCTCCAGAACGTCAAGCAACTGCAGTCAGTGCTGCAGTTGGTTTCACCGTCGTCTTGCTTCCTTATTCTGTGGTTGGTCCATTCGTGGGAACTTTGCTCGATCGCTTCTCGCGTCAACGCGCAATACTTTTCTCTAATTTATCGCGTGTTGTGATTCTGCTTATTCTCTCGTTCTTTATTTTTAAAGGTTTTGCAGGTCTTGAAGTCACAATTTTAGTCTTGATTGCTTTCGGAATAAATCGTTTAATTCTTGCTGGATTATCTGCCGGCTTACCTCTTGTCGTTGAATCCCAATCTCTCATCTCGGCAAATGCACTAGCTGTCACAGGTGGATCAGTTTGGGTAGTCATTGGTGGTGGCATAGGACTTGGCGCTCGCCAATTACTTAATTATGTGTCTTCTGCAGATCATGCGGATGCGCTGTTAATTCTCCTCGGTGCAGTTGGATATCTGGTTGCAGCACTCTTTACATCTTTGGTTAATAAATCTGAAATTGGACCACGTCCACATGAGATAGTCCGAGGAAGTCTTACTCAAGGTTTTCGAGAAATGCGAGAAGGGTTCCGGTTCCTCGAAGATCATGCAGATGCAACGCGCGGCATTGTGGCAACAGCGCTTCATCGAGGTGGTTTAACAGCTCTCACACTTACTGCGCTCCTGCTGGAGCGAAACACCTTTCACAATCCTAAAGATAGTGAGGCAGGGCTTGCAGGTTTGAGTGTTGATCTTTCAATTGCCGCACTTGGTTTTGTTATAGGAGCTGTCATTGCGCCGTATGGAGTACGTCGCGTCGGAAGACATCGTTGGATTCGACTATCTATTGCGGCGGCGAGTGCGAGTGTGCTTCTTCTTATCTTTATTCGCACTCCGGTGACCCTTGCAATTACCGCATTTCTAGCTGCCACCTTTGGGCAAAGTGTGAAAGTAACTAACGATGCTCTTGTTCAATCAAAGATTGATGACTTCTATCGCGGTCGAGTCTTCTCGGTCTATGACGTGATGGTCAATGGTGCAATTGTGCTGGGGGCTCTTGCCGCCGCAATTCTTCTGCCGGTAAGTGGGGATTCTTGGAAAGTTCCAGCGCTCATTCTTGTCACTTGGTTCTTGGTTGCTACCGTTTTATTGCGGCCTTCGAAATTTTTCCTTAAGGGTGACGCCTAGCTTTCCACCATTGAATGAGCTCTTCAGTGGCTCGCTCTTCACCGAGTGGGCCATGTTCCATACGAAGTTCCATTAAGAAATCAAGCGCCTTACCAACATCTGCAGATGGTTTGATTCCAAGGAGCGACATCACCTGCGCTCCATCGAGATCTGGTCGAATCTTAGAAAGTTCTTCTTCCTCTGCGAGCTTTGCAATGCGCGCTTCAAGACTGTCATATGTACGTGCCAGACGATCTGCCTTCTTTGCATTTCGTGTCGTGCAATCAGCGCGAGTGAGTACGTGTAAATGTGTAAGTAAATCGCCCGCATCGCGCACATAGCGACGTACTGCAGAATCCGTCCATTCTCCATCGCCATAACCGTGGAAGCGAAGATGAAGTGCCACAAGGGTTTCAACTGCATCAATCGTCTCGTTATCAAAGCGCAGCGCCTTCATTCGATTCTTTGAAAGTCGTGCACCTACAACTTCGTGGTGGTGGAATGAGACGCCGCCACCTTCGAGAAGATTGCGAGTCTTGGGTTTTCCAATGTCATGCAGAAGTGCAGCCAAGCGAATAACAAGATTAGGGCCGCCTAAACGATCTTCTTGTGCAATTGCTTGTTCGAGCACCGTAATGGAATGTTCGTAAACATCTTTGTGGTGGTGATGTTCATCGATCTCTAGCCGCAATTTAGGAATTTCAGGTAGTACTAAATCGGCAAGACCGGTATCTACCAAAATAGTAATTCCGAGTCGCGGTCTATCTGACATAAGCAGTTTGGTGAATTCTTCGCGCACTCGTTCTGCAGAAATAATTGAGAGGCGGCTAGCCATTGATCTCATTGCATTTAATACATCTTCGCTGATATCAAAATTTAACTGGCTGGCAAAGCGTGCAGCGCGCATCATCCGTAATGGATCATCGCTAAATGATTGTTCGGCACTGGACGGTGTACGTAAAACTTTCGCTGTTAAATCAGCAAGCCCGTTAAATGGATCGATAAATTCGGGAGTTCCGGTTGTTAATTCAAGAGCCATTGAATTAACTGTGAAGTCACGACGCGATAAATCGCCTTCAATCGTGTCTCCAAAATCAACATCTGGTTTACGCGAATCTTCTTCATACTTTTCGGTGCGGTATGTAGTTACCTCAACCGTTGTATCTCCGCGTTTTCCGGCGACAGTTCCGAAGAGAATTCCGGTATCCCATGTGTGATCTGCCCAAGATTTTAAAATTTTCTTCGTTTGGTGCGGATGTGCATCAGTTGTGAAATCTAAATCATTACCGAGTCGACCTAAGAGCGCATCGCGCACAGGACCACCGACTAAAGCGAGGCGGAAACCTTCAGCTTTAAATGCGGCGGCAAGTGAACTTGCAAGGGGAGCCCTCTCAATGAGAGCTCGGATGGCTAATTCGCCCGCCGCTCCCAAATTAACCTTCTCAGCGCTCACAATAGATAAGCGTAGTCGCGTACTCTTACTTCATGACCCCGGCACCTAGTGCGGGCAGCGAAGGTACGAAAAAGAAACGCAGGCGCAGGCGCCCAGCTAATCGCTCTCCGCAATCTCAAGATTTATCGACCTCTTCCAACCCTGCTTCGACTACGCAGAAAAGTAAGGCGACCCCTTCTCAAGGAAAAGGTACAAAGAGTAAAGCTCCGTATGCGAAGCGGGTCGACGAGGTCAGCGCGGGCGGCCTAGTTGTAGATACAACTGGAAAGTTAGGTCTACTTATCGGTCGCCGCGATCAAAAGGATTCTTCAGGAAAGCGCATTCTGTGGTCGCTACCAAAAGGCCATATTGAAGAAGGAGAAACTCCAGAACAAGCCGCCCTTCGCGAAGTACAAGAAGAAACCGGAATTGAATCAGTAATTGAAAAATCGCTCGGTGTTATTGATTTCTGGTTTATGGCTGGTGGAAAAAGAATTCATAAGACTGTTCATCACTATCTATTCCGCGAGAGCGGCGGGTTGCTTGCTCCGCAAGAGACAGAGGTGGATGAAGTTGCTTGGTTCCCACTGGCAGAAATTGTGGAGCGTCTTGCCTATCCTGATGAGAAGAAATTAATTTCTCGAACAAATGCAACACAAGAGCTGAGTTCGATATGAAGAAATTTCTAGCGCTCTTATTTATCGGTTCATTTCTACTTATTCCAACTGCACATGCTGAGCGCCCAGTCATTCGCATCGTTGATAAGCCCCATATTAATTTCGATGGAACTTTTCACGATAACGAACTTGCTGCAACACTTTTACCTAATGGAAAACTCGGAAAGTTAATTTACGGAGTTAACTCAAAAGGTATGACATTTGTTATTGATGCAGCCCTCGTCGATGAAGTTGCACAGATGGCGGATGGTTATTCGTTTGCCGATAAGAAGGATCTTGGTGGTCAAAAGACTGCTCAGAATTGGTTATTTCGATTGAAGTATGCGACTTCAAATAACAGTGTTGTGGCCCTTCCTTATGGCAACCCTGACGAAAAACTTGTGAAGTCGATTGCGCCAACCGAACTGCTCTTCTATTCGAAATATGCACAAGCCAAATTGCAAACATTTCTAGGGCGGAGTGTTCTTGCTGAATATGGCTGGGGGCTAGGTTCATCTCGTCTTAATTACCAATTCCACAGCGATTACAGCGCTAATCGCCATTTACTCACTGGGCTTTCTTCAATCACCTCATCGCAGGAACTATTAGATCTGCGGGCGCGTTTGGCTATACCGATGAACCCCTTACTAAATAACAATGAGAGCGCTTTCTTTGCTTATCACGAGAATGCCGCAGTAGATCTGATGTCTAATCGCTTGAAGGTAATTTCAGGTCGTTATCAAATCACCTCTAAATCAGCCAAACTTCCTATTACATTGGTCAATAATTTTGATACCGCATCTGTTGTGAGCGTCTCACTTATTCCCATGAATTCGCGTATACAAGTTGAAAATATTAATAACGTAACAATTGCTCCGAAATCACGTCAGCAGATTCTGGTCCCTGTCGATGTGATTGCTCCAGGTAGCACGTTGGTGCTTGCACAATTTATGAATTCCAAAGGTCAATTGGTTGGACAAGTCTCAAAGCTGAATCTAACTGCAACAATTATTGATTCGAGAGTTGCATGGTTTACAACCGGTGCAGCAATCCTTCTCTTCTTAGGTGCTATTACTCAATCGGTTCGCCGAGTTAGGAGATCGCGCCATGAAAAATAATGAATTATTTAGAGCTTCAAGCATCATGGCTGTCGGAACAATCCTTTCGCGTTTAACTGGATTTATTCGCGCCTTGCTAACTGTGGCTGTATTAGGAACTGCGCTTCTTGCCGATACTTATAACGTTGCAAACACAATGCCCAATATTCTCTACAACTTACTTGTTGGCGGGGCGCTGACTGCAATCTTCGTTCCACAATTACTGAGATCTTTCTCCGATGAAGATGGTGGACATGCATTTGCTTCTCGTTTAGTGACGACGATTTCAGGAATTCTTTTAGCGCTTGTGTTAGTTGGCGTTCTCTTCGCACCCGCTCTTGTTCGTCTCTACGCGCCTGAATTTTCAACACCTGGTTTTGAAACTGAGCAACATATTGCGGTTGCCTTTACCCGTTACTGCTTGCCGCAGATCTTCTTCCTTGGGCTCTTCACCATGCTGGGCCAGGTCGCAAATGCCCGTGGCTCTTTCGCCCCATTGATGTGGGCACCGATCGCAAATAACGTCGTGGTGATCGCAGTCTTTGGCTCAATTCTCGCCGTGAAGCACGCGCTGACTATTGGATCTATTAGCGACTTCCAGGTCCAACTTCTCGGTTGGGGAACCACACTTGGTGTTGTCATTCAAGCACTTATTTTGATTCCGGTAGTGAAGAAATCAGGAATTCATATTCGCCCCATGCTCGGTGTTCAAGGTCTTGGCAAATCATTTCGGTTGGCTGGCTGGACTCTGATCTATGTATTAATTGCACAGCTGGGTTACTTAGTAACAGTTAATGTCGCAACCAGTGCTGCGGTGCGAAGTGCGAAAGCTGGAATTTCGACCGGTGTTGGTTTCACGCCATATACAAGTGCTTATTACGTAATGTTGTTGCCGTACTCCATTGTGACAATTTCTATTGTCACGGCGCTGCTTCCGCATCTTTCAAAGCTTGCAATTGCTAAAGATATTGATGAAGTTCGCAATCAATTGGTGCGCGCAATTCGAATGGTTGGAGTTATTACAGTTCCGAGTGCGGTTGCACTCCTACTTTTCGGCCCGTTGATGACTGAAGTTTTGTACATGGGAATTTCTCTACCTGATTCGCGTTATATCGGTTTGGTGTTATCTGCACTAAGCCTTGGTCTTGTTGCTTTCTCAATCAACTTAATTTTGATTCGTGGCTTCAATGCTTTTGAAGATACAAAGACTCAGGTAGTTTCAATCATTATTATCAACCTTATTTCTGTCGGACTTTCTTATCTATTCCTCGCGACCCTTCAAAGTAAGTGGGTGACAGTAGGGCTAGGTATCGCGTTCTCGGTCAGCTATATCGCTGGACTATTTATTACAGTTCCACTTTTGAAGAAACATTTGGGGCATCTGCACTTCCGTGAGTTCGCTCCGCAACATGGAAAGCTATTGGTGGCAGCCCTTGTCGCGATGCTTCCATTCTTTGCTATTGCTCAATACTTTGGTTGGGCTTATCAAGAGACAACTATTGCTATTCGCGCAGTGCGATTAATCGCTCTTCTTGGTGGAAGTGGACTGGCTTATCTCTTCATGGCGCGAGCACTCAAAGTGAGTGAAATCGCAGGGCTTCGCGGCTTCGCCACGTCTGTAGTGCAACGTCGTCGCAAGAAGTAAGCGACCTTCGGACGGTACTCTCCAGCCATGAGCACTGAAGTACGCGAACTCGTCATTGTTGGATCAGGTCCTGCAGGATATACAGCTGCAATTTATGCAGCGCGTGCGCAGTTAAATCCTGTTATCTACGAGGGTTCAGTTACTGCTGGTGGTGCTCTTATGAATACAACTGAAGTCGAAAACTTCCCTGGTTTTATCGACGGGATCATGGGTCCCGATCTCATGGATAACATGCGCAAACAAGCTAAGCGTTTTGGTGCTGAATTAATTACAGACGATGTTGTCGAAATGGATTTAACTGGCGATATCAAAATTATTAAAGATGGTTCAGGTAATACTGTTCAAGCAAAAGCCGTCATTCTTGCGATGGGTTCTGCATATCGCGAAATCGGTTTAGAGAACGAGAAGCGCCTTTCAGGTCGCGGTGTTTCGTGGTGTGCAACGTGCGACGGTTTCTTCTTCCGCGATCAAACAATTGCTGTGGTTGGTGGCGGAGATTCAGCAGTGGAAGAAGCAACTTTCTTAACAAAGTTTGCAACAAAAGTTGTTTTGATTCATCGTCGCGATGAGCTTCGCGCATCAAAGATCATGCAGGAGCGCGCACTTTCAAATCCAAAGATTGAAATGTTGTGGGATACCGAAGTAATAGATGTTCTCGGTGCCGATAAGGTCGAAGCGCTCGAGCTTCGCAATACAAAGACTGGCGCAGTTTCCAAGCGAGACTTCACCGGATTATTTGTTGCAATCGGGCATATTCCTCGCTCTGAACTTGTTACATCTTCTGTAGCTCTCGATGACGAGGGTTACGTAAAGGTCGAAGGTCGCTCAACGCGTACCAACCTTTCTGGAGTCTTTGCATGTGGCGATTTGGTGGATCACACCTATCGTCAGGCGATTACTGCAGCAGGTTCTGGATGCCAGGCAGCCCTAGACGCTGAAAAATTCTTATCGCACTAGTAACCTTCACGTATTAATAGACAGAGATAAACGAGAGATAGATAAACAGGAGTAATGATGAGCGCACCAACTAAGGTCACAGCAGCTGATTTCGATCAGGTCGTACTTAAGAGCAGCACACCAGT
>Ga0007797_1000604_pt1 | contig 10907 bp, 11 predicted proteins | sample CryBogmetaGMA25M_FD_60364 | JGI IMG/M metagenome (GOLD analysis project Ga0007797, IMG submission 60364) | Freshwater microbial communities from Crystal Bog, Wisconsin, USA - MA2.5M | ecosystem: Environmental > Aquatic > Freshwater > Lake | place: Crystal Bog, Wisconsin, USA | collected 2009-07-06 | reverse complement strand
ACATCGTCAAAAGTGAGTGCTTTTTGAATGAGTCGCATGCAAAACCCCTAGTCGCAAAAACAGATTATAGCCTCCTAGCCTTTCTTTTAGCTGCGGCAGTCTGGAATTTGGCATCCTGATTCTGATTTGCCTTCTTGCGGCGTACGGTTTTAGGGTCTATTAACAAGTGGGAATAGAGCTCCAAGCGATCCCCAGCATAAATTGGGCTATCCCAATCTTTACGCTTCCCAAAGACTCCAAAACAGCCTTTTCTGGCAAGAACTGGATCCCCTGGACCATTTGCAATACCTGCCTTTACAAGAGCCAAGCCCACGGTCGCCAACTCGCCTTCATTGATTACCAAGGTAAATGGGCTTAAAACAGGATCCCCCAACCTTGCATCACATAGAAGTAGATCTAGGCTGAGGCTAGCCATAGAGGTCGTCTGCCCTTTTGACAAAGCAATCCACAAAGGTGCCGGCAATATGGCTAAAAACAGGGCCAATGATCTTATCGAGAATAGCGCTCTTAAACTCCCAATGAAGCTTAAATTCCACTTTGCAAGCGTCTTCACGCAATGGAATGAAATTCCATTGTCCTGAAAACTGCTTAAACGGCCCATCTACGAAGACCATATCTATTGTTTCTGGGCGGTGGTTAATATTGCGAGTATGAAAAAACTGGTTAATACCCTTGAAATGGATATTGATTTTGGCATCCAGTACTGTCTCGGTCTGTTCAAAAATTTCTACCCCGCCGCACCAGGGCAAAAATTCGGGATAACGGGCTACATCAGTCACCAGACCATACATTCGGTCGGCTGACTGGCCAATTAAAACGGTCTTGTAGACGTCTGCCATAATCGATCTTGGAAGCTAAATAAATATGAGTATCGTCGATAACAAAAAAGCCTTCTTCGATTATTTTATCGAGGAACGCTTCGAGGCAGGGCTTGTTTTGGAGGGCTGGGAGGTCAAAGCCATCCGCGCAGGTCGCGTCCACGTCAAAGAAGCGTATGTCGTCATTCGCAAGGCGGAGCTTTTCCTCATCGGCTGCCATATCACCCCCCTGCTATCTGCCTCAACTCACGTTGTTCCAGACAGTACTCGCACGAGAAAGCTGCTTTTAAATGCGATCGAGATCCGTAAACTGATTGGTAAGGTAGAGCAAAAGGGTTACACCTTGGTTCCACTAAACCTCCATTTTTCTAAGGGCAATGTGAAGTGTGAAATCGGACTTGCCAGGGGGAAAAAACAGCATGACAAACGCGCGGCCACCAAAGAGCGTGAATGGGAAGTGCAAAAAGGGCGCATCGCTAGAGGCGATTTAAACGCTTAGTAGCATAAAAACTGGGGTAGACTAGCCTCATAGCAAATATCTAAGCTTTCTTGCACTTGTATGGTGCAAGAAAGCACCAAGCTACCTCAAATTCCTATAACGAGTTTTTTTAAAGGCATTAGTTTGATAACTATGAAATTGCCTTTTGATGAAATGCTCGATGCCGCAGGAAAAGCGCGTCCCCAATACCAAATTTTTCATAATTGGTTAAAACAGCAGAGCGACACCCTCATGGGTCTCAAACGTGCTGAAGCTGACCTCATCTTTAGACGCGTGGGCATCACCTTTGCCGTCTATGGTGACGACCTTGGCTCAGAAAGAACCATTCCTTTTGATCAAGTACCTCGCATTTTTACCGCTAAAGAATGGGAGCAACTAGAAGCTGGATTGCGTCAACGCGTTAAAGCGCTGAATCGATTTATCTATGATGTCTATCACGACGAAGAAATTATCAAAGCAGGCATCGTACCTGCTGAGCAAATTTATAACAACGCGCAATACCGTCCCGAGATGCGTAATGTAAGCGTGCCCCGTGATATCTATGCACAAATTGCTGGCATTGATATTGTGCGCGCAGGTGAAGGTGAGTTCTACGTACTTGAAGATAATTTACGCGTTCCATCTGGCGTGTCATATATGGTTGAAGATCGCAAGATGATGATGCGCCTCTTCCCAGATCTCTTTCAAAAATATCGTATTGCCCCTGTTGAGCACTATCCAGACCTTCTATTGGAGTGCTTAAAGTCTGTGAAGCCAGATGATGTTAAGAAACCAAACGTAGTGGTGCTAACACCAGGTATGTATAACTCAGCATATTTTGAGCATAGTTATCTTGCACAACAAATGGGTGTTGAGCTCGTAGAAGGTAAAGACTTATTTGTAAAGAATGAACAAGTCTTTATGCGCACTACGCAGGGGCCCGAGCGGGTTGATGTGATCTATCGCCGTGTGGATGACGATTTCTTGGATCCACTTGCCTTCCGCTCCGATACGACCTTGGGTGTTGCTGGTCTCTTGTCTGCGTATCGTGCAGGCAATGTCACTTTAGCAAATGCTATTGGCACAGGCATTGCTGATGATAAATCGATCTACCCATACGTTCCAGAAATGATTGAATTTTATCTTGGTGAAAAACCGATTCTGAATAATGTTCCTACCTTCCAATGTCGTAAGACAGATGACTTGGCTTATACCTTGGCGAACTTAGATAAGTTAGTTGTCAAACTCACCCATGGTGCCGGTGGTTACGGCATGTTGGTTGGACCAGCCTCAACAAAAGCCGAGATCGAAGAATTCCGCAAGCATCTCATCGCCAATCCTGATAAATACATTGCTCAACCTACCTTAGCCCTCTCTACCTGCCCAACCTTTGTTGAGTCTGGTGTTGCTCCAAGACACATCGACTTGCGCCCTTTTGTACTCTCTGGAAAGACCATCAAGATGGTACCCGGCGGATTGACGAGGGTTGCCCTCAAAGAAGGCTCTCTAGTGGTGAATTCCTCCCAAGGTGGCGGAACTAAGGACACCTGGGTGCTAGAAGAGTAAGAGGAATAAGAAAAAATGTTAAGCCGCACTGCTGATTGCCTTTATTGGATGGCTCGTTATACCGAGCGTGCAGAGAATACTGCGCGCATGCTCGATGTCAACCATCAAACATCCTTACTTCCTCAACCGAAAGAATTCTTGGAGCAAAGCTGGAAAAAGTTGCTCACCATCTCTAAACTCGAAGATGCTTTCTTAAGTAAATACGATGTAGTGACTCGTGAAAATGTCTTGGACTTCATGATCTACGAAACCAGCAATCCCTCAAGCATCGTTTCCTGCTTATATTCTGCCCGTGAAAATGCCCGAGTGATCCGCGGGAAGATCACTTCTGAAGTCTGGGAAACCCAAAATACTACTTGGTTAGAGTTACAACGCATTCTTGAAGCTAGACATCAGTCTGACCCTAGTAGGCTCCTTGAGTGGGTTAAGCATCGCTGCCATCTCTTCAGAGGCGTATTACATGGCACGATGTTGAAAAATGAAGCTTTCTACTTTATCAGTGTAGGAACACTGTTGGAACGTGCAGATAACACTGGCCGTATTCTAGAAAATAAGTATGAAGATCAGACTGCACTAAAAGTATTGAATCCGAAAAAAGGTTCTGATGAAGGAACTGATGGGAACTTCTTTGACTTCTATCATTGGGCAGCTCTACTACGCTCCGTTTCAGCTTTTGAGATCTATCGTCAAATCTATTCTGATCAAGTAACACCCAAACAAGTTGCTCAACTTCTAATCTTCAATAAACAAATGCCTCGTTCATTAGTTTGCTGCGTGAATGAACTCATTCCACTGATCTCTGAAGTGAAGAATCAGCAATCAAAAGAGATTGAACGACTATTGGGTAAGCTCAAGGCAAGTTTAGATTACTCAGATATTGATGAAGTCTTTGAACAGGGTCTTGAAGAGTTTATCGAAGTCTTTCTAGAGCGCATCAACCATATCGCCGATGAGTTTAGTAATACTTATCTCATCCCATTAGCAACTAACTAAGAGTTAGTGAAAATATGCGCTTAAAAATCCGCCATCGTACAGAATACCGCTATGAAACTCCGGTACGCTACTCCATCCAAGAATTACGTCTCACACCCCCTACTACTGCGGGTCAGCAGGTAGATAAATGGAAAATTAGCACTCCTATCAAAGCATCGACATCTATTGATACATTTGGCAATATTTGTAACGTCTTTGTTCAAGAGAGTCCCTATACCTCGATGATGATTGAGGCTGAAGGTGAGGTACATACTCAAGATGCCTTCGAGTTTGTGGATGATGCAAAAGCAGTTTCACCTTACTATCTTTTACAGCAAACCAACTTGACCGAACCAACAGATGAAATGCTGGAGTATTTCTCATACAGCCTTCCCAAGAAAAATACCGTTGATCAAGTTCTTAAATTAGCTGAGGCCGTTCAGGGCTTAATTACCTACTCACCAGGGCAAACAAACTTTGCTACTACTGCTGCGCAATCATTTGCTATGAAATCTGGCGTTTGCCAGGATCATGCTCACATTATGCTGGGGCTTTGTCGAGCTTCTGGTATTCCTGCACGCTATGTAAGCGGATATTTCTTTGCTGAAGAATCGCCCAATCTAGCCAGTCATGCATGGATAGACTTTTGTAGCGATATTGATAAGGGGATTTGGATTAGCGTGGATATCACTCATGCTTGCCTCACTGACGCACGCCATATACGCCTAGCCATCGGGCGGGACTACTACTCCGCAGCACCTGTCAAAGGAGTCCGCTCAGGGGGTGGTGGTGAAGAGTTAAGCGCTAGTATCTCTATCCAGCAGCTACCTTAGCAGCCTTCTTTGGATAATTAAGAGATAATTTAAGACATCACTAAAGAGTTTAAGGGATTAGGGTATGACGTACTGTATTGGTCTTTGCTTAAAAGACGGCTTGGTTTTTCTATCAGATACTCGCACCAATGCAGGTGTAGACCAAATTGGTACCTTCAGAAAAATGACGATCTTTCAAAAGACGAATGATCGTTTCTTTGCCATGATGAGTGCCGGCAATCTAGCTATCACCCAGTCTGTAAAAGAAATTCTGCTTCAAGGGCAACTCGTTGGCGGAAAAAATCTATGGACCGCCAAGAACACATACGAAGCTGCAGTAGTTGTCGGTGATGCCATCAAAAAAGTGCATGAGCGCGACCATTTGGCCCTTGAGACAGCGGGTCTTGAATTCAACTGCAATATGATTTTTGGTGGACAAGTCAAAGGTGAGAACCCTCGTCTCTTTAATATTTATTCAGCTGGAAACTTTATTGAGGCCACTCCAGAGACCTGCTACTTCCAAATTGGTGAATCAAAATATGGCAAACCAATTCTGGATCGCGTACTAAATTTTACTACCCCACTAAATCTAGCAACCAAGTGCGCTTTAATCTCAATGGATTCAACATTAAAGAGCAATATTTCCGTAGGACTACCTTTGGACATGCTGGTTTACGAAAAGAATTCTTTAAAGGCAAACAAATTGGTTACCCTGGATGATGCCAATCCTTATTTCGCAATGATTCATCAGCTTTGGGGCGAGAAACTACGTGAAGCCTTTAATTCGATAGCGGAGCCAAGCTGGAGTGGTGCACATAAATCTAGCGCCATCTCTATTCCGGCTAAAAAAATGGGGGCGATACCAATTAACCACCCCCCCACAAAATCTAAAGCACTTAAGTCATCCATAAAAACAAAGCTTCCAGCCAAGAAAAAGGCTTCTAATAGCAAAAAGCTTATAAAGAAATCTTAAGCCGCCCTAAGTGGAATAGATTTCACTGATCTCTATTAAATTGAGATCGGGATCGCGCACATAAACAGATTGAATTTTAGAAGTAGCACCAGTTCGTACTACGGGCCCCTCGATGACTGGCCAACCCTCTTTCTCTAACTTTGCGATGACTTGTTGTAATGGTCTATCAGCAATAAAACAGAGATCTTGAGACCCTGGCATTGGAATGTTAGCCTTAGGCTCAAATTCTTTTCCCTTAATGTGCAGATTAATTTTTTGATTGCCGAATTTAAAAGCTTTTCGCTCAACAGGAGGGGTGCCTCCAATAAAGGACTCAAGCTTCATTCCTAAAACACGAGTATAAAAATCAACACATGCCGCTTCATTAGAAGTAGTCAGTACTAAATGGTCTAAGTGATCAATCATCTTTTTTCTGCTTCAACTTGCTAACGTAATTGAGCAACATAATCAGGTGCATTATGCAAATCACAAGTGCGGCCAGCCTTAGCAACTTGTCCAGGAACTGTATGTCCAACGATCATCGGTAACCCACGGGCAATGGCCAATAACCTTGGGATATCCATACCAGTGTCATACCCCATCGCATCAAGCATGTGAATTGCGTCCTCACTCGAGATATTGCCACTTGCCCCTGGTGCATATGGGCAGCCTCCTAAGCCTCCTAAGGAGCCATCAAATCGAGTAATCCCGGATTGAACTGCTGCCAGAACATTGGCTAAGCCCATGCCCCTAGTATTATGGAAGTGCATAGTGAGCTGTATATCTGGAAACTGTTTTTGCAAAACCTCTGACATTTTTTCCACTTGGACAGGATTCGCCATTCCAGTCGTATCGCAAATTGTTATACCCCGCACACCAAGATCAGCAAAGCGTTTTGCAAATTCCTCAACAACTTTCTGAGGCACATCACCCTCCATTGGACATCCAAAGCACGTTGATAAAGAGATATTAATGGGGGTTCTACCATTGACATATTGGATTACTTCAGCGAGACCGGCAAAACTTTTTTCTCGCGTCATTCGAAGATTGGCGAGGTTATGGGTTTCCGATGTGGACATGACGAGATTAAATTCATCTGCCATTGACTCAAAGGCGCGCTCTGCACCTCGCAGGTTTGGGACAAGCACTGTGTACTCTACCCCAGGGACTCGCTTAATTTTTCCCATTACTTCCTCGGCGTCCCTTAGCATTGGAATGGCCTTAGGGGAGGTAAATGAAGTCACCTCAATCTTGGCAAAGCCACATTCACTAAGCTCATTGATTAGACGAATTTTATCTTCTGTGGGAATAAAGTTTGGCTCTATCTGAAAGCCATCTCTTGTAACAACATCATTAAAATAAATTCGAGTCATTTGATTATTATCTTCGCTTGTTATTTTTACTTGTTATCTTTTCTTATTTTGCAAAAGCAATGCCACGCTCTTTGAGCGAAGCCACTTGAGAATCACTTAGACCAATACTACGCAGTATTTCATCGGTATTTTGACCAATGTCTGGAGCAAGCGTTTTGATAGACCCTGGAGTACGAGATAGCTTCGGAAGTACGCTAGGGACATCTACACTTGTTCCATCTCTCATCTTAATAGTTTCTATATTGCCACGTGCCTTGTAATGTGGATCATTAGCAATATCAGCAACTGTATATATTCTGCCAGCAGGAACTGCTACTGAATCCAAGGCTGTTAAGGCATTCTCTGTACTTAATGTTTTGGCCCATTCGCCAATTGCCTTATCTAATTCCGCTACTCGCTTAACGCGGCCATCATTGTTTTCTAGCTCGGCATCGTTACCCAAATCATCTCGACCGATCAACTTCATCAAGCGCTTAAAAATACTGTCTCCATTACCGGCAACTAATACATAACCGCCATCAGCACACAAATAAGCATTCGATGGCGCAATACCAGGTAATGCGCTGCCAGCAGCTTGCCTTACTTCTCCAAAAGCGCTGTGCTCCGGTAGCAAGCTTTCCATGCAGTTGAATACGGCCTCGTAAAGCGCAATGTCGATCACCTGTCCTTTACCACTTTGGTGGCGCTCTTGAAGGGCTAATAAGATACCAATAACACCATGTAACGATGCCAAAGTATCGCCTATGCTGATGCCCACGCGTACTGGTACTCTTCCTGGCTCAGCAGTTAAGTGTCGTAATCCCCCCATAGCCTCTGCCACTACACCAAAGCCGGGTTTATCTCGATACGGGCCGGTCTGGCCATAACCGCTAATACGTAAAACAATTAAGCGCGGGTTCATTTTGAGCAACTCATTCGGATCCAGCCCCCAATCCTCTAAAGTGCCTGGACGAAAATTTTCAATCAAGATGTCTGCTTCTTTAACGAGAGTTCTAACGATATCTTGTGCTTCTTCTTGTTTTAAGTCCAAAGAAAGTGAGCGTTTATTCCGAGACTGTACTTGCCACCAAATGGAAGTGCCATCTTTTAGCAATCTCCACTTGCGTAGAGCATCCCCCACTTTAGGGGGCTCAATTTTGACCACATCAGCACCAAAGTCTGCCAATGTTTTAGCAGCAAATGGCCCAGCAATCAGCTGACCCATCTCAATCACCTTCAAACCCGATAATGGCTCCATACAATACCCCTTAACGCCTACAAAATAACCTTAATTTACGCCTTTTTGGTAATCATCTCACAAGGAGCTTAGCAAAAAAATAGGGCACATATCAATGCGCCCTATTGAGGTTTTTCTAGATTAGCTTACTTCTTACCCAACATCTCCCAGGTTTCTACAACGCTGTCTGGGTTCAAGGAGATTGAAGTGATGCCCTTCTCAACCAACCAACGTGCAAAGTCGGGATGGTCTGAAGGTCCTTGACCACAAATACCAACGTATTTGTTTTGTTTGCGGCAAGCTTCGATAGAACGCGCGATCATGAACTCTACTGCTGGATCACGTTCATCAAAGTCAATTGCTAATAATTCCATACCAGAGTCACGATCAAGTCCCAAGGTTAATTGGGTCATATCGTTCGAACCAATCGAGAAGCCATCAAAATACTCAAGGAACTGATCAGCCAAAATTGCATTAGATGGAATCTCACACATCATGATGAGACGTAAGCCATTCACACCGCGCTTGAGACCAAGCTTTTCCATCATGGCGATTACGCGTTGAGCCTGTGGAATAGTACGCACGAACGGAACCATGATTTCAACGTTATCCAAGCCCATATCTTCACGCACACGCTTCATTGCAGCGCACTCTAAAGCGAAAGCTTCACCAAAATCTGCAGATACGTAGCGTGAGGCCCCACGGAAGCCTAACATTGGATTCTCTTCATCCGGCTCATAACGTGAACCGCCAATTAATTTCTTGTACTCATTAGATTTAAAGTCTGATAAGCGGACGATCACAGGCTTTGGATAGAAAGCCGCAGCAATTGTTGCTACACCTTCTACCAACTTATCTTCGTAGAACTGACGTGGACTAGCATAACCACGAGCCACGCTCTCAACTGCACGCTTCAAATCAGGATCAATATTGGGATACTCTAAGACCGCACGTGGATGCACACCAATATAGTTATTGATAATGAACTCGAGACGAGCTAAACCTACACCTGCATTCGGAATTTGGCAGAAATCAAATGCCAATTGAGGATTACCAATATTCATGGTGATCTTCACTGGAATCTCTGGCAATACACCGCGAGATATTTCAGTGACTTCGGTTTCGATTAAGCCATCGTAGATATGACCCTCATCGCCCTCAGCACAAGATACGGTAACCATCATGCCGTCTTGCAAATGCTCAGTAGCATCTCCACAACCTACTACTGCGGGAACACCTAATTCACGAGCAATGATAGCTGCGTGGCAAGTACGGCCGCCACGGTTGGTGACTATTGCAGAAGCGCGCTTCATCACCGGCTCCCAGTTTGGGTCAGTCATATCAGCTACCAATACATCACCTGGTTGAACGCGGTCCATTTCACTTGGATCACGAATGATTCTTACTGGGCCTGCTCCAATCTTTTGACCAATGGCGCGACCTTTAGCTAGAACCTTCGAGCTACCCTTCAGTTTGTAGCGCATTTCAACTTGGCCAGCAGCCTGACTCTTCACCGTCTCGGGACGTGCTTGAAGAATGTAGATACGTCCATCTTGACCGTCTTTGCCCCACTCGATATCCATCGGACGACCGTAGTGCTTCTCAATGATGACGGCGTATTTAGCTAGTTCAGTGATATCTGCATCTTCCAAAGAAAAACGATTACGCCTCTCTGGAGTGACATCAACCGTTTGTACTTTTTCTGCAGAGCCCTTAGGTGCAAATTGCATCTGAATTAACTTAGAGCCCAAAGAACGACGAATGATGGCCTTTTTATCTTGAGCTAATGTAGTTTTAAATACATAGAACTCATCCGGGTTAACAGCACCCTGAACAACAGTCTCACCCAAACCATAACTGGAAGTGATAAAAACCACATCTTCAAAGCCAGATTCCGTATCTAGAGTAAACATGACACCAGCAGCACCTAAATCAGAACGCACCATGCGCTGAATACCAGCAGATAATGCTACCTCAGCATGAGCAAAACCCTTGTGAACACGGTAAGAGATTGCACGATCGTTATATAGGGAGGCAAAAACTTCGCGGATTTTCTTGAGGACATCATCAATACCTTCAACGTTCAAGAAAGTCTCTTGTTGTCCAGCAAAAGATGCGTCAGGCAAATCTTCTGCGGTCGCAGATGAACGAACAGCAAAGGATCCTTTACCAGAATCATCTAATACAGCAAAAGCCTTACGAATTTCTTCATCTAACTTAGGTTGGAATGGTGCGGTTTCAATCCAATTACGAATCTCAGCCCCAGCTTGTGCTAATGCACGTACGTCATCAATATTGAGGCCCTCTAAACGTTGTTGAATACGCTCAGTAAGATTGTTGTGTTTTAAAAAATCTCGAAATGCCAAGGCGGTAGTTGCAAAGCCAGTTGGAACACGAACCCCAGTAGACGCTAACTGAGAAATCATTTCGCCTAAAGAAGCGTTTTTACCACCTACTGACTCAACATCAGTCATACGGAGCTGCTCAAAAGGCAAAACATAGGCATCTGCCATACTGCTATTTTGTTGCTGTTGGTTAGACATAAAATACTCTCAAAAGATAAGGAAACTGGTCAAGCGGCCACTCAAAATGGGGCATACTTCAATAACTTCTTATTGTAGTGCTGACCCTGACTTTTAGGCCAAATCCATGTCTAGCGAAACCCGTATCGTTTTTATTGTTTCTGATGGAACCGGCATCACCGCCGAGAACTTCAGTCA
>Ga0007797_1000601_pt1 | contig 10927 bp, 9 predicted proteins | sample CryBogmetaGMA25M_FD_60364 | JGI IMG/M metagenome (GOLD analysis project Ga0007797, IMG submission 60364) | Freshwater microbial communities from Crystal Bog, Wisconsin, USA - MA2.5M | ecosystem: Environmental > Aquatic > Freshwater > Lake | place: Crystal Bog, Wisconsin, USA | collected 2009-07-06 | reverse complement strand
AGCAAGGGACCGAGATCCTCCGGGTGGCAAAGGCGCTCAGCATCGAGGGCCACGAGCTCATCGCCCACCATCAATCCCGCCTGGGATGCGGGACCTTGTCGGTTAACCCTTTGCACCCACAACTGGCCGGCTTTCAGCTCCACGCTGGCGCCAAGGTCGAGATGGTTGTCAGTTTCTGGGGTGAGTTCAAGACCAACATCGGCGAGCAACTCATGCAGGGGAGGCTCTGAATGACTGCGTAGCCATTCGGGTAAGAGGGTGGAGAGGGGGGAATGGAAGTATGCAAAAGCCTCGACAAGATCCGATTCGTGATAACCCCTGCCCCACCTGCCATGGCTTTGCCAGAGGTTTTGCAGAACCTGCGTGAGCGATGCTCCATGGCGGCGCAGGAGTAAATCGAGCACTAGGGCCAGCACAGCCCCCTTGAGGTAATAACTGATTTGGCTGTTAGGCGAATAGGCGTCGCTCTTGTAAAGCTTTACCCAGGACTCCTGGCTGCTCTCCAGCAGACTTTGCACAGCTCGACCAGGGCTCAGCAGGTAGCGGCTCAGATCGGCGCCCAGATCCTCAAGCACTGATTCAGCAGTTGTTATCCCAGCGGCATAGGGCAGTAGCTGATCGACATAGCTCGTGACCCCTTCGGCAAACCAAAGGGTTGGAATTACCACGGCATCCCCGTAGCGGTAGGGGCTGAGTTCTGCGGGCCTTAAACGCCGCACATTCCACTGGTGGAGGTATTCATGGGCCACCAATTGCAGCAGCTTGCGCCGGCCATCGCCCTTGGCCAGGGCCTTGCGGCTGTAGTGCAACACGGTGCTGGAGTCGTGCTCCAAACCGCCATAGCCCTTCTCGCTGAGGTGCAGCACAAACAGGTAGTGATCCGCCGCTGGCCGTTCCACCCCCATCAGCGCGCAACACGCCAGGCAGACCCGCTCCACGTCGGCGAGCCAGTGGGGGTCTGCAGTAGTGAAGTCTTCTCCCGCCAAGGTTCGTCCCCAGGTCACCCAGCGGTGGGGCACGGCCGCAACGGAAAAGCCATGGGCGTTGTGGGGACCCACCTCGATTGGGGTGTCGATGAGCTGGTCAAAATCAGCCGCAATCCAGGTATTAGCTGCAATCCAGCCACTGCCGACCTTCGAGCCATCGGCTTGATCTGGCAGGGGTACAAAAGGCTCCCAGCCTGCTGGTAATTGGAGTTGAAGCCCGTGGGGATTCCAGCGCTCCCCTTCGATTTGAACGGCAACGGCCGCCAAAGCCAGGAAGCCATGGTCGGCCGTGAGATGGCAGGTCCTTACGCTGAGCTCGGTAGCTACCAGTTGGTAGTGAATCTCCAGGGGCTCAAGGTTTTGAAGCTCAACCTCCCAGCTCGAGGGACTGGTGCGGCGGTTTTCCAGGGGCATCCCCTGCTGGGTAATCCGCAGGCTTTCTAGTTGGCGCACATAGTCGCGAATGAGATAGGAGCCGGGGGTCCAGGCCGGCAGCGACAAGCGCAGGGTGGGGTGGCTGGGGGTATGGCTAAGGCACACACCCACAAGATGCTGGTTTGCGTCCCTGAGATCGAGCTGAAGGAGTGGCACCTGAAATCGGGTGTTAGGCGCTAACGCTTACGTGGCAGCCCATGAACCCTGCGGCATGGTCGGCCAGGGTGGCCAGCGCCCTGTGGCTGGCGTAGCGGCGGGTGATCTCCCCAAGCAGGCCAGCAGCTGATTGACTGCGGCTGAGCCGTTGTAAATCTCCCACCAGCGCCAGAGATCCATCCTGTTGGCGGGACCAGCCGAGTCTCGCCTCGCCGCCCAGGTCGATCTGCAGCACAACCGGTTGGGCGTCTTCTGCAAAGCCCTTCAAGACGCCTCCCCATACGGGGTGATGGCCCAGGGCTTTAAGGCAACGGGCCAATTCTTCGGCATCGCGAAGCACGGTTGGCAAGATGGTGAGATGGGACATGGCGCAATGCCCGCTTTAGCAGACCCTAGCGATCATGAAGGCGCCGTCCAGTGGCCGTTGCCACAGGATTGGCCATCACCCCGGCAGCCATTGCGGCTGGGTGTGATGGCTTCAGGTGAAGGCAGCAATTTCGAGGCCCTGGTTGAGAGCTGCCGCAGGGGTTGGGCTGAGATTGCCCTGCTTGTGGTGAACAACGACCAATGCGGCGCCCACAGGCGCGCTGAACGGCTTGGCATTCCAACAACCCTGATCGACCACCGCCACTACCCGAAGAGGGAGGATTTAGACCGGGCCCTGATCCACACCTTCCAGCAGCAGCAGGTGGATCTGGTGGCCATGGCCGGTTGGATGCGGATTGTCACTCCGCTGCTGATCCAGGCCTATCCGGGACGGCTGATCAACATCCACCCCTCATTACTGCCCAGCTTTCCGGGAATCGATGGAGTTGGGCAAGCCCTGGCAGCGGGGGTGACCCTCAGTGGATGCACCGCCCACCTGGTGAGTGAGGAGGTGGATGCCGGAGAAATTCTCGTGCAGGCAGCAGTACCCGTCCTCAAAACCGATGACCACGCCAGTTTGAGTGCCCGGATTCATCGTCAGGAACACAACATCCTGCCCTTGGCCGTGGCCCTGGCTGCGCAAAGGATGGGGCTTTAGGGATAGAAGGGTAAGAGGGGCAGCCCTGTGGTGGCCTCAAGCCCTGCCATCAGGTTGAGGCATTGAACCCCTTGGCCGGCCTGGCCCTTGACCAGGTTGTCGATCGCCGCCATCACGATCAGCTGGCCGGTGCGTGGGTCAACCTGCACGGAAAGCAGGGCCCGATTGGTTTGACGCACCCACTTGGTGGAGGGATAGGTGCCCACCGGCAGCACATCCACACAGGGGGCATGGCGGTAGGCCGCTTCCAAGAGGGTGCGGCAATCCTCCGCGCGCAGGCCCGGGTCGCGCAACCTGCAGTACACCGTGGCCAGGAGCCCGCGCACCATTGGCATCAGGTGGGGGGTGAACTGGAGCTGGATCGGTTGGCCGGCCGCCTGGCTTGCGGCCTGCTCAATCTCACTGGTGTGGCGATGGCCCACCACGCCGTAGGGGGCGACGGCCTCGGAGGCCTCAGCCAGGAGCAAGTTTTCCTTGGCAGCCCTACCCCCACCGGAGGTGCCGGTTTTGGCATCAATCACGATGGCAGTGGTGTCGATCAATCCCTGCTTCAAAAAGGGCAACAGGCCAAGCAGCGAAGCCGTGGGGAAGCAGCCGGGTGCGGCCACCAGCCGTGCCTCCTTGATCCGCTCGGCCTCCCACTCCGGCAGGCCATAGACGGCGCTCTGGCAGAGGTGGCTGTCGCTGCGAACAACCTCCTGGGCTTCCTGGACATACACCTGCTTCCACTCGTCGAGGGAGCGGTAGCGATAGTCGGCGGAAAGATCGACCACCCGCACCCCACGCTCCAGCAGGGCCGGCACCAGTTGGGCCGCGAGCCCATTGGGCAGGCTGAGCACGGCGAAATCGGCCTGCTCGGCGATGGTTGCCGGATCCGGACTCTGGACAACGGGGTCGCCAGCTAGGGGCAGGAATGGAACCAGGGAACTCCAGCGCTTGCCGCTGCTGCGCTCGCCCCCCAAAAAGGTGACCTCCAAGCCCGGGTGCTGGTGGAGCAGACGCAAGGTCTGCAGACCGCCGTAGCCACTCGCGCCTATGACCGCAACGCGCTTGCTTGTCATCGGGTGGGACCCATGGGCCGAACGTACCGGGCTTTATAAAGGATGATTGCGCTAGGGGCCATGGGCCCGGTGGGCTTCCCTTTGACCCTTCTGAGCGACCAACCGCCTAGCCAGCAGGGCAATGCCATTGCCTTCGATCCGATCGCGGACGCCCTGGCCGCGATCCGTAATGGGGAATCGGTTGTTGTTGTCGACGACGAAAATCGCGAAAACGAGGGGGATTTGATCTGTGCGGCCCAGTTCGCCACCCCCGAGCAGATCAACTTCATGGCCACCGAGGCCAGGGGGCTGATTTGCCTGGCCATGGAGGGCGAGCGCCTCGATGTTTTGGATTTGCCCTTGATGGTGGATCGCAACACCGACAGCAACCAGACCGCCTTCACCGTGAGTGTGGACGCGGGTCCTGAAAACGGTGTCAGCACTGGAATCTCTGCCGAGGATCGGGCCCGCACCATCCAGGTGGCGATTCACCCAAACACCCGGCCCGCCGACCTTCGCCGCCCCGGACACATCTTTCCGCTCCGGGCCAAGCAAGGCGGGGTGCTCAAGCGGGCTGGCCACACCGAGGCCGCCATCGATTTAGCCCGGTTAGCTGGCCTATATCCAGCTGGGGTGATCTGTGAGATCCAGAACGCCGATGGATCCATGGCCCGGTTGCCCCAATTGGTGGACTACGCCCAGCGCCACAAGCTCAAGCTGATCAACATCGCCGATCTGATCGGCTACAGGCTTGATACGGAGCGCTTTGTACGCCGCCAGGCCGAGGCCGCCATGCCCAGTGCCTTCGGCACGTTTCGGGCCATCGGGTACCGCAATGAGCTCGATGGCAGCGAGCACATGGCGATCGTCAAAGGCCATCCCGAAACAGCGGCAGGCCCTGTCTTGGTTCGGGTGCACTCCGAATGCCTCACGGGCGATGCCTTCGGTTCCCTGCGTTGTGATTGCCGGCCCCAGCTTGAGGCAGCCCTCCGCATGGTGGAAGCGGCCGGAGAGGGGGTGGTGGTGTATCTGCGCCAGGAAGGCCGGGGTATTGGTCTGATCAACAAGCTCAAGGCCTATTCCCTGCAAGACACGGGCCTCGACACCGTCGAGGCCAACGAAAGGCTCGGCTTTGCCGCCGACCTGCGCAACTACGGCGTGGGCGCCCAAATCCTGAGTGATCTCGGCGTACATCGGCTGCAACTGATCACCAACAATCCCCGCAAAATTGCCGGATTGGGCGGCTATGGACTCCAGGTCGAAGGGCGGGTGCCCTTGGTGATGGATGCCGGTCAGCACAACGCTGCTTACCTCCAGACCAAGCGCACCAAACTCGGCCACATGATGGATGGTCCCCAGGTGGTTCTGGCCTGGCATGGCCAGACTGATCCTCTCGCCTGGGCTCCCCATCTGGAGCAACTCCGTCAATGGGCAGCGGAGGAGAGCCTCAGCTTGGAAGTGGAAGACCATCCCCGCCTGCTGGCCCTCTTGAATCAGCCCGCCCTCGCCGTGCTCCTAGGCCCGGGCATGGACCGGGCCATTGAGCCCAACCAAATCGAAAAGCTTCTGGCAACCATGGCCGGTTGGGCCGAAACCCAGGCCGTAAGCCTGCTCCTGGCCCCCGATGGCCAACGGTCCAGCCATCCCAGCGTCGAATTAGAACCAAGCCAACGGCCCCTGGCGGAACTGGGCTCCCACGCCAAATGCGGACCATCGTCCCAAGGGCTCCGCATGGAGCCCGGGGCGTTTTTGGTCTGGCGCTAACCCCGCTTGGGTCATTACCCCGCGAAGATCACTTTTGAATGGTGACCTTGGTGATCTTGGTGCCCTTTTTTACGGCCAGCACCACGTCCATGTTGTCCGTGTGGCCAAACACGGTATGAACGCCATCGAGGTGGGGTTGGGCTTCATGGCATAGGAAGAACTGGGAACCCCCGGTGTTCTTGCCGGCGTGGGCCATCGAAAACGTGCCGGCCTGATGCATATTTGCGTTGATCTCGCAGTTGATCTGGTAACCAGGGCCACCGGTGCCAGCCATGCCCGGGGCACCTTCACGGCTGTTTGGGCAACCCCCCTGGGCCATGAAGCCATCGATCACGCGGTGAAAGGCCAGACCGTCGTAGAAGCCCGATTCCGCCAGCTTGACGAAATTGGCCACGGTGCCTGGGGCGTCAGCATCGAAGAGTTCAATCTCGATGGTGCCGGCTTCGGTATCCATCAGGGCTTTGGTCACGGCGAAAGTCGTAAAAGACCGACTGTATGGGGCCGCCGTGGAACATGGGGCAACATTGGCGTGATTCGCCCCGCTCCCCATGGCCAGCGCCAAACAGGATTCGATCGAACTCGATCTCCAAACCGCTCGCCTGGGCGTCATTGGTGGCAGTGGCCTCTACGCCATGGACGGCCTTGAGGACGTTCGCAAGCTCAAGATCAAGACTCCCTATGGCAAACCCTCGGATGCCCTGCGCTTAGGCCGCATCGGTGGGCTGGAGGTGGTGTTTCTGGCCCGCCATGGCCGCCACCACAGCTTCACGCCCAGTGAGGTTCCCTATCAGGCCAATATTTGGGCGTTGCGCTCGCTGGGGGTGCGCTGGATCCTGTCGGTGTCTGCGGTGGGCTCCCTGCAGGAGCATGTTCGCCCGCTGGACATGGTGGTGCCGGATCAGTTCATCGATCGAACCCACCAACGACCAAACACCCTTTTTGGGGATGGACTCGTGGCCCACGTGGGCTTTGCCGATCCCTTTTGCCCCGTGCTGAGCCGGCTGCTCTGTGATGTGGGCGAGAGCCTGATGCCAGAGGGCCGCACCTTGCATCGGGGCGGCACCTACCTCTGCATGGAGGGCCCTGCCTTCTCAAGCCGGGCTGAATCGGAGCTCTACCGAAGCTGGGGCTGTTCCGTGATCGGCATGACGAATCACACCGAGGCTCGCCTCGCCCGGGAAGCGGAAATCGCCTACAGCACCCTGGCCATGGCCACCGACTACGACTGCTGGCACCAGGAACACGCCAGTGTCACCGTGGAGATGGTGATCGATAACCTCCGGGCTAATGCGGCCCTGGCCCAGCAGATCGTGCGCATGACCGCCGATCGCCTCGCCGCCCATCGCATTCCCAGTGGGGCCCACCATGCCCTGCGCCATGCGCTGATGACCCCCAAAGAGGAGGTTCCTACCAGCACCCGCCGCAGGACCAACCTCTTTACCGCCCCCTATTGGGGGAGCTTTCGCTAGGGCCCATTCCTTGAGCCCTTCCCTAGGGGTTGGCGTTGAGGGAGGCGCCGCAGGCCTCCAGGGTGTGGCGAAGGCTGGGTCCGAACTGGCGCAGTTTGTCTGTCGCTGCCACCGCATCCAACTGGGTTGCAGCCATCAGTAGAGCCAATTTCACCGACCCTTGGGCCCTGTGCAGCAGGTCTCGACCCGGTTCCCTGGCCACACCCGCCAGATCTCGCAGGATTCGCAACGCCCGGTCCTCGAGTTTGGCGTTGGTCACCGCCACATCCACCATGCGGTTTCCATAAACCTTGCCGAGTCGCACCATCACGCCGGTCGACAAGATATTCAGCGCCATCTTGGTGGCCGTACCTGCCTTGAGCCGGGTCGAGCCGGCGAGCAATTCAGGCCCGGTGAGCAGTCGAATGTTGATGGCGCAGGGCATGGCTGCCTGTTCCGTGGGAACACAGGCCATGGCAATAGCCAAGGCACCGAGGGATAGGGCATGGTTCAACGCCCCCACCACGTAGGGGGTGGTTCCGCCTGCGGCAATGCCAACGAGGCAATCAGCCTGGCAAAAGCCCCGTTCTTCCAGGTCAGCAACCCCCGCCTCAGCCAAATCTTCCAGGCCCTCAGAGCTGCGCAATAAAGCAGCAGCCCCACCGGCAAGAACGCCTTGTACCATCTCCGGTGGGCTGCAAAAGGTGGGGGGGCACTCGGCCGCATCCAACACCCCGAGCCGCCCCGAGGTGCCTGCACCCAGGTAAAACAGGCGGCCCCCCTTGCTGAGCCTGGCGGCTACCTGGTCGATGGCCGCAGCCAGCGCATCGCCGGCGGCCTCGACGGCGCGCTGGGCATCGAGGTCGTTCTGCAAAAACAGCTCAACCAACGCTTGGCTCTCCAGCTGGTCGAGGGTTTCACTGGCTGGGTGGGGCTGTTCCGTCATCAAGTGACCGCGATCCCCATGCAACGGCGTGCTCACAGCAGGCCCTCGAGCTGGCGGCGAAAGGCCTCAAGCTCTGGATCGGCGCTTTCGATTGGTTCAGCCATGGGGCCAGCGACAAGGTTGGTCCCGTCGTCCGAATCCTGCCAATTGGCCACGTCCATGTTGCGCTCAGGGGGAGCGATGAACAGGCGATCTTCAGCACTTTCTGGCAGGAAGCCAGACGGCACAAAGCGAGCTTCATAGCCAGCCTGAATGCAAAACAATTCCATTTCCTCACGGTCCAAGAGTTCCACCGTTGGAACGGGAAAGTCCTGGGCTTCCAGCAGGCCGGCGTAACGCTCAGCGTCATCGCGATCTTCAAAGAGCAGCACCACCGTGCGGCCATTCAGCTCAAGCGAATGGATTCCCTCCTGGTCGCTGCCGGAATCGAAAAGGAGGACATGCACCGACATAGGGGCGCGATTGAGGCTCAAGGTTGATTTCAGTCTCTCACCGGTCTGGAGCCTTAAGCCCCATGGGCCAGCTCCTCGAGCCGGCGGTAGAGGGCGACCTCCGCCTCACTGAGCTCCTCCGGAACAACGATTTTGATCTCAACGAGCTGGTCGCCGCGCTGCTCGGACCACTCCAAGCCACGACCCCGCAGGCGGAGTAGCCGACCGCTGGAGGAACCCGCTGGAACGGTCATTTTTACCGGACCCCGAAGGGTTGGCACGACAACGCCGCAGCCCAGGGCCGCCTCAGCAGGCGTGAGTTCCAGCTTGTAGAGAATGCGAAGCCCATCGACTCGAAGCCCGTCGGCGGTACGCACCCGCAACTGAAGAAAGTGATCGGCCCCGCCCGTGGCCACGCCTTCCAGTCTCAATCGCCAGCCATCCCCGGCAAAGGGTGGGGTCCACACCTCAATGCAGGTGCCATTGGCGAGTTCCAGCTCGATACGTTCTCCCTGGAGGGCCTGCTCAGGCGTGAGCTCCACCATGGATTCCAAATCGGTGGTGGCCGCCACTGGCGGCGGCGTAGCTGGTGCCGTGGCGACCTGGCCAGCCGGGGGGCCATCCTCAATGCGATCAGGTTCATAGACCTTCTCTCGCTCCCGGCGTTTGGCCCGGCGGTCGCCAAACAATTCGGCGAGGTAATCCTCGAAATCAGGAAAGCCCCTGGCGAAGGGATCAGCCTCGCTGCCGGCCGCCGTACCCATGGAAACGTCTCCATTGGCAGCCTCCCAGGCCTGTCGTTTAAGCGGGTCAGAGAGCACCGCATAGGCCTCATTCACCAACTTGAATTGGTCTTCAGCCCTTGGGTCGTTGGCGTTGAGATCGGGATGCCAGAGCCTGGCCTGGGTTCGAAAAGCCCGTTTCAAACTTGTGCCATCGGCACCGGGGGAAAGCCCCAACACCGACCAGTAATCCTGGGTGGTTGGACTGCGGGTCACCGATGTCACCTGTCGCTCCAGGGGTCGTCATCCCCATAGGACGTTGGTGGGGCTGGTCTCGCGCCAGTCCTTGGGCTGTTCGTTGAGCGGTTCCAGCGGCCGTCACTGCTGGGTTGTTTTTCACTCCACTGGCCTGGTGCGGGCTCGCGCCACTGACCTGGTTCGGGCTCGTGCCATTGATCTGGGGCCGCCTGCCACCCCTGGGATGGCCTATCCGTGGGCCCATCAATTGCTTGACTGCGCTCGTAACGCGGGTTGTCGAAGCTGTTGCGTTCGTAACTCGCGCGCTCGTAGTCGTTGCGTTCGTAGTTGTTGCGTTCGTAGCTATTGCGGCGATCGAACTCACCGCCAAACCGTGATGGAGGCATGGACCAGGGATCATTGCCTGGACGATTCCAGTCGTCCCAATCGTCGTCGGCGAACAGTTCGTCTTTTAGGGAGCCCAGGGTATTTTTCAGGCCTTGCAGGGGGCCTTGCTCGGAGCGGCGTTCCGTCATCAGGCGCCGGTTGAGTCCAAACAGGGCTTCCTGCAATTGGCTGACAGCCATGTCCAGATCCGCCAGGTCGTTTTCAGCTTTGGAGTTGAGGGCCAGGAGGTCTTGAACCTCCCGCACCGCCATTTCGACGGCGCGCTGTTGCCGTTCGGCCCCATAGGGACCCAGCTCGAGGGATGCATCGCGCAGACGGCGCTCTGCCTGGGCCACCAGGGTTTGGGCCCGGTTGCTGCGGTCCACCTCCGCCCGTTTGCGGCGGTCTTCGGTGGCTTTCTGTTCCGCCTCCTGGAGCAACTGGTTGATCTCCTCTTCGCTGAGGTTGGAACCACCTTGGATCGTCACGCTCTGTTGGCGGCCGGTGGTGCGATCGGTGGCGGAAACCTGCAGTAGGCCATTGGCATCGATGTCGAAGGACACCTGCACCTGGGGCACGCCCCGGGGGGCCGGCGGAATGCCCGAGAGGCGGAAACGACCCAGCGACTTATTACCCTCCGTCATCTGGCGCTCCCCTTGGAGCACATGGATCTCTACGGAGTTTTGGTTGGGTTCTGAGGTGCTGAAGAGGTCGCTTTTGCGAACTGGAATCGAGGTGTTGCGCGGGATCAAGACCTTCATCACCCCGCCAATGGTTTCCAGGCCAAGGGATAGGGGGGTGACGTCATTGAGCATCAAGTCGCGCAGTTCCCCGGTGAGAATCCCGGCCTGCACGGCTGCGCCGATGGCGACTACCTCATCGGGGTTGACCGACTGGCAGGGTTCCAGGGGGATCAGGGTGCGCACCATCTCTTGCACCATGGGCATGCGGCTCGAGCCCCCCACCAGGACCACATCGTCGATGTCATCGGCTGCCAGTCCCGAATCCCGCAGGGCCCTTTGAACCGGCCTTAGCAGACGATCCAGCAGGTCTGGGCAAAGGGATTCAAAGGTTCGGCGCTCGAGGCTGGTTTCGATATGCATGGGTCCATCCGGCCCCGTGGCGATAAAGGGGAGGGAGATGGGTGTGCTCAGAACTCCCGAGAGCTCTTGCTTGGCCTTTTCTGCTGCCTCGGTTAGGCGCTGCAGGGCTTGGCGGTCGCGACGCAGGTCGATGCTGTTGGCGGCCTGGAAGGCATCGGCCAACCAATCGACAATGCGGCGATCCCAGTCGTTGCCCCCCAGCTGGGTGTCTCCGCTGGTGGCCTTGACATCGAACACCCCCTGGGCGA
>Ga0007797_1000596_pt1 | contig 10948 bp, 10 predicted proteins | sample CryBogmetaGMA25M_FD_60364 | JGI IMG/M metagenome (GOLD analysis project Ga0007797, IMG submission 60364) | Freshwater microbial communities from Crystal Bog, Wisconsin, USA - MA2.5M | ecosystem: Environmental > Aquatic > Freshwater > Lake | place: Crystal Bog, Wisconsin, USA | collected 2009-07-06 | reverse complement strand
CCACTTCCGGAAACGACTCCCTCCTCTGAGGCCTAGGCCGCGGGGGCCAGGATCTCTTTGAGGGCCGATGCGATGTCGGGGTATTGAAACGTGAAGCCCGTGTCGAGGGCCACCCGCGGGATCACCCGCTGCGAGGCGAACAGAACCTGGGCGAACTCGCCGAACAAGAGCCGCAGGCCGAGGTAAGGCGCCGGCATGAAGGCGGGCCTCCGCAGCTGACGGCCGAGGGCCTTGGTGAACTCGCTGTTGCGGACGGGATTGGGGGCGACGGCGTTGAGCGGGCCCCGGATCGACGCCTGTTCGGCCGCATGCAGATAGAGCCGGGCCAGGTCGGTGACGTGCACCCACGGCATCCATTGGCGGCCGTTGCCCAGCGGCCCCCCCGCGCCAAGCTTGAAGGGCGTGAGCATCTTGGCGAGGGCTCCGCCTCCGGCGCCGAGCACGATCCCGGTCCGCTCGGTGACGACCCGTACGCCGAGTTCCTCGGCGGCGAACGCCTCCTTCTCCCAAGCCACGCACACGTCGGCGAGAAAGTCGTGCCCCGGCGTCGCCGACTCGGTCAGTTCCTCATCGCCGCGATCGCCGTAGTATCCGACGGCCGACGCCGAGACGAGCACCGCCGGACGCTTCGATGCCTGGCGGATGCCCTGCACGAGGTTCCGCGTGCCGATCACGCGGCTGTCGCGAATCCGCGCCTTCTGGGCCGCCGTCCACCGGCCTTCCGCGACCGACTCGCCCGCGAGGTGCATCACCGCCTCGATCCCGTCGAAGGCCTCCGTCGGGGGTGGGCCTGAGAGCGGATCCCAGCCGACGATCCGGCCCGCGAGGTGGCCGATCGACTGCCGGGCGCGGTCGGGATTCCGCGTCAGCACGGTGGGCTGGTCGAGCATGCGGAGCACCCGCGGCCCCACCATTCCGGTCGCGCCCGTGACGAGTGTCTTCATGGGATTCCCCGCGCGTATCAGCCGTTTCGGGCCGCCCGGCGCAGGCCCCGCGGGCCCGCCTATTCCAAACGGCGGCCGAAGTATAGACAGATGCATCCCGCCCGGCGCCTCCAGCGTTTCCCGCCTTGATCACCCTGCCGTTCCCGCCGCGCTCGAGCCTCCGCCGCGATCTCCTCGTGTCGACGATCGACGCGATGGCGTTCAGCGTGATGGTGGGCTGCGGCGAGACCTATTTCTCCGCGTTCGCCCTGGCCCTGGGGCTGGGGCCGGTGGCCGCGGGGATGGTGGCGAGCGTGCCGATCCTCGTGGGCGCCCTCCTCCAACTCGCCGCCCCCCTGGCAGTGGCGCGGATCGGGAGCAATCGCCGCTGGGTGATCGCCTGCACGGTGGTCCAGGCGGCGTGCTTCGGGCCGATGGTCTGGTGGGCGCTCCGCGGCCATGCCCGGCTCTGGGAGTTGCTCCTGGCCGCCAGCCTCTACTGGTCGGCCGGGATGGCGGGCGTTCCCGCCTGGACCGCGTGGATGGCGACGCTCGTGCCCGACAACCTCCGCACGCCCTACTTCGCCAACCGCAATCGGCTCGGCCAGTTCGCGGTGTTCCTCGGTTTCGTGGTGAGCGGGCTCGTGCTCCAGTGGGGCGAAGCCCGCGAGGCGCTGCTCACGGCCTTCGCCGCGATGTTCGTCGTGGCCGGGCTGGCGCGACTGGTCTCCACCGCCTGCCTGTGCGCGTGTCGCGAACCGCGGCCACCGGGCATGGAGCCGACCTCCGGCGCCGACGCGGTGCCCTTGGTGCGGCGGGTCGCGGGAGCGCTGCGGGGCATGGCCGGCCGCCGGTCGGGGCCGCTCGTCGCCTACCTCTGCTGCTTCGTGTTCGGCACGCAGATGGCGGCTCCCTATTTCACCCCCTACATGCTCCGCGAACTCGGCTTCTCCTACCACGCCTTCATGCTCGTCTTCGGGACGAGCTTTCTGGCGAAGGCCCTCGTGCTTCCCGCCATCGGCCGACTCGCCTCGCGGGTGGGGCCGCTGCGGCTGATCTGGCTGGCGAGTCTCGCGATCGTGCCGCTGGCGCTGCTCTGGCTGCCGTCGCGGAACGTGGCCTACCTGTGCGGCGTGCAGGTGCTGGCCGGGGCGTGCTGGGCCGCCTACGAGCTCGCCGTGATGCTGATCTTCTTCCAGGAGGTCGAGGCCGACGAGCGGACGGGAGTAGTCACGGTCTACAACCTGGGCATCGCCGTGGCCACCGTCGCCGGTGCGGCCACGGGCGGCCTGATCCTTCGCTCCCTCGGCGAGACCTGGCAGGCCTATGCCACGGTGTTCGCAACGTCGTGCCTCGCCCGGCTGGTGGTGATTCCGATCCTCCACCACGCTCGACGGCAGACCTGACGTCAGCCCGCGGGCATCGACGCTTCGCGGGACAGACTGTCGAGGAACGTGCGGGCCTTGCCGTATTCGCCCGCCGGGTAGTCCGTGACGCGCTGCTTCAGGGCGTCGATGAACGTCGAGATCGTCTGCTGGATCGCCTGGTAGTCGGAGAACTGGATGCTGCCGCCGGCCGCGGCGCGATGGGCGAAGAGCGGGTCGAGCCGATCGCGGTAGGGCTTGAAGCCGTCGTCGGTCAGGACGAGCGGATACTGGATGTGGCCCGTCACCGGATCGAGCTGCGTCGAGCCGAGCCGCGGAGCCGCGGCCGACTTCGCCATCCGGATCGCCTGCTCCTGCGTGACCCGCGGACCCGCCGCCTCGGCCCGCTTCTCGCGGTTGTCTTTCCGCATCTCGAAGTAGGTCTCGGTCCAGCGGAGGCGGTTCTGGATCTCGAGCGTCTTGGCGTCTTCCCAGTTCTTGGCGGCCTCCGAGTTCTGCAGGTTCTGGTAGCCCTGGGCCCGCAGCACCTCCGACATGCCGTAGTCGGCCGCCTGGCCCGCGGTCGAGGCGTAGCCGCCGCGGTTGTAGCCCATGCCACCCCACTGGGCGGCGGCGACGCCGACGCTCAGGCAGCAGCACGTGGCGAGGAGGAGGCGGAAGGCTGGGGTCGTCGCGCGGGTCATGGCAGGAGCCTCGAGGGACAGGGCGGATCGAGTGCGTTGCGGCTGGAGAAAACTCACGATGCCGAAAAACCGGGCCCAAGTATACTCTCACCCCGTCCGATGGGCGATGGAGATTTGACCGGGCGCGACGGCATGGGGCCGGTCGCGGACCGCGCGACGAGACTCGTTTCCGGGAGCATCAGCCAGCATGATCCGCCAGCTTCATTCGTTCGTGTCGGCCGCGTTCACCGTCGCGTTGGCTGCCCTGTTTGCCGCGGGATGCGCCGAAACCAAGCAGGCTCCCCGCCCGGGTGTGAAGGCCGAGGCTGCGGCGAAGGCCAAGGCGGATGCGATCGTCGGCAAGACCCTCGCGCCCGCCGCGGAGCCGGCGGCGCCAGCGCCGGCTGCTGCGAAGGCGGCCGCCCCGTCAGCGACGGCGGCCACGAGCGGTGAATCGGCCCCGGCGACGGCGGTCGCCGACCTCGTGAAGAAGCTCGGCGGCGCCACGGCGGCCGACGACCGCGTGACCGTCATCGACGAGCTCGGGGCCATCGGCCAAAACGCCCGCCCGGCGCTCGACGTCCTGGTCGCGGCCTTCGCCGACACCGACGCGCGCGTCCGCTGGCGTGCCGCGCGGGCCGTCGGCTTGATCGGCGAAGATGCCCGGGCGGCGATCCCGGGGCTCGTCAAGCTCTTGGACGACGCCGACCCGATCGTGGTCACGCAGGCCGCCGCGGCGCTCGGCTCGATCCGCGAAGACGATGGCCGCGCGCAGATTCCGGACGCTGATGCCGCGGTCTATGCGACGGTGATCGACCCGCTCGCCGAGACGGCAGTGCATCCCGACGGTCGTGCCCGGCGGTCGGCGGTGCGGGCCCTCCGCCGCTACAAGTCGCTCACCGACCTGGGGCCGATCGTCTCGAAGCAGCTCGCCGATGCCGATCCGGGCGTGATCATGGCGGCATTGCAGACACTGGCCGACATGGGCGACGACGCCGTGCCGTTCCTGATGGAGGCGCTCAAGGACCCGAAGTCGAAGTACTGGGCGGAGATCGCCCTGGCGGAGATCGGCCCTGACGCGGCCCCGGCCACGGCGGCGCTCGCCGCCGCTGCCGACGAGGGGCCGACCGAAGAGCGGCTGCAGGCCCTGCTGTCGCTGGCCGCCATCGGCGACCGAGCGGCCGCGGCGGCGCCGGCGGCCGTCAAGGCGCTCGAGTCCGACGATGCCGCCCTTCGCCTGCCCGCCGCGTTCGCGCTCGGTCGGATGAAGGCAGCCGCCGGCGACGAGAGCCTGAAGAAGGTGGCGGCCGGAGACGATCCGTTTCTCGGCGGCGTGGCGGCATGGGCGCTTGCCCGCATCCACCCCGACGACCAGGCCCTGGTGGCCGACGCCGTCGTCCGGCTCCGTCAAGGTCTCGCCAATGCCGATCCCGACGCCCGGGCTGCCTGCATCAACGGGCTTTCCGATCTCGCGGGCTCGCTGGGCGACGATGCACGCACGGAGCTCGCCGGCGAGTTCACGGGCCTGCTCGCCGACACCGATCCGGTGACGGGCCGGTCGGCCGGTGCCGCCCTGATCCGGCTGGGCGGCCCGGCGGTGGCGGCGCTGCGGGCCAAGTTCGCCGACCCCGCGGTGCGGCTGAATGTGATCGAGATCCTGTCGGCGATGGGCTCGGCCGCGAAGCCGGCGCTCGGCGAACTCGTGACCGCTCTCGGCGACGCCGATCCGCAGTGCCGAGGCGACGCCGCGGTGGCGATCGCGGCCCTCGGTGCCGACGGGGCGGAGGCCGTGCCGCAGTTGCAGAAGCTGCTGGCCGATCCGTCAGCCTCGGCTGGCGAGCGGTACGCCACGGCCTACGCCCTCGGCAAGATCGGTCCGGCGGCCGCCGCCGCGACGCCGGTGCTCCGCGAGTTGGCCCAGTCGGAGGATGAGATGCTAGCCACGGTGGCGACGTGGGCGGGCCTGAAGATCAAGCCCGACGACGCGTCGCAGTTCGATGCCGCCATTCCGCTCCTCCGCCGGGCGCTCCGCGGCGACCGCGACATGGTGCGGCTCGAGGCGGCCGTGGCGCTTGGCGACATCGGCCCTGCCGCCTCCTCGGCCATCCCGATCCTGGAACTGGTCTCCGAGGAAGACTCCGCGAAGGAGGTTCGGCTCGCTGCCGCGGCGGCGCTCGCGAAGATTCGCGCGGGCCGCTGACGCACCGGCCGCACTCAGCCGGCGCGGGAGAGAACGGCCTTCGCCGCCATGTCGTCGATCTTGGCCTTGGGCAGCAAGACCCAACTCCGGCCTGACTCGATGAACACCGTGGTTTGAGGCCCGGTGACCCGCTGCAGGAAGAACCAGCACCGCGAGAGGTGCCGCTCGTCGTTGGCGGCGGAGATCACCACGAGGTCGAACACCCCGAGGTGGTTGCAGACGCGGGCCAGCGCCGAGTCGACGTTGCCGGGCACCAGCTGCACGCGGGCCTTGCCGTGGAGCCGCTGATGGGCCTCCTTGAGCGACACCCCGGGGGGATCGCCGGGGCCGCGGCTCTCGAAGCGATCGAGACCCACGTAGGTCACATCGGTCGCGGGCAGGGCCGAGGTCGCCACCTCGAGCAGCCGCTCGGTGCGGGCGAGCAGACCGACGCCGAGTTCCAGAATGCGGCGGGGAGGCGTCGTGAGGGCGTGCCGGTAGATGGGCCGCTCTCCAGCCGGCTGGGAGAGCCGCGTGAGCCAGAGCGAACGGATCATCCCCAGCCGTCCCATTGGAAGCCTCCTGCGTGCCGCGCGATCGAGAGCGTCCATGCCCTCCCCGGGTGCATCGGCGTCCGCGGGGGTGGTGCTGGAAGGGCGGCGGAGCCTTCCGTCAGACCTTGCCGAACCGCCACGCCAGTGAAAACCGGCCCCTCCGTTTCCGCCGGCCTGTGTCTGGTAAAGTACGAGGCCCGGTGACGACGTTTCCCTCCGACTCATTCCCGCCATGCCCACCGCACGCACGCTGCTCGACAAGATCTGGGACGATCACGTGGTCTGCTCGCCCGCAGGCGAGCTGCCGCTCCTCTACATCGACCGCCATCTGGTCCACGAGGTGACCAGCCCGCAGGCCTTCGAGGGTCTGAGGCTCGCCGGCCGCAAGGTTCGCCGGCCCGAGGCGACGTTCGCGACGCCCGATCACAACGTGCCCACGAGCGACCGCCGGCTGCCGATTGCCGACCCGATCTCGAAGCAGCAGATCGACACGCTGCGGGCCAACTGCCGCGAGTTCGGCGTGCGGCTCTTCGACCTCGACGATGCCGACCAGGGGATCGTGCACGTGATCGGGCCGGAACTCGGGATCACGCAGCCCGGCATGACGATCGTGTGCGGCGACAGCCACACGGCCACCCACGGCGCCCTCGGGTCGCTGGCCTTCGGCATCGGCACGAGCGAGGTGGAGCACGTGCTGGCCACGCAGACGCTCCGTCAGGCGAAGCCGAAGTCGCTCGAACTCCGCGTCGAGGGGCGACTGCCTCCCGGCGTGACCGCGAAGGACATCGTGCTCTACCTGATCGGGCGGATCTCCACCGAAGGGGGCGTCGGGCACGTCATCGAATACACCGGCGAGTGCATCCGCAGCCTCGGCATGGAGCAGCGGATGACCGTCTGCAACATGTCGATCGAGGCCGGGGCGCGGGCCGGGATGATCGCCCCCGACGCGATCACCTTCGACTACCTCCGCGGCCGCGATCTTGCTCCGCAGGGAGCCGCCTTCGACGCCGCGGTGGCCCGCTGGGAGAAACTGCCGAGCGATCCCGGCGCCGCGTACGACCGCGTGGAAATCTTCCAGGCGGCCGACGTGGTGCCGCAGGTGACCTGGGGCACCAACCCCGCGCAGGTGACCGGCGTGGACGCCACGGTGCCCGATCCCGGCCGGTTCGCCGACCCCAACGACCGTTCGAGCGCCGAGCGGGCGCTGGAATACATGGGCCTCGCAGGGGGTACGCGGATCGTCGACATCCCGCTCGACCGAGTGTTCATCGGTTCCTGCACGAACAGCCGGATCGAGGACCTGCGGGCCGCGGCGAGTGTCGTCCGTGGCTACCGGGTGGCGGCGACCGTGCGGGCGATGGTCGTGCCGGGCAGCGGTCGCGTGAAGCGGCAGGCCGAGGCGGAGGGGCTCGACCGCGTGTTTCGCGACGCCGGCTTCGATTGGCGGGAAGCGGGTTGCAGCATGTGCCTGGGCATGAACCCCGACACGCTCGCCCCGCAGGAGCGGTGTGCCTCGACGAGCAACCGCAACTTCGAGGGGCGGCAGGGGAAGGGGGGCCGTACCCATCTCGTGTCACCGGCGATGGCCGCGGCCGCCGCCGTGCGGGGCCACTTCGTCGACATCCGCGATTGGCAGTTCAAGTAGGAGCCCGACCCATGCAGCCGTTCACCACCCACACCGGCATCGTCGCCGCGCTCGACCGGGCCAACGTCGACACCGACCAGATCATCCCCAAGCAGTTCCTCAAGCGGATCGAGCGGACCGGCTTCGGCCAGTTCCTGTTCTTCGACTGGCGGTTCCTCGCCGACGGTGGGCTCGACCCCGATTTCGAACTCAACCGTCCCGCGGCCGCCGGAGCGAGCGTGCTGCTGGCCCGCCGCAATTTCGGCTGCGGCTCGAGCCGGGAGCATGCCCCGTGGGCCCTGGCCGACTACGGCTTCCGCGCGGTGATCGCCCCGACGTTCGCCGACATCTTCTTCAACAACTGCTTTCAGAACGGCATGGTGCCGATCCGCCTCGACGAGGCCGACGTGGACGAACTGTTCCGGCGGGCCGCCGCCGCGGCGGCGGCCGGCGGTCAGTACCGGATGACGGTCGATCTCCAGGCCTGCACGGTGTCGGACGACGCCGGCTTCTCCAGGTCGTTCACGGTCGATCCCTTCCGGCGGCAGTGCCTGCTCGAAGGTCTCGACGACATCGGCCTCTCGCTTCGCCACACCGACGAGATCGGGGCCTGGGAAGCGGCCCACGGCCTCCCGGCCGTGTCGGGCTGACACCGATGCGAAGCGGCGGTCTCGTCGCCTGGCTCGGGGCTGCCTCCCTGATGGTCGCCGGGTTCGCCGCGGCGGCCGGGGCCGCAGTCGCCCGCGGGCCTGATCGCGTCATCCCGCTCGGCATCGAGGCCGACGGGATCACCCGGCTCGCGGCCTCGCCCAACGGGCAGACCGTCTACGCGGTGGACGAGTCGCGGAGGAGCGTCGTGGCGATCGATCCGTCTGCCGATGGCCGCCGGCGGGACGTCGTCGCGGCCGTGGCCGATGAGGGAACGTTTCGACCGGTGGCGCTGGCCGCGCTGCCCGGCGACATCGTGGCCGTGATCAGCCACGTTGGCGACGAGTGGTCGCTCATGACCTACCGGCTGCGCCCCGGAGAGCCGGTCGATGCGGGGCGACCATTGCAAGAGCTTTCGCTCGGACGCGGCGCTGGGCCCGCGGCGGCGGCCATGGCCGTGAGCCGGAGCCGCGGCTGGTGTGTGGTGGCGGGCCTACCGGCTCCGCTGCCACCGGTGATTCGGCTGGCCTTCGCCGGGCCGGGCGTGCGGCGGCGGCCCGATGATCCGCAGGCGGCCGATGCTTCCGGCCGCCCCGTCGCGGTGGCGATCGGCCCGGCCGATGAACTCGTCACGATCGAACCGGCTGCGGCCACCGGGGGGGCTACGCTCGTGTTCACGGGGCCCAGCGGTCGCAAACTGCTTCGGCTCGACACCGGGCTGGCCGACGTCCGCGGCGTGGCCTTCACCCGCGACGGCTCGGCGCTGTGGGCGATCGCCGGCGACGTGCCCGGCCGCAAGGCGCAGCCCGCCGGACTCTGGCGGCTCGATGCGGTGTTTCGCGAGGGCCGGCAGGCCGTGCGACCCACGTGCGTGGTCCCGCTCGCCGATCCGCAGGCGTTGGCCGCGGTCTCGGACCGGAGCTTGGTCGTCGTGCACGGCGTCGGGCCTCGCTCGCTGAGCCGCATCGATGTCACCGATGCCGATCTGGCCGACGGGGCCGCTGGGACAGAGGAACGCCACCAGGAGGAACCGCGATGAGCGTGACGAGGCGCGAGAAGATCGAGGCGCTGCTGAAGGACGAGCCGCAGGACGTGTTTCTGCGGTATAGCCTGGCGCTGGAACTCGAGTCGGCGGGGGAGTGGGAGGCGGGGCTCGAAATCCTCGAGCAGCTCGCCCGGGAATCGCCCCCCTACGTGCCCGCCTTCCACATGGCTGGGCAGCACCTCGTGCGGCACGGCCGTATCGACGATGCGCGGCGGGCGCTTCGCGAGGGGATCGATGTGGCCCGCGCTGCCGGCGAGGCGCATGCCGCCGCCGAGATGGCCGAACTACTCACGAGCCTTGGCACGGCGGGCGAGGGCTGAGCGGCCGCTGGACCCAGGTGGGTGCCGGTCGTGAGAAGTGGGTGCAGGTGTTCCAAAGTGGGTGCAGGTTTTTAACCTGCACAAGCAGCGAAACCGGCGCCTGGTCCCGCAGGTTGAAAACCTGCGGCCACTTTCAGACCTGCGGCCACTCTGTTCAGCCGAGGGCCGGGGCCGGTTCGGCGGCTTCGGATCCGCGGGTGATCGTGAAGCCCAGATCCTCGATCATCCGGTAGTCGGCTTCGGGGAGCTGGCCCTTCGTGGTCAGGTAGTCGCCCACGAAGATCGAGTTCGCGGCGTAGAGGCCGAGGGCCTGCAGGCTGCCGAGGTGGATCTCGCGGCCGCCGGCGATGCGGATCTCGGCCGAGGGATTCACCAGCCGCATCATGGCGAGGCCGCGGAGGCAGTCGCGGGGCGTGAGCCGGTTGACGTGTTCCAGCGGCGTGCCATCGATCGAGTTGAGGAAGTTGAGCGGGATCGACTCCACCTGCAGGGACCGCAGCTCGAAGGCCATGTCGATGAGATCGTCGTTCCGCTCCCCCATCCCCATGATGCCGCCGCTGCAGAGCTCGAGGCCTGCCGACCGGCAGGCGGCGAGGGTGGCGACACGATCGGCGTAGGTGTGGGTCGTGCAGACTTCGCCGTAGTAGCGCTCGCTGGTGTTGAGGTTGTGGTTGACCTTGTCCACGCCGGCCGCGGCGAGCTGCTTGGCCTGGTCGGGGGTGAGCAGCCCGAGGCAGGCGCAGATGTTGAGGCCGTAGGCCTGCTTGATGCGGGGCGTGATCTCGCAGACGAACTCGATCTCCCGCTGGGTCGGCCCGCGGGCGGAGATCACGATGCAGAAGGTCTTCGACTGCCGCTCGGCGGCCAGCTTCGCCGCCTCCATCAGCTTGGGGGCGGAGAGCAGGTTGTACCGCGGAATCTCGGCGTCGGAGACCTTCGACTGCGAGCAGTAGCCGCAGTCCTCCGGGCAGAGGCCGCTCTTGGCGTTCATCAGGAAGAACAGCTGCACGGTGGAGCCGAAGTACCGGTGCCGCACGCGGTAGGTGGCGGCCAGCAGGTCGAGGAGTTCCACGTCGGCCGAATCGAGGATCGCCCGGGCGTCGTCGCGGTCGATCGAACCGCCGGCGAGCACGCGGTCGGCGAGGGCCTGCCAGCGGCCGGGGGTGGTGTCACGGGAGACTTCGGCGAGGGACATGCGGCGTTTCCTTCAGAGACGGAAGTGCCGCCGCGGGCTGCCGCGCCGGCGAGCCCAGAATGTACGCGATTCCCGGCCCACGCGGGAAATACCCCCGGATCCTCCGGCCAAGCGACCGCCGGAAGAGTGGCCGCAGGTTTTCAACCTGCGGAGAGTCGGGGAGGCATCATGGGCAGGTTGCAAACCTGCCCCCACGCGGCGTCAGCCGCCGGCGTAGAAGATGGCCCGTGAGCTGAGCGCCTTCTGCCGACGACGAAGCCGCGGCGTGGCGATCATGCGCGACTCGATCGCGTCGGCGACCAGCTCCTCGTCGATCTCGGCGCCCGCGGCGGCGAGGTCGCCGAACGCCTCGTCGAAGCCGAGCACCTCGGCGATCGGCCAGACCGGGGTCGCGCGAACCGTGCAGGACTCGC
>Ga0007797_1000594_pt1 | contig 10966 bp, 8 predicted proteins | sample CryBogmetaGMA25M_FD_60364 | JGI IMG/M metagenome (GOLD analysis project Ga0007797, IMG submission 60364) | Freshwater microbial communities from Crystal Bog, Wisconsin, USA - MA2.5M | ecosystem: Environmental > Aquatic > Freshwater > Lake | place: Crystal Bog, Wisconsin, USA | collected 2009-07-06 | reverse complement strand
CCCGCGTGCCGTGCCGGCGGATGTCCACCCGGAGCCCGAAACCCACGGTCCGGCGCTGGCCACCGAGGTGGTGAAGCAGGCGCCGGCGTGGGCGATCAGCATGCTGGTGCACGTGGTCGTGCTCCTCAGCATGGCGCTGATCGTGAGCACGCCGCCGAAGAAGGAAGTGGCGAGGATCATCCGCTCGAGTGCCCCCGAGGCCGAGGCAGAGTTCACCGAGTTCCAGGACGACCTCGCCGATCAGCCGCAGCTCGACGTCGCTTCGGCCGCCGACGCGGCGGCGACGCCGGAGGTGGCGGTGACGCCGGTGGAGGTGGTGGCCAACGCCGACGACCTCGATGCCGCGCCGCTGGCGGTCGAACTGACCGACTTCGGCACCGAGACGGCGCCGGCGGCCGACATGATGGCGACCGTGGGGGCGATCGGCGGCACTGCCGGTGGGCTCGGCGGCCGCGCCCAGGCTGCCAAGCTCGCGGTGGCCAGCGGCGGCGGCGGCGACACGGAGCAGGCGGTCGATCGGTCGCTGAAGTGGATCGCGATCCACCAGCTTCCCGACGGCGGCTGGTCGTTCGACTTCAAGGACTGCCCGAGCTGCGGCGGCAAGTGTTCCGGATCCGGCCGCAGCCGCGCGAAGGATCGCACGGGCGCCACGGCGCTGGCGCTGCTGCCCTTCCTCGGCCGTGGCTACACGCATCGCGAAGGGCCTTACAAGCCGACCATCGAGCGGGGCATCGCCTTCCTCGCCCAGCGGGCGGTCACCGGCAAGGGCAAGACCTACGACCAAGCGGGCAACCTCTACTCGCAGGGGCTCGCCGGCATCGCCCTGTCGGAGTGCTACGCGATGTCGCAGGACAACCGCCTGGCCGCCCCGGCGCAGCTGGCGCTCAACTTCATCATGGCGGCCCAGGATCCCGTGGGGGGCGGCTGGCGCTACGAGCCGCGGCAGCCCGGCGACACGTCGGCGGTGGGCTGGCAGATCATGGCGCTGAAGAGCGGCAACATGGCCTTCCTGCAGGTGAACCCGCTGACCATCAAGAAGGCGGTCGGGTTCCTCAACTCGGTGGAGTCGCAGGGGGGCGCCCGCTACGGCTACCTCGACAACTCGAAGCCGACCGCCGGCCGGACCGCGGTGGGCCTGCTCTGCCGGATGTATCTCGGCTGGAAGAAAGACAACCCGGCGCTCCAGGACGGCGTGGCCTTCCTGGCGAAGACCGGGCCGACGAACGACCTCTACTACGACTACTACGCCACCCAGATCATGCACCACGTGGAGGGTGACGTCTGGATCTCGTGGAACAAGCGAATGAAGGAGCTGATCCTCACGTCGCAGTCCAACGAGGATCACGAGGCGGGCAGTTGGCACGCCGGCTTCGACAAGGGCCATGCGGCGGAGGCAGCGGGCCGGCTCTACTCCACGTCGCTGGCGACGATGATCCTCGAGGTCTACTACCGGCATCTCCCGATCTACCGCACGCAGTCGGTGGAGGAGGAGTTCAAAGAGTAGCGCAGCCGGGCCATCCATGGCCCCGGCTGCTTGGCCCGTCGCGGGGCAAGCCAAGGTTGCCCTGGACGGGCAACGCCGCCCTCCAGGCGGCGGCCAGCAGCATGCGATGGCCACACCCTTTCCAAAGTGGCCGCAGGTTTTCAACCTGCGGTGTGCGATTTCAAGGCTCCAACGGAATGTCGCCCTCCGGCGTCCACAAGTCTCACCGGCTTCTGCGCGTGCCCCCGATCCCGCTGCTCCCCGATCTGCAAGACGACTAAGAACGATGAAGAACGATGATGCAGCGAGGGGCTGCCCGTACCCCGAGAGCCGGCGTTGCTGACCGAGCGCAGCCAGGATGGCGAAGCGAGGTCAGCATCGAGTGAGCGCAGGGCAGGATGCCCGCAGCGAACGTCCGGCGATGGGGCACGGGCAGCCCCGAGCGGTGCAGCGGAGAAGATCCCCATCGCTGACGCGATTGGGCTTCCTGGCGGAGCGAACGTCCGGCGACGGGGCACGGGCAGCCCCGAGCGGCGCGGCGGAGAAGATCCCCATCGCTGACGCGATTGGGCTCCCTGGCGAGGCGGGCGGCGGCCCCTCGACCTGCGGTTCCCCGCCGCCCGATGCCGATGATCATGGCAGGGGCAGCGTGCGCGCCGGCCACGTCTCGCGCACTTGCCCCGACCACCCAGGCGACCGAATCAGCCCGCCCCACGTGAACCGCCGATGTCCGAGGGCCACGAGACGCCGAGCCTGATCGAGCGGCTGATCCACAGCCCCGCGGTGCGGTCGACGTATGCCAGCCTCGTCACCCACGTGCTGGTGCTGATCTGCCTGGCGTTGCTGATGGTGCCGTGCCTCGAGACGCCGCGGCCGCGGCCGATCGTGCTCGCCATGGCCGACACCGCGTCGATCGACGTGGTTCCCGGTGCCGCCGGCGGTGGCGACGAAGGCAGCGGCGAGATCGTGGTGCCGCTGGCCGACGATCCGGCCCCGACCCTCGACGACGCCCGCGCCGTCGATCCCCCGATCGTGCCGGTGACGGAGCCGGTGGCGATCGATCCCGACGCGGCCGGTCTCGCCGTGCCCGCCGAGCAGCCGTCCGCCAGTGCCACGGTGCAGGCGATCGCCGCCTCGCTGGCCCCTCACGCCCGCAGCGGCGGGACGATGCCGGGGCAGCGTCCCTTCGAGGGCCGGCGCGGTCCGGCGCGTGGGACGGGGGCCCTCGAGCGCGGCGGCTCGGCGGCGAGCGAGCAGGCGGTGGAGCGCGGGCTCGCCTGGCTCGCCCGTCATCAGGCGGCCGACGGCTCGTGGCGCTTCGACCTGAGCGGCTGCCGCTGTGATGGCGGCTGCCGCGATCCCGGCACCGTCGCGAGCACGACGGCGGCCACCGGCATCGCACTGTTGCCCTTCCTCGGTGCGGGCCACACGCAGGCCGATGGTGCCTACCGCGAGACCGTGACCCGTGGCCTCTACTACCTGATGAGCCGGATGCAGCCCACGCCCCGCGGCGGCGACCTCGGCGAGGGCACGATGTACGGGCACGGCGTGGCGACGCTCGCGCTCGCCGAGGCGTACGGCATGTCGCACGACGACGCCCTCGCGAAATACATCCGCGATGCCGTCCGCTTCATCGAGACGTCGCAGGATCTCCACGGCGGGGGCTGGCGCTACCTGCCCGGCCAGCCGGGCGACACCACCGTGACCGCCTGGCAGCTCGCCGCCCTCAAGAGCGCAGGCCTCGCGGGCATCGCCGTTCCCTCGCCGACGGTGGACGGCGTCGTCCGGTTTCTCGACCGCGTGCAGGTGCGGCGCGGCGAGGCCTACGGCTACCAGGCGCCGCAGGCCCGCCCCTGCACGTCGGCGATCGGCCTCCTCTGCCGCCTCTACACGGGGTGGCCGAACGAGGCGGCGGTGGACCGCGGGCTGACGGCGCTCGCCAAGGGGGGGCCCGACCCAGACGCGATCTACCTCAACTTCTACCTCTCGCAGGCGCTCCTGCAACGCGATCATCCGCTCTGGCAGCGGTGGAACGTCCGCAATCGCGACCAGCTCGTGGCCCGGCAGGCCGTCCACGGCCACGAGGCCGGCAGCTGGTTTCTCGCCGACACCGACACGGCGCCCGGCGGCCGACTCGCCCACACCGCGCTCGCCGTGCTCACGCTCGAGGTCTACTACCGGATGCTGCCGATCTACGGGCCCGACGCGGTCGCCGGTGGCTGGTAGGCCGTGGCCCGCACGGGCCTATACTGACAGCGGTCACCCTCGTGGCAGGCGTGGAGCGCGATCGCCAGACATGCAACCGGTCACCTATTCTTGGCTGGTGGTGGTCGTGGCGGTGGCCTGCGCCGCGATCGGCTGGCTTGGCATCGCCGGCTGGATCGCCGTGGCGGTGGTGATCGCCAGCGTGGCGATGCACGTGGCGGGCAACGCGCTGGGCACCACCCTCCGGGAAGCCGCCGACCGCGACCTTGCCCGCCTGCGGCGCCGCACCACCGCGCCGGCCGCCGTGCCGCGGCCGGCCCCCACGCGGCTCGAACGGAGGCAGAGTCTCGGGCGTCTCGTGCCGGTGTCGGCCGGGATCGGTGCCGCGGTCGGTGGCGTCAGCGGCGCGGCGGCGCTCGCCACGCTCACCTCGGCGAGCCTCGCCGGCGCGGCCCTGGGGGGACTCTCGTCGGCGGTGATCGGGGGCCTGTTCGGGTTCCTGGCGGCGAGTTTCATCGAGATCATCCGCACGAGCATCGGCGAGGCGATCGCCGCCGAGCAGTCTTCGGTGTCCGCCGATCGCTGAGGTCGGCCTGCGGTGGAATGGGCGGGCGGGCCGTGGTACAACGGTCAGCCCGCACGACCCCCTCTCGACCCCGCTTTTTCGGAGATCACCCATGGCAAAGCCGCACCGCGGACTCAAGAAGGCCAACCACGGCGCCCGCCCCGCCAACAGCAAGGCCCGCAAGGCCAAGCGCAAGCACATCCGCACCTGATCCAGCGGCCCGCCCCGCACCGCCCGAGGACATCCCGTGGCCCCGCGCGACTACATCATCCATCCGAGCGCCTACGACCTCGACCGGGTCATCGCCGACATCCACGAGATCCGCCGCTGGAACCGGCAGCGGTTCGAGATGGAGCAGCTCACGGCGATCGTTCACGAGGAACCAGCGCGCGGACTGTGCGTGGGCTACAAGGACGTCACGCACGACGAGTTCTGGGTCCGGGGTCACTTTCCCGGCGTGCCCCTCATGCCCGGCGTGCTGATGTGCGAGGCGGCGGCCCAACTCTCCAGCTACTACACGCAGCGACACAATCTGCTCGACGCCGAGGTGATCGGCTTCGGCGGGCTCGAGGAGGTGCGGTTTCGGGAGCCGGTCCGACCCGGCGACCGGCTGGTGATCGCCGTCGAGCGGATCCGCGTGCGGCCCAAGGCAATGATCGTCTGCCGCTTCCAGGGTCTCGTCCGCGACAGCGTCGTGGTGGACGGGGTGATCAAGGGCGTGCCGCTGCCCATCGAACTCCTGACCCAGGCCGACACGATCCCCGCTCCGGCCGACACGATTCCCGCCCCGGCAGACAGGGCCGCCACCTGACGGCGGCTTGCCGCGCCGAGTCGGCGACTCTCTTCCCGAACAGCCCCGTCATGCCCCGTCGTCCGCCGCGCAAACCGAATCCGACGCTCGACCTCTCCTGGCATCTGATTCCGCTGGCCACGCTGCCGGTCCCCTGCGATCCACACACGCTGTTCGATCGGGCGGCGCCGCTCGAACTGGAGGTGGGCAGCGGCAAGGGACTGTTCCTGGCGACCGCCGCGGCCCGTTCGCCCGAGCGAAACTTCCTCGGAGTCGAACTCGCCGCCGGTTATGCCCGGCTGTGCGCGAGCAAACTCGCGACCGCGGCCGCGACGAACGCCCGGATCGTGCAGGGTGACGGCACGCTCCTCGTCCGCAGCCTGCTCCCCGACGCCTGCCTGGCCGGCCTACACGTCTACTTTCCCGATCCCTGGTGGAAGGCCCGGCACCGCAAGCGGCGGGTGCTCTCGGCGAACTTCCTCCGGCATGCTGGCCGCGTGCTGCCGCCCGGCGCCATGCTCCACGTCTGGACCGACGTCGAGGAATACTTCACGGAGTCGATGGCCTTCGCGGCGGCGACGGGCCTGTTCGCGACCCCCCGCGAGGAGTCGGCCCCCGACGCCGCGCACGACCTCGACTATCGCACGCACTTCGAGCGCCGCACCCGCCTCGCGGGCCAGCCCGTCTGGCGAGCCGCCCTCGATCGCAACGACGTTCCCGCCGGCTGCGCGCGGGAGCCGATCCCGAGCCTCCCGGCGTCCTGATGCGAGCGCAGGGCACCGCCGAGCGGCGCGGCGGCAGCGATCCCCATCGCTCACGCGATTGGGCTTCCTGCTACGGGAAACGAGCGAGGGGCTGCCCGTGCCCCGGGAGCCGGGCTATGGGAGCAAGCGCAGCCCGGAGGGCGAAGCGCCGCGGACATGCAGTGAGCGGATGCCACGATGGCATCCGCGAACGTCCGGCGACGGGGCACGGGCAGCCCCGAGCGGCGCGGCCACAAGCGTCCCCATCGCTTGCGCGATTGGGCTTCCTGGCGGAGCGAGCGGCGACCGTCAGCGGGCCGCCTCGTAGGTGCGGCCTGCGCGGCCGCGGGAGGTCTGGGCGACGGCGAGTTCGTAGAGCCGCTCGCCGGCCGGCGTCGGATACCGGCCCGTCAGGCAGGCCTGGCAGAGATCGGCCGCGTCGAAGCCGATGGACCGGGCCACCGACTCGATCGGCAGGTAGCGGACGGAGTCGGCGCCGAGCCGGGCCGCCATGGCCTCCTGGGCCGCCGTCGTGAGCACGCCGTCCGGCAGGAACTCCGGCGCGAACAGCTCGTCGATCGTCGACATGTCGATGCCGTAGAAGCACGGGGCCACGATCGGCGGGCAGGCGACTCGCACGTGGATCTCGCGGGCCCGGCCCAGCGACCGCATCCGGCCGAGGAGCACCTTCATGGTCGTGCTGCGGACGATCGAGTCTTCGACGAGGATCACCCGCCGCCCCTCGAGCACCTCGCGGAGCGGGGTGTATTTGGTCTCGGCCTTCTGGCGGCGGCTCGACGCCCCGTCGATGAACGTGCGGCCCGTGTACCGGTTGCGGATCAGCCCCTCGACGCACGGGATCGAGAGCCGGAAGGCCATCGCATCGGCCGCGGCCTTGCTCGTGTCGGGCACGGGCACGACCACGGTGTCGTCGTCGATCGGCACGGTCTCGAGCCGGGCGAGCTCCTCCCCGAGCCGCTTCCGGGAGAGATAGACGCTGCGGTCGTCCATCGTGCTGGCCACGTTCGCGAAGTAGACCCACTCGAAGAAGCAGTGCGCCCGCCGCGGCGACTCCGCGAACCGCTCGACCCGCGCCCCGGCCGCGTCCACGATCAGGGCCGTGCCCGGCTCGAGCGTGCGGATCGACTCGGCCTCGAAGCCGAGGTTGAGCAGGGCCACGCTCTCGCTCGCCGCGGCGACGAGCGACCCGACGTGGGCGTATTCCATCGGGCGGATGCCCCGCGGATCGCGGGCCACGATCAGCCGGCCGCAGGCGTCGAGCACCGCGATGTTCCAGGCGCCGTCGAATCGCGCGGAAATCGCCGCGAGCAGCTCGACCGGATCGGGATCGGCGTCGCCCGAGAGCTCCCGGCCGATCGCGTGCATGATCACCTCGGTGTCGTTGTCCCGCGCCAGGTGGTTGTCGTCGGCGGCGAGGATCTCGGCCCGCAGCTCCGGGTAGTTGGCGAGCTGGCCGTTGAACCCGAACGCGAACCACTTCCGCTTCTGGATGTGCGGCCGCTCGAGCGGCTGGGCGTAGCCGCGGTCCTCCGCGCCGCAGGTGGCGTAGCGGACGTGGCCGATCGCGGCCCGGCCTGCATGCTGCTCCATCAGGCTCTCGTACTTGCCGCGGTGGCTCATCCGGAACACCTCGCTGACGCTGCCCACCTCCTTGTAGGTGGCGAGCAACTGGCTGCGGGACGGGTTCCACGCGGTCATGCCGGCCGAGAGCTGGCCGCGATTCTGGATGTCGAGCAGCATCCGCGGCATCAGCCGGGAAACTTCCTCGCGCCCCTGCGTTGGGCAGAGCGGGCTCGGTTCGCCTCCCGGGAGATGGTAGATCGCGGCCAGGCCGCACTCGTGACGCAGGTCGCTCATCGGCAGGAGGCCTCGGCGGGGCGGGCAGGCACTCGGCGACGATCGATGCCGAAGATGCTGACCAATCATAGAGGTGGCGGCGGCGGGCACTCAACCGCCCGGCATCGCGCCGCGGGATTCGTGCCGCCGCGTTGGCGCCGCGAATCGCCCGCAAACGGCCGCGGGTGGCCCGCCGGGGTGGATCGCGGGTACCATACGCCTCTTCGCGGCCCTCATGGCTCGCGCCCGCGCACCGTCGCCATGACCGACTCGATCCGCCACGAGATCACCACCGCCGCCGACCCGATCGTCGTCAAAGTGGGCACCCGGGTGCTCACGGGGCCGGACGGTCTGCTCGATGCCGCCCGGATCGAGTCGCTGGGGCGGCAGATCGACGCGGTGGCGGCGGCCGGTCGGCGGATCGTGCTCGTCAGTTCGGGCGCGGTCGGCGCCGGGATGGGCCGCCTCGGGCTCACGAAGCGGCCCACCGAGCTGGCGAAGCTGCAGGCGGTGGCGGCGATCGGCCAGAGCTGCCTGATCGAGGCCTACGAGCGGGCGCTCCGCGGCCGAGGCCGCCACGTCGCCCAGGTGCTGCTCGTGGCGGACGACGTCCAGGATCGGTCGCGCTACCTCAACATCCGCACCACCCTGCTCACCCTCCTCGACCTCGGCGCCGTGCCGGTCATCAACGAAAACGACACCGTGAGCGTGGAGGAGCTGCGGACGTCGTTCGGCGACAACGACCGGCTCGCGGCGCTCGTGGCCACCGTGATCGGGGCGCCGCTGCTGGTGCTGCTGTCCGACGTGGAGGGCCTCTACGACCGCCATCCCGCGGAACCGGGGGCGACGATCGTGCCGCACGTGCCGCGGATCGACGCCGCGGTGGCCGGCCTGGCGAAGGACACCCTCGGCGGCCTCTCCAAGGGGGGCATGGCGAGCAAGATCGCGGCCGCCCGGATCGTCACCGAGGCCGGGGGAAGCTGCATCGTGGCCTCGGGACGCGACGACGGCGTGATCGAGGCGATCTGCCGCGGCGAGCCGATCGGCACGCTGTTCACCGGCCGGTTCGAGCCGATGCCCGCCTGGAAGCGCTGGCTCGGCTGGTCGGCCGACGCCCGCGGCACCGTGGGCGTGGATGCCGGCGCGCGGGAGGCCGTCGTGACGGCCGGCCGCAGCCTGCTCGCCGCCGGCATCCGCACCGTGGACGGCGACTTCGCCTCCGGTGACGTGGTGGCACTGGCCGACGACCGCGGCCAGGTGTTCGCCCGCGGGCTCGTCAACTACCCCGCCGCCGACCTCCGCCGGATCGCCGGCCTGCGGACGGAGCGGATCGCGGAGGTGCTCGGCTCGACGCCCTACGCCGAGGTGGTCCACCGCGACAACCTGGCCGTCATCGATCGGGACGGCGCCGCGTCGCGGTAGCCACCACCATGCTCCAGGAACTCCTCATCGTCCTCGGTCTGATCCTCGCCAACGGGTTTTTCTCGGGCGCGGAGATGGCGATCGTCGCCAGCCGGCGGGGCCGGTTGCGGGCCCTCGCGGAGAAGGGCGATCGTCGGGCCCAGGCCGCGCTCGACCTGGCGTCGAGCCCCGATCGCTTCCTGCCGACCGTCCAGATCGGGATCACGCTCGTGGGCACGCTCGCCGCGGCCTACGGCGGCGACCGCCTGGTGAGCGAGTTCACCGCGTGGATCGCCGACCACGCCCCCCCAGGCATCGCCACCGCCGCCCGGCCGATCGCCCTCACGGTCTTCGTGATGCTCCTCTCCTTCGTCACGCTGCTCCTCGGGGAGCTCGTGCCCAAGCGGCTCGCCCTGCGGCAGGCCGAGGCCTTCGCCCGCATGGCCGCCCCGGCGATGCAGCTCTTCGCCTGGATCGCCCGGCCGCTCGTCTGGGGCATGAGCGCGGCGACGTCGGCCGTGCTCCTGCTCTTGGGCGCGGGCAAGCAGACGGAGCCGACCGTGTCGGTGGACGACATCGAGCACCTCCTGGAAACGGGCCGCGCCGAGGGCGTGCTCGAGGCGGTGGAGCTGTCGGTCGCCAGCGAGGCGCTGCGGCTTGGCGAGCGGACGGTCCGCGACATCATGCGACCCCGGATCGACGTCGATGCCCTCGACATCGAGACCCCCCAGGGCGAGATCATCGGCGCCATCGCCATGGCCGGCTACTCGCGGCTGCCGGTCTACGAGGGCTCGCTCGACCACATCATCGGCTACGTCTCGATCAAGGACGCGCTCCGCCACGCCTGGATGGGTTGGCCGATCGAGCTGCGAAAGATGCTCCATCGGCCGATCTTCGTGCCCGAGACGATGCCGCTCGACCGGCTCCTCGAGCTCTTCCAGAAGGAGCGGAACCAGCTCGCCATCGTGCTCGACGAATACGGCGGCACCGAAGGGCTGGTGACGCTCGAGGACGTGCTCGAGGAGCTCGTCGGCGAGATCCACGACGAGCACCGACAGGCCGACGCGCAGGCGTTCGTGCAGCGGGAGGACGGCTCCTGGCTCGTGGACGGCAGCGTCGCGGTGGACGACCTCGTCGAGCGCTTCGGCCTCAAGGGCGAGCCGCTGCCCCGCGACTACACCACGATCTCCGGCCTCGTGCTCGCCCAGCTGGAGCGGATTCCCGCCGCGGGCGACGTGGTCCGCTGGCGCGGGCTGCGGATCGAGGTGGTCGACATGGACGGGCGGCGGATCGACAAGCTGCTGATCGCCCGGGACTAAACGCCCCGGCCGCGACGATCCACTCAGGGCTGCGGCGCGGCGCCGTCGATCATGTCCTGGAGCACGAAGGGCGACGGGAACGGCTCGTCGAGCTGCTCGAGGAGCTTCCGGTAGCGGTTCACCACCTCCACGATATCGTCGGCCGTGAGCGGATCCTCGCGGAGCACCTTCGAGGCGTCGAGCACCTCTCGCCAGGCGGTGAAGGCCTCCTCGTAGGCCGCCTTCGCCGACTGGAGGCGGGCGGCGGCAAACTCCGTGTCGGCCCGCCACGTGCTCTCCCGCGCCTTCAGCGCCGGCTCGGTCACCTCGGCCTCGCAGCAGGCCTTCCAGAAATCGAAGTTCACGATGTCGCGGTAGCGGTCGATCATCTCCGCCCGCTCCCGGGCCTCGGTGTATTCGCGGGCGAGTTCCTCGGCCTTGCCCCGCACGTTCAGCGGCGCCTGCCGCGCGACCATCTTCCACGTCACCTCGAGCGCCGCCTCGGCCGCCCGGGCGGCGGACTGCTGGGTCTCGGTCCGGTCCATCAGCGGCACCTCGAGGGCCTTCCGCTGGTCGTCGGTGAGGGCCGCCCGCCGGCTCTCACCGAGCGCCTGGAACTGTCCG
>Ga0007797_1000593_pt1 | contig 10967 bp, 9 predicted proteins | sample CryBogmetaGMA25M_FD_60364 | JGI IMG/M metagenome (GOLD analysis project Ga0007797, IMG submission 60364) | Freshwater microbial communities from Crystal Bog, Wisconsin, USA - MA2.5M | ecosystem: Environmental > Aquatic > Freshwater > Lake | place: Crystal Bog, Wisconsin, USA | collected 2009-07-06 | reverse complement strand
TCCCGGAACAGGCAACTGGATATATTCGCCGACGGTATCAATGCCCTTGTTCGACGGAGGCAGGACAGCAGGTTACGAAAGCATTGCCGAAGCGCGAAAGAATTCAGCCATCGCCGACTACGAAAAGACCATCCAGCAGGCCTTTCGTGAAGTCGCCGATCTGCTGTCGGCAAGAACCAGCCTGGCTGAGCAACGACAGGCCACGGACGCGATAGTCACAGCGTATCAGGAGCGTCTGGTCGTCGCCGAGGTACGATTCAAGTCGGGTAGCGCCAGCTACCTTGAGGTGTTGGACGCTCAGCGGGATCTCCTGGCTCAGCAGCAGGTAGCTATCCAGATCCGTCGTGCCCAACTGAGCACGGCCGCCCAACTGTACAAGGCTCTGGGTGGAGGAGACAGGCCGGCCTAAACCTGCAGGTTCATGATGTCGTGATAGGCTGACACCAGCTTGTTCCTGACCTGCACCATCTGCTGGAAGGACAGGTTGGCCTTTTGCAGGTTGATCATGACGTCCTGCAGATTCACGTCACTCTGGCCGCTGGAAAAATCTTCCGCCATCTTGTGCGCCTGCTGCTGGGCGGCGTTGACCTGGTCGATGGTGGACTTCAGCACCTGCGAAAAATCCGGCCCCTCCGCAGGCGCAGCATTGCCGGCCGGCTTGCCGCCTGCCAGGCTGGCGGCGGAACGCAGCTCGGTGAGCATCTGGTCGATTTGTCGTGTGTCGATGGCCATGGGAGGAAACGTTACTTGAATTGACTCGGGAAAGGAATAGCAATCGGCGTGCCGGGTTTGAGTTGCCGCTCAAACATCGTCATCGTCCTTGAACAATCCCTCGGCGCGGTACTGGGAAAGCTTGTAGCGCAGGGTCCGCTCGGAGATGCCGAGAATCGCCACCGCCTTCTTGCGCGAGCCGCCGAACCTGGCCAGCGTGTCCAGGATGTGCTGCCGCTCGAGATCCTTGATGTTGGCCGGAGAGCCTGCACTGGCAAGGGTTTCGACGGGAATTGCGGCAGCGGCCGGGTGTGCCGGCGGCGCTTGCAGGACGGCTTGCGGGCTGCCGGAACCGGCTGCGGCAACAGCGCCGGACGGGGTCAAAGCGCCCGCCAGAGGCAGGCTGTCGGCCTCGATCAGTTCATCGGCGGTCATGATCAGGGCGCGCTGGACCACGTTCTCCAGCTCGCGCACATTGCCCGGCCAGGAGTAGGCCGCCAGCCGCGCTTCGGCGGCAGCGGCAAATCTTGCCGCCCGGCGCGAAGCGGCCGCCTGCCTGGCGAGGCAGTGCCGTGCCAGCGGCAGAATGTCGCCGGGGCGCTGGCGCAATGCCGGAATTTCCAGCGGAAAGACGTTGAGGCGGTAGTAGAGGTCTTCGCGGAAACGCCCGCTGCGTACCTCGCCGGCCATGTCGCGGTTGCTGGTGGCGAGTATGCGGATATCCAGAGCCACCGGCTTCTTGCCGCCGACCCGCTCGACTTCGCGTTCCTGCAACACGCGCAGCAGCTTGGCTTGCAGGCCCAGCGGCATTTCGGAGATTTCATCGAGCAGCAGGGTGCCGCCGTTGGCCTGCTCGAACTTGCCGGCCTGTGCGGTTTGGGCGCCGGTGAATGCTCCCTTTTCGTAGCCGAAAAGCGTCGCTTCGAGCAGGTTGTCGGGAATCGCCGCGCAGTTGATGGCGACAAACGGGCCGCGCGCCCGCGCCGACTGGTCGTGGATGTAGCGGGCGAACACTTCCTTGCCGACCCCGGATTCTCCGGTGAGCAGGACAGTGGCATCGGTCCTGGCGACGCGTGCCGCCAGCAGCAGGGTTTCGCGCGTTTTCGGATCGGCGGCGATGACGCCGTCGGCGGGCGGCGGCGGCACCGCATAGCGCGCAATCTGGTCGATCAGGGTCTTCGGCTCGAACGGCTTCAGCATGAAATCGCAGGCGCCGCCGCGCATCGCGGCAACGGCCTTGTCCACGTCGCCGAAGGCGGTCATCAACAGCACCGGCAGCACGGGATGCCGGCTGCGTATTTCGCCCAGCAGGGTCAGGCCGTCCATCGGATCCATGCGCAGGTCGGAGACCACCATGCTGAACGCTTCGCGGCCGAGCGCGGCCAGTGCCGCCGGCCCGCTATCGACGGTGGTGGCGCGATGCCCGGCGGCTTCGAGCGTGATCAGCAGCGCATCGCGCAGGGCCTCGTCGTCTTCAACAACCAGAATGTTCAAAGAGTCGGACATGGCAGGGTAAGAATGAATTCGGCGCCGGCGCCAGGGCTGGAGACGACCTCGATGCCACCGCCATGTGCCCGGGCAACGCCGCGGGCGATGGACAGGCCCAGACCGGTGCCGTCGGCGCGCGTGGTGAAGAAGGGATCGAACAGCCGCGCGGCGGTATGAGCATCCATGCCGCGGCCGTTGTCGCGCACGGAAAGCCGCAGCAAGGACCCCTCGCGACGGGCGTCAAGATCGATGCGTCCGCCCTTGTCGACGGCCTGCAGGGCGTTTTCCAACAGATTGGTAAGCGCTCCGGCCAGCGACTTGCGATGACCGGTAAGCGCCGTCCCGCCGCTTTCATCCGTCACCCGGAAGTCGAGGTCGCGACTCCTGGCCAGCGGTTCGAAGGTCTGCGCCATCTCCGCCAGCAGATCGGCGACGGCGAAGCTCTCGCGCCCGAGCACTTCGCCGCGCGCGAACATCAGCATGTCCTGGATCAGGCGTTCGAGGTGCTTCAGGCGCGCCACGGTTTTTTGCGCGATGGAAACGCGGCTGGCCGCCGGCAGTTCGGCGTTCTCCAGATTGCCGGCGTAAAGCAGTGCCGCCGCCAGCGGCGTGCGCAGCTGATGCGCCAGTTGCGCCGCCATTTCACCCATCGCCGCCAGCCGCTGGTTGCGTTCGGCCTGGGTCTTCAGATGCTGGGTCTCGGTCACGTCGTGCAACAGCACGATGCGCCCGCCGGCCGAGTCCAGCGGGGTGACGGCGACGGCCAGGCGGCGCTCGCCGGAAAGGAATTCGCCCGGTGTTTCACTGGCTTCGAGCACATCGGCCTCGATCGCCGTCCAGCCGGCGCCGACCAGAGCATCGCCGAGAACCCGGCTTGCGGCCGGATTGGCCTGCAACACACAGCCGGAACCGTCGAGCACCACAACACCGGCCGGCAGCGCGTCAAGCAGCAGCGTCAGGCGTTCGGTCAGCGCTGCCTTTTCCTGGTACTGCTGGCGCAGTGCGCCGTTGGCGGCGGCCAGTTCTCCGGTCAGTTGCGCCACCTGGCCCTGCAATTCGCTGTAGACGACGGCCAGTTCTTCCGATGCCCGGCTGAAAACGCGAAAGGCTTCGGCCAGATGTTCGGCCTCGCCGGGAGCGACAGCGGCAGTGCTGGATGGAGCGGCTGAAGCCGCAGGAGCGTTCATGGCCTCCGATGATGGCAGAATCACCCCGACTGGACAAGGAAACCAGGCTTCCGATATGCCGGCAAAAATTGCCGCTTCTTTCTGGAACCGCTCTTGCTAGGGCAGTTCACAATCCGCGAGCGGGCAAATTGCTCGCAATGTATCCACAACACAGACACAGCATGGCTGAAAATACTGCGGCGGCAACGCCGTTCCCGATGTCGATCGAAGCCTTTGGCCGCCTCGAGCCGCGCCAGAAGGTGATCGGCATGGCGGGTGTTGCGCTGTTGCTGGCGATTCTGGTCGGCGGCTGGCTATGGACCCGGGAGCCGCCCTACGCCCTGCTGTTTGCCATCCAGGACGAGAAGGACGGCGGGCAGATCGTCGCCGCGCTGTCGCAGCAGAACATTCCCTACCGCTTCAGCGATGGCGGCCGGGCCATTCTGGTACCGCAGTCGGTGGTGCATGACACGCGCCTGCGGCTGGCCTCGCAGGGCCTGCCCAAAGGCGGGCTGGTCGGCTTTGAGCTGATGGAGACACAGAAGCTCGGCGTCAGCCAGTTCGCCGAGCAGATCAACTACCAGCGCGCCCTTGAAGGCGAACTGGCGCGCTCGATCCAGTCGCTGTCGGCGGTACGCGGCGCCCGCGTACATCTGGCGATTCCCAAGCAGAGCGCATTCCTGCGTGACGACCAGAAGGCGTCAGCGTCGGTTCTGGTCAGCCTGCACCCGGGCCGCACGCTGGATCCGATCCAGGTCGCCGGCATCATCAATCTGGTTTCATCCAGCGTGCCGCAACTCAGCACCGGCAACGTCAGCGTGATCGACCAGGAAGGCAAGCTGGTCTCGCAGCAACGCGACCCCTCCCGCGACGCCGGGTTGGACGCCACGCAACTCAAGTTCCTGCGCGAAGTCGAGGCCGACTACAGCAAGCGCATCGAAGCCATCCTGACGCCGGTGGTCGGCCCCAACAATGTCCGCGCCCAGGTATCGGCTGATCTCGACCTGTCGCAGACCGACCAGGTGGCCGAGACCTACAAGCCCAATCCGGCGCCGGAATCGGTGATCCGCAGCCAGCAGACGGCGGAAGGCGGCAGCGGATCAGCGCCTGCCGCGGGCATTCCGGGTGCCTTGACCAATCAGCCGCCGGTGCCGGCAACCGCGCCCTTGACCCAGCCTGCGCCGGCAGGCGGTGCCAATGCGGCTACGGCAACAAACAGTGCGCAGAACTTCACCCGCAACGCCACCATCAACTACGAGGTGGACAAGACCATCCGTCACACCAAGGGCGTGCCGGGCACCGTGCGCCGCCTGTCGGTGGCGGTGGTGGTCAATTACAAGAAAGACCCGGCCAAGCCCAAGCCGGTTGCGCTGACAGCCGCCGAACTGACGCAGATCACCGATCTGGCCCGCCAGGCGATGGGCTTCAGCAAGGAACGCGGCGACACCCTGAACGTCGCCAACGCGCCCTTCACGCCGGCAGAGAAGGAAGTCATTGCCGATGCGCCGCTGTGGGCCAACCAGGAGCTGATTTCGACGCTGAAGGAACTGGCGCGCTACCTGGTCATTGCCGGCGTCGCCTTCTGGTTGTGGACCCGCCTGTTGAAGCCGGTGTTCGAGAAAATGATGGAACCTGCACCGCCACGGATGGAACCGCTGAAGAACGAGTTCGAGATCGGCGCCGACGGCACGCTGCAACGCCACCGCGGCTATGACGAAAAGCTGGCCGATGCGCGCGAACTGGCCAAGAAGGATCCCAAGGCCGTCGCCAACATGATCAAGGAATGGGTAGATGGCGGCGAGCCAGGAAAGTGAAGGCGTCGAAAGAGCCGCCATCCTCCTGCTCTCGCTGGGGCAGGACGAAGCTGCCGAAATTCTGAAAAACCTCGGCCCGAAAGAGGTGCAGAAGCTCGGCCACGCCATGGCCGCCCTGAAGCAGGTGCCGCGCGAACGCGTCGAAAAAGTGATCGACGAATTCACCGACCAGTCGGCCAAGGGTGCGCCGGTTGCCGTCGACAACGAAGCCATCAAGGCCATGCTGACCAAGGCGCTGGGCGATGATCGCGCCGCCAACCTGATCAACCGCATCATGCAGGGCGGCGATACCGCCGGCATAGAAGGCCTGAAGTGGATGGACGCCCCCACCGTGGCGGACATGATCCGCAACGAGCATCCGCAGATCATTGCCACCATCCTGGTGCACCTCGAGTTCGACCAGGCGGGTGAGGTTCTCAAGGGGTTCACCGAACGTCTGCGCAATGACGTGCTGCTGCGCATCGCGACGCTCGACGGCGTGCAGCCGACCGCGCTGCACGAACTGAACGAGGCGATGATGCGCATTCTCGCCGGCGCCTCGGGCAACGTGAAGAAGGCCGCCATGGGCGGCATCCGCCATGCTGCGGAAATTCTCAACTTCGTCGGCCAGCAGGTGGAAACCGCGATTGTCGACAACGTGCGCGAATACGATCCCGAGCTTGCGCAGAAGATTCTCGATGAAATGTTCGTCTTCGAGAATCTGATGGACATCGATGACCGCGGCATCCAGCTGCTGCTGCGCGAAGTGCAGTCCGACTCGCTGATCATCGCCTTGAAGGGTGCGGCGCCGGAACTGCGGGAAAAGATTTTCAAGAACATGTCGCAGCGTGCCGCCGAAATGCTCAGGGAGGATCTCGAATCGAAAGGCCCGGTGCGCCTTTCCGAAGTCGAGAGCGAGCAGAAGGAAATTCTCAAGATCGCGCGCCGGCTTGCCGACGAAGGCCAGCTTCAACTCGGTGGCGGCGGTGAAGGCGACGCCTTCGTCTGATGACCACGGGCGAACACCCAAAATCACCGCTTACCGCATGGGAGCGCTGGGAACTCGCCAGCTTCGATTCGGCTGCGGATTCGCCGGCGGGTGTGGCCAGCAAAGCGGGGGCGACCGCCGTCAGCGATGCGGAAATCGACCAGATACGCGAACAGGCGCGAAGTGAAGGCCATCAGGCCGGCTACGCCGCCGGCCAGGCTGCGGGTCTAGCCGCCGGGCAGGCACAGGCCGAGGCCATGGGGCGCGAAGAAGCCTTGCGCCTGGCGCAGGCCATGGACAAGCTTGAGCAGTGCATCGCGACACTCAATCAGGACGTTGCCGACGACCTGCTCGCCTTGAGCATCGAAATCGCCGGCCAGGTAGTGCGCCAGGTGGTCGCCGCCAAACCGGAAGTGATGCTGGCTGTCATCCGCGAAGCGCTGGAACAACTGCCTTTGCTTCACGCCGCCATCCACCTTCATCCTGAAGATGCTTCGCTGGTTCGCCTGCGCGCGGGCGACCAGCTCACCCACGCCGGACACCGGATTCACGAAGACGCCAAGCTCAAGCGCGGCGACGTCATCATCGAAGCCGGCGGCAGCCATCTTGACGCGACGCTGGCAAGCCGCTGGCGGCGCGTGGTCGAGGCTCTCGGCCAGCAGGCGCCGTGGATCGACACGACAGAGAAATGAACGACTTTTCCCCCAACCCCTTTTCCAAGAAAAGGGGTGACTTTGGCTCGCTTCGCTCGCAGATTCTTGATGGGTCTGCCTTGGGGTCCCCCAAGGGGACTTCCTTCGGGGCGCGGCTTGGCTGCAGACCATGAACCCCTCCGAACTATCCCGCTTTCTCGTCGATTGCCGCCAGCATATTGCCGACGTACGGCCCTGGGTGACCGCCGGACGGCTGACACGCATCAACGGTCTGGTCATGGAAGCATCCGGCCTCAAGCTGCCGCTGGGTTCGGGTTGCCTGATACAGATCCCCGGCGACGGCACGGTCGAGGCGGAGGTGGTCGGTTTCGCCGGTGATCGTCTGTACATGATGCCGGCCGAGGATGTCTACGGCCTGGCGCCAGGCGCCCTGGTTATTCCCATGGAATCGCCGCCGCCGCCGCCGCTGCCCGGACAGATCGCGCCGGCGCTGCGGCGCGCACCGGACCGCGCCAAGCATCTGCCGGTCGGCGATGCCTTGCTGGGGCGGGTGGTCGATGGCAACGGCCGGCCGCTGGACAGCCTCGGCCCGCTCGGCACCAAGGACACGCGTTCGCTCGCCAGCCGCCCGCTCAACCCGCTGCTGCGCGAACCGATCCGCCACACCATGGACGTCGGCATCCGTTCCATCAACGCCTTGCTGACAGTCGGCCGCGGCCAGCGCCTCGGCCTTTTTTCCGGGTCGGGCGTAGGCAAGAGCGTGCTGCTCGGCATGATGGCCCGCTACACCGCAGCCGACGTCATTGTGGTCGGCCTGATCGGCGAACGCGGGCGCGAAGTCAAGGAATTCATCGAGCTCAACCTCGGCGACGAAGGCCGCGCCAGGTCCGTGGTGGTCGCCGCCCCGGCCGACGTCAGTCCGCTGATGCGCCTGCAAGGGGCGGCCTATGCCACGTCAATCGCCGAGCACTTCCGCGACCAGGGCCGGCATGTGCTGCTCATCATGGATTCGCTGACGCGCTATGCCATGGCGCAGCGCGAAATCGCGCTGGCAATCGGCGAGCCCCCGGTCACGCGCGGCTATCCGCCCTCGGTTTTCGCCCGCCTGCCGCAACTGGTCGAACGCGCCGGCAACGGCCCCGGCGGCGGCGGCTCGATCACCGCCTTCTACACGGTGCTGGCCGAAGGCGACGATCAGCAGGACCCGATCGCCGATGCGGCGCGCTCCATTCTCGACGGTCATATCGTGCTCAACCGGCTGTTGGCGGATGCCGGACACTACCCGGCGATCGACATCGAGCAATCCATCTCGCGCGTCATGGCCAACCTGATCCCGGCCGACCATCTGGAACAGGTGCGCCAGTTCAAGCAGTTGTATTCCCGCTACCAGCGGGCGCGCGACCTGATCGCGGTGGGCGCCTATGCCGCCGGTTCCGATCCGCTGCTCGACCGCGCCATCCTGATGGTTCCGCGGCTGGAAGAGTTTCTTCAGCAGCAGATCGGCGAACGCGCCGACTACGGCTCCTCGCGTCAAAGGCTGGCCCAGTTGTTCAGCGCGGCGTAAAATGAGCGCTTGCTTATCCTCCGGGCCTTGCCGGCACGGATTTCCGGTTCCGGTTGAAACAGGCTCCGCCCGCCATGACTCGCGCTTTCCCTCTCCAGTCCTTGCTCGACCTGTCGCAGTTGCGCCTTGATGAAGCCGGGCGAAAACTCGGCGAACTGATCGCGGGCGAACAGGAAGCCTCGCAACGGCACGATCTGCTGGTGCAATACCGCGAGGAATACCGGGCGCGTTTCGTGGTCGCAGCTCAGGCCGGGCTGAGTCCCGGCGAATGGCAGAACTACGCCGGCTTTCTCGGCAAACTGGATGAGGCTATCAAGCAAGCCGACTCGGCCAGGACCCATACCAAACAGCGGACGGTCGCCGGACAACAGGAATGGGTGGCCAAACGCGGGCGCGTCAAAGCCTTCGACACCCTGTCCGATCGTCACCAGTCGCGTGTTGCCTATCAGGATCAGCGCCAGGAACAAAAGGCCAGCGATGAACATGCTGCCCGTCGCCACGAGGAAAAGGGCGAAGACTGACCTGGCACACGGCTTGCATTTACTTGCCTGACGAATAGCCATGACGCCAGGGAATACAAATGCCTGAATTGATGATCACCCCAATGCCCAACCCGCTTCCAGGCGGAACGGCGAATGCCAGCGGGCCCGGCCAGAGCGACGCCGGCACCGGCAGCGACGCGGCAAACGCAGTCGCCTCGCCATTCGCCACCGTACTCAAGTCGAAGATGGGCAAGCAAACGGAGGCGGCGGACGCCGCCGGCAGCGCAACTGCGTCGCCGGACACAACCCCGACCGATGTCCAGAACGCAACGGCCAACCTTGATCTTGCAGGACTATTTCAGATTCTGGGAACCTCTCCGGCAGCAAGCGCAAAGGCCATCGGCGCCCCCGCCGCCACCGCGGAGCAAGCGGACAGCAAGATTGACGGCAACGCCTTGCCGGCCCTGCAAGCGGCCGCAGTGCAAGCGCCGGATCAGACGCCCTTTGCTCTGGCTTCAGCGCCGCCGACGGCGATTCCCTTGACCCTGCCCTTGGCCCTGCCCGCAACACCGCCGGTTCAGACGGCCCTGCCACCGGCTACAGCGCTGCAGGCTCAAGCACCCCTGGCTGCGGTTGCGGCAACACCGGCACCAAATCCCTTGAGCCCACGCCCCGCGACGGCTCCGATCAACGATTCATCTGCGCGCAAACAGAATCCCGACACAAGGAATGAACCCTCTCCTGCCGGGGCGACAAAATCCGACGCCGCCGGCGAGACTTCCGGCAAGCTTTTGCTTGATGCGGCAATTAATGCCGATTCCGGCCGCGCCGGCAGCGAAGGCAATGCGACCGAACTCCCGGCCAACGATTTCCGCGCCCTCATGGAACGCGCCGCGGCCATGACATCCGGCGCGGCCGCCGCCCACGGCTCTGCGGCAAACTCCAGCCTGCGTATCGATACCCCGCTGGGTCAAAGCGGCTGGCATGACGAGCTGGGCCAGAAGCTGACCTGGATGGTGGGCAACAACCGCCAGCAGGCGGATCTTGTCCTCAACCCGCCCCACCTCGGTCGCGTCGAGGTCTCGCTGACGATGAACGGAGATCAGGCGACCGCCGTCTTCACCTCGTCCAATCCGGCCGTCCGTGACGCCCTGGAGGCCTCGCTGCAGCGTCTGCGCGAAGTATTGGCGGATGCCGGCGTCAGCCTTGGCCAGGCCCAGGTCGGGTCCGAATCTCCCAATCAGTCATCGCGCGGAAACGAACCGGATTCCGGCGCCGGCGAAAGTATGCGTTATGCTTCGGCCATTCCCTTGCCGGCAGCGCAGACCCTCGCGAGAACAAGCGCGGGGCGTGGCATGGTGGATATTTTTGCCTAAAATGCGGCAGTTTCACCGGCGCGGACTTCAGGATTGTCCGTCGCCGACCGTTAAGATGCGTTGCGGGGATGATCCGGTCATCGCAATAACGGGCATTTTGTGCGGACGCATGAGCCGGGGACGCAAACAGCATGACCTCGCGCAACGACGGGAATTTGGAGAGAACTGATGGCGGAAGCAAAGAAAGCCGAAACTGAAGTAGAAGCGCCTCCCCCGAAACCAAGAGGGAAACTGATCCTGTTCATCGCCATCGGGGTTCTGGTGCTGGTACTGATCGGCGGCGGTGCGGCCTATTTTCTGATGAAAAAGAAACCGGCTGCGGAAAGCGTGGACGGCGAGGAAGCAACGAGTGAAGTCAAGCCGAAGAAGAAGGACAAGAAGGGCGACCACTCGGCAGCTCCGTCCTTCTACAAGTTCGACAAGTCGTTTACCGTGAAGCTGCAGACCGAGCAGCAGGAGGCCTACCTGCAAGCCGAGGTGCAGTTGCGCGTACTGGATGCAACGGTAATGGAAACGCTCAAGCAGTTTGACCCGGAACTCAAGCACCGCATCATGCTGGTTCTGCTGGGGAAGAAGGCCTCCGACCTGGTCACGGCCCCGGGCGTGCAACGGCTGTCCATCGATATCCGGGATACCGTGAATAACACGCTGGAGCCTCCCCCACCGAACAAGAACAAGGCAGAGGCCAAGGAGTCGGGCGAAACCGCCGCTGCGGATGCGCCGGTGCAGGCCGTGTTGTTCACCTC
>Ga0007797_1000592_pt1 | contig 10970 bp, 6 predicted proteins | sample CryBogmetaGMA25M_FD_60364 | JGI IMG/M metagenome (GOLD analysis project Ga0007797, IMG submission 60364) | Freshwater microbial communities from Crystal Bog, Wisconsin, USA - MA2.5M | ecosystem: Environmental > Aquatic > Freshwater > Lake | place: Crystal Bog, Wisconsin, USA | collected 2009-07-06 | reverse complement strand
GAGAGCACTACTGGGGAGATATAGGCCTTGTGCTGCAGGTCGATCAGATCGCGATTGGAGGCCAACAGAAGCAAGTCTGGTCCCAAGCCGCGCTGGGTCCGATAGTTCAGTTCCTGCTCCAGCCGGTCAGAGGGAAGAGCGCGAAACCTAATGTTTAACTGGGGATTCATTCGTTTGAACTCCTTAATCTCCTCTTGGAGCAGGGCTTGCACCCTGGCTTGCTCAATCGGATCAGTCCTTGATGACAGCTCTGCCAGCACAGTGATGGTGCGGCCCAGGCCGAAAAGACCGGTCGTGCCAGTGGTCCCACACGCCGACAGCAAGCCGCTGAGGGCCAACACCACGGCGAGTAGGCGGCCTTGATCCATTGGAGAGCGCTGCCCTTGAATGCACCTCAGTTTGCACCCTGTGGGCAAGCCCCTCCCTAGCCAGTCCATGACCCTCCATTCTGACTGCCTGGCAGGCTGGCTCGGTTAGGAGCCAGTCGCGCCCAAAGCCTTCAACTTTTCTTGTCGCATGGGCCTCGAGCCTTGGCTTAAGGGGATTTATGGGCGTAGCTATCGCGATGTTGGCCATGCTCAAGTTGATGGACGTATCAGCATTTGCAAAGAGCTTTTCGAAATTCGACCTACTCACAAAGCGCTGGGCTGCTTACGGTTGCCTTTATCCTTTCCTTGAAATTTTCATTGCCTTAGGCTTCCTTGCAAAATCTATGGCTATCCTAACCGAATGAATTGCGCTATTTGTTGGCATACTTGACATGGCTTCTGTGTATAAAGCTGTCATGGTCGACAAACTTGCTTTGAATTGTGCATGTACAACTGTAAGTCGGCGTGTGGGATTTAGTTCGCAGGTAATACTCTGCTATGCAATTAGAATTTATGGTCTAATGACGAATGTTGATGCCCTTCATGATGCAATGAATTAGAAACTGCCCACCGGGCTAATTTGAGTGCCACCAATCAAGGTTACCGAACCAGCTTGGAGTGTATTGAAGAGTTGCTGAGCTTCCTCCCAACCACTGACTACTCCCAATTGGCCAACAGCTGACTCGATCAATTTGAAATCAGCTTGATCACCTTGGAAACCCTGACCATAGGATCCTGTTACTGATGCATCACTGCCCCACTGAGCGTTGCTCCACTGGCTATAGGCTGACAAGAGTCCAACGCGATAGATATCTTGTCCTGCTGTGTTCTGCAGCATGTAAAGAGGAAGATCTGTCTTGTTAATGCCATTGGCGATTGCTTGATCAGCAGCTGCAATATCCTTGGCGGAAGCAGTCCGTCCATACAGAGTCTGGGTTGTGATCCCAACAATCTCAGCAACACTCTTACTTGCAATGTCTCCATTGAAGTGATTGTCCGACAGCTGCCCTGTTAGAGGGTCCGCAAGGAATTGCTTAACCATGTAGCCCGCCGTATCCCCCTGGCCCAGGGATGCCCCGGCCCAAAATGCACCGATGCCAGGTGTGGTGATTCCACCGCAATAGGCGGTATAGACTAAGTTGGCTAGATTATTGCGAGCGTCAACCTGGAACGGTGTCAAAGTGGAATCAACTGTGGTCGTAGTGATGCCAGTTAGGTCATCATAATTGACAGTTTTTAAGCCATCTAGTCCGATAACCAATTGCTGAGCTGTATTTACAAGTTGGGGAGAGGTTGAATCTGTGCCATTGGCACCATTGCCCTGGGCAATAATGAGCCGGCTATCGGCAATAAGGGCTCCATTGGCTAATGCTCCTGTGAAAACGGGCGTTGCAGCCTTTACCCCATCAGGGAGAATATCGATTGATGCTAAATGAAGTGGGTAATTGGTGCTTTCAAGATTGACTACGTGGTCCGTATCCAATGGATGCCTAGCAGAGCTGCCGTGTTGATGGGTTGCGCCGGTACTTAGGGGTTCGGATGTGGCAATGAAGTGTCCAGCATCAAGGGCCATGGTGAACAACTCGGTTCCCTGGTCAGTGTCGGCAGTGATCAACAGGTTCTCAATGGCAATCTGGGCATAACCATTGAAACCATTTGTTAGCACCAATCCCTTCAAGTGACCAAGGGATAACGACGTGTCCAGCAACAATGCATCAGCCAATAAGGCCTTGCTGGGGTCGTACCCACCCTCAAAACTACCCGTCTGTAGTGCAAGTGATACGGCTTCTCCATCTAGGATAGTGATGCGAATGCCACCTGCAATTGCGTAGGCCATGGCGTAGTCGGCGAAATTATCAAGGTTAAAATCACCAACGGTAAAACCAGTCAGTTCTGGGGTTAAGGGACTGAGGGGGTTGAAGCTGGGGTGGGTATGTTGAACTGGATCGCCAGGCAGGGCGGCATGATCGTGATGGGGAATGAGTTCCCAAGGAGTTAGCGAGAACGACTCTGTCCAAGTGAGTCCTGCATTTTGGCTTTGCCAACCCTTGATCGTGAAATCATGGAGGTTCACCGTTCCTGGTGCGCGGGTGGGAACGATGCCCGTAATTGGGTCAGCCTCGGGGAGGGCAAATCCTCCCGTAACGATATCGCGGCTTCCATCACCGCTGAAATCTTCGGCGAATGCCCAGGGCGCAATCTTGATCCCTTCATAGGGAATGAATTCTGAAAGGATTTTTGTATATTCGCTGTTGAGCAGGCTTGAACCATCAATGAGCCGTACCGCACCGTCACCAGAGGAAGTAACCAGAAGATCCTGTACATAATCTGCTGTGACATCACCAGCTTGGAAGCGCTGGAGGGTAACATCAAGACCGGTCTTCAATTCGACCTTGTAGCTTGAATAATCTCTGGCAAGCCTAACGTTGAATGATTGCTCAATTTTCGACTGCGAATCAGAATCTTTTTCTGTTCGCACCTTTACCCCCTCTGCAGGAGTTAACCAGCTTGCATTGGTATTCTCAACCACCATGATGGCCTGCATCATGCCTGCATCTTCGTGGGGAAGGATGTGGCAATGCATGACATAGGTTCCCAGGAAATCCTGGAAGGCCATCCGAACATTTTGGGTATTGGCACCATAGGTTGCTAGTTCAGCCACAGTATTTTTATCCAGCGCATCCGCGACAGTACGTAATTCACCCTGCAGTGGAGCCTGGGAGACAATCCCAATATCTTTTCCAGAAATCTCCTTTGGACTAAGATTATAGTAGTTGTATCCCGATGAGTTAATCATCACAACATCTTCAAGATTGCGCTTGTTCTGCAACTCGGTATCGCTATTCTCAACCTGGAAGTCATTGATATGGATGTGGAACGGGTGCCCTATGTATTGGTTTGACTGATTACCAGATTTACGGCTAATTGCAGATACACTCCAGTTCACCAACGTCCACTGTTCGACGGTGCCGATTTGAGCAATTGTTAAATTTCCATTGGGGAAGACATGATCATTAATTAAGAAGGGATTATCATAGCCAAGCCAAGAGGTTGGAGCTGTTAAGAAATTAGAATTGGCTATTCCATTTAGCAACCCCTGAACCGGTAGGGGACGATAACGCTTGTAGTGGTAATCAACTGCTTTAAATTCAGGCAGGGCCTCGATGCGGGCCAATTCCTGCTGGGTGGCAGCATCATATTCTGATGCCGGACCAACGAGAGTACCGCGAGCCCAATTGAATTCACGGTTGCGAACAGTACGCCAAACGTCCTTGCCCTGAGCATCTTTAGCGAAGAAGTTGATGCTTTGAACAGCTAAGGGATTGTAATCTTCTGGACGGCTCAAGGGCGTAACCTCTTGAACCAGGATCCCACTATTGGCTTCAGCTATTACCGCATCTTGTTGGGCTTTCGTAAGAGAAACGACCGGGCTGCTGACTGTGAGCTTGGCAAGCGCTCCTGGTCCAAGTAGCCCAAGATTGTTGGGGTCGTTATTGATGGCAACCGTATTACTGCTACTTAGGTCAGGATAGGTACCCATATTCAGGACATTATAGAGAATGTTCTGATTCCCGGGCTGAGACAGTTGATTAAAGCTGTAGAAGGAGTCGATTTCCGTTGTGCCTTGTGGCAAGTAGACGAGAACGTCGACACGTTTACCAGGTGCAAGCGCGATCAGATTTTCAGCCTGTGCATATTTGATTGAAAACGTGTTGTTAGGATTCTGTGTACCTGGAATTGCGCTTTCGTTGCCGAGAATTCCCTTGCTCGACCAGCGAATTTGAGGTAGCTGGTGTCCATCTTCTCCATAAATGTAAAGTGGAAGTGCTTGACCACCATTCATGAACGATACATTGTAAAACATATTATTCGTCGTATTGCAAAAGCTAAATGATTGCCAACCTCCCTGGCCTGCATCAACACTTGGCTGAAACTCGCCATTGACTGTGGTCATGGTCATCTGGTTGACAGGAGCGCCTCCGTCGGCGCCTCCCAGTACTACCTGGCCGTTTAAATAATTTAGCTGTACATTTTTGAGTTCAACAAGATTTCTTGGGGTTTTGCTGAAGTAAGGAACCTTGCCTAAGGTGTCTCCAACCTCCATGAATCCAGCCAAACCTCCATACAGCTGGCCATTCACGGAGGGGTGGTAGTGGGGATGGTACCAGTAACTTCCCTGCGACTGATTTGCAGTTAGGTCCATGATTGTTGTCCAGCTCTGGCCAGTGGTGTAGCGAGCTACAACGTTGTCACCGAACCCACCGGGATTGGTATGCATACCATGCAAGTGGAAGTTGGTGGTCGTTGCACCACCAAGACCACTACTTGCCGTATTGCCGTAGGTCGAAATCGCAACCAAGGTGCTTTGCCTCAGTTGCTCAGCATTCAAATCACCGATCTTAATATCGTTATTAAAGTGAATCTGTAGTTCCTCGCCTGGGCGGATCAAGAGAACCGGTCCTGGCATCGATGTTTCCTGTCCTACAACCTGGTAGGTGTAGAGAATGGCTGGATACCACAACGGTGGATTCGGATTGGCAGCTGGATTGTTGAGTGCAGCGAGGTCTGCCTTAAGTGAGGCGAGATCAAAATCCGAATAAACAATGTTGTCGGCCGTTGCACTGCTGTATCCGGACCAAACTGCAGAGGGATTGTAGTTTGATGCTTTGCTTAGAGCTTTATAGAGCTCATCATTCTTATTGCCCAATTGGCTGAAATAGGCTTCCGTGCTAGCACCTTTGTCTTTGAAGAGACCTGTATAGCCAATGAGCTCCATATCCGTTAGAATATTTGCTCTTGTCTTCTTGGTGTATTGCCCTAAAATTGCCTGCCAATATGAGTAAAATAGGTTTGACTGGTAGGAAGGATCTGCGCTATTTGTCGATGTGATTTGGGGGACATACCACTGGGACAAAAACTTATCCATGCCCGGTATGCGAACCGGTGCAGTGGTGATATTCATGCTGACATCTAATACGCCCAGCTTTTTATCGCCAACGTATGTATGGGTAAGGGGGTCATAATGAATGCTGCTGGAGGTAACCACATTTGGTCGCCCATTGAGCATCGGGAACAGGGATCCAATGACATAGGCATAGTTTGGAATCGCTGGTGGTACAGGCGGGACCGGAGGTACAGGAGGCTGGCAATGCTGTTGGTCTTCATGGTTTGTTTCTTTATCCCTAGAAGATGCGTTGGCTTGCTTGGATGAATATTTAGCTTCATTTGTCGTAGTGTTACCTATCGCTGGCAATCGTGACGAATCACCTGTGGATTTCTTTAGGGGATGAACTGAAGTATTCGGCTTGGCATACCAGTTGATCGACTTTGTTGTAATCCCAAGAGCTTTTTCGAGTATTTCTTTATTGTTTTCTCGCTGTTTTGTCCAAGCCCCTATTTCGTTAGACGGCTTTTTGCTGGAAGTATTAGTATTGACTGCGTTTGACAAGTCAAGCTTTGGCTTGTCTCGATTTGTGGTCGCAGCGCTGGCGGAGATCTTGGAGGCGTCTTGCGATGGCGCCTTCCATCCTGACTCCATGCCTGAAGCAGAGGACTTAGTTGCAGCTGAAACGGCTAGGGGTGCAACAACAGGAGCGATGGCTGGAACAAACATTTCATATGGTGTCTTCTTCCTGTCGACCTCCCGATCATGCACACCACTGCTGCTACCGATACTTGTCACCGGGGCGGTGGGAGCAGATAGGGGCTTTGCTTTTTCAGCCTGCTTTTCGGGGCTACTGCCCTTGGAAGCTGAGGGCTGGTTTTGGTTTTCTGGCTTGGAGGCTTCAACCTTGGCCATCTTTAGAAAATCTGAATATTGAAAACTTAGCAGCAGCAATTTCCTCCTGCTAGAAAAATTCCAAATGTCACAATTATGGATGTCTTCCGTATCAACCGATACAAAGTGTGTGGCGGCCCTGTTGGAGGTCTTCGTTCCTCCTCTCTGTGGGGTGCTTTCGGGCGCTTTGCGGTGATGATCTGCGACTGTAATGAATATCAAGCTGGCCCGCTGTCAAGCGTGCCGACTACCTTGGTAGTGAATGAAGTGTCAATGGCTCCCTCTCCTGGGCAGTGTTAGGCTTGGTTTCGCAGTTCTTTTCTGTGATGATTCGTAACTGTTTTATATGGTCTTAGTCTTATTGTTTAATCAGTATTGACTTAATTTATCCTTCGATTCAGCGACTTCTCTTCGATCTTCTCCTTATTGCGTTCAAAGGCAGCCACGATGCCGGTCTTTAGCTCTTGGTCTGAGCGCCACGCCCATCTCACCCGTTGGATTTTACTTTTGGGATGGCTGGGATTAATTGCGAGTCTCCTGATTCCAGGTCTCAATCCTTGGACAATCAGCAAACACTATTGCGGTCAATTAGTGCACTGCCATAGCCATGGTGGCAATCAACTGTTTTGGGGAATGGTCGTCCCCAGTGGCCTACTCATTCTGGTTGTTCTCAGCCACGAGATCTGGCGAAGGATCTGCCCTCTCGCTTTCATCTCCCAGGTGTTTAGGGCCCTGAATTGGCAGCGACGGATTCTCGGAAAAGATGGTCGTCGCGAGGTGGTCAAAATTGCATCCCAATCCTGGATAGGTAAGCACCATGTTCAAGTCCAGTGGTCCCTATTTATTGCTGGACTGACACTGCGCTTGCTTGTGGTTAACAGCAGCACCGTAGGACTTGGGCTGTTCCTTATTCTTACCCTAGCGTCTGCGCTAGTGGTGGGATGGGCCTATGGCGGAAAGGCTTGGTGTCAATATTTCTGTCCGATGGCGCCTGTACAAACCATTCTTACTGGGCCACGCAGCTTGTTTGGCAGTCCGGCACGTCTGAGCTCCCAAACGCCCATCACCCAATCGATGTGCCGCTCGATTAGTAACCAGGGCGTCACCCAAAGTACCTGTGTAGGTTGCCAGAGCATTTGTATTGATATTGATTCTGAGCGGGCCTATTGGCAAAGCTTACGGGGGAAGCGAGGTCTCACCTGGGCCTGGTATTCGTATCCCGGCCTCGTTTTAGGTTTTTTTCTCTTGATTACATTGCAGACACGGGGAGGGATCGAATATCTGCGAACTGGAATGTGGGCCTATGATATTGATATATTCAACGAGATTGGCACTCCGCTTATCATCCACGGCTGGAACACTCTGTTGCCAAGGGTGATTGAGCTTCCAGCAATTCTGCTGCTGATGGGATCTATCTCTGTTGTATTATTTCGCGGACTAGAGCAGATACTAAAGTACCAGCTTTTCCTCGGACCTCGTCACTCTAGTGAATTACCGCGTCATCGTTCTCGCTTGATAGCTACTTTTGTCGCGGTAAATATATTTTTCTTTTTTTCCGATCCCTCTCTTGGTCTTGTTGGAACTTGGCTTGGGCAGATTGTTCGTTTCAGCGTTTTGTTCGTAAGTGGTCTTTGGCTTTATCGGGGTTGGTTCATCGACAAGCCCGCTTACACCCGTGATCTTCCAAATACATCTTTGTCCAAGTAACTGATTTGTTTTTTGATTTGACAGACCTTTAGGACACTAAGTGTGTCCATGTCAATTTACTCCAAAAAAGAGGTATAATTGCCTCGGAATATTCACAAATACAGCAAAGCCTACTTCCTCCCTGGTCCAACCCTATTGCATTGTTGCGATCACTGCCAAGCTGATTTCCAGGGGTGACCTGCGCTTGGGCATTAAATCTTTTCAGTGTAAGATCTGTGGATTTAGTAGCTAACAAATCGCAAAGTTAGCATTTTTGATCTTCAGGGCATCAAGCAAGAGGCTGCGCCAGGTTTAGCTCGCAGGCGTAGGTGGAAGAAGTTGTGGTTCCAGATGGCACCTGAAGACCAACGCTTACATTCCCCCATACAGAATCATTGCCAGCAATAGTTGTGCCAGAAGGGCTGTCAAATGCATACCATGTTGCATCACCAAAGACACCGTTGGCGTCACGCTTAACAAAAGCTACGCCTCCAACGACTGGTAAGTTGACTTGGTTTTTGATTATTGCTGTAAAAGCTGTTTCGTAGATTTCATTGCCGCAATAATAAATTCCCTCGAAATGGGTCTCATCCGCCTGAACAGTATTGCCAACAGCATCTTTATACTGGTATTGATAGGTTTTGATATTCGATAGGGTTTTGCCGCTAAGCGAATAATCACTTAGAACTGCTTCGCCAATAGCTCTGCCGCTAGATAAGAAGCCAGGAGTGAATGGATCTGAGGATGGGATCGGAGTCGTTCGTCCACCTGCTATGACGTAGTCATCCTTGCCAGCTTCCCAAACCGCATAAGCGCTGGACTGATAGCCATGCCCAAAATTTAAGTCGGCTTGCTGTCCGGTCAGTAGATCCAAGACAAAGCCATGTCCTCCTTGAGCGCCTTCCCCGAAAAAGTCGTAGCAACCAACAATGGCATTCCCGCTGATGCTGTGCATGTAGGTTTCATCGGCTTTGCCGATCTGCCCTGTAGCGGTATTGAGACCTTTCGCCTGGAAGCTCTTGAAATTAGTCGCATCCGGAGTAGTTGAAATAGCGCCAGTGTAATACCATCCCAGAGTTTGGTTGTATGTGCCTGCAATGGGGCCGGACGGTACGGTCACCGTGAGATCCTTGCTAACATAGCTGCCGCTTAATGTATAGATTTTGTCTCCTCTGTTATGAACTCCGTAGATGCTTGTTCCAAGTGAGTTAAATGTTTGGGGTACAACCATGGTCGTCCATGTGCCTGTTCCACCACTTGTTGTTGAAGTTGAGGCGGATTCCAGTTTTCCTTGGAATATTGTTCCATAAGTGCCAGCGGCAAGAACGTTGGCACCGGTTGTGCCAACCAGAGTAAATTCACCTACATTGTTGCCGCTTCCGATGCCCTGGATATAATTGTAGGCACTGGCGGTGCCGCCAGGCGGAACATAGTTGAACGGGATATAATATTTTTGGGCAACATATGGCGTGTTTCCTTTCGCATGCAGTATTCGTTCTACGATTTCAGTGAAAACTGTATGTTCAGGCTTGTTCTTTTCGATCCCTTCGTGGGCATGCTCGCCCTCCTTCTTTTTGCCTGGGATATGTTTTGACTCGAGATTCTCCTTTTCATTTTCATTGTGATTCGCGTGGGTTTGTTTCTTGAGCTTGATGGAGCTTGAATGGCCTGGCGCGATTGCGAAAGTGTTTTCAGGATTCCACAGGGCCCCAATAACGTTTTCTTTGGAATCTAATTTCGATTTCGTGGTAATAACTTTTTTCACGCGCTTTAAGTAAATTTTCTAAATACTACACATCTTTCTTGCAGCAGTCAACGGCTTTGTAATTCTACGTAGAGCGTCCTTGCGGGTTCTCCTTCTGCCTTCTAGGGACGCGCCCGCACGGCCCGTGCACCACCTTTTTCCCTTCGACCGCTAACGATGCCAGTATCTCTTTTGCCAGGTTGCTCTCGCTTCGAGACTGGTATTTGTTGCTCTGGGATGTCGTGCTCCCTTCGCTTCCCCCTTGGACTTTTCTGAGTGCACAATTCATCAAGTGCGCAATGCTCGGGAGTTGTCCATCGGGCCGCCCTATTGCTAGGGATGGGCAAAGGTCTCCCCTTTTTGAGGACACGGACCTAAAGGAGCAGCGTTCCTAAGGTGGGTGTATCACCGAAACACTCAAGGGAGCTGTTTGGAGCCCACGCCCTCAAATCTTCAGGCCGCCCTTGCGGTGCCATTGCCAGTCTTGTGGAGTCAGCTTGGCCAGCGGCAGCTGAGGCCCGAGGTGATGGACCAGCCCGGCCTTGATCCCCAGGCCCACCAGGCGGCCCTGCTTGGCCTCGCCCGGATCAATGCGTTGACCCGCAGTGCCAGCTGCTTCTTTCCCGCCATCCGGCGCCTGGCGAGCCAAAACCCCCCGCGGCGGTTGCGCATCCTGGATGTGGCCTGCGGTGGGGGCGACACGGTGCGGGCCATCGCTCGCCAGGGCAGGCGGGAGGGGATTGATCTGGAGGTGCATGGCTGCGACATCAGCGCCGAAGCCGTCGCCCTCGCCAGCGCAGCGGCCCGGGAGGAGGGCCTGGAGGCCCATTTTTTTCAGGCTGATGCGATCGCTGCCCCGCTCCCCGGCGGCTATCACCTCATCACCACATCGCTGTTTCTGCACCACCTCAGGGAGTCCGACGCCGAAACCCTCCTGCGCTCCATGGCCGCCGCCACCCTCGATCAACTGTTGGTGCACGATCTGATCCGCAGCCGCCTGGATCTCCTGCTCACCTGGATCGGCACCCGGTTGCTGAGCCGCTCCCCGATCGTGCACATCGATGGCCCCCTCTCGGTGGGGGGTGCCTTTCGGCTCGATGAAGTGGCCCATCTGGCCACCGCCGCTGGCCTGGCGGGCGCCCGTATCAGCCGTTTCTGGCCCGAGCGCTTCCTGCTCTCCTGGAGCCGAGATGTCCCCCACGCCTGACTGGGATGTGGTGGTGGTCGGTGCCGGACTGGCCGGCTCTCTTGCGGCCCATGGCCTCGCCCGTCGCGGCGTGCGGGTTTTGCTAGTGGAGCAGCGGCTCTTCCCGCGCTGGAAAGTCTGTGGCGCCTGCCTCAGTCCCCAGGCCCTGGCAGCCCTTGATGCCGCTGGTCTTGCAGCTCTGGTGGC
>Ga0007797_1000591_pt1 | contig 10981 bp, 5 predicted proteins | sample CryBogmetaGMA25M_FD_60364 | JGI IMG/M metagenome (GOLD analysis project Ga0007797, IMG submission 60364) | Freshwater microbial communities from Crystal Bog, Wisconsin, USA - MA2.5M | ecosystem: Environmental > Aquatic > Freshwater > Lake | place: Crystal Bog, Wisconsin, USA | collected 2009-07-06 | reverse complement strand
GCCCGCCGCCCGACTTCGTGAAGCCGCCGCTCACCGGAGCCGTGACCGTCACTGCCGACTCCACCTGCGCAGCCGCCGCCGAGCCGCCGAAGGCGAGCGTCCCACCGGTGCCGGCCGTGAGCGTGCCGCTGGCGCCGAGGTAGGTGAGGCGGTTGAGGGTGATGGCCGCGTCGAGCGAGATCGCCGAGCCCCCCATGAACCCGTAGCCGATCGTGGCGGTCGCGGTGCCGGAGTTGGGCACGCCCGCGGGCGACCAGTTGGCTCCCGACGACCACGAGCCGCCGCCGGTTGGCACCCAGCCGTCGGTCGGCGGACTCGCCGCCGGCACGAAGTCGATCACCCGCAGCGGCGTTCCGGTGCTGCCGGTGATCCAGGTGTTTTCCTGCGCGTAGACGGAGAGCACGCCGCTGGTCAGCAGCCGGCCGGCGTCGACGCGGGGCTCATCGGCGAAGGAATGCAGGTAATCGCGGTAGACGACCGACCAGTCACCCCAGCCCGACGCCTTGTGGGCCGCGGCAATGGTGAGCACCTGGCCGCTGGCGCCGTTGGAGACGTTGATGCCTGTCAGCGGCGTGCCCGGTGAGACGAACACCGCATAGAGCGTGTCGTCGGCCGACCGCGCCAGCGCCGCCCGCGTGCCCACGAGGCCGGGGATCTCGTGTCGCGACCAGCCGCCCGTGAGCGGATCGCGGACGTAGTCGAAGTAGCTGCAGTCAGCCGGCACGTAGGCCGCGTCGGTGGCCGTCCAGGGCTGGTCGTCGCGGCGATGGTACATCACCGCATGCACGCTGCCGTCGCCCATCACGATCTGCGCCTGCTGGTTGATGAGCGACATCGTGCGATCGAGCGGCTGCACGACCACGCCCGGCGAGGTGAGCGACATGGCCTTGCCCTGCGCCGTGTTGCCGATCACGCCGCCGGCGTTGTTCTGCCAGGTGAATCCGCCGTCGGGACTGGAGGCGTAGGCGATGTCGTGGTTGGCGTATTGGTTCGACGACTCCCGCCACGTCCACGACGTGTGGAGCGTACCGTCGGGGCCGTAGTCGTAGCCGTTCCAGTAGGGATTGCGCGACGTGGACGGGCTCGACGCGGGATTGAACGTGTCGGTGAAGGTGCCGGCGCGGCTGGTGATCATCCGGCCGTCGTGCCACTGCCCGCCGTCGTAGTCGTAGAGCCAGTTGTCGCCGTTGCCGCTCGAGCCTTTGCGGATCGCAAGCAGCAGCCCACCGTTGGGTTTGCTGACGAAGTTCGGATAGGTGACCGACGCGACCGTCGACTCGCCGGGCATGAGGAAGCTCTGCTCCGCCTGAAACATCGCCCCTCCCCAGCCGCTGCCCGACGTGGCCACGCCGGCCGCCGTTCGCCGGTAGCGGAGGTTGTTGCCGTGCATGTCCCAGGCCATGTGGATCGAGCCGTCGGCGGCGATGCCGAACGAGATCACGTTGTGGGCGTCGGCGCTCGCCTTCCCGTTGGTGAACTTCGACCCGGTGTTGACGGCATCCCAAGAGCCCACCGACGTGCCCGACACGGCCCTCCGGGCCAGCATCACGCTGGCGTTGGCGTCGTTGGTGTACCAGGCGGTGTACTGGTAGCCCCCGATGGTCTGCAGGGCGTTGACCTGGAACGAGGCCCCGTTGATGGCCCGCCCGTAGGTGGCGGAACTGTTCATGAGCAGGGCCGCCGGATCGACCACCGAGTCGGACACCCGGGCGAGCTGGGCCGAGGCCTGCGTCGCCCAGCAGGCGACGACGACGGCCAGCAACGCCCTCCGCGCGGATCGCGCACAGGACACCCCCCGGGGCCCAGTCGTAGCGGCATGCTTCGTCACGCCGTAGACCTTACGCTCCGGCCCGCTCCGGCCGCCAGCGGAGGGCCGACCGTGGCGGCAGGGCCGGGAATCGTGCGGCAGCCGGCGGGCCACGGCGCGGATGCGACGGCCCGCCGCGTTGCGTTCATCCCGACGGGGACCTAGAGTCGATACCGTCGCATCAGGCGACGCGAGCCGTTGCACGGTGGGCCAGAAACGGTCGACCTCGACCTCCGCCCCCCCTCCCTCCCGCAGGCTCACCGGCCCATGGCCCACGCTTCCGATCCGAATCTCGCCGCCGAGTCCGCCACCACGGCCGGCCGCGTGGCTTTCGCCTCCCTCGGCCTCTCGCCCGCGGTGCTCGAAGCGGTCGCCCGAATGGGCTTCGAGACCGCCACGCCGGTCCAGGCGGCGACGATTCCGCCGATCATGGCGGGCCGCGACGTGATCGGCCAGTCGGAGACGGGCTCGGGCAAGACCGCGGCCTTCTGCATCCCGGCCGTCGAGCGGATCGACCCGGCCCGCGGCGCGACGCAGGTGCTGATCCTGGTGCCCACCCGCGAACTCGCCACGCAGGTGGCAGGCGAGGTGCGAAAGCTCACCGGGACTGCCAGCCGCATCCGCTCGTTCGCCGTCTATGGCGGCGCGGCCTACGATCCGCAGTTCGCGGAGCTCCGCCGCGGCGTCCACATCCTCGTGGGCACTCCGGGCCGGCTCGTCGACCACCTCGCCCGAGGCACGCTCGACCTTTCGACGGTCGGCATGGTGGTGCTCGACGAGGCCGACCGGATGCTCGACATGGGCTTCCGGGAGGACATCGAAAAGATCCTCGCCGCCGCGCCCCCCGAGCGCCAGACGGTGTTTTTCTCGGCGACGCTGTCGGCCGAGATTCGCTCGCTTGTCGCCGGCCACTCGCGGAATGCCGAATCGGTGAGCGTGGGCTCCCGGTCGGCGGGCGGCCCCGCGGCCGTCGAGCAGATCGCCTACGAGGTGCCGCATCGCGCGAAGCTCGAAGCCCTCACGCGGCTGCTCGACTTCCACGACGTCTCCAGCGGCGTGATCTTCTGCAACACGCAGCACATGGTCGAGGAACTGGCCGACGCCCTCGCCTCCCGGGGCTGCCCCGCGGAGCGGTTGCACGGCGGGATGGCGCAGGCCCAGCGGACGCGGGTCATGAACGGCTTCAAGAAGGGGGCGTTCGCGTTCCTCGTGGCCACCGACGTGGCCGCCCGCGGGATCGACGTGGACGACCTCGGACTCGTGATCAACTACGACATGCCCTACGACGCGGAAGACTACGTCCACCGCATCGGCCGCACCGGCCGCGCCGGCCGCAAGGGCTTGGCGATCACGCTGGTGTCCGGGGGCGCGGCCCATAAACTGCAGTTCATCGAGCGGGTGCTCAAGGCCCGGATCCGTCGCGAGCGGATGCCCACGGCGGCCGCGGTGGAGGCCCGCCGGGCGGAGCGGCTCATCGAGCGACTGCGGGAAACGCTCGGCGATAATGCGTTTCGGGCCCGGCTGCCGGTCGTCGATCGTCTCGTCGGCGAGGGGCACCCGCCGGCGGTCGTGGCCGCGGCGATCCTCCAGCACTTCGCGCCGGCTCCGCCGCCGCCGAGCCCGGCCGACGAGGCGGCCTTCGCGCCGCCGTCGCGGGGCCCGCGGTTCAGTTCAGCCGGCGGCCCTCGTCGTCCGCCGCGAACAGGTGGACACCACCCGGCCGGACGCCCAGCGAAAGCCGGTCGCCCGGGCAAGCCGCCCGGTCGCCCGGCACCCGGACCACGTGGGAAGACCCGCCGACCGAAACGTGGGCCAGAGTCTCGTGGCCCATCTGCTCCGCCACCTCGATCTCGGCCGTCGTAAACGGCACGGCGTTGGGCTCCGTCACCAGATCCTCGGGTCGGATGCCGAGCACGGCGGGCCCCGCCGTCAGGCCCGATGCCTCCGCACCGAGCGGCAGGCGGGCCGCCTCGTCGGCGACCACGAAGACGCCGTCGCGAATCATTCCGGAGAAGAGGTTCATCGTCGGACTGCCGATGAACGAGGCCACGAAGCGGTTGGCGGGCCGGCGGTAGATCGCCAACGGCGCATCGACCTGCTGGATGGTGCCATGGTTCATGAGCACGATCCGGTCGCCGAGCGTCAGCGCCTCGACCTGGTCGTGGGTCACGTAGATCACCGTCGTGCCCAGCCGGCGGTGCAGCCGGGCGAGCTCGGCCCGCATCTGCACCCGGAGTTTGGCGTCGAGGTTGGAGAGCGGCTCGTCGAACAGAAACACCTTCGGTTCCCGGACGATCGCCCTGCCCAATGCCACCCGCTGTCGCTGGCCCCCGGAGAGTTCGCGGGGCCGGCGGGCGAGGAGGTGCTCGATCGACAGCGCCGCTGCGGCGTCGGCCACGCGGCGGTCGATGTCTGCCCGCGGGGTGCCGCGCATCTTCAAGCCGAAGGCCATGTTCTCTCGGACCGAGAGGTGGGGGTAGAGGGCGTAGTTCTGGAACACCATCGCGATGTCGCGGTCGCCGGGGGCCACGTCGTTGACCACGCGGTCGCCGATCCGGATCGTTCCGCTGGTCACATCTTCCAGCCCCGCCACCATCCGCAGCGTGGTCGACTTGCCGCAGCCCGACGGGCCCACGAGCACGAGAAACTCCCCGTCGGCGATGTCGAGGGAGATGCCACGGACGGCATGGAAGCCCTCGGCGTAGCGCTTGTGGAGGTCGCGGATCGTGACGGTGGCCATGGCTGCGAGGGCGGCGCCCTACTCCTTCACCGAGCCGACGGTGAGCCCGTTGACCAGGTACCTGCTGAACGCGAGAAACACCGCCACCACCGGGATGCTCACCAGGATCGAGGCGGCGGCATACAGCCCCCACTGCGACGACAGGCTCGCCTGGAAGCCCTTGATGCCCAGCGGGAGCGTGAACATCGACTCGTCCTGCATCACCTGGGCGGCGACGATGTACTCGCTCCAGGCCGTCATGAAGCTGAACAGCGCGGTGATCACCAGCCCCGGCGTGGCCAGCGGCAGGACGACGTGCCAGAAGGCCTGCGCCCGCGAGCAGCCGTCGATCCGCGCCGCCTCCTCGAGCGACGCGGGAATCGTGTCGTAGAAGCCCTTCATCTGCCAGACGCAGAAGGGCAGCGCGGTGGCCGTGTAGAAGATCATCAACCCCACCCAGGTGTCGACGAGGCCGAGCTTTGCGATCAGCACGTAGAGGGGCAGGAGGAGCATCGTGGCGGGGAACATCTGCGTCGTCAGGATGGCGAGCATCGTGGCCTTCCGGCCGATGAACCGGAAGCGGCTGAAGGCGTACCCGGCGGTCGAGGCCAGGGCCACGCCGGTGGCCGTGACCGCCCCCGACACGACCAGCGAGTTGCCCAGCCAGCGGAGAAACGGCTGCTCGGTGAACAGCGCACGATAGCTCGCAAACGTCCAGTCGGGCGGGATGATGGCCAAGTCGGTGGACCGCAGCCGGTCGCCCGGCCGCAGCGAGATCGACACCACGTTGAGGACGGGGTAGATCGAGATCGCCACGAACAGGAGCAACACCGCGTGCCGCAGGAGCGTGATTCGCAGGGGTTCTTTCATGGCACGCTTACCGGTACACGCTTTCGGTCGCCCGCGTCCGCTGCAGGAACACGACCGAGAAGGCCAGGAGGATCAGGAACATCACCGTGGAGAGGGCGGCGCCGTAGCCGTAGCGATAGAGATTGAACACCGACTTGTAGACGTACGACACCAGGATGTGGGTGGAGTCCTGCGGCTCGCCGCCGTTGGAGACGAGCCAGATCACATTGAGGTTGTTGAATGTCCAGATCGCGCCGAGCGTGGCCGCCGGCAGCAGCACCGGCTTGAGCAGCGGGAGCGTGATGTGCCAGAACTGCTGCCAGCGGCTCGCCCGGTCGATCCGGGCGGCCTCGTAGAGCTCCTGCGGGATTCCCTGCAGGCCGCCCAGGGCGATCACCATCATGAACGGAAAGCCGAGCCACACGTTGGCGATGATGCAGGCCTCGAACGCCCGCAGCGGGTCGCCGAGCCAGTTGACGGCGGGGAGGCCGAGCCACCTGCCCAGCATCAGGTTCACGGCGCCGTATTCGTAGTCGAACATCCCGCGCCAGGTGAGGGCGGTGATGTAGGCGGGGACGGCCCAGGGGATGATCAGCAGCAGGCGATAGATCGCCTTGCCGCGGATCGGGCCGTTGAGGGCGACGGCGAGCATCACGCCGAGGGCCACGTGCAGGGCCACGTTGATCACCGTCCAGAGCACGGTCTTGAGGAACACGCCCGAGAGTCCCCAGAGCCGCGGATCGGCGAGCACCTCGGCGTAGTTTTGCAGCCCCACCACCCGCCAGTCTCGAAACCTCACGAGTGACATGTCGGAGAGCGAGAGCACGAGGTTCCAGACGAAGGGAAACACGATCACGGCGAAGATCACGGCCACGGCCGGCAGCGCGAACGCGTAGGCCGTGGGGTTGCGGCGGAGATCGGCGAGGAACTCGCCGAACGCCGGCAGCTGCCGCACGAGCAGCGCCAACAGGCCGAGCCCCACGACGGCCCCGACCACCGGCACCAGGCGGCTCGGCTCGACCCGGCGGTGCATCGACTCGATGAAGGCCTCCGCGTCGCGCTGCATCCGCTCGGCCGCGGCCGCCGGCTCGAGCGTGCCGCCGAGCACCGCCTGGTAGGCGGGGCGCATGCCGTCCCACACGGCCCGGAGCTCCGTGGCCACCGGCATCAGTCGGCCATTTTCGAGCTGGGCTCGTGAGGCGGCCAGCGTGGCGTCGGTGGCGAACACCGGATCGTCCCAGACCGTCTTCCGGGCGGGGAGCATCCTCAGCCGCTGCACGAGCCGCCGCTGGACGTCGTCGGACGTCATGTGACGCACGAAGCCCATCGCGGCGTCCGCCGTCACGCCGCGGGCGTTGGCGTTGAGGGAGTAGCCCTTGGGCGCCACCATCGGCCGCATCGGCAGGCCGGTCGCGTTGACGACGGGCAGGACGGCGACCGCGGCGTCGATCGACGGATTCTCCAGGTAGTCCGACCAGCTCCAGTCGCCGTTGACGATCATCGCCGCCCGCCCCGTCTTGAAGAGCGAGTCGGCCAGCTCGTAGTCGCAGTTGGCGGGAGCCACCCGGTGCACATCGCGGAGATCGCGGATGAACCCCAGCGCCGCCGTCATGGCCGGCGTGGCAAGGTCGGGCACCGGCGGCATGGCCTCGGGTTCGCGAAACACCCAGCCGCCAAAGCCGGTCACGAATGGAATCGCGAAGAACGGCTCGGTGTAGTTCCAGACGAGGCCGTACTGGTCGGTGCGACCGTCACCGTCGGTGTCGACGGTGTTCTCCACCGCGAGCCGCACGAGGTCGTCGGTCGTGGCGGGAGGCGACGGCACGAGCCGACGGTTGTAGACGAGCGCGAGATGGTTGCCGAACCGGTCCCCGATCTGCACCAGCTCGCGACGTCCGGAATCGTCCCGGGCCGGGAGCGTGGTCAGGCCGCCGTCTACGAAGGATCCGCGGTCGGCGTCGGGAAGCCACGGCCCGAGGTCCTGGATCAGGCCCATCGTGTGGAAGGTGTCGAGCACGTCCGACGGTCCGTAGACCAACTCGGGCCCCGCGCCCGCGAGCGCCGCCGCCTGAAAGCCGCTGCGGAGCTCCTCGGTCTCCTTGTAGAGAGGGCGGATACGAATGCCGGGATGGTCGGCCTCGTAGTGGGCGATCTCGGCGGCGAGAAACTCCCGCTCGTTCGGCCGCGACTGGTGCCAGATCGTGACCACCGTGCCGGCATCGCGCGCAGTGCACCCGATCGTGGCGGCTGCCAGTCCCACCAGCACGACGGTCCGCAGCAGCCTGCCCATGGGCCGCGTTCACTCCGTCCGGGAGACGCGGAGCACGACGGCCTCGAGCGGCGGCAGCGTCACGACCGTGGTGTCGCCGGCCCGCTCGAGCACGACCTTGCCGGCCTCACCCGAGGCGGTGAACACCTGGCTGAGCGACGTGCCCTCCGGGGTCGGCACCCGCCACGTGGTGGCGGCGTCACCCCGGTTGAAGCCCACGAGCAGCTCTTCGGGGCCATCCTTCCGTTTGAAGGCGAAGAACTTTGCGGCGTCGTCGGCCGGGAGGAACTCGATCTCCCCGCGGCGGAGCGACAGGAACCGCTTGCGCAAGGCGATCGCCGCACGGTAGTAGTCGAACATGCCCTGGTCGAACGCGACCGGATCGGGACGGCGGGCGTTCCCCCGCGGATCGGTCGCCTGGGGCTCGTACACGAGGTCAGGCCAGACCATCGGCATTCGATCACAGGGATCGTCGGCGCCCCACATGCCAGCCTCGGTGCCGTAGTACACCATCGGTGCCCCGAGGTAGGTCATCTGCAGGAGGGCCACCATCCGCTGAATGCGGCGCTCGCGGGCGTCGGGCTTCCGGGGGTCGTAGTCGGCGTGCCAGCGGGGCGAGACGGCGATGTCGTAGTCGAACCGCGCCGGCTGCTCGTAGGGCCGCCGGGCGGCGTTGACGATCATCGAGGCGAGCCGGTCGGTGTCGTGGGAATCGACGAGGTTCAGCATCGCATACCGCATCGCCGGCGGATGGTCTTCCAAGCGGTCGTGAAACTCCTGGGTCGCCTTGCTGGCCGCCATGGTGGAGTCGATCAGGTACCCCTTGGTGGGAAACGAGAATCCGTAGTAGTTCATGGTGGCGTCGAAGGCGCCCTCGTCGAGGAAGCGGGCGGCCTCCTCCCACTCCTCTGCGACGGTGTAGGCCTCGGGATTGATCGACTGCACGAGCGCGTGCCAGTCTCGCCAGAAGGCCACGGGCACCTCGCGGGCGACGTCGAGCCGCCACCCGTCGATGCCGTCGGCCGGGTCGCCGTCCCCGTCGGGGTCCATCCACCGGCGCGTGATGTCGAGCACGTAGGCCTTGGGACCTGGGTGGAGGTTCTTGCTCGCGGGGTCGTCGGCGAATTCCGGCAGCGTCTCCACGCCCCACCAGCACTTGACCTTAAACTCGCTGGCCGGGGTGGCTGGGTCGTCGAAGGCCTCGACCGTGTACCAATCCTTGTAGGGGGATGCGGCCTGCTTCGCCCGGAGATTCTTGAACGCGAAGAAGTCGCGGCCGGTGTGGTTGAACACGCCGTCGATCACCACCCGCAGGCCGCGGGAGTGAGCCTGCTTGAGAAGTTCGAGAAACAGCCGATCGGCCTTCGTCCACTGCCAGGTCGCGGGATCGCTGGTCTCCAGTTCCATCGCCGCCAGATCGCCGGCCGGGTCGGGGCCGAAATGGGGATCGACGTGGTGGAACGAACTGCCGTCGTACTTGTGAAGCGAGCGGGCGTGGAACACGGGATTGAGGTAGATCGCCGTGACGCCGAGGTTGTGGAGGTAGTCGAGCCGATTGATGATTCCCTGGAGGTCGCCGCCGTAGCGACGATGAAACACCCCGTGGTCGAAGAAGTTCGCACCGATCTCCTTCTCCCAGGGGGCGCGGGCATACCAGTCGCCCGTCCACGGCGAAACCTGCCACGAGGCCGGCACCTCGTCCTCGAGGGACTCCCGGGTCGGCTCGTTGCCGTGATCGCCGTTGGCGAAACGCTCGGGAAAGACCTGGTAAAATACGGCGTCTGCCACCCAGTCCGGAACGTGGGCGGGGGCTTCCGCGCGCACGCCGCCGGCGTCTGCCACGAGCCCGACGAGCCCGAGCGACAGGAATACGACCCCCCAGCGATCCTTCATGGCTTGGCTCCCGTACCGTTGGTGAAAGACTCCAGCATACGGGCCGCCGGCGCGGAGACGGCCGGCGCAGCAGATTCCCGCCGGAAGCGACCGATTCAGGATATAAACAATTCTCGTCGAAGGCGCGGAGAAGCCGACGTGGGGGTACGGTGGGTTATCTACACACGCTCGCTCGACGCCGTCGGCCACGGATTGCACCGCCGCGGGCTACCGCCGCGCTGATCTGTCTCCTCCTCCTGGATGGCATCGGGGCGCCGGTGGCGCGAGCCGTCGATACGTCGGCGCCCGCGATCCTTCAGTGGTTCGACTCCCGCTACGGCACCCAGGAGAAGCGGGTCGCCGACCTGTTCAAGACGGGCTACGGATCGACATGGATTCCTCCGACGGGACGCGCTGATTCCGGCAACCAGTCGGTCGGCTACGACGTCTTCGACCGCTTCGATCTCGGCTCCACCACCAACGAGACGCTCTACGGGACCGAAACCGGCCTGCGGAACTTCGCCTCCGCGATGCACCGGGCCGGGGGCAACGTGATCGCCGACCTCGTCTGGAATCACAACGGCTTCAGCAACCTGGGCAACGCCGGCTTCGCGGCAGCCGGCGGCTATCCGGGCTTCGTGCTCTCGGCTCCCGGCGTCCCCGACGGTGACTTCCACGGCGCATTCGAGACCGGCGATCTCAATGGCCGGCTCTCCGGCCTGATCGACATCAAGCACGAGACGAACCTCCAGTACATCCGCACGCCCGTCACCGCCGGCGACTCCCGCAACATCCCGGCGGGCACCGTCCGCAACCTTCCCACCGCGGCCAATCGGCGTTTCTACCCCGACCGCGACCTCGGCGGGACCACGCTCTACAACCCCCGGACCGGCCAGAACGCGACCCTCTACAGCTTCAATACGTCCGATGCCACGGCGGGCGACGCCGTGCCCGAAAACGCCACGGGCTTGTTGATGCGGAACGCCCGCTGGCTGATCAACGACGTGGGCATCGACGGCTTCCGCCTCGACGCGGCCCGGCATTTCGAGCCCTGGGTCCTCAACTACTTCGACGAGGCGGTCTACCGCGCCAGCCCCCGCAAACTCCTCAACGGGGCGCCGCGGGAGGTGTTCAGTTTCAGCGAGAGTGCCTCGACCGACCGGGCCAACCTGATGTCGCAGTTCGTCCGCAAGGACATCGGCTCGATCCCCGCCAGCCAGATCGGCGGCAACCGCGACGCCCTCGATTTCGCCCAGTTCTGGCCGATCAAGAACAACCTTTCCAGCAACGGCACGGCCAATGACTTCCGCAACATGGTCTATGCGGGGCTCGACGTGTACGACGACGGGCTCGTGAACGGGTCGTCGGGCGTGGTGTTCGTGCAGAGCCACGACGACTTCGGGCCCGACATGATGAACGTGGCCTACGCCTTCTCCCTCATGCGGCCGGGCAACGCGCTCGTCTA
>Ga0007797_1000589_pt1 | contig 10991 bp, 10 predicted proteins | sample CryBogmetaGMA25M_FD_60364 | JGI IMG/M metagenome (GOLD analysis project Ga0007797, IMG submission 60364) | Freshwater microbial communities from Crystal Bog, Wisconsin, USA - MA2.5M | ecosystem: Environmental > Aquatic > Freshwater > Lake | place: Crystal Bog, Wisconsin, USA | collected 2009-07-06 | reverse complement strand
CCCTGGACCTGAGCCGCATGACGCCCCTGGAGGCGCTCAACTGGCTGGCGCTCAAGCAGCGCAAGTGATCAGAAGGCCACCCTCAGCTGGCGCAGCTGAGCCATGAGGGCCACGGGCGTGGTGTAGGTGAGGCCATGCAGGCCCAGCTTCGTGGCGGCCTCGGCAAAGGGGGCCAGGTCATCGATGTAGACGCAGGCCTCCGGGGGCAGCCCCAGCTTCGCCACGGCGTCCTGGTAGATCCGGGGCTCCGGCTTGAGGACGCCGACCTCGTAGGACAGGGTGATCGTGTCGTAGAGGGGAAACACCGGGGTGGTGCGGATGCCGTGCTCGAAGTGCCAGGGGTTGGTGTTGGAGAGCAGGCCGATGCGGTAGGCGGGCTTGAGCCTCCGGATCAGCTCCAGGGTGCTGTCGATGGGGGTGAAGTGGCCCGTGAAGATGGGCAGGAACTCGGCCTCGGTCAGGTCTCGGCCGCAGAGGGCGGACACGCCGGCAAGGAAGGCCTGCGAGTCGATGCGCCCCGCCTCGTAGTCCTCGCTCAGAGAAGCATCGTCGTAGACGGCCTGCTTCAGGGCTTCCGTGGAACGGCCGGTAAGCTGGGCCAGGCCCGCCAGGATGCGGCCGTTGTCGAAGCGGTACTGCACATTGCCAAAGTCAAAGATGATGGCCTGGATGGGCGGCGGTTCGGTGTCCCGGGGCAGGAAGGGGACATAGTCCTGGTCGGCCCGGGTGATGTGCTCCAGGTACCAGTGCTTGAGGAAGTCCAGGGTCTCGCTGAGCAGGCGGGGATCGGTCGGGTCGTAGGTGCTGTCCAGGTCGATGAGGCGGGCGGTGAAGGTGGCATGCAGGGCCTGGTGCTCTGCCAGGCGGGGATAGGCGAACTCCTTAAGGTAGGCCTCCTCCGTGCTGAAGTGCACCCGGACGTACTCACAGAGGCGCTGGAAGATGCCCGCCACGGTGGCTGCATCCCGGCGCTCCCCCACCAGGTCGATGAGGTCGTTGAGCAGATCCAGGAGCACCTTGTGCTGGGCGTCGATGTCTCGGAAGCCGATGTTGTAGCGGTCTTTCCAATGGATGTGGGCCATGGGTGCATCCCGTTTCGCTGTTCATCGGCAGGCTTGGGCCGCCAAGCAAGTCTCGTCGGCGGTGCGATCCGCGCGAGGGTCAGTCCACCGCGGCGCCCTTGAACTCTGCCTGGTTGTGGCGGGTCTGCTCCTCCATGAGGAGGTGGCCGAGCTCCTTCTTGAGGGCGTTGAAGGCGGGACTGGCGACGTCCCGGGGGCGCTCCAGGTCGACCATGAGGTCGCGCTTGATGGTGCCTGGCCGGTAGGTCATGACCACCGTGCGGTCCGCCAGGTAGAGGGCCTCCTCGATGCTGTGGGTGACGAAGAGGATGGTCTTCTTCAGCTCGGTCCAGATGCGCAGCAGCTCGTCCTGCAGGTTCCGGCGGGTGAGGGCATCCAGGGCGCCGAAGGGCTCGTCCATGAGCATGATGGGCGAGTCCAGGGCCAGCACCCGGGCGATGGCGACCCGCTGGCGCATGCCGCCGCTGAGGTCCTTGGGGTAGCGCTTGCGGAAGTCCGTGAGGTTGAGCATGGCCAGGAGGCTGGCCACCTTCTCGTGGATGGCGGCCTTCTCGGTGCCCTTGATCTCGAGCCCGAAGGCCACGTTCTGCTCCACGGTCATCCAAGGGAACAGGGCGTACTCCTGGAAGACCATGCCCCGGTCTGGGCCGGGCTCGGTGATGGCTTGCCCGTCCACAGTGATGGTGCCCGAGGTGGCGAGGCTGAAGCCGGCCACGGCGTTCAGCAGGGTGGACTTGCCGCAGCCCGAGGGGCCCAGGAGGCACACGAACTGGCCCCGGGGGACCTCCAGGTCGATGGCCCGGAGGGCGTGGACTTCCTGCCCCCCGCTCTCGAAGACCTTGTGGACGCCCTGGACGGAGATGTGAGTGGCGGCATCTCTCATCCCTGCTCCAGGCCGCGGTGCCACTTCAGCAGGTGGCTGCTGAGGCGGCTCATGAGGGTGTCGATGCCCAGGCCCAGGAGGCCGATGGTGAACATGCCGGCGATGATCTTGTCCGACCAGAGGTACTCGCGGGCCTCCAGGATGCGGTAGCCGAGCCCATTGTTCACGGCGATCATCTCGGACACGATCACCACGATGAAGGCTGTGCCCATGCCGATGCGGGCGCCGGTGAAGATGTAGGGTGTGGCGGCGGGCAGGATGATGCGGGTGAACTGGGTGAGGCGGCTGGCTCCCAGGTTGCGGCCCACCCGCAGGTAGATGCTGTCCACGGTCTGCACGCCCGTCACGGTGTTCATGAGCACGGGGAAGAAGGCACCGATGCTGATGAGGAACACCGCCGGGGGATTGCCCAGGCCGAACCACAGGATGGAGAGCGGGATGTAGGCGATGGGTGGGATGGGCCGGAGCACCTGGACCAGGGGGTTGAAGAGCCCATAGGCCACCCGGCTGTAGCCCATGACCAGGCCCAGGGGCAGGGCCAGGCCGCCACCGATGGCGAAGCCTGCCAGCACGCGGTAGAGGCTGCCGATGGTGTCCTGGATCAGCTCACCGGTGAAGCACCACTTGAGATAGGAGCCCTGGCTGGGGTCGAAGGCCTCCAGGGGCCGTAGGTAGGCCCACCACTTCACCAGCACCGCCCCGGGGGAGGGCAGGATGGTGGCGTTCACCCAGCCCATGGTGGAGAGCAGCTGCCAGAAGGCCAGGGCGGCCAGGGGGACGAGAACGCCGGAAGCAGCGTGGCGGTAGCCCTTCATCCCTTCTTCGCCTTTGCAGGTTTGGCCGGGGTGGCCTTGGGGGCCTCGATCTTGAGCTGCTTCTTGGCCTCGGCGAGCAGGTCCAGCTTCACCCAGTCACCGGCCTTGGGCGGGTTGGCCATCTTGCCGACGCCGTACTTGGCCATGAGGTCGGTGGTGACCTGCACGTGGGCCACCGAGATGTCGTAGCTGAAGGGCGAGTTGCCGATGGCGTCCTGGTAGTCCTCGGAGGTGATCTGCCCCTTGAACATCACGTCGCGGACAAACTTCTCGGCGGTCGCAGGCTCGTCGATGAACTTCTTGGTGGCCTCCACGAAGCAGAGCAGGAACCGCTGGGCCACATCCCGGCGCTCCTTGTACAGCTTCTCGGTGATGACCAGGGCCCGGATGGGCTCCCCCAGGGGGGTGTCGTAGGGCTTCATGAGCTCCACGCCGAACTTCTTGTTGATGGCCTGGGAGCTGTAGGGCTCGCTCTGGCACATGGCGTCGATGTTCTTGGCCATGAGGGTCTGGTTGAGGTCGGCAAAGGGGAGGTAGAGCACCAGCACATCCTTGCCGGGCTTGTCGGACCAGGTCAGGCCAGCGCTGGCCAGCTCCGCCAGCAGCAGCAGCTCCTGGGCGCCGCCCCGGGCCACGCCCACCTTCTTGCCCTTGAGGTCCTTGAGGGACTTGATGCCGGAGCCGGCGGCCACCACGATGCGGGCGCCGCCCTTGGCGAAGCCCGCCACCACGTAGATGGGAACGCCCGCGGCCCGGCCGGCGATGGCCGCATCCAGGGCCGCGGCGCTGGCATCGATCTCACCCGCCACGATGGCTGGGTTGATGTCGATGCCCTTGGCAAACACCCGCTCGTCGATCTTGAGCTTGTACTTGGGGGCGATCTCCTTCATGTAGGAGACGGCGCCGTAGTGGGCGAACTTCAGGTTGCCCAGGCGGACCAGGTCCTGGGCCGAGGCGGCCAGGGAGGAGAGCAGCAGCACGGAAAGGAGGGCCTTCATGCGCATGGGTGGCTCCGAAGTGGGGACGGTTGCACCCATTCTAGGCCAGTGCCCCAGCGGCTGGTGGGGGAATGAGGGTGGCCTCAGCGGCGCCGGGCCACCAGCAGGTACTCCCGGCCGGTCCGGCGGGGGTGGCTGGCGGTGGCATGGTCCAGGTGGAGGACCTCAAAGTGGGCCTCCGCCAGGTGCCGCATGTCCTCCATGGGGATGGCATGGGGTGGGCCGCTGGGCCCCCTGACCTCATGGAACAGGGCCGCCATCCAGAGGCCGCCGGGCTTCAGGTGCCCCGCGCAGGCTGCCACGTAGGGCGGGCGCCGGGGCGGGTCCATGGCCACGAAGCAGGTGTGATCGAAGATGGCATCCCAGGGGCCCAGGTGGGTGGCGAACCAGTCGCCCTGGGACCAGACCACCCGGTCCCCATAGCGGCCCATGGCGCCCTGGATGGCCAGGGGGGCGAAGTCCAGGCCAGTGACCTGGAAACCCCGCTCCTGAAGCTCTGCGGCGTCGTGACCGTAGCCACAGCCGGGCACCACCAGGTCCCCACCGGGCCGCAGCCCCAGCGGGAGGGCCAGACCCAGCAGCTCCTCCACCAGCGGCGTGGCCCGGTCCATGTCCCAGCCGGGTCGGCCCTCGTCCTGGTAGATCTGGTTCCAGTAGTCCGGGTGGGTGGTCATGGCTCGATTCTAGACGCACCGCATGTCCGAATAACTTTGCCTTGGAGCCGAGAAAGAAAGAAAATTGTGCAGCCCGGCGGTCTGCGTCCGGTTGCACCGGAGGAAGGCATGACCACGCCCCGCTCGCACCTGCCCGCCGTCCTCCTGCTCCTGGCCGCCCTTGACGCCTCCGCTCAGACGTCAGCCCAGCACCCCTCGGCCCGGACGGATCCCAAGTCGGTGTATCGGCGCATCGTCCAGCCCCTGGAGAAGCCCGAGCGCCTCGACTGGGCCGGGCGCCTCACCGAGCTGCTTAAGGTGGAGCCCGGTGACTTGGTGGTGACCGCCGTGGGGGACATGATCTTCAACGAGCCCATCAGTCAGTTGGAAGCCCCGGAGCGGGCAGGCCTGCTGCGCCTCATGCAGGAAGCCGATGTGGCCTACGGCAACATGGAGTTCTCCCTCAATGACCGACCAGAGCTGCAGCGGCCCTTCTACAACTTCCGGGCGCCCACGGACTTTCGCTGGGAGCTGGCCCGCACCGGCATCAACCTGGTGAGCGTGGCCAACAACCACGCCCTGGACTTTGGTCCGGAGGGTCTCAAGGAGAGCCTCAAAGCCCTGGACCAGTCCAACATCACCTACGCCGGTGCCGGCACCACCCTGGCCGAGGCCCACGCCCCGGGCCGCCTGGAGCTGGCGGGCCACAAGACCCGCGTGGCCCTGCTGGCCTACATGCGCTACTGGACGGCCAAGTACCGCAGCAAGGACGCCAGCGGGCCCTCCCTCTCCACCATCGATCCCGCCGTCATCCTGGCGGTGCGGGGCGGCCAGGTGGAGAAGGTGGAAGGTCCCCTGGAGAGCGATGTGCTGACCATGGAGGACGACATCCTCCTGGCCCGGCGCCGCAATGACCTGCTGCTGGTGTCACTCCACAACCATGACGTGACCCACCACCGCGCCTACGGCATCCAGGACACCACCCCGCCCAACGAAGAGATCATGTACCACCGCGCCATCGAAGCCGGGGCGGACCTGGTGCTGGGCACCGGCCCCCACGTGCTGCGGGGCATCGAGCTCTACAAGGGCCGGCCCATCTTCTACAGCCTGGGTGACTTCATCTACCAGTACCGCACCCCCGAGCGCATCCCCGTGGACCTCATCCACCAGCGGGACATCGAGATGCCTCGTCCCTCGAATGTCTCGGTCTTCGACCTCCGGGAGTCCCGGGAGGTGCTGGAGACCGTGCTGGTGCGCATGACCCTGAACCAGGGCAAGCTCAAGCGCATCCAGCTGCTGCCGGTGACCATCGACGACGAGGGCCCCCTCTACGGCGTGCCCCGGCTGGCCAGCACCAAGCGGGGCGCCGAGATCCTCGCCCTCCTGCAGAAGCTCTCCGCGCCCTACGGCACCAAGATCACCATCAAGGGTTGGTACGGCGAGGTCCAGCTGCCCTGAGGTTCCTGCGATCCTGAAGGTTCAATCTCGAGGTCGCCATGGGCCATCGCCTGCTCCTGATCTGTCTTGCCGCCCTCTGCCTCCAGGCTGCGCCCCCCGCCTTCACGAAGGTGGGCAAGGGGCCGGGCATCCTGCTCATCCACGGCTTCGGCGGCAACAAGGAAGTCTGGGCCGAGGTCGCCGCTGAGCTGTCCCGAGACCACACGGTGCTGAGCGTGGACCTGCCCGGCAGCGGCGGGACCCCTGGGCCAGCGGTGGTGGAGGGGCGGGCCGACTTCGGCGCGGTGGCCAGGGACCTGGCCAAGCTGGTGCGCCAGGAGGGCCTGGTCCCCTGTCTGGTGGTGGGCCACTCCCTGGGTGGCCCCATCGGCGCCCGGACTGTCCTCGAAGATCCCACGGCCTTCCGGGGGCTGCTCCTGGTGGACAGCTTCCTGAGTGCCCTGCCGGCGGCCTACCTGGAGCCCACCGCCGTCGCCATGGGGTCGGATCCCGGTTCGACCCTGACGGTGTTCCTGGGCCTGATGACCAGCTCCCAGGAGCAGACCAAGCGGGTGGTGGCCGAGGCCCTGCGGGTGTCCCCGGCGGCCCTCCAGGCCTACCTGCGGGGCATGTGCGGGGACATCCTGGGCGGCCGCCACGCCCAGCTGCGCCTGCCGGTGCTGGATCTCGCCTCGGCGCCCCTGGACCCTGACCCCGCCAAGGAGGCCGCCAGCCTGACCATCCATGGCTTCTCCACGCTGCCGGCTTTCCGGATCCTCCACGTCCCCGCCACCAAGCACTGGATCATGTGGGACGCCCCCCAGACATTCCACACCGCCCTGCGCGCCTTCGAGGCGGGACTGGGGCGCTAGCTGGCTGCGGGGTCCTGATCAATTCGCGATGAACAATAGCCAAAACATGCACCGCCAAGACGCCAAGAGCGCCAAGAAAGGCGTGGCCCCTTGGCCGGGGCCACCGGGTGTCTAGAGGGGTAGCCGCCAACCCTTGGGTAGGGATCGCTATTTGGGGGTGCCAGGGCTGGGTATCTAGGCCGGCGAAATTGAGGTACCCAGGGCCTCATCCAACAGAGCCGAAAACCGCTCCTCGTTGGGCCGTGCGGCGGATAGGCACTTCTTGGCGTCCTTGGCGACTTGGCGGTGATCCTTTGAGTTCATGTACGCTCTTTTCACTGATCCGCCAGCAGCCAGGCGGTGGCGAGGACGAGGCGGGCCATGCGGCGCACCTGCTCGGGGTCCAGCTGGTCCAGGGTGTCGCCGGGCTTGTGGTAGTCCGGGAAGTAGTCGCCGAAGAAGCGCAGGAAGGGCACGTTGAGGCGGGCGAAGTCCCGGTAGTCGCTGCCGCCGCTCTTGCCATCGGTCCAGTCCAGGTGCAGGGACATGCCCGTGCCGCGGCCGGCCCGGGCCACGATGGGACCCAGGTCCCGGTGGCTGCTGGAGAGGCCGGGCTCGGTGAAGTGGGTGGGCTGGAGCCCCTCCAGGAAGCCCTCGGGTGCCTTCAGGCTGGGATCACTGACGAGCTCCTGCAGCTCCTGGGGGGTCCAGGGATGGCCGATCATGTCGAGATTGAGGTAGGCCTGGGTGGCGGCCAGGGGCCAGCGGGGGTGGCGGGTGTAGTGGACCGAGCCGAACTTGCCCTCCTCCTCGCCGGTCCAGAAGGCGAAGAGGATCGTTCGCTTGGGCCGCGCGGGGCTCGCCGCGAGGACCCGGACCAGCTCCAGCACGGCGGCCACGCCCGAGGCGTTGTCGTCCGCCCCTGGATGCAGCACGCCCCCGGGCTTGCCCAGGTGGTCCATGTGGGCGCCGATGAGGATGGCCTGCCCCCGCAGGGCGGGGTCGGCGCCTGCCAGGCAGCCGAGCAGGTTGGTGCTCTGGAGGGCCTGCACCCGGCCCCGGATGGCGAGGCTGGCGGTGCCTTCCTTGGGGGACTGCAGCAGGGCCTGAAGCTCGGGCGTCAGGGCTACCCGGGCCAAGGGCGGCTCGCCGGCGACGACCACGCCAGGGGCCGCCAGGAAGTAGGGCAGGGTGGGCTCTTTGCCGGCCTTGAGGCGCTGGTCCAGGCCCTCCTCGATGGCAATGGCGGCCTTGGCACCCAGCTTCTCCAGGAGCGCCAGGCGGGCATCGTAGCGATCGGCGGGCCGCTCCGAGGCGTACCTGGCCCGCAGCTCCGGCTTCTGCCAGGCCTCGCCAGAAGGGATACCTGCCCGGAAGACGACCACCTTGCCGCGCACGTCCAGGCCCCGGTAGTCATCGTGCCCCAGGGCTGGCTCCTGGATGCCGAGGCCAACAAAGATGCAGGGGCCTTTCAGGGTGCCGGGCTCGGTGGGGGGCAGGACGGCGCTCGAGCCCGCCTGGAAGACGAGGCCGCGGCCTCCCAGCCTCAGGCGGATGGAGCCCTTCCCTGGCTGCACCTGGCGGAGCGGCACCGCCTGGCGAAAGGATGGCCCCAGGGGCGGGATGCCGAGGCTGCGCAGCTGCCCCTCGAGGTAGTCCGTGGTCGCGGCCAGGCCCCGGCTGCCCAGGCCCCGACCCTCCCGCAGGGGATCGCTGAGGAAGGCCATGTGGGTTTTTAGGCGGGACGCCTCCAGACCGTCCACCAGGGCGGCCAGGGGGGTGGGCAGGGGCTCGCTGCCCCTGACCCGGATGAAGTCCGCCGCCGGGTCGGGGCCCTGGGCCAGGGCCCCGCCGGCCAGGAGGGCCAGGAGGGCGAAGGCGCGCAGGCTCACGCCGGACCCCAGTGGAAGAAGAGCACCGGCGGGATGAGCAGCAGGAAGCTCAGCAGGATCAGGATCACCAGGAGGGGCAGGAACCAGCGGGCCCACTTGTCCCAGGGGATCTTCGCGGCGCCCAGCACGCCCATGGTGACCGCTGAGGTGGGCAGGATGGGGTTCACAAACTCGCAGAGCTGAAAAGCATAGACCGCGGTCTGGCGGGTGACACCCACGAGGTCGGCCAGGGGGGCCATGATCGGCATGGTCAGGGCGGCCTGGGCGGTGCCCGAGTGGATGAGGAAGTTGATGGCGGACTGGATCAGGAACATCACCTGGGCCACCACGACCCGGGGCAGGACCGCCATGGCCTTGGAGGCGGCGAAGAGCAGCGTATCCATGATGCGGGCATCCTGGGCGATGATCAGCAGGGCCCGGGCGCAGGCCACGATGAACACCACGCCCACCATATCCTTGGCGCCCGCCACGAAGAGCGAGGCGATGCGGCTGGGGCCGAGGCGGCCCACCACGCCGAGGGCAATGCCCATGCCGAAGAACAGCACGGCGATCTCCTCCATGTACCACTTCCAGCGCAGCACCCCCACCACCAGCAGGACCATGCAGAAGGCAAAGAGCAGGAGAGCGGCGACCTTGCGGGCGTCCCAGGCGGCACTCACGCCCGCCTCGTCCAGGCTGCCTCGGGCCAGGTCCAGCTCCCGCACGGGGCTGAGGGCGGGATTCCGCTTGATGCGCCGGGCGTAGAGCATCACGTAGGTGATCACCACGGTCGTGCCGATCACCCAGGTGACCAGGCGGTAGGCGAGGCCGGAGTAGAGGGGCAGGCCGGCGATGCTCTGGGCGATGCCGACGGTGAAGGGATTGAAGAAGGCCGCAGCGAAGCCAGCGGCCGCACCCAGGAAGGGGATGGAGATGCCGACGATGGAGTCATAGCCCAGGCGCCGGGCCAGGGGGATGAAGATGATGACGAAGGGGATGATCTCCTCGGCCATGCCGAAGATCCCGCCTGCCAGGGAGAAGGCCGTCATCAGGACCGGGATGACCAGGCCTTCCAGAGCGGGGCGCCGGGCCAGGGCGTCCGTCAGCCCGCAGATGCCGGACTCCACGGCGCCGGTCTCCTGGAAGACGGCGAAGGTCCCACCGATCACCAGCAGGAAGCAGATGAGCAGGGAGCCATCCAGGAAGCCCTTGATGGGGGCCAGCAGCAGGGCCTGGAGGCCCAGAAGGACCTTGGGCACCTGGTGGTAGGTGCCAGGGAGGGTGACCTTCCGCAGGCCCTCGCTGGTGAGGACCTCCATGCGCTGGTACTCGCCCGAAGGGATCAGCCAGGACAGCACCAGGACGATCAGGACGAGGGCGCCCACGATCACCAGCGTGTGGGGCATCTTCAGTCCCGTGGCGGGGGCCTCGGGCGGGGTGCTGGCTGCCTGCGCTGGCTCGGTCACTGGAAGGTCCCCTTGGCCATCAGTTTGCCGGACTTCATCAGGAGGCGCCCCTTGGCTATCACCGTGCGGACCTCCAGGTTCTTGGGATCCAGGAGGACGACGTCCGCATCCATGCCCGGGGCGAGGCGCCCCTTGGCCTTCAGCTTGAGGATGCGAGCGGGGTTGGCGGTGATCACGCGGAGGGCGGTCTCCAGGGGGATGCCCTCTTCCTGCACGGCCTGGCGCACGGCGGGGAACAGCGACGTGACCCGGCCCACCTGGATGTCCTGCAGGCGACCGTGGCGGTCCCAGTCTGGGAGGCTACCCTGGCCGTCCGAGGTGAAGGTGATGTGGCCCGGATCCACCCCTGCTTCGAGCATGCGGCGCAGGGCCTTGGCGCAGGGAATCTCCCCCTCCTCAAGGTAGGAAGGCAGGGTGGAGGTGGTGAAGTCCACGAACCCGCCAGCCTTCGCGTAGGTGATGCCCTCCTCGAAGAGGTGGGGGTTGCGGTTGATGTGGGTGGGCCACATCTGGGTGGCGGACAGCTCGGTCTCGGCGATGATCCGGCGCAGGAAGTCGAGGCCCCGGGGGCCGTCGCCCAGGTGGACGTTCACGATGCCGGCCTTGCCCGACAGCATCCCGCCGCGCCGGGCCATGGCCACCAGCTGGGCGAAGGCCTCGAAGGTGGGCTGGCTGGAGCGGTGGTCCGAGAGGGCCACTTCGCCGGCGCCGATGATCTTGTCGATGAAGAGCAGGTCCTCTTCGAGGGTGGGCATGAGCGTGCGCAGGGGGACGCCGTAGGAGCCGGAGTAGGCGAAGGTGCTGATGCCCTCCTCTTCCAGACCCTTGGCCTTGGCCAGGAGGCCAGCCATGTTGCGGGTGTAGCCGTCCGTTCCCAGACAGCCCACCACGGTGGTGACCCCGCCCTGGATGGCGTCCGTGAGGGGCAGGTCCGG
>Ga0007797_1000586_pt1 | contig 11021 bp, 8 predicted proteins | sample CryBogmetaGMA25M_FD_60364 | JGI IMG/M metagenome (GOLD analysis project Ga0007797, IMG submission 60364) | Freshwater microbial communities from Crystal Bog, Wisconsin, USA - MA2.5M | ecosystem: Environmental > Aquatic > Freshwater > Lake | place: Crystal Bog, Wisconsin, USA | collected 2009-07-06 | reverse complement strand
GCCCTGACCAATTCTGCCGACAGCCCGACATAATGCCTCATCCTATAGTATAATCGGGAACGCGAGGGCCGCGTCGTTCGTGTTTGCAGGCCCGCATTGGGAGGATGACATGCAGGCGCTGCTCTTTGATGGTTCCCTCCGGCTCGATTCGCACTACCCCGATCCTCAGATCGTCCCTGGCGAGGCAATCATCCGCCCGCACCTGACGGGTGTCTGCAATACCGACATTGAGATTACCCGTGGCTACATGGGCTTTACCGGCGTCCTCGGCCACGAGTTTGTCGGCACGGTGGTGGCCTGTGCTGAGGGCGAGTGGGTGGGAAAACGCGTGGTCGGAGAGATCAATGCGGCCTGTCTGCGCTGCCCTACCTGCTTGCGCGGCGATCACACCCACTGCCCGAACCGCACGACCCTCGGTATTGACCGGCGCGATGGCGCGATGGCCGACCTATTCTCGCTGCCTGTCAGTTGTCTGCACCGTGTCCCCGATAGCGTCCCCGATGAGGCTGCTGTCTTCACCGAGCCACTGGCGGCGGCCCTGGAGATTCTCGACCAGAGCCATATTCGTCCGAGTGAGCGCGTTGCAGTGGTGGGCGACGGAAAACTTGGCGCGATGATCGTGCAGGTACTCCGTCTGATCGGCTGTGACCTGACTTTGATCGGCAGGCACCCCGAACGCTGGGCGCTCTACGAGCGTCAGGGGGTGCGCTGTTTGCATAGCAGCAGCCCGCCCGCTGAGCGGTTCGATGTGGTGGTGGATTGTACGGGACAGCCAGCAGGACTAGCGACCGCCCGCCATGTGCTGCGCCCGCGTGGACGACTCGTACTCAAAAGTACCTTCAACGCGGACTCGCAACTCAACCTGACCCTGATGGTGGTGGATGAGATCCAGTTGATTGGCTCGCGCTGCGGCCCGTTTGCCCCGGCCCTCAAACTCCTGGAGCGCGGTCTGATTGCGACAGAGTCGCTGATCAGCGCCGAATTCGCGCTGAGCGCGGGAGTTGCGGCCTTCGCCGCTGCCTCAGGCCAGTTGAAGGTGCTGCTGCGCCACGGGTGATCTACAGAAAATCGCTTACAATAAGCCGTCTGGGACGTGTCTTGCTCGCATACGAGGAGTTCCTTCATGGATCCGCAGCTGATCCTGCTTGTCCTGGCCGCACTGGTGATCGGTGTGCTTGCCTCGATGCGTGTGATCCGCCAACGTCGCAAGGCTCCGCCGCCGTCAAGACACCCGGCCACAGAGACGACTGTTGTGATGGCGGTGGGCGATGATACGGAAACGAGAGATGACTCTGCGGCGCAGCGACGCAGCGGTGTTATCCCGACGAGGGTTGTCGCGATCACGTTGTTGCTCATGATCCTCGCATCGGCTGGCTGGCTGTTCTACATCCAGATCACTGTCCACGCGAATGACCGATTCGTGGTGCTGGTGGCACCCTTCGACGATGGCGGCGATGGACAGACGGGGCTGAATGTGGCCAAGGCTCTGGCCGCGCAGATCACCCAGAATGTCAAAGGTGAGGTAACGGTTCAGGTACTCGACACGCGCCCCGCCAACGAACAGGAAGCCCTGCGTGTGGCCAACGCCAGAGCGAGTGATCTGCTGATTTGGGGCAACGTTGAACCGGGCGCGATGCTCGATAGCCAGTCCCTCACTCCGCAGCTTATCTATACGCCCAACGGAGCCTTCTCGCCCAACGGCTGGGATGGCTACCTGGGGCGGTTCGCCATGCCACGCAGCTACACCATCGCCAGAGAGCCGATCAATGGTCAGGCTGTCCTGCCGCCCCTGGTGGAAGCTCTCTTCGATTACGGTCTGGATCAGCCCGACCGTGCCGCTACCACCCTCGGGAGCCTGCTCGCCAACTACCCGACCCTCAATGCACCTCTGCCCCGTGCTATTCGCGGTAATATCCTCTGGGCGCGTGGCAGCTACGGCCAGGCCGCCGACGAATATCGTCTGGCCCTCGCCACTCCCTCAGAAGATCAGGCTCTGTTGGCAAATAATCTGGGGGCGATTTTGCTGGACGCTGGCGATGCTAGTGTGGTGAGCGCCTTCTCCGAGTCGGTACGGCTGCTGGCGGGGCGCGACCTCAGCGAGCTGCGCTATAACCTGGGCCTGCTGGCCCTGGCCAACCAGAAGCCTGCTGATGCCGCCACTGAGATGGAGCAGGCCCGCAATCTCCAGCCTGCCAACACCCCGCTGCTGCTGAGTCTGGCGGAAGCGTACCGCGAGCGCGGTCTCCTGAGCAACGCTGAGGTAGCTCTGAATGCCGCAGACGCGCAGGCGAAGGCGGATCAAAACCTCGTACCGGACACCTACCGGGCAATGTGGAGCCAATTCCTCGACGCTGCTGCCCATGAGCAGCGCGGACTACTTGGCCTCGCCCGCAGTCTGAACGCCCAGGGGCCGCTAGTATGGGAGGTCGAGATCGCCCCGCCGCTCCCCGAGGGCGAGATCGCAACGCTGCGCGATCTCCTGCGCACGGCGGTACAAACGAGCGACCAGAACATATCTCGCTGGCACCAGCGATCCGCCTCCGATGGGGCCATCAACCCGGATGCCGGGCAGGTAGCCGCTGGACAGGCCGACCGCGCCGACCACAATGTGCGTCGGCAGCGCTTCTACTTGGCCATGCTCAATACTGAACTGGCCCGTGCGCGCACTGGTCGCCCCTCATCAGGAACCAACCTCTTCGGCGCACTTTTTGGCGGTATCACGCCCATCGCCGATGGGATCAGCATTCTCGCCGCCCTTGAGCAGCGCGAGCCGGAAAACCCGACCGTTCTGCTCGCCAAGGCCCGCGCCCTGCGGATAAATGGGCAGATGAATGACGCCGACCGCACCTATGACCGGGTGGTGCAGGTGGCCGCGCAGCGGCCCGAGGGCTACTTTGGCAAGGGTGTGATCGCCCACGACCGTGGCGATAACGCCACCGCCATCCAACTGCTGCGTATGGCCATAGATCGCAACGGCGCATTCTTCCCGGCCCGTATGATCCTGGCGAAGATCGATCAGGAGACGGGAGATCGAACCGATGCGATCACCCAACTACGTGCGGTGAGCCAGTTGCGCCCCGGCCCCGCCGCCGCGATTGCTCTGGCTCAGGCGCTCCGGCTGAGCGGCCCCGCTGGCTTTGAGGAGGCGAAAAATGTACTCCTGCCACTCAGTGCCACGAACGCCACCGCTGCGATTGAGCTTGGTCGCCTCTATAACGACAATGGGCAACCCGATGCGGCTATTGAGATGTACCGCGCTGCGCTGAAGATTGACCCGCACAGCACGACAGCGTCCTTCGAGTTGGGTGAGCGCCTCGCCGCCGCTGGCGATCTGAAAGGCGCGGAGCAGGCTCTGCGCAACGCCCTGAGCTTTGATGACAGCAACACTGCCGCCCACCTCGCCCTTGCCCGACTCTACGAAGGCCCACTGGCGCAGCCCAACCGCGCCGATAAAGAGTACAGCGTCGCGCTCGGCCAGGGAGTCAACGACATCAACGCCCTGATCGCGATTGGCGACACTGCGCTGAAGAACCGTAATCCCACCCAGGCGATCAGCGCTTACAGCCAGGCTGTCAGTCTCCAGCCCAACGCCTCCCTGCCCCAGTACAAGCTGGCTCAGGCGTACCTGATCACCAACCGGCTCCAGTCGGCAACCGACGCCGCACAGCAGGTTGTCAACCAGACCGCAAATACCGGCGACCCTGCGATGCACGAACTGCGCGCCCAGTCGCTGGTGATCTTAGGCGATGTTGCCCGCCGTCGTGGAGATATGAAAAAGGCGATGGAATCCTATACCCAGGCTCAGCAGATCGATCCGCAGCTCCTGGGCGCCCAGATCGGCCTGGGACAAGTAGCGGTTGGCCAGGGGCAGTGGGGCGTCGCACTGAGCTACTTCCAGACGGCGACTACTCTGCCTGGTGGTGATGCGAGTGCTGACGTTCAGTTCTGGCTGGCCGAGAGCCTGTTGCGCAACAGCAACCTTGATGCGGCCCGTGATGCCTACAACCGGGCACTTGCGATCCAGCCCACGTTCCCCGAAGCATTCCTTGGGATTGCCCAGGTAGAGTACGCCCAGAACAACCCCACCGCCGCACTTGACAGCGTGGGTCGTAGCCTTGTCCAGCGCCCGAACTACGCCGAGGCCCAGCTCTTTAAGGGCAAGTTGCTCCAAGAGCAAGGCCGCACCAGCGAAGCCAAAAGCGCCTACGATGCATCAATTCGCGCTAGCGGACAAATCGCCGAGGCGTACTACCGTCGCGGGTTGCTGCTCATCCGCGATCAGCAGTACGATAGCGCCATTAGCGATATGCGCCAGGCGATCACACTTCAGCCAAATTTTCCCGAGGCCAATTACTGGCTGGGCCGGGCCTACTATGCTCAGAGCCGCACCCAGAGCGCCCATGAATCGTTCAAACGTGCGGTTGATCTGAATGCAACCTACACCGAAGCTCTCTATTACCTTGGTCGAACTGCAGAAGATCTCGGGCTTCGCGACGAGGCACTAAACGCATACCAGACCGTCGTTCTCGCCGATGGCAGCGGAGAGTGGGGCACCCGCGCCCGCGATCAGCTTGACCGCATTCAATAGCGCACATCATGAAAACCTTCATGCAGTATCGCATTGCTCTCCAGGTGTTTCAGTCGCACCGATTACGCCGCGACTACAGAGACCTGTCGGCCATCCCCATGTACGAGCCGGTAGGTGAGTTCTTCTTCACCGAACTCTATGGCCCCCGCGACTTCAGTCAGCGCGATAACGACGCCCGCCGACTCCAGCACTTCCTACACATTGTGCCAGGAGTCCATCTGCGCGACATTGAAGAGTTGCTTGAACTAATCAGCATTACCGCCGAGCTTGATGACGGGCTGACTGATCTGCTGATTGACCGAGGCGTACCCCTCACCTTCGATGAGCAGATCTACGAACAGCTCTACCGCGAGTCCGATAACTATGAGGATCGCTATCGCCAGCTTGAGCTGATCAGCAACAGTCTGGACAATGTCTTTCGGCTCTCGCGTTCACATTTGCTCGGCATCGCCCTCGAACGCTCCAGCGTGATCGCCCGCCTCGCCGGGTTCGAGTCCGGCCACACCTTCCTTCTGAAAGGGTACCGTGCGCTCCGTAACGTCACCGAGATCGACCATTTCGCTACAACGATCTATAATCGGGAGCTAGACCGGCTAAACCGGATCTTTGACGGAGGGTAGGGGTTACGATGGCGATTAAATACACCCGCTGGCTGCGCTCCTATGTGGGCCACCAGTGTATCATGCAGGTGCGATCAAGTGGGTTCGTCCAAGACGAGCATGGGGCGATCTTGCTCTGTCGTCGCGCCGATGTGATGCTCTGGGATGTGCCCGGCGGCACTATTAGTCTCGATGAGACGCCGGTGCAGGGGCTTACCCGTGAGGTGCTTGAGGAAACGGGCCTAAAACTTCATGCCGAGCGACTGATCGGGGTGTACGCTGGCCCTGATTTTCATTGGACATACCCAAATGGTGATCAGGCCCAGATTCTGGCGCTGCTCTTTGTCGCACGGATCGTCGGCGGTGAACTGCGCCGCACTGGCCACGAGAATGTGAATATCGGATTCTTCCCCCCCGATAAGCTGCCGCCTCTGCTGGCACGTACGAAGCGTATGCTTACCGATGCCCTCGCCGGTAAGAGCGATGCTGTCTTCGACGGCTGAAATTCAACAGATGCCTCACCATGCCAGGCATGGTGAGGCATCTGTTGAATTTCAGCCGTTCAGTGCGCGGGGCGCACAACGCCGCGATGAAATGGGGCCGTAGGGGCGCGTCGCGACGCGCCCCTACCCGACACCCGGCCTATTTTTACGTTAGTGCCGCCGCACGTATTCCATTGGCCCCGCCTGACGAACCAACCCCTTCAGCTCAAGTACGGCTAAGGTCGCAGAAACCTGGGCAGACGACATGCCGGCAGCGCGACCGATGGCGTCGGCGTGCTGCGGCTCATAGCTCAGCAGATCGAGCAACGTCGCCTCGATCTGGTCGGTTGGCAATTCGGCGCGGGCCTCGCGCTGTACCCCCGCCGCTGTCAGGTTCAGACCCTCCAGGATGTCGTTTGCGCTGGTCGCCAATCCCGCCCCGTCGCGCAGGAGCCGGTGGGTGCCCACGCTCTGCCGCGAGAAGATGTGGCCGGGGACGGCGAAGATGTCCCGGCCCTGTTCGAGGGCAAAGTCCACGGTGATCAGGGCACCGCTTTTTTCTCCCGCCTCAACCACCAATGTTCCCAGACTTAACCCGCTGATCAGCCGATTGCGCGGCGGGAAGTTCGCTGCCACAGGCCGCGTTCCCAACGGGTAGTCGCTGATCAGCGCGCCCTGAGCGATGATCCGCTCGGCGAGGCCCCGGTTGCGCTCGGGGTAGGGTAGATCTACCCCGCTGCCCAGCACGGCGATGGTGCGTCCGCCCGCCTCCAGAGCCGCCGTATGCGCCACGCTATCTATGCCGAGGGCCAGCCCACTCACCACGGTTACACCGCTACTAGCCAGATCGTAGCTCAGGCGATGGGCCGCCTCACGACCGTAGCTGGTGGGAGAGCGGGTACCTACCACAGCGACCGCCCAATCGTCGGCGGGGGTGAGATCGCCGCGAATGTAGATCAGGGGCGGAGCGCCGGGACTAGCCTTTAGCAGAGCGGGGTAGGTCGCATCTTCGAGTGTACACAGGGTCACGCCAGCCTGCTCGGCCCGCTCAAGCTCGGCATCGAGGTTGATCTGTGGGCGAGCGGAGAGCAGGGCGGTGCTGCTGCGTGAGTCGAGTCCGGCCATCGCCAGATCAAGAGCATCGGCGTGCCATGCGGCATCCACCGAGCCGCAGTGGGCGATCAGGCGGGCCAGACGCGCCGGGCCAACGCCGGGCACGAGGTTGAAGCCAAGGTAGTAGCGGGTGTGGTGTGGTGTCATAGTCATATACCGTGTGGGCGGGCCACGGGTTACGCGACTGAAGTCGTGCCTGCGGGGCGTTCCGCCGGGCGTCGGCCTGCGCCGACACTGGAATGCTGGAACGACGGATCCATTCCTTGACAGCGATGTTGCTGCGTGCTATTTTAGGTATGGCTCAATTTCATTTCTTCATAAGCTAAAGGCTGTATGCATATGCAGACCACCCTTGATAAACCAGTACCAGGCAGTTCTCCTCCCGGCTGGCGCGGCGAGCAAGGCAGCGTCTCGCTTCCTGAGTCTCACGCTTCTGTGGCTGTGCCAAGAAGCGGGAGCCGCTGGCGCAAAATGCTGGCCTATGTTGGGCCGGGGCTCATGGTGGCCGTTGGCTATATGGATCCGGGCAACTGGGCGACAGATCTGGCTGGCGGGGCGCAGTTTGGCTATATGCTGCTCTCGGTCGTCCTGCTCTCGAATTTTATGGCCATGCTGCTCCAGCACCTAGCTCTGAAACTAGGCATCGCCACCGGGCGCGATCTGGCTCAGGCTTCGCGGGACGCCTACCCGCGACCTGTAGCGCTCACGCTGTGGGTGCTGGCCGAAATCGCGATTGCCGCCTGCGATTTGGCCGAAGTGATTGGCTCGGCAATCGCGCTGAACTTGCTCTTCGGGTTGCCGCTGATTCTGGGCGTACTGATCACCGCTGTGGATGTGGTGGCCGTCCTCTTCCTCCAGAACCGTGGATTCCGCTATATTGAGGCGATGGTGGGTGGGCTGATTATGGTGATCGCCATCTGCTTTGGCTATGAGGTGATCGTCTCAAACCCGCAGGTCGCGCCGATGCTGGCGGGATTGCTGCCGTCGCCGCAGATTGTCTTCGACCCGTCGGCACTCTATATTGCCATTGGCATCCTGGGGGCCACGGTAATGCCACATAACCTGTACCTGCACTCCAGCATCGTACAGACACGGGCCTACCCGCGCACTGATCGCGGTCGGGCCTCGGCGATCCGCTACGCAACGGTGGACTCGACGGTGTCGCTGATGCTAGCCTTCTTCATCAATGCGTCCATTCTGATCTTGTCGGCGGCATCGTTTTACGGCACACAGTACGCCTACGTAGCCGACATCAGCGACGCCTACCAATTGCTCACCCCGGTATTGGGCGCGGGAATGGCGAGTACCTTTTTCGCCGTGGCCCTGCTGGCCTCTGGCCAGAACTCAACCCTCACTGGCACCCTGGCGGGCCAGATCGTGATGGAGGGCTTCCTGAACCTGCGTTTCCCCGGCTGGCTACGCCGCCTTGTTACCCGGCTGATCGCAATCATCCCAGCGGTAATCGTGACGGCCATTTATGGTGGGCGCGGCACCGGCGAACTGCTCGTTCTTAGTCAGGTAATCCTCTCGCTCCAACTAAGCTTCGCCGTGGTGCCGCTGGTGATGTTCACCAGCGACAAGGCCAAGATGGGCCGCTTCGTCAACCCGCTTTGGCTCAGTATCCTAGCCTGGACGGTGACGGCGGTGATCGTGGCGCTGAATGGGTATCTGCTCACGCAGACGGTGATTGGCTGGATAATGTAACCCCACGCTACTGGCGAACCGTTACGTTGGTATACGCATCGTAGAGATTACCGTCCATATCTTCAGCCTGCACACCGAGGACGTAGCTTCCGGCGGGCGCGGGTAGCTCCTGCATCGTGAACGGCTGGTCTCCAAAGGTGAGAGTGTCGCCCGCCTCGGTGACATATTCTTTGGGGGCGTTAGTGTCGCTGTGCAGCAGGATGCGCTGATTCGACACGGTGAAGGTGTCACCGGGCTGTGGGGTGATCACTCGCGGGGCGCTGGCCTGGCCCTGACTGCTGAATCCCAGCACCTTGATCAGCGCATTGTCCTTGAAGAAGAGCTGGGCCTGGCGCGTTCCCCCATCCACAAAAGTGTAACTGCCGTGTACCACGTAGGTAAAGCTATCGTTGGCGGCACCGTAGTCCGACGGCGCAAAGAGCGCGAACTTTGTGGTCGTCCCGTCGCTGATCCCGAAACGCACCGGCGTCCAGTCGTACTTAATCGCCACAGGCCGCGCCGCGCCCCAGTCTGGGTAGAAGACCTGGTTCTCCTGGCGTGTCTGTCCGGCATCCACATAGTCAATGTCGGCCACCAGAATACTGTCGTCATTAGGGTTATAGAATCCGGTAAAGAAGTAGATGAATCCAATCTGATCGCCGTCCACGCTGGTACTCACCTTCACCGTACCCGTCTGAGCGATCTTCTTGGCGGAGAGCGTTAGCTTCGCAACGCTGAGCGTACTGGCACCGGGGGAGAGGATCGCCAGGGTGTTGCCCGTCGGCGCGGTTGCATCCAGCGCCACACCATAGTAGTAGAAGTTGAGGTAGTTCTCCCAGGCGGCCTGGTCAGCAAAACGGTTCGCCACCTGCGCGTACACCTTCCGTCCCGCATCGGCGGACTTGTAGAGCTTCGAGGTGGGGAAGTAGATTGACATGCCGGTGGCCCCGGATCGCTCATTACCGTGCTTTTCGGCGATCACTGTTTGCTTGAGGGCAGCCAGCAAGGCGTCGGCGACTTTATCAATACCTTTGGTATTGCTCTTCTTGCGAACAAGCGTGGCAAAGCTACCGATATCAATGTAGGGCGACGGGCCATCATCGAAGGTATTCTCAAAATGCTGGGCGTAGGTGCGGGCCGAGGCGACCGTCTTCTTATTGAGCTTGCTCAGAGCCACGCTAAAGTCGTCCAGGGCGGCGAGCAGTTTAGGCAGAGTGGCAGTATCGTAGGCGCTCAGCGTAATGTCGTGGCTCATGTCGGCGGCTACCGCCCGCGCACTGCGCGTCTTGGTCGTATCAAACGTCTCCTTCACAAACTCCGCCCGCGCCGCATCGTCCACAATCCGCTGATCCTGATCAATATAGCTCTGCACAATCGTCTTGCTCAGAGTAGCGCCATCCATCGCCGGGTTCTCGGTGAGTTTCCCCAGGAATCCAGCGTAGGCCCAGCCCAAGGCCGGCTCCACCTCCTCAGAGGCGACCACATAGCGCGTATGGGGAGCTATGGCGGTAAGCACCTCGATCTGGCCCATCAGACAGGCGTCAAAGCCGATCAGATCGAAGGACTCAATGCCGGTCTTGGTGCGGATCGTCCCGAGGGCAGAGTCGATCTCGTTAAGTAGCAGCAGATCGCCGTTGGAGGTAAGGCCAAGGCCATCGGGGCCGGACTTCGTCTGCGATCCATCGCTCCAGCCGCCAGGCCAGCCCATACCGTGGTCGGAGAGGATGAGGGCGTGGTGAGCAGCCGGGTAGGTGGTAATCGCCCACTCGGCGAAATCCACCAGGGTCTGCCCATCGGCCATATTCACCTCACCAAGGTCGGCCACCACCTCCGAGTTCAGCTTCTTAAGGTCATCGTCCTTGGTGATCCGCAGGCGACGTGCGCCGGTCCAGTTACCATCGCCACGAAACGCGCCCTTGTAGCGATCAACCTGAGCAACAATCGTGACCTTGTCCGTCGAGCCGACTCGCTCGGCCTCATTGACATCGGTGAACATATCTTGCTCAAGCACCTGATCGTCAGCGTCCTCATAGAGCATGACCAGCCAGGTATCACCGGTGGCGGCAGGCGCGGCGGTGGGTTTAGTGAGGGCGGTGGGTTTAGTGAGGGCAGTAGGTTTGGTGGGGCTGGTGGGCTTAATGAGGGCGGCGGGCTTGGTCGCAGCAGGCTGGGGCGTCGGCGTATTGGCAGGGCGAGAGCAGGCGGCAAGGGCGAGTGGGAGGACAAGGAAAGTGAGCAGCAGGCGAGGGTGTAGCATAAGAAAAAGTCCCGCACGAGTACAGGGTTTCGGAAATTCGGGTTGAGTGACGGGGGCCGAGAGCCGGCCCCCGGCCATTCCCGCGCCTACATATAGAAGGCGAAGACCCAAACCAAGAGCAGGAAGGCGATACCCGACGTTATGGTGATCAGCAGCATAACCCGGCGGGCCTCATCGGTTATCTCGGGCATTGGCAACTCCTCAATTCAGATCTCGCATCCGCACTCATGGGCCTATTGTACCGCCGATCGGGTCATCTGTCATGAACCACAGGGGTTATATCAGGGCTGATGCAAAAT
>Ga0007797_1000584_pt1 | contig 11038 bp, 10 predicted proteins | sample CryBogmetaGMA25M_FD_60364 | JGI IMG/M metagenome (GOLD analysis project Ga0007797, IMG submission 60364) | Freshwater microbial communities from Crystal Bog, Wisconsin, USA - MA2.5M | ecosystem: Environmental > Aquatic > Freshwater > Lake | place: Crystal Bog, Wisconsin, USA | collected 2009-07-06 | reverse complement strand
CTGCGATTCCAAGGAAAATATGGAATATGCGGAGTATCATGCATGTGAACACCGCTGGTAATGAAAGGTTAACGATGATGGCCTTCAGCCTTCCAGAGAACCCGCTGCGCTCAGGCCTGCGCCTTGGCCGTACCCCCGAGCCCTGCACAATGGTGATCTTTGGGGCGAGCGGCGACCTGACCAGCCGGAAGCTTGTGCCAGCTCTCTACAACCTGGCCCGCGAGCGACGTATCCCTGGCGGATTCAGCGTAGTCGGCTTCGCTCGCCGTGATTGGGACGATTCATTCTTTCGCCAGACCTTGCTCGATGGCCTGAATGCAAACTCTCGCAGCGGGAGGGCCGAGCATCCCCTGTGGGATAGCTTCGCCGACGGGATTTTCTATCACCAGGCCAGCTTCGATCAGGGCGAGGGTTACTTTGGCCTGAAGGAGCGACTCGACGCCATTGACCGCGAGCGCGGCACTGGCGGAAACCGGGTCTTTTACCTAGCGACCCCACCTGAATCGTACCCGCTGATCATCCAGCAACTCGGTGCCCACGGCCTCGCCCAGTCATCTGGTGGTGGCTGGACGCGGATCATTATCGAGAAGCCCTTCGGCCACGATCTAGAGAGCGCCCGCGATCTGAACGCCCAGGTATTGTCGGTCTTTGATGAGAGCCAGGTCTACCGCATTGATCACTACTTGGGCAAGGAGACTGTGCAGAACCTGATGGTTTTTCGCTTCGCTAACGGGATCTTCGAGCCGATCTGGAACCGCAGCCAGATTGATCACGTGCAGATTACTGTGTCGGAGACGGTGGGGGCCGAGGAGCGCGGCGGCTACTACGACAAGAGTGGGGCCATGCGCGACATGATCCAAAATCACATGATGCAGTTGCTCACCCTCACTGCGATGGAGCCACCGGTAGCCTATGACGCCAACGCCGTGCGCGACGAGAAGGTGAAGGTGCTACGTGCGGTGCGCCCGATCACGCCTGCCGATGTGGTACATTCTACCGTGCGCGGCCAGTACGGCCCTGGCAATATGGGCGGATCTCCGGTGGTAGGCTACCGCACGGGTAAGGGCATCAACCCCGAATCACAGACCGAGACCTTCGTGGCGCTCAAGCTCTTTGTTGATAACTGGCGCTGGGCCGGTGTGCCCTTCTACCTGCGTACTGGCAAACGTCTGCCGCGCCGGGTCAGCGAGATCGCCGTGCAGTTCAAGACTGCGCCGCACCTGCTGTTTGACGATACGCCTATCAACGATATTGAGCCGAACGTACTCTCGATGAAGATCCAACCCGATGAGGGCATTACCCTGACATTTAGCTCGAAGGTACCCGGCCAGGGCCAGATCCGCCCGGTGACGATGGACTTCCGCTACGGCAGCAGTTTTGGTGTGGCCTCGCCTGAGGCGTATGAGCGCCTGCTGCTCGACTGTATGCTCGGCGACGGCACGCTCTTCACGCGCCGCGACGAGGTTGAGGCCAGTTGGTCACTGATCACGCCCATCCATCAGGGCTGGGCCGCTGGGCCACCTCAGCCCTTCCCCAACTACGAGGCCGGCGACTGGGGGCCGACCGCCGCCGACGAGTTTATGGCCCGCGACGGTCGCGCATGGCGACGGGTATAGGGGCACGGAGGATATATGACCACCGACATCGCCCGTATCGAGCGCGACCTCCAGGATCTCTGGAAGAACAACGCGGTTGAGTCTGCTGCCGCCGGCCACACGACGACTCGCGCCCTGACTGTGAATCTCCTTGTCCGCGCCGACACGAGCGCCCGCGCCGATGAGATGGGCGCGGTGATTCAGCAACTCACCGCTAGCCATCCCAACCGTGCGCTGGTGCTGATTGACCGCCCCGCCGTCGGCGATCCGCAGATTGAGGCGTGGGTGCAGGCCAACTGCTTGCTCAACGTCCTCGGTGCAACCCAGATCTGTGGCGAACAGATCACCATTGACTCGCGGGGCGGCCATGCCGGTCAGGTAGTCAGCCTTATGCTGCCGCTGCTGGTGCCCGACCTGCCAGTGGTACTCTGGATGGACGGGCCACAGCCCTTCGATCTCCCGCTGCTCCACAAGCTGCGCGGCGTCCTCAACCGGCTGATCGTTGACTCGGCGGGGTTTGCCGACCCGCTGCATGAATTGGTAATGATGGCCAACTACGAGGCTCACAGCATGCTTGGCCCCAAACCCCTATCCCTCAGCGACCTCAACTGGGCTAGGCTCACCCCCTGGCGCGAGTTGACGGCCCAGTTTTTTGACACCCGGCCTTTCTTGCCCCATTTGCGCCGCCTCGACCATGTGGAGATTGATTATGTGGCCGTTGGCGAGGGCGGGTTGCTACGGGCGTTGATGCTGGCAGGCTGGCTGGCATCGAACCTGGGCTGGGAGCTACAAGAAAACGGCGCAGTGCGTACTGGCGATACGATCCAGTTCCACATGCGTCGTCCGGGCGTAGGCGCGGCCAGCGGGGACACCCGCCCGGTGCTGATTGCTCTACGCCCTGCCCCATCGTCCGATAACGCACTCGTTGGCCTGTCGGCCCTGCATCTGCGAGCCGTAGACAATATACTGGCCGACTTCAGCGTCGAGCAAACCGACAGCCCCACATGCGCACGCACGGTCGCCCAAGTGGCAGGCCATCCCACCATCTCTCGGCTGGCCCGTGCCGAGCGTGCGGGGGTTGCCGACCTGCTGGCAGCCGAACTGCGCCTGCTGAGCCGCGACCGCACGTTCAGCGCGGCGCTCCAGGCGGCGGCAGAATGTGCAAGAGCGTTAGACACGTAGGGGCGGAGCAATCGGGTTGGCCCGATTACCCCGCCCCTGTGCGGGACGATATGTAGGTGCGCGTCAGCGCACGCCCAGTTCGAAGGGCGGGCCGACCTCGCGCAGAATCACCACCGCCGTATCCTCTTCGCGCTTGCTGTTCACCGGCACCGAGATCATGGGCCGACGCGGAGCCTCACCGTCTGCCACAGATTGACGGAACGACTTGCCGAGCATGTCAGCGGCGAAGAATCCGAAGAATAGGCCGCCAACGCCGCCAACTACACTCAGGCCGCAGAGAAACGCGACAAGCGACGTGAGCGCCGGCTGGATACTGTCGAAGTTCCCCTGGCCGCGAATATCTGGCGTGTCCATTGAGAACATGCCCATGAGGAATCCAATCGCGCCAAAAGCGACGGCACCCGCCAGAACCGAGCCGAAGATGATCCCGTAACGGATGCCATCCTCGGTTGCCCCGAGGCCGACCAAGTCACCCAAATCGCCGCCGGACGTACCGACCTTCGCCCCAGAGAACCCGCCCTCGCGCAGGGCCGCTGCGGCGCGCTCGGCGTCACGCGAGTCGGTGTAGGTAGCCTGAATTACAGCCATCGTCGCAGCTCCTTACAATATATGTACATCCTGTGCATGTATTGTACCACTGGTTTGGGTATGCTTGTTATGCAGCGAACATCTGCTCTGGGAACCACATAGCTTCCCTCACTTGTCACCTACGCCCGCAGAGGATATGATTGGTAGGTTAGACAAATATGTACGCGAAGGTATCACGCGAATGAGCAACGAACAATCTCCGCCCCAGCCCATCTCCTACGCCGCGCAGATCTCGTCGTTCATCCTGGGCCTGCTGATCTTCGGTGTCTTCGGCCTAGTCATGTTTTTTGTTGGGGCGAACGGAGCCGCGAACCCATCCAGTATTGTCGGCCTCGCGGTGGTGATGGCGGTACTTACGGTCGGGCCAGCGATCTGGGCCATGCGCAGCGGGAAGATCGCTCTGGGCAGCGGGATTCTGGTGGGCTACGCCATTGCCGCCGTCGCCTCGGGCGGCCAGTGTACCTACCTGTCTATGTCAAGCGACTACGGTTTCCTCAGCGGTGCGATGATCTACGTCATGAGCGTGGGAATCGCCTTTGTGGTCGGGGGAATCGTCGCAATCATCAGCGCGATTATGGGCTGGCGGAGAAGATCTCAATGAGCCGCGAACACATTCTGTCGAATCTGCGCACCAGCCTGGCTTCCAGCCGTGGGTGGCTGGAGGATGAAGCCAACCGTTCACCCCGATCCATCCCGCCCTACGTGCATCCCTCTGCCGAAAACCTTGCCGACCAGTTTAGCGCCGAGTTGCGCAGTCTCTCCGGCACGGTGTACCGGGTAGATAACGACGCGGAGGCCATCGTGCAGATCGGGGCGATTCTGGCCGAAAAGGGCGCATCCCAGATCATGGCCTGGGACGTGGATCAGATCGGGGTAGCCGGGCTATCGCAGTTTCTCATCCAGCGTCACATTCACGTTACCAGGGCCGACATTCACGGCGACGAGCGTACATCTCGGCTCCAGAGACTTGATCCGGTCACCGTCTGTATTTCTGGTGCTGATGTGGGTATTGCCGAAAGCGGTAGCCTGCTGCTGTGCCACGGGCCGGGGCGCCCGCGTCTCGCGTCGCTCCTGGCCCCCTACCATATCGCCGTTCTGCGCTCGGATCAGATCGTGCGTGGCCTCGGCGACGCCCTGGCCCATGTCCGCACTCGCTACGGCACCAACATCTTCACCGACACCAGCAATCTCACCCTGATCACCGGCCCCTCACGCACCGCCGACATCGAGATGACCCTCTCCCTTGGCATCCACGGTCCGCAGGAGATCCATGTCATAGTAATTAGCACAGGAATCTGACAGGAGGCAGGAGGCAGGAGGCAGGAGGCAGGGGGCAGGAGGCAGGAGGTAGGAGGCAGGAACCCTGCCTCCTGCCTCCTGCCTCCTATACTAGTCCCTCGTAATCTCGCGTGAAATCACCAGACGCTGGATCTCGCTGGTGCCCTCGTAGATCTCGGTGATCTTGGCGTCGCGGAAGAATCGCTCGACTGGATACTCTTTGGAGTAGCCGTTTGATCCGTGCAACTGCACGGCCTTGGTCGCCGTCCACATGGCCGTCTCCGAGGCGAAAACCTTGGCCATGGCGGCGTCCTTGACATAATCAAGCCCCTGATCCTTCCGCCAGGCAGCCTCGTAGACAAGCAGGCGAGCGGCCTTAATCCGGGTGGCCATGTCGGCTAGGGTAAACCCGACGGCCTGGAACTCGTGGATGGGCTTGCCAAACTGCTCGCGCACCTTGGTGTAGGCAAGGGCGGCCTCGTAAGCTCCCTGAGCGATGCCGAGAGCCTGAGCAGCAATGCCGATGCGCCCGGCGTTGAGGATGGTCATGGCGATCTTGAAGCCCTGGCCCTCCTCGCCGAGTCTGCGCGAAATCGGCACACGGCAATCGTCGTAGGCCATCTGTGAGCTGTGAGCACTGCGAATGCCCAGCTTATTCTCCACCTTCACCACACGGCAGCCGGGCTGTTGGGTGTCAACCAGGAAGGCACTGATGCCCTTGACGCCCTTGGACGGGTCGGTTATCGCCATAAGGATGATCGTGTCGGCGTGATCGCCGTTCGTCACCCAGTTCTTTACACCGTTGATGACATAGAAGTCACCGTCGCGGACGGCGGTGGTTCGCTGGGCGGCGGCATCGGAGCCGGCACCGGGTTCGCTGAGCGAGAAGGCACCGAGGGTGCGACCGGAGGCCAACGACGTGAGGATCTCGCGTTTCTGCTCCTCTGTGCCAAACTTCTCGATACCGTAGCAGACCAGTGAGTTGTTCACTGAGGCGATCACGCCCAGAGATGCGTCTACCCGGCTGAGTTCCTCAATCACAATTGCGTAGGAGATATAGTCGAGTCCGGCACCGCCGTTCTCTTCCTTCACCGCTACACCGAGCAGGCCAAGCTCGCCCATCTGCTTCACCAAAGCATCGGGCCAGATGCCAAGCTCATCACGCTCAGCAACTGTGGGTCGGGCCTCTTTCTCTACAAACTGACGCACCATATCGCGGAGCATCTGCTGATCATCGCTGTGCTGAAAGTCCATTGCGTTGCTTCCTCGTTGATTGACGCTGTGATATACGGCGAATTCGGCCCTATTCTACGCGAGAACATTCTGTGCGGCAAGGTGATAAGGAGAATCTGTTACCATAGCAGAGTCGGTGCCACCTGCCACTCTGTTGGTACTGCTCAAGGAGCTATGTGAGCGTTCTTATTACTCTCCCTACGTCGCTGAGTGCTGAGGTCTTCCATGCCGCTCGCGCCTTGGTGCATGAATGCAATCAGGCCGAAGATCTAGATCTGCCGATCATTCCTGCGGTTGATCCCGACTCCACCGTATTGCTGGCTCATCATGGAGACAAACTGGTTGGCATCGCCCAGATTGATTTTGGCCCCCAGGCTGAGGCGTGTCTCTGTGTCTCGCCTGCCTGGCGCCGCCGTGGGATCGGCAGGGGCTTAGCAATGGCGGTCAATGCCCACGTTGCCAGTCGTGGCGCGGGTGATGCTGTCTTTGTCTCCGACATGGCCGCTGAGTCGGGGCGCGCCTTTGCCGATGCCCTCGGTGTCCACCTGAGCTTGGCTGAGCATCGTCTTTCACTTGACATAACCGCCGTACCACCCCCACCCGCACCTATGCCCGATCTCTACATCCGCCTTGCTGATCGTGCCGACACGAACAGCCTCGCTACCGTGCTATCCGCCGCTTTCGGCGACCCGCTACCGATGATGCAGAGCTTTGTCGCCCGCAGGCTTACGCACCCCACAAACCGCTTCATCGTCGGTCTGCGAGATCAACGACTCGTGGGCACTCTACGCCTGGTCGAGGACAACGGCTGGATCTACATCACAACCTTCGGCGTATTACCGGAGCTTCACGGGCGGGGCGTGGGCCGACACCTGCTTCTGCACGCTCTCGGCCAGATGACGGCCAAGGGGATGTGCCGCATCCGTATTGACGTAGAGACCACGAACGTCTCCGCCCATGGTCTCTACAAGTCGTGTGGATTCCGCCACGACCGCACCTTCGCCTACTACCGGCTACAGAGTATGACGCACTCTCAGCCGGGAATAATCGCCAGCGGGTAGAGGTTGCTGCGACGCCAGATGCCGATGATTTGCACGGGGCCAAAATGGGCAGTTCCGCCTGAACTGGCGGTCAGCCGTGTGCGCAGAGGATTACCCTCGATCACGCCGATGAGCTTGATCTGTTGGGCGCTTGAGGTGGGCACGCCGCCTCCGCCGAGCTGATCAACCAGTAGCGCGGTTGATGTGCCAAGCAGGATCTGTCCCGATAGGTGAACGGGCTGGTTATCATAGATCCCGCTATTATCGAGCAGCAGCTTCATGTTCAGGTCGCGCACGCTCAGCACGTCCAGGGACACGTCGGTGAGTTGGTAGGCATAGCCACCACCCGGCCCGTAGCTGCCCGTGGAACTGAGTTGACCCGTGGCGCAGACGATCACGTAGGTAATCGTCCCGACTGAACTGATGGCAGTGTTGGCAGGTAAAGCTGGCGGACTAGGGAGCCAGATCGCCCCGGCCTCGGACAGAGGTGTGGGAATATCGCCTTGGCTGAAGCTTAGCCCGCCCACCAGGGACGCCCCCTGCGCAGTGCGGTAGAGGTAGCCGATCACCTCAACGCGGCCCTGGGGCGGGCTGACTAACCTCTCGGCGACGGTCGAGATGGTCGGTTGAGGCGGCGGTGTCGCCGCAGGGACGACCTGGGCGGATGCGCACCCACTCAAGGCCAGAATAAGCAGCAAGGTAAGCAATCGTCGCATACCGCCCATTTTACCACCCATCTGACAGCCTCAGACAGCGGCCTGATAGGTTTTGAGAGCTTTTTTGGGGTATCCAGAAGGCGGAGCCATGCTACAATCGCCCGCAGGTACAGATACATGAACATCCTGTCACGAGCGGAGGTTACATAGATTTATGGGTACGAATAACTCCCGGCTGCAAGGGTTCTACCAGCTCAATCCTTTTGAGCGGCTTCAGGTAGTCAAGTCGTTCGATGGCCTAGTTGACGAAGACCTGAGGATGCTTCACGGTGGACACGGCGTTCTCACGATTGAGCGTGCCGACAAGATGATTGAGAATGTGATCGGCACATACAATCTGCCGCTGGGTATTGCGACGAACTTTCAGATTAACGGGCGCGACTACCTGATCCCGATGGTGGTCGAGGAACCCTCGATTGTGGCCGGTGCCAGCTACGCCGCTCGCATGGTGCGGGATGGCGGCGGGTTTGAGGCCAGCACCAGCGAGCCGCTGATGATCGGCCAGATCCAACTTGTGCATGTGGCTGCGCCGAACAGCGCCCGCGTTGATATCATGGCCCACAAGGCCGAGATCCTGCGTCTGGCGAATGCCCAGAGCCGCTCGCTGATCACCCTCGGTGGCGGTGCCCGCGATGTGGAGGTGCATTACTTCCCCACCAGCCCTATGGGTGCGATGATGGTTGTCCACCTGATCGTGGACTGCCGTGATGCGATGGGCGCGAATGCGATCAACTCCATGTGCGAGGCGGTTGCCCCGCTATTGGAGGGACTCACCGGCGGGAAGGCGTATCTGCGTATTCTCTCGAACCTGAGCGACCGCCGCCTGGCCCGCGCCCGCTGCGTGGTGCCGATTTCGGCCCTTGAGCGTGACGGTCTCTCCGGTGAGGAAGTTGCTGAGGGGATTATGTGGGCCTACGCCTTCGCATCCGTAGACCCGTACCGGGCCGCGACGCACAATAAGGGCATCCTCAACGGCGTAGACCCGGTGATCGTGGCGACGGGCAACGATTGGCGGGCAATCGAGGCCGGTGCCCACGCCTACGCCGCACGCAGCGGCCAGTATACGTCGCTGAGTACCTGGGAGCGAGACGAGGAAGGTAACCTCGTGGGTACGCTGGAAATGCCGATGGCCGTAGGCATTGTGGGCGGGGCCACCAAGGTTCACCCAGCGGCCCAGGTGGCGCTCAAGCTGCTCCACGTGAAATCGGCGGACGAACTGGCCGGTATCTGCGCATGCGCTGGCCTCGCCTCGAATTTGGCCGCAATGCGCGCCCTGGCGACCGAGGGCATCCAGCAGGGCCATATGGGCCTGCACGCCCGCCAGATCGCGATGGCCGCTGGTGCCCACGGTATTCTGATTGACGAGATCGCCCGCCGGATGGTTGAGGAGCGGAACATTAAGCCCGCCCGCGCCCAGGAACTGGTTGCGGAGTTGCACCACTAATACAGGGGGCAGGAGGCAGGAGGCAGGGGGCAGGAGGCAGGAGGCAGGAGGCAGGAGGCAGGAGGCAGGAGGCAGGAGGCAGGAGACCGGTCTCCTGCCTCCTGCCTCCTGCCTCCACACCCTTCATCTCCGTGCGCAGGAGACCACAACAACTCCCTACGCATTTCCAGAACCCTGTACTAGCAATGTATCACCCGCCCGGCGGCGCGGGTGAGTCGGTCGCGGATAGCGCGGGCGATCCCGCTCTCGCCAAGGTCGCGGGCGAGAATGAGGGTGGGTCGGCGCGAATCGAGGGCCCGCAGAGCGGCGTAGAGGCGACTGGCAATAACGGTGAGGTCTCCTGCTGGCCCAAGGGATTCACTATCGGCGTCGAGATCCGCCAACAGAGCGGAGTCCTCATCAGGCAGCAGCAGGCCCACGCGGCTCCCAACCGCGTTATGGGCGACAACCTGTTCACGAATCCATGCCCGACACGCTGCTGGCGTCCCCACACACAGGTGTAGAGTAGACTCCGGGGCGTAATGGCGATCAAGCAGGCCGGGAGCGAGTTGCCCACCTGCTGCTGCGGCTCGTCCGCCCAAAACGACGTCACCCAGCAGATCGCGTAACTCCTCCAGACTCACCCCCCCCGGCCGCAGCAGCGTGGGCTGCGGGCCGCTCAGATCAAGGACGGTTGACTCGACACCGATGGTGGCTGGGCCACCATCGAGCAGCAGATCGATCCGCCCATCCAGGTCAGCCAGCACATGCGCAGCACTGGTGGGGCTGGTGTGTCCAAAGCGATTGGCGCTCGGCGCGGCGATGGGTGTGCCAGCAGCGGCAATCAGGGCGCGGGCCACCGGGTGAGACGGCAGGCGTACCGCCACCGTCTCACGTCCGGCGGTCACACTGTAGGGTACTGCAGGGCCGCGTGGCAGAATAAGGGTGAGCGGGCCTGGCCAAAACCGCGTGGCTAGCAGGGCCGCCGCAGGCGATAGCTTTGTCGTCACTTGCGTCAGGTCAGCCATATCGGCCACATGGACGATCAGCGGATCCTCGGAGGGGCGCCCCTTGGCGACGAAGATGCGGGTCATGGCAGCGGGGTTGAGAGCGTCGCCCCCAAGCCCGTAGACCGTCTCGGTGGGAAAGGCCACCAGGCCACCGGCGGCGAGGGCGGCGGCAGCCTCAGCGATGCCGGCGAGGTCGGCCAGAAGAACTCGTGTGGTAGCCATATCCTGTAAAGGTTTCAGGTGCGAGGTTTCAGGTTTCAGATCACGCGCATTAGGAAGCCACATTCTGGCTTGAGACAAGGTTTCAGAGGGGCCGAGTTTACTTTACACTCTTGGCATACGTACCCCCCCTAGCCCCCCCCGCAAGCGGGGGGGAACCAATGCATTGTTCCCCCCCGCTTGCGGGGGGCTAGGGGGGGTGATTCAAACTACAACTGTAGTAATAGCCGATAGCCGATAGCTAGGCATCAGCGGCTATTTTCATCGGGTGTTGTGTGCGAATCGCGCATGAATGTCTGAGGCACTGAATCATGAAGCGGGATGGTGGGCAATGCCCTCCACCCCGCTTCATGATTCAGTGCCTCAGTATAGCCTCTGATGCCCGGCTACCGGCTATCGGCTACCGGCTACCGGCTATCGGCCATCGGCCATCGGCCATCGGCCATCGGCTATCGGCTATCGGCTATCGGCTATTCTCACATCAGCATATCAGGCGTGAGCCGCTGCGTGAAGTAGTGCATCGCGATATTGACCATCCAGACCCAGTCGAACTTCCGGCCTGCCATCCGCTTATAGATCCCCGGCCACGAGTAGACGGCGCGCTGCACCTTAATAAAGTTCTTGAGGAACTGCTCGCGCTCGATCTTCGCCGGCTCATACATGTAGTGGAAGGTGTCGTACTTATCCCAGTCGAAGTGCGTAATCCGTGGCTTAATCTCTTCGAACCAGGGCGTACCGGGGAAGGGAGTGGCGA
>Ga0007797_1000583_pt1 | contig 11039 bp, 10 predicted proteins | sample CryBogmetaGMA25M_FD_60364 | JGI IMG/M metagenome (GOLD analysis project Ga0007797, IMG submission 60364) | Freshwater microbial communities from Crystal Bog, Wisconsin, USA - MA2.5M | ecosystem: Environmental > Aquatic > Freshwater > Lake | place: Crystal Bog, Wisconsin, USA | collected 2009-07-06 | reverse complement strand
GGCTTGTGCTGGCCGGTTGCCTGCTGGTGGCCGGCAAGACCGGCCTCAATGTGTACGAACTTCGCGATGCAACCGAGGCCACCCGGATCCTCACCGCGACCGAGACCCAGCGCTACAACGGCATCCTCGATGGCTTGCCGAAGATCAGCCTCACCCCTGAGAACCTGCGCGCGCTGACCGGGCGTTTCGATGCCCTGCAAAAGCGCAGTCCGGCAATGGAAGCTTTGCTGCTGCACCTGAGTCTGGCGCTGAATGACAGCCCCAGAATCGAACTCAACCGTCTTGTCTGGAAGCTGGCCGAACGCCCCGATGCCGACGACAAGGCGCCGGAGAACGCAAAGCGGCCGGCGGACGCAACCCAGCCCGCGCCTCCCGCCGGCGCAGGAAACTGGGCCGTGATCGAGATTCAGGCGCAGCTGCCGCTCGGCCTGATCGCCGATCAGCGCGGCCAGATCGAACTGATCGAACGCTTTGCCGCCCGGCTGCGCGACCCGAAAACGGATGTCAGGGTGCTCAGCCGGCCCTTCGACATCGAGTCCGACAAGCCGCTCAAGAGTCTCGGCGAAGCAAGCGAGGCAAGATCCGCCGACGTGCCGAAGTTCAGCTTGCGTATTGCGCGCCAGTCATGACCAATGCATCGCGACACAGGGCGGGGAACCCATGAATCTGGACGCCAAAGATTTCAAGCGCCTGCAATGGGCGATCGCCTTCCTGGTCGTCATGGGTCTGGTCGGCGGCGGCTCGGTATGGCGCGCCCTGCAGGAACAGAGCCGCGGCGAAAAAACCTTCCGCGCAGCCACCGCGGCGCAAAAAGACATCCAGACCAAGCTTGCCAGGGCGCGCGAGGAGGAGCAGGAATTACGTGAAAAAATCGGGCGCTACCAGGCGCTCAAGGCGCGCGGCTATATCGGCCCGGAAAAGCGTCTGGACTGGATCGAAACCATCGCCCGCATCAAGACCGCGCGCCGCATCTTCAAACTGGACTACGAATTCGCGCCGCAACGGCCTGTCGATGCCGGCATCGTTGCCGGAGGCGCAGCCGCCGGTGGCCATGAAATCATGTCCAGCCAGATGAAACTGCAACTGCAACTGCTGCACGAAGGCGAACTGCTGGCGTTTCTCGCCGAACTGCGCGACTCCGTGCAGGCCCTGATCCAGGTTCGCTCCTGCGCGATGGAACGCATTGCCCGCGGCAACGCCGACCCCGGCAACAACGCCCAGTTGAAAGTCGAATGCATGCTCGAATGGATCACGCTGAAGGAAAACAAGCCATGAGACTGCCAAGCGGAATCGCGTCGGCTCTGCTCAGTCTGGTCACGCTCGTGCCGGCCCATGCCGCCGACGCCGCGGAACTCGGCCGCCTCTTCTTTACCCCGGAAAGGCGCGCCTCGCTGGAACGCCAACGCACCTTCAACGTCCAGGAAGCGCAAACGCTGCAGGGCACCACCCTCAGCCTGGACGGCGTCGTCCATCGCTCCGGCGGCAAGGCGACCGTATGGATCAACCGTCAGGCACAAACAGAGAGTGAAGGCGCACGCACCGGCGTCAGTGCCGTTACATCGCCCGCCACACCCGGCAGCGCACTGCTTGCGCCCGGCGACGAATCACCGTCCAAACTCAAGGTGGGCGAAGCCATCAACCGGACCTCCGGCGAGCGCAATACGCGTCTGGGCGGAGGTGTCGTGGTGACGCCCGCCACACCGTCCGCTCGGCGCTGACAGGGAATCGTGATGGCTCGGCGGCGGTCGCTGGAACCGAATCAGCGCGGCCTGGCGCTGATCATGCTGATTTCCATCCTGGCGATGGGCGGACTGTATTTCTTCGTCAGCCAGTTCAATTCCGTGCGTGCCCACCAGGACCGCGACTTGAAGACTGCGCAGGCGCTGAAAATGGCTAAGGAGGCGCTCATTGCCTGGTCTGTCATGAGTACCACCGCACCGGGCCAACTACCCTGTCCGGAGGATACGTCGCTGATCGGCATGGCGACGGAAGGGCAGGCCATGGCCAGTTGCGGCAACACCTTGCGCATAGGCCGACTGCCCTGGAAAACGCTGAAGGTTGGCGACCTGCGCGACGGCTACGGCGAGCCGCTCTGGTATGCCCTTTCACCGGGCTTCCGCACCGTACCGATCAATTCGGCAACACCGGCGCAACTCACGCTGGACGGCACCGGTAGCGCCGTGGCCATCGTCTTTTCCCCCGGACCGCCGCTGGCCGGCCAGACCCGGCCTGCCATCAGCGCTGCCGTCCCGCCTGCCGTCGCCAACTATCTCGACCTGAGCAACGGCAGCGGGAGTACCGCGTTTGCAAGCACGGGCAGTCCGGAGACGTTCAACGACACACTGCTGGCGATCAATAGTCAGGATCTTTTTTCCGCTGTCACCCCGCGCTTAGCCGGGGATCTTCGTGGCTACCCCGGCAAGGGCCTGCAGGGATATATGGACATTCACGGCTATCTGCCTTGCGCAGCAACTGCGGCCAGCGCGGGGCTTCAAGTCGCACTGACTCCAACCGGTCTTTTCCCCTATAACGATCCGGACATGGCTTTCGACACCGCGACAAACAACCGCCTTGCGAACAACAATTGGTTTGGCATTCTCACTTACAGCGCGCCGGATTGCGGAACCGCAACGGCGATGTCCGCCACAATTACCATCGGGAGCAAAATTGTCTCACTCCGTTTCTGAGGTCCAAGCGTTTGCGACCGGAATACCGGTTCTCCATCGTCGGCCCGGTGCCAGCCGTCCGGCGAAGGCTTCACGCTGATTGAACTTACCATGGTGATGTTCGTCGTTGCCATGACACCCGCCGTCACGCCAGCACCGACATTCGCCGTTCGTGTAAAGTCGCCATACTGGAAATCCAATCTCAGGAGGGGCCAATGAATATTTCTGATCGCATCACCCTCGAACCAGGCAAAAGAGGCGGACGTCCATGTATCCGCGGCTTGCGCATTACGGTTTATGACATCCTGGCGATGCTTGCCGAAGGCATGGCTGAGAGTGAAATACTGGAAGATTTTCCCGAAATCGAGGCTGCCGACATACGCGCCTGCCTGGCGTACGCGGCCAAAAGGGAACAAAGCGTGATCAAGCTCGCCCCATGAAACTGCTACTCGACGAGAACCTTTCTCGTCGGCTTGTGCCATTCCTGCAAAACGAATTCCCGGGCAGCACCCAGGTGACCCTAGTCGGCCTGGAACAAGCCGACGACCGGACCGTCTGGCACTATGCAAAAGAATACGGATATGTAATCGTTACGCGCGATGCCGATTTCGAAGAACTTTCCTCAATTCACGGCGCTCCGCCGCACGTAATCTGGATAAGGACGCCGAACCAGGAAAAAGCAGCGGTGCTGAAATTGCTGCTCAAGCATCAAACAGTTCTCGATGAAGCATTACTGCAGACAGACGTCGCCTGTATAGAACTCGGCCCTCAGGGAGTCGATCAATAGCCCATGCAAACGGATCACATGAAGGTCGCCACTCTCCCGCCGGTACCGTCCCGGCGGACGCCGACCCACGGCGCGCAGAACAGCGTCCCTGCGGGACATGAAGCGAATCTGCCTGCCGGCGAAGGAGAGCGCCGGCCAGGCAAGGTGTGGCTCCGCACGGCTTCCGTCCAGCGTGGCTTCACGCTGATTGAACTTGCCATGGTGATGTTCGTCGTTGCCCTGTTGATAGGCGGCATGCTGCTGCCGCTGTCAGCACAGCGGGATTTGCGCAACAGCGGCGATACGGAGAAGGCCCTCGGCGAAATCCGTGAAGCTCTCATCGGCTTCGCCGCCAGTCATAGTGCAGCAGACGGCAAGCCTTACCTGCCCTGCCCCGATACCAATGACGATGGCGTCGAGAACCGGGCCGGCAACGTCTGCACAAACCAGGAAGGCCGCATCCCCTGGGTCGACCTCGGGCTCGGCCAAACCGATGCCTGGAACAACCGCTTCCGCTATCGCGTTACGCCGGCATTTTCGAACAATGCCATCGGATTCGCCCTGACCAGCACCAGCACGCTGCGCGTCTGCACGGACAGCACCTGCGCCGCGACGGTTGCCACAGCCGTTCCCGCCGTGATCGTCTCTCACGGCAAGAATGGCGCGGGCGCCTTCAACACGGCAGGAGGCACAAACGCGGTGGCTACGGATGCCAACGAACTCGAAAATACCGACGGCGACAACGATTTCGTCAGCAAGACGCCGGACCTGGGCTACGACGACCTCGTCATCTGGCTTTCGCCGAACATTCTCTTCAGCCGCATGCTCACCGCCGGCCGCCTGCCCTGATCCGGGCGGTCGTCAGCCAAACCCGTCCGGGTTATTCCGCTGCCAGTTCCACGCATCGCGGCACATGTCTTGCAGCGTGCGCCGCGCCGTCCAGCCGAGGCGCTGCCTGGCCAGCGCGGGATCGCACCAGCAGGCGGCAACATCGCCCGGACGGCGCGCCACGATGCGACAGGGAATCGTCCGCCCGCTGGCCTGTTCGAAGGCCCGCACCAGATCCAGCACGCTATGGCCGCGGCCGCTGCCGAGGTTCGCGGTCAGCACCTCGCGCGGATCGCCCAGAGCCCACTCCAGCGCCGCCTGGTGCCCTTCCGCCAGATCCATGACATGGATGTAATCGCGGACACCGGTGCCGTCGGCCGTCGCATAGTCGCCGCCGAACACCTGCAGTTCGGGCCGGCGTCCGACGGCGACCTGGGTGACAAACGGCATCAGATTGTTGGGTATGCCATTCGGGTCCTCGCCGATCAGCCCGCCGGGATGCGCACCCACCGGGTTGAAATAGCGCAGCAGGGCGATTGACCAGTCCGGCGCGGCGACGTGCAGGTCACGCAGAATGTCCTCGGCCATGCGCTTGCTGCGGCCATAGACGTTGGCCGGCCGCAGCGCCGCGGTTTCCGCAACCGGGCTGGAATCCGGCTCGCCGTAAACAGTGGCGGACGAACTGAAGACGATCCGCTTCACCCCGGCCCGCGTCATGGCTTGCAGCAGAACCAGGGTGCCGCCGATGTTGTTGTCGTAGTAGCGCAGGGGCTGCTGTTCGGATTCGGCCACCGCCTTGAGCCCGGCAAAGTGGATCACGGCATCGACCGGATAGCGGCCGAAAACGGCGTCCATGTCCTGCGCCGAACGCACGTCGCCCTGTACGCAGACAACCGGCCGGCCGGCGATGGCCTGCAGCCGCTCCACGCCGGGCGGCTTGCTGTTGCTGAAGTTGTCGAAGAGGACCACCTCATGGCCGGCCTCGAGCAGCACGGCGGCGGTATGCAAGCCGATGTAGCCGGCGCCGCCTGTCAGCAGAATCATTCGGAATCCCCATGAATCGATGGACGGATTCTAGCCGCGCTTATGGCCACCATCACATTTCCTGAATCCACCCCGCCGCGCCACCGGTAGAATCGCCGCATACCTTCTCAGGAGTTCGCCGTGTCCAAAGACTTCAGGATTGCCCCGAGCATTCTTTCCGCCAACTTCGCCAGGCTCGGCGAAGAAGTCGACAACGTTCTCGCCGCGGGCGCCGACATCGTCCATTTCGATGTCATGGACAACCATTATGTGCCGAACCTGACCATCGGTCCGCTGGTGTGCGAAGCCCTGCGCAAGCACGGCGTGACGGCGCCGATCGATGTGCATCTGATGGTCAAGCCGGTCGATCGCATCATTCCCGACTTCGCCAAGGCCGGCGCCACCTACATCACCTTCCATCCGGAAGCCTCGGAACATGTCGACCGTACCATCGGCCTGATCCGCGAGTGCGGCTGCAAGCCCGGGCTGGTGTTCAACCCGGCGACGCCGCTCGACGTCCTCGAGTACACGCTGGACAAGCTCGACATGGTGCTGTTGATGAGCGTGAACCCCGGTTTCGGCGGCCAGAAGTTCATCCCCTACGTGCTCGACAAGGCGCGGCAGGTGAGCCGCATGATCGCCGCGCGCGGTCTCGACATCCGCCTCGAAATCGACGGCGGGGTAGGTCCTGGCAACATTCTGGAGGTGGCCAGGGCCGGGGTCGATACCTTCGTCGCCGGTTCCGCCGTGTTCGGCGCAGGACGCGATGCCGACCCCCATCGCTACGATACGGTGATTGCCGCCCTGCGCGCCGAACTGAACAAGGCCTGACTGCTTCTGCCTGCCGCGCCGCCAGCCCGGCGGTGCCGAGCACTCTGCCCGCACGCCATCCGGGAACGACGCGCCGTTCCGCGTCCAGCTACGTACCTACCGCAGTTTGTCGCGTAATACACGGATTCACAAAGCATGGCGCCTTTGAGACGATCATGGCGGATATCCCGCTGCCGGATTCCCGGATTGCGGCACCCTCGCTGAGCCGGCGCGATGTCCAGCGGCTGTTCTCATCTGCCCTGAGGAGTGTCCGCCATGTCCCTCGCCGTTCGCGCCTGCCTGCTGTGGCTGACGCTGCTTTCGCTCAGCATGGCCGCCTGCGGCCAGCCGGCCAGCGGGGCTTCGCGCGCGCTCACCGTGGCCGTGGTGCCGCAATTCACCTCCCTGCAGATTCACAAGGACTGGACGCCGTTTCTGGAAAGGGTAGCACGCGACAGCGGCGTGCCGCTCGCCCTCAAGACCTATCAGAGCATCCCGGCGTTCGAGGCGGACCTGCTCAAGGGCATACCCGACTTCGCCTTCATGAATCCCTACCACGCAGTCATGGCCATGCGTGCCGCCGGCTACCTGCCGCTGGTGCATGACAGCAAGCCGCTGATCGGCCTGTTGCTGGTGCGCCGCGACAGCGCCGCGCGCACGGTCAAGGACCTGGCCGGCGGCAGGATTGCCTTCCCTGCGCCCAATGCCTTCAGCGCATCGCTCTACATCCGCGGCCTGCTCGCCGAACAGGAGGGCGTAAGGATCGAGCCGGTCTACGTCAAGACACATTCCAATGTCTTCCGCCATGTGATCCTCGGCGAGGCGGCTGCCGGCGGCACGGTCGGCAGCGTTTTCCAGCGCGAACCGGCAGCCGTGGTCGAGCAGTTGCGCGTGATTTTTGAAACCCCGGGCGTGACGCCGCACCCTCTGGCGGCTCACCCGCGAGTTGCCGCGTCACAGCGCAAGGCAGTGGCGGCGGCAATTCTGAAATTGCGCCAGGACGCGGGCGCCGCACCGCTGCTGCAGGCGGTGCAGATGGCCGAGCCGGTGGCCGCCGACTACGCCCGCGACTACCGGCCGCTGGAGCGGCTCAAGCTCGATAATTATCTGGTGGTGGAAAAGGAGTAAGGGCAATGCGCCTGCTGCAATGGATCGTGCCGCGCCGCTTCACCGCGCAGCTGGTGCTGCTGGTGGTCGGCTCCCTGCTGGTCTCGCAACTGGTCTACACCATCCATACCGCGGAAGAGCAGGGCGCACTGATCGAACGGGTGCTGAATACGCAGTCGCGGGCTCTGGCCGGCAACATCGCCGCCAGCGCGGCGGCCGACCTTGTCCAGGGCGACCTCGACACGCTCGAGCAGTTGCTGCGGAACGCGATCGATATCTCCGGCACGCTGTCGCTGCAGATCGTCGATGCGCGCGGACGGGCCTTGGCCGACATCGTGGCGGGCGGCAAGGGGCAACCGGTGCTGCGCTTCGGCAACACTTACGCGCCGCCGCTGACGGACGCGGAATCCGTCATCGAGGCCACCGCTGCAGGTGCATCGCAGGTGATGTGGCAATCGATCCGCGCCGGCAGCAGGGTGGGCTGGGTGCGCCTCGAATACAGTCTGGCGCCGGTGCGCGAAGCGAAGCAGGAAATGTGGTGGGACAATCTGCGCGCCGGACTTTTCGCTCTGCTGTTCAGCTCGGCCACCATCCTGCTCTACCTGCGGCGCCCGCTGCGCCATATCCGCCTGGCGCGGGATTTCGCCAGCCGCCTCGACCGCCACGACGGCGAATCGCTGACGCTGACCGGCACCACGAGCGAATTCGCCGCCCTGACCCAGGCCCTGAACCAGGCGGCGGCAGCCATCGCCGAGTCGCAGCGCCTCGCCGCCAGCGAGGCGGCCAAACTGAAAGCCAGCGAGGCGCGCAGCCGGGCCATTTTGCATACCATGCAGGATGGCGTGATACATATCGACGAGCACGGCAGCATCCTTTCGGTCAATGACCGGGTCGGCGAACTGTTCGGCTATGGCGAGGAAGAGTTGATCGGCTGCAACGTCAACCGGCTGATGCCGGAACCTCATCACAGCGCGCATGACGCCTACTTGAAGAAGTACCGCGAACAGCGGCGGGCGACGCTCATCGGCCGGCGCGTCGAGGTGGAGGGCCGGCGCAAGGATGGCAGCCGCTTTGCCATGGATCTCTCGGTCAATGAGATGGTGGACGACGCCGGCAGCAGCTTCATCGGCGTCATCCGCGACATCACCGCGCAAAAGACGGCGCAGGCGGAACTGATGGCGGCGCTGGCTGTCGCGCAAAGCGCGGCCGAGGCCAGAAGCCGTTTTCTTGCCAACATGAGCCACGAGATCCGCACGCCCATCAACGCCGTGCTCGGCTTTGCCTATATCTGCCAGACCCTGGCGCTGCCGGCGCGCGGCCGCGACTACATCGACAAGATTCACAGTGCCGCCGAATCCCTGCTCGGCATCGTCAACGACATCCTCGACCTGGCCAAGATCGAGGCCGGCAAACTCGAAATGGAATCGATCCCCTTCTGTCTGGACGACGTGCTGGAGCGGGTTTCCAGTCTGTTCAAGGGCAAGACGCAGGACAAGGGTCTGGAACTTGTCATCGGCGCCCAACCGGGGATACCGGACAGCTTGCTGGGCGATCCGCTGCGTCTGGGTCAGGTGCTGCTGAATCTGATGAGCAATGCCATCAAGTTCACCGAGCGCGGCGAAATCAGCCTGATCGTGACGCCGCGGCAGCTTGCCGCCGACGCGGTGATCCTGCGCTTCGAACTGCGCGATAGCGGGCTCGGCATGACGCCTGAACAGCAAGCGAAGTTGTTCACCGCCTTCAGCCAGGCCGACAGCTCCACCACGCGGAAATTCGGCGGCACCGGCCTCGGCCTGGCGATCAGCAAGCAGCTGGTGGAGTACATGGGCGGCGAGATCGGCGTCGAAAGCCAGGCCGGCGTGGGCTCGTGCTTCAGCTTCAGCGCACGCTTCGGTATCGCCGCCGGCGCGACGGCGTCACTGCCGGCGCGCTCGCCGCTGGAGGGCAAGAGGGTGCTGGTGGTGGACGACAACCTGGTCATGTGCAGCCTGCTGCAAAGGATGGTGCAAGCCTTCGGCTGCCTGGCCGACAGCGCGGATTGCGGCGAGGCGGCCGTGGGCCGGATCAAGGACGGAGCGCGCTTCGACCTGATTCTGCTCGACTGGTACCTGCCCGGCCTGGATGGCCTGGAGACGGCGCAGAGCCTCCGCGCCGGCGGCAGCGTCGCGCCCGTCATTCTGATCACCGGTGGCGACCTGGAGCTTGCCCGCGCCCGGGCGACTGCAGGATCCATCCAGGCCTTCATCGCCAAACCCGTAACGCGTTCCACCCTGCACGACGCACTCTGCGCCGCGCTCGGCGGGCAAGCCCTGCAGCCATTGCGGGGCGCCCGCCAGATCGCGGCCCCCGCCCTGACGGGCAGGCGCATCCTGCTGGTTGACGACAACGACTTCAACCGCGAAGTGGGGCGCGAACTGGTCGAACTCGCCGGCGCCACGGTCGACACCGCCGACGACGGCGCCCAGGCGGTGGCGGCCGTTGCCGCCGGCGCCTACGACCTGGTGCTGATGGATCTGCAGATGCCGGTGATGGATGGTTACACGGCAGCCCGGCTGATTCGCGCAAGCCGCCCCGAACTGCCGGTCATTGCCCTCACCGCCCACGCCATGGTCGAAGAAAAGGCGCGCGTGCTGGACGCAGGCATGAATGACATACTGACCAAGCCGATCCTGCCCGACCTGCTCTACGCCATGCTGCTGCGCTGGCTGGAGAGCGGCGGACGGCAAGCTGCGGCAGGGCCCGCCGCAGCCGCGGCGGATGTCGGCACGGCCAAGATCCTCGACCTTGACCTGGCGCTGACCCGCGTCAATGGCAACAAGGAGATGCTGGAGCGGTTCCTGCGCCTGTTCCGCGAACGCAACAGCGGCTGCGTGGCGGAAATCGGCGCGGCACTCGCGGCGGAAGATCTGACATCGGCGCGACGGATCGTGCATTCGCTCAACGGCGGCGCCGGCACCGTCGGCCTGATCGAACTGCAAACCGGCGCTGCGCGCCTCGAGGCAACGCTGGCCGAATCGCTGCAGGGCCGGGACGACCCGTTGCGCCGCAGCGAGGAATTCGCCGCCCTGGAATGCGCCTGGAGGCGGGGGCTGGAGGCCTTGGCCGGGGTGCTGGACACGCCTGCCGCAGAGTCGCCGACCTGAGAGGCGGCGCAACGACTGATTCATGACGACCCATGGCATCGATGGTCCCGGATACGTTAAGATGCGCGTGGCGGAATCGGGGCGGTATTCGTAGCGAAAAGCGCAAGGGGTTTTCATGAAAAGTTTCGACATTCGGGCAAAGCTGCTTGGTCTCGCGGCAATTGCCGTATTCACGCTCTTGCTGGTCGGCGGGTTCTCCATCTGGCAAGCCGGCCGGCTGAATGCGCAGATCGAGAACGTGATCAATCTCCACCACAAGCTTCTTGGCGCAGTGGACGGCGCCCGCTCGGCTCAGGTGAGTTTCAAGATCCAGGTTCAGGAGTGGAAGAACATTCTGCTGCGCGGCAAGGATGCGGCGAGTTTCGACAAGCACCTGGCCGGCTTCGACAAGGAAGAGAAGGATGTCCTCGGCCGGCTCAGCAAACTCAAGAGCCTGATCGATGAACTGGGCATGGCTGATCGCGTCAGGGTGAACGAGACCATCGCCGAGTTTCAGAAACTCGGCCCGGCCTATCGCGAGGCGCTGAAATCCTACGACAGGAGTCAGCCGAATCCCGCCGCCGCGGTGGATAGTCTGGTCAAGGGAATAGATCGCGCGCCGACGCAAATGATTGACGCAATTGCCGGCGAAGTTCAGAAAATCGCCGAGGAAACGGCAGCGCGCGAAATGGCAGCGGCGAAAGCCACATACAACGC
>Ga0007797_1000579_pt1 | contig 11083 bp, 9 predicted proteins | sample CryBogmetaGMA25M_FD_60364 | JGI IMG/M metagenome (GOLD analysis project Ga0007797, IMG submission 60364) | Freshwater microbial communities from Crystal Bog, Wisconsin, USA - MA2.5M | ecosystem: Environmental > Aquatic > Freshwater > Lake | place: Crystal Bog, Wisconsin, USA | collected 2009-07-06 | reverse complement strand
GCGGGGGGGCTAGGGGGGGGTAGAACTGTAAAGTATCTGAAACCATGTCTTACGGCTTGATCGGCGCGTCGGACGTGATCTGATAGGAGTTGATGATCTTGTTGGTCTTCTCCTTGAGATCCTTGAACTGATTCTGCGGCACGAGGGTGGAGAGCAGCGAGATCTTATTGCCGCGCTGTTCGATGAAGGTGTTGCCGAGAAGCGGAGCTTTCGTGCCGTTATCAGCGGTGGCGGTGTAGGTCCAGACGATCAACACACTCTCGTCGGCTTGGGTCTTTGGGGCGTCAGTGGAGAAGTCGGGTTCACTGCCGAACGTACTCTTCAGATACTTCTGGAGTAAGTTGGTCAGATCCTTCGCCGTATTGGTCTTCGTAGTCTCATAAAGATCGACGATCATCGCGCCATTGCGGGTCGGGTCAGTCCAGATCAGGATGAGTTCGTCGGCCTTACTGTTGTCCTGAAGCGTCCAGTTCTGAGGGACATCAATCTGAAAGACACCGGAAGCGTGCGCGTAGGTTTCCAGGGTGCCAATGTCAACCGCCTTGAGCTGGTCGCCAGCGGTGCTGGTGGCCGTATCGTTACTCAGGACGACGGCGGTAGGCTTGATGGTAGGCTTGATGGTGGGCTTGGCCGTGGGTTCAGCCGTGGCCTCCGGTTCACGGGTAGGCCGTGGGGTGCGCGTGGGAGCCTCGGTGGGTGGAACAGGGGTTGCGGTGGGTGCCGCAGCCTGACGACTGCCACATGCGGCCAGCGATAGGAGCAGGGCCGCCGAGAGTGGAGCAGCGACACGACGGAAAGTGCGGAGCATAGTCCCTCCTCAGTTTGTTGCGGTAGGGCAGCCCGCTCTCCAAATGTCGGGTGCCGCGCAATACTTCAATAGTAACACTTTGTACGATACTGCTAGGCCCACTATGGCTCAGGGTTGGGTAAGATCGGCAAAGCGGATGGACTGCACCCGCACACCCAGCAGCCGATCATCTGAGGGATTCTGTTCACCGTGATCTGTGTCAAGCTGAATCTGTGCGTAGCCCGGAGGCACGTTTACCAGGAGGTGATAGGTGCGGTCGGCGGGGGTTACGGTAATTGTGCTGAGTATAACCAGCGCTGAGGCATCCTGCACCACAGATACGGTGATGTCTTTGGTAACTGCGTATGAGCGCATGCGAAACTCGATGAGGGCCACCCTCGCCGTGGGATGTGGGTTGAATACGTCAATCGTCGCACGTGTGTCCGTCCACTGCCAGCGATTCGTACCTTTGTGTTCTAATCCATACCAGCCTTTGCCGAGCGCAATCGTCAGATCCGGCTGGGCCGGTATAGGCCGCTGATAGAGGGTTGTTTGGGTGTCGCGGTAGGCAACCACGAGCCGTTGCGCAAGCTGGTCGGCAACCACTTCCTGCGCGGGAGTCAGCAGATCACGATGAACCAGGACGTACTCGATGTTCTGGGCGCTCATCACCGCAACCAGCGACTGCAGCCAGTCGTTGCTCAAAATCGTAGATTTTGATCTATCGGAGAGGATCTCCGCGATCCCATCCACATGATTAAAGGGGTAGTCCGGTATACGCGCCAGATAGACTCCCAGCAGCGGTCGGCGGTGGGTGATCTGCGCAAACAGGGGGGCCGCACTATCAATCTGAAACGGTATCTCAAGCAGCGCACCGGAGCCGGGCGGGATCGCACGATAGACCGCAGGAATCGTATTGGGAATACCGGGGATAGGTGTCGGGATAAGGTCAATCACCAGCAACACCGAGAACAGACTGCTCAACGACAACCTTCCCATCATCGGACGCTTCGCACACAACCATTTCATCCCAAAAGCCGCGAGCAGGCAGAAATGAACCGCCGCGACCACAATAAAGAGATTTGGCCGCTGCCCAGATCGGACGCCGGGGAGCAGGCTTAGCAGTGCGTACGGCAGCGGGATCGTCGTTGCCTCTCCATTCCAGACAAGCCAGGGTCCCATCGTCAGCAGCAGACAGATAATAGTCAGCGCGATGTGGAGCTGCGCCTGCTTCTGCCGAAATAGCGTGATCGCCGCGATAATCGCCAGGGGCCAGATCAGGGTGCCGAGCGAGATAGTGATCATGCTCACCCCTGGATGCAGGCGCGCCTGGAGTGTCGCGATCTGATCGCCCCACAGCGGGTGGTGCGGGCTTGGCAAGAAGAAGTCAACGAGCAGCGCAGAGTGGAGGGTCTGGCGTACATTTCCCTGCCCGTTATAGGAGGTCGTGCCGACACCCTGCGATAGCAGCAGGAGTGCAGACGGCAGTGCGACCACGATGAATCGGCCAACCAGACGAACGATATCCCAATAGAGTGGCCGATACACGAGGACAAAGACCATACCGAACAGCGCGGCATAGATGAGCGCAAAAAAGCCATAGTACAGGCTGGTTAAAAGTATCCACACAACCAGCACGCCGCTCACGAGAGCAGCGGGCCAGGATTTTCTGACACTGATGGCGAACATGCCGAGAGTCAGGAGCGGAAAATACTGGATGCTCATGATCTCAAGCTGGCCGTTATAGAGGCCGCTCACATGAAACGGCGAGAAGGCATAGATCATCGCCGCAGCGCCCGCACCCACAGGCGAGCCGGTCAACACTCGCGCCAGCCCGTACATCGCCAGTGTGCTCAGGACAAAGCTGGAGATCGCCACGATGTTATACGCGGCCACCGCGCCGAAAGTGTACGTGATCGGCAGCGCAAGCAGCCCATTGGTGACATTCAGGGTCTGCCAGAAAAGATTGATTCGCAGCGGATAGAATATGCTATCCACAAAAAAAGGATTTGCGCCCTGGCGGATCGCCTCGGATGTCCACCAGAGCATCCAGACATTCTGAGCGCCGTCATTGGTACGGACAACGCGGTCGGCAGCAAGGACGCTACCGAGCGAGCCCAGCACACGGGAGAATAACCAGCCCGCAGCGATCAACGCGCCCGCAGTCATCAGCACCAACTCCCGAATGATCGCCCGCGTATCCTGGCGGCCATAAGGCAGATCGCGACCCCCATCTCGATATGACATCAGGCTTCCATTGTCTAGAACACAAGAGCGTACAATTCAGCCGCCCATTGTAGAGATAGGGCAGAGGGATGTCAATCCATACTGGCAGGCGACTGTGCAGCACGCCCTGATTCCCCGTCGCGCTCGCCCGTGACAAGTGGCGGGAGTCGTGGTATCATACCTGTCGGCGTGCATAGGTTGCACGCCACTCCTTTAGCCTTGATCCTTAGCACTCTCGTACCGCGAGTGCTAAAGTGACCAATGAGCGCAGCGGGTTGGCCTTGGGCCGCAGTTCTGGCGCACGATGCCGGGGCGGCGGGACAACCGTCGCGAAGCTTGTCAGGACGTCCTGCTATGGCGGCGACCCTCACTGAGCGGCGACTGTTCATCCTCAAAATTGTGGTTCAGGAATTCGTCGAGACGGCTACGCCGGTCGCCTCGGAGATGCTTGTGCGCAAGTACGGCCTGGGGTTTTCCTCGGCTACGGTGCGCAATGAGTTGGCTATCCTTGAGGATCTTGGTTACCTGACGCACCTGCATACGTCGGCGGGGCGCGTGCCGACCGATGCCGGCTATCGCTTTTTTGTTGAGAATCTGATGGAGCGCACTTCGCTCTCGCTGGCCGAGCAGCGCATGATCCGCCACCAGTTCTATCAGGTGCGCGGTGAACTCGATCAGTGGATTCAGCTCGCGGGCGCGGTGCTTGCCCGCACCGCCCAGAACGCATCCCTGGTCACGCCGCCCCGCGCTGAACACCTACGATTTAAGAACCTGGAATTGATCAGTATCCACGAGACGATGGTGCTTGCGGTGCTGGTCTTTCACGGCGGTATTGTGAAGCAGCAGACCTTCTCGCCCGATACGGCCCGCAGTCCAGAGGATCTGCGCCGTGGTGCCGGTCGGATCAGCGACCAGTTCGCTGACCTGACGGTGAGCCAGGTTGAGGATCTGGTTGCCCACGACGCCCAGCAACCCACTCCGCTCTTTGGCGATTTTGATCGTGTGGTGATTGATTTGGTGACCCACGCGATGCAGACGTTTGAGGAGCAGGCCCGTGAGCAGATTCACTCCGATGGCCTGCTGGAGATGCTTAGTCAGCCGGAGTTTATCCCTTCTCTAACCCGTGATGATGCTGAGCGGGCGGTCGAGCGCCTGCGCCGCGCCCTGGAGATTCTCAAGAGTGGACGGGGTCTTGGCCCGCTGATCCCGCAGGCTCTGGCCAGCGAGGGGGTTCAGGTGATCATAGGTGGCGAGCATAGCGAGGATGAAATGCGTGAGTATAGCGTCGTCCTGGCTCGCTATGGGGTCGGCGGGACGGTGACGGGGGTTCTTGGAGTGATCGGCCCCACACGCATGGCTTACCCGCGCTCGATCTCGACGGTGCGCTATATCTCGTCGCTGATGAGCAACCTGCTCGGCGATCTCTATGCGGGCGAGACCCGCCCGCCCTTTGATGGTGGCCTGTAGTATAGACGGAGATGCGGTCACGGAAGACACCCTGGAGCGGCCCCGCCGCTCCATCGGTATGTTATATGTCAAGAGGGAAGTAGTATGAGTGAGGAGCAGATGACGACCGAGCCTGAGACACATATCCCGCCCGCCGCCGATGTGGTGGAGGGCAGCGTTGAGACAATCCCCGACCCCACGACGGAACTGGAGTCCCGCCTGGCCCAGGCTGAGGCCCAGGCTGCTGAGTATAAGGACCAGTGGCTGCGTGCCACCGCCGACTATAAGAATTTTAAGCGCCGCGCTGATATTGAGCGAGGCGAGCTGATCCGTAGCGCCGGCGCTGGCCTGTTGCTGAAGATCCTTCCGGTGGTGGATGACTTCGACCGTGCCATTGCCAATATCCCCCCCGAGGTTTCAGAGACGCCCTGGTGGGGCGGCACTCATCTGATCGCCCAGAAGCTGCGCACGCTGCTGGAGAGCGAGGGCGTGAAGGCAATCGAGACCCTTGGCCAAGACTTTGACCCGAACATTCACGAGGCGGTTCTCTATGAGGACGCCGAGGGTCAGGATGGCAAGGTGATCGCGGAGCTTCAGCGCGGCTATCGGCTTCGCGAGCGCATACTCCGCCCGGCGATGGTGAAGGTGGGAAGAGGGTAGTAGGGGCGCAGTAGGGGCTTTGCCCCTGCTGCGCTCCAACGAAAGAATCGATAGATAGACATATGCCTAAAGTTATTGGTATCGATCTTGGTACAACCAACTCTGTGGTCGCGGTGGTTGAGGGTGGCGAGGTGGTGGTCATCCCTAACGCTGAGGGTGCCCGCCTGACGCCGTCGGTCGTGGCAATGAACAAGTCCGGCGAGCGTATGGTTGGCCAGGTCGCCCGCCGTCAGGCGGTCACCAACCCAGAAAATACGATCTCCTCGGTTAAGCGTTTTATTGGCCGTAAGTTTGCCGACGCCACCGTGCAGCGCGACCGCGAGCTGGTGCCCTATAAGCTTGTTGGTGCGACGAACGGCGATGTGCGGGTGATGATGGGCGACCGCGACTACGCCCCGCCCGAGGTCTCGGCGATGATCCTCCAAAAGCTCAAAGCCGATGCGGAGGCGTATCTCGGCGAGCCGGTGACGCAGGCGGTGATCACGGTGCCAGCCTATTTTAACGATAGCCAGCGCCAGGCCACCAAGGACGCCGGTAAGATCGCGGGGCTAGAGGTGTTGCGTATTGTCAACGAGCCGACCGCCAGTGCCCTGGCCTATGGCCTTGATAAAAAGGGTAAAGACGAACTGGTGGTGGTCTACGACCTTGGCGGCGGCACCTTCGATGTGTCGGTGCTAGAACTGAGCGAGGGCGTGGTGGAGGTGAAATCCACCAGCGGCGATACACACCTCGGCGGCGACGACTTTGACCAGCGCATCATTGACTGGCTCGGCAGCGAGTTTCAGAAGGAATATGGCATTGACCTGCGCTCTGACCGCATGGCCCTCCAACGACTCAAAGAGGCTGCGGAAAAAGCCAAAATGGAACTCTCGACGGTGATGCAGACCGAGCTTAATCTGCCTTTCATCACCGCCGATTCCAGTGGCCCGAAGCACCTGAGCTACACCCTGACCAGGGCCAAGCTGGACCAACTTACCGGCGACCTGATCGAGCGGTGTATGGGGCCAGTGCGCCAGGCGCTCAAGGACGCCGATGTGAAGCCCACCCAGATTGATGAAGTTATCTTGGTGGGTGGCCAGACGCGCATGCCCGCCGTGCAGGAGGCCGTGCGCAAGTTCTTCGGCAAAGAGCCGAACCGCACCGTCAACCCAGACGAGGTGGTGGCCGTGGGTGCCGCTGTGCAGGCCGGTGTGCTTGGCGGCGAGGTTAAGGATGTGCTGTTGCTCGATGTCACCCCCCTGACCCTGGGCATCGAGACTCTGGGCGGCGTGATGACTCCGCTGATCGAGCGCAACACCACCATCCCCACCCGCAAGAGCCAGGTCTTCTCGACCGCCAGCGACAACCAGAGCAGCGTGGAGATCCACGTCCTCCAGGGCGAGCGCGCCGAGGCACGCTTTAACAAGAGCTTGGGCAAATTTGAGTTGGCCGGCATTCCGTTTATGCCCCGTGGTATGCCCCAGATCGAGGTGACGTTCGATATTGATGCGAACGGGATTGTGAACGTGACCGCTACGGATAAGGCCACCGAGAAGGAGCAGCGTATTACTATCACCGCCTCATCGGGCCTCAGCGATGCCGAGATTGACCGGATGGTGCGCGACGCTGAGCTGCACGCGGAGGAGGATCAGCAGCGGCGTGAACAGATCCATGTGCGCAACGGGGCCGATAGCATGATCTACGCTGCCGAGAAGGCTCTGCGCGAGACCGGTGAAAAGCTCGATGGCCTAGTTCGCACTCAGGTTGAGGATGCGATCACCGCCTTGCGCACTACTCTTTCGGGTGATGATGTTGAGGAGATCCGCAACCGCACCGCCGAACTCTCTGTGGTAATGCAGAGGGCGGGCCAGTCCATTCAGAACACCGCCGACAGCCAGCCCGACGATGTGGTGGACGGCGAGTATAAGGCGGAGTAGAAGCTATGACAACGGGCGCGAAGCGTGACTACTACGAGGTACTCGGGGTGAGCCGGGGGGCATCACCAGATGAGATCAAGAAGGCATACCGTCGCCTGGCTCGCCAGTACCACCCCGATGTGAATAGAGAGGACAGCGCCGAGTCCAAGTTTAAGGAGATCAACGAGGCGTACGAGGTGCTGTCTGATGAGCAGAAGCGGGCGATGTACGACCGCTTCGGTCACAGCGCGCCCGGCGGCAGCAGCGCGGGGTACGATCCATTCGGCGGTGGGGATGCCTTCAGTACGATCTTCGATGCCTTCTTTGGCGGATCTGGCGGCGGTGGTGGTCAGCGCACTCAGCGCGGCCCCCAGCGCGGTGCCGACCTGCGTTACAACCTGCGTCTGTCGTTTGAGGAGGCGGTCTTCGGCTGCGAGAAGGAGATCGAGTTCCGCCGCCTTGAGGGGTGCCCAAGCTGCAAGGGCAGCGGTGCCGAGCCTGGTACCGATCCGGTGCGCTGCCCCAAGTGCGGTGGCAGCGGCGAGGTGCGCCAGCGCGCTCCCCTCTTCAACATGGTGACGGTGACTACCTGCGACTCCTGCGGGGGCAGCGGCACGGTGATCCCCATCCCCTGCCGCGAGTGTCGCGGCGAGGGCCGGGTGCGCCAGAACCACCGTCTGATCGTGAAGGTTCCCGCCGGTGTGGATAGTAATCAACAAATTCGCATCAGCGGCGAGGGCGAGTCTGGCCCCAGGGGCGGTACCTTCGGCAATCTCTATGTCGCCCTTGATGTACAGCAGCACGCGGTCTTCCTGCGCGACGGCAACGATATTATTCTGGAACTGAAGCTGAATGTGGCCCAGGCCGCCCTCGGCGAAGATCTGGAGGTGCCGACCCTCGACGGCACTGAGAAGCTGCGCGTCCCACCCGGTACACAGACCGGGCAGACCTTTAAGCTGCGGAGCAAGGGTGTGCCTTTTCTGCGCCAGAACGGTCGTGGCGACCAAATTGTCATCATTCGGGTGATGGTACCCGCGAAGCTGAACGACCAACAGCGTAAGCTCTTCACAGAGCTTGCGCACACCTTCGACCCGGAGGATCAAAGCTCTCGCGATGAGGGTTTCCTGGGCCGGATCAAAGACGCCCTAGGGCTGTAGGAAGCAGGAAGCAGGAGGCAGGAGGCGGGAGGCAGGCGGGGATACGTTCCCCTGTCTCCCGCCTCCTGCCTCCTTGATACATGAGGCTTTATGAGTGAACAATTATACGGTCGCAACGCGGTGCGTGAGACCATCCTAGCGGGCCGCCGCACCATGCATCGCCTCGTGGTCTCCAATGGCGTCCAAGAAACCGGCGTGATTGCTGAGATCGTCAAGCAGGCCGAATTGGCGGGCATGACCATCCAGCGCGTCGAGCGCCAGATCCTTGATAAGCAGATGCGCGACGCAAACCACCAGGGTGTGATGCTGGAAACGGGCGAATATCCCTACGCCGAGTTGGACGAGTGTCTGGCCCTGGCCGCCGAGCGCGGTGAGCCGCCCCTACTGCTGCTGCTCGACCATCTGCAAGACCCGCAAAACATCGGTACGCTGCTGCGCACCGCCGAGGTGGTGGGTGTCCACGGCGTGGCCCTGCCCGGTCGCCGTGCCGCCGAGATTACCCCGGCGGTGGTTAACGCCTCTAGCGGAGCCACCGAACACCTGAAGATTGTGTTGGTGGGCAACCTCTCCCAGACAATCGCCACCCTTCAGAAACAAGGCGTATGGGTGGTTGGTCTGGAGGATGATGAGCAGGCCCAGGATCTCGATGTCGCTGACCTCAACCTGCCCCTGGCCCTGGTCGTCGGTGCCGAGGGGCCGGGCCTCTCCCGCCTCGTGCGTGAACGCTGCGACTTCCTGGTGCGCCTGCCAATGGCCGGACAGATCGCCTCGCTCAACGCCTCGGTGGCCGGCAGCATCGCCCTGTACAACGCCTGGCGGCAACGTGGGAGGCAGTAGGCAGTAAGCAGTGAGCAGTGAGCAGGAGGCAGTATAGCAATCCTATCGGGGTTGTGAAGGTTGCCCGGCGGCTGAAGCCGCAGGCTCTACGGTTGCAAAGGCCGCCTACGCGGCCTTGATGAGCCTTCCTTCGCAGGCTTCGTACCCCCACAGAGCCGGATGCTTCAGCCTCCCGGCTTCACAACCCGCGTAGGATTGCTCTATCGTAGCCTGACCTACTACGCAGCCTCTATCAACCAGAGGAGCTCGCTTATAATATCCTTCGTGCGCGCCTAAGCCAACCCGCCCGCAGAGCGCCCCATACCAACCAGGAGGTCGGCATGCCCCTCCTTCCAGACGAGCGCTCAGATCGCCGAACAGCGCGTCGCCGCCCTTGAGGCAATGAGCAGCACGTTGGCCGAGATTTTGATCGAGCGCTCGCAGCCGCACCTGCTCCAATCCATTGTCGCACGGGCGGCGATGCTCCTTAAAGTGGAGAGCGCCGAGTTGCTGATCTACGACGCGGAGCATGAAGAACTCACGCTGGCCGCTCACTATCCACCCGATCCTGCCCACGCGCCACGCCCTCAGCGCTCCGTTGCAGAGGCGGCGGGCTATGTCGCACGGCACCGCCAGAGCCTCCTTTTGAACGACTATTGCGCGTGGCCGGGGGCGCTTGACGCCACCGTGACCGACGGCATCACGGCGACGCTCGACGTACCCTTGCTTCATGGCGAACAACTAGTTGGGGTGCTTGGGGTACGAAACCGCACCACTGTCCGGCCTTTCACGGACGATGATGCGTGGTTGTTGCGCCTCTTCGCCCAACAAGCGACGGTCGCTATTCTGAATGCGCAACTCTACGCGACCCTCGTCACCGATCTGCTCACCGGCCTCAACAACCGCCGTCACTTCTTTACATTGGGGCAAGCACTTTTGCTGCAAAGCCAGCGTGATCGCCAACCCCTCGCGGTTGCGCTGCTCGATGTTGACCATTTCAAGAGAGTGAATGACACCTACGGCCACGCCATTGGTGATCAAGTGCTCACCTGGATTGCAGCGCAATGTCGTGAGCACTTGCCAGCGGAAGCGTTGCTCGGTCGCATTGGCGGCGAAGAGTTTGCCGTGCTACTACCCGGAAACATCAGCGCACTGGCTTGGGTTCAGTTTGAAGGTTTGCGCCAGCACATTGCCACGACCGGCGTTCCCACGTCCTTGCATCACATTCATGTGACGATAAGCGCAGGGGTGACCGAGTGCCTCCTCGATCTGCCCCAAACCCTTGACCACCTGCTTGAGCACGCTGATCGCATGCTCTACCAGGCAAAGCATGAGGGGCGCAATCGGGTCTGTGCGGACTCCCTTACCCCTACGACGGTCGTACCAACCCAAGCAGCGGTTGGCCCATCGTGTACACACCTCCGGCGACCAGCCCGCTCTAATCGCAAGCTACGGCGACTGTTTCGCCCCACCCCGCATGTGAGGTAGCGTCTTGTCCAACGGCACTCTATAGTGATCCTATCCGGGTTGCGAAGCCGGAGGTTGAAGCTCCCGGCGGTTACAAAATCGCTCGCAACTGACGTCGCAGCAGAAGGCCACTGGCCGACCGTCCGCTTACGTGGACGGATCCGGCGTCGGCGGAGGCCGACACCCAGCCGAAGGCTCCGCAGGCGCGACTTCAGTCGCGAGCGATTTTGTAACTTCACAACCAGTTTAGGTTTGCTATAAGCAATGAGCAGGAGGCTCCTGCCTCCCGCCTCCTGCCTCCCGCCTCCTGCCTCCCGCCCGCCTCCTGCAATCCCGCCTTCCGACCCTTGAAGGTTGCCCTGCCCTGCGCTAGAATAGTGGACGGGACGAGACCCCTCTGAGGAGAGCCATCATGAAGTTGAACTTGCTGCTACTAGCCCTGCTGTCCGGCGCTGCCGTGTATGCCCTCACCCTCCGCCGACAGCTCAAGGCTGAGCAGATGCGCGGCAATATGTACCGCGATATTTCCGCCCGTCTGGATCGCCGCGTTGTTGAACTGACGACCCGCTAGCGCTTAAAGGAGGCAGGGGCAGGAGGCAGCAGGCAGGGGCAGGGGGTAGGAGGCAGGG
>Ga0007797_1000570_pt1 | contig 11157 bp, 13 predicted proteins | sample CryBogmetaGMA25M_FD_60364 | JGI IMG/M metagenome (GOLD analysis project Ga0007797, IMG submission 60364) | Freshwater microbial communities from Crystal Bog, Wisconsin, USA - MA2.5M | ecosystem: Environmental > Aquatic > Freshwater > Lake | place: Crystal Bog, Wisconsin, USA | collected 2009-07-06 | reverse complement strand
TTCAGCCGTCTGATCGAGTAGCCCTATTTTTCACAAAAGGTATGCGCTTTTTTGCTGATACCTTTTTTAAAAAGCGCTATGGACACCGAGCTGTTGTTTTAGAAACCGTTGCAGGAGTTCCTGGAATGGTAGCGGGAATGTGGACGCATTTAACAAGCCTGCGTAGTATGAAGCCTGGTTATGGGCCAAAGATTCGTACGCTTTTAGCAGAAGCTGAGAATGAAAGAATGCATCTGATGACTTTCATTGAAATTGCAAAACCTAATATGTTTGAGCGCTATCTTGTTCTAATCGCCCAAGCTATTTTTTGGAATTTCTTTTTTATTATTTATGTATTTTTTCCGAGAACGGCCCATCGAATTGTTGGCTACTTTGAGGAAGAGGCGGTTTACTCCTATACCGAGTATTTAAAAGAAATTGATGCTGGTCGTATCAGCAATGTTCCTGCGCCAAAGATCGCTATTGATTATTGGAAGCTTGAACCTGATGCAACTCTTCGAGATGTCGTGATTGCTGTTCGAAATGATGAGGCACATCATCGGGATACAAATCACCAATTTGCCAGTGAATATGACAAGTAGCAAGGAGTTGGGGTATCTGCTGTTTCCACCAATAGTCACAATAGTCCACTTTCTGGGCTATTTTCTTTAGGTCTGGCAGGATTATTGGCTATCGACTAGCATGGGGTTGTTGACTAATAAATAAAAAAATTTCCATGAATCGCTTCAACCCAATTATTGCTAAATGCATTTTTTTCTTTAGCTTTCTTTGTATTGCTCAGCAAGCAATCGCTACTTTGGCAAATGATTTGCAGGATGGGCAGCATGTACTGTTAATGAGACATGCTGATGCACCTGGTTATGGAGATCCAGCGGGATATGTAATTGGTCAATGTCCTACTCAGCGTAACTTGGGTGAGAACGGTAAAAAGCAAGCCAAGACAATTGGTGCTTGGCTGACTAAACAGGGTATTCAAAAGGCAGACGTGTATAGCAGCCCTTGGTGTAGATGTATTGAAACAGCCAACCTTCTTGATAAAGGCTCAACAAAAATTGAACCATCCCTAGGATCATTTTTTGACAATATGAGTTTAGAAAAGGGGCAAACCAAAGAATTAGAAGCATTCATCAAAAGTGAGCTATCTAAGCAATCTAAGGCACCCCTTATTTTAGTTACACACCATGTCAATATTCAGGCCTACACTGGGAAGGCAGTTGGGGTAGGCGATATGGTTTTAGTGAAGGTGAATAAAAATGGGGAATATCTTTCGCACGCAATATACCCAAGCCCTTAATTTTTTGAGGATGAGAAACTTAACTTAGAGAGCCTTATGAAATACCTAACCTTTACATTTTTATTGCTTCTAACTTTAATGGGAACTACATGGGCAGCAGATAGTACGCCTGTAAAGTCAGACCCGACTTGGTTGACTGAAGCAAGAGCAAGTATTAAAGCCGGAAAATATGATCAGGCAATAAAGCAATTACAGTCTGCTAATGAAACCAATTCAGCCGATTGGAATAATTTGTTGGGCTATAGTCTTCGCAAGAAACAGCCGCCCGATTTGGTTGGGGCTGAAAAATATTATCAGGCCGCCTTGAAAATAGACCCGACACATCGCGGCGCTCTTGAGTATTACGGAATGCTGAAGTTAACCATTAACGACTTACCGGGCGCTGAGGCATTATTGGCAAGGTTGGATAAAGCTTGTAGATTTGGATGTGAAGAATACTCAGATTTAAAAGAGGCTATACAAAAATATAAATCAAAAAAGTAAGATTGGGGTATCTTCAGCCCTGAGGGATTTTGCCCCAGGCCACCAGCCTATTTTTTGATAAAGGTTGAATGATTTTAAGTTCAGATGTAAGGTTTAATCTGCAGTGAGTTCTTAAGTTTTGGGATTGGCGCTAATAGCCCCTTCTAACTATTGAAAGGATGGATGATATGTTTTTACCTACACCCACTGATGCAAAAGATGCAATCTCTACATATGCCGGTTTCTTTGGAATGGTTATCAGCATTGCTGTTGCGATTTATTTAATTCTGCCTACTGGTGAAACCCTCTCAAATACCCCAAAATTAATGGTGTCGATTTTGATCGGCGTTTTTCTTGGGTGGCTTTCTTTTGCTATTAAGCCCAATAAATAAAAGAATAGTTTCTGGCTTGGTCGATTCCGCCCAGGCCGCCAAGAATCTCAAAAATACGCTAAGACGGCTTTATTTGTGCATACAGTAGAACATTTCTATGCAGTAATGTAATCTATGCAAAGGCTGCTAAAGTTGTATCTGAGAAGTATTAATAAGATTAAATGCTTTAAGAATTTGAGGACCGATGATGAGCTATAACAAAGCAATTGAAATCAAGAATAAATTGGCAAAAATATATATTTATTTGGCCGCTGTCTTTGTCGCCATATTTTCAACCATTACGATCCTCTATCTGTTCGTTTCCGCGCTTAATTTTTAGTATTTTCTGGCAAAGATAGCCTGCAATGCTCAGCTTCTAGCTGGATGCCTGCTACTCGCTCGTTTTTTTCCAGGGGCGCCAAGAAGTACCAAAACTACCCGAGGGTAGTTTTTTTCATTTAGCCCTTTAGGGTTATTGCCGATATAAGCTTAGTCACTAAGAGAACAAACTGACTTTAGATTTATAAACATCTTAAAGATGCGAGAGGGTGCAGTGAGTTCAAATGATCCGAATCAGTTAGTAGAGCTTAGCTATGTTAGCAAGGCAACCCACGATATGGGCTTATCAAGCCTAGTCCATTTATTTGATGTTTCACACAAATGGAATCAAGGGCATGAACTTACGGGCGCCTTATTTTATGAGAGCGGCCATTTCGCCCAGATTATCGAAGGCAGGCGCGAGGATGTTCTATTCATTTGGGAAAAAATTCAGAAAGATGATCGTCATAAGATCCTGCATCAAATAGAATTCGAAGAGATTGATCAAAGATTGTTTCCTAATTGGGCCTTAAGATTTTATGGCGGCGATCAGATTGCTAAAGACGTCCCCCACCTAGTGGGCTTACTTGATGGTTTGCCGAGTCATGATGTTGAGTTATTGAGAATCATGCGTTCCGTTGCTAAAGGAAATCAAGATTAGGATAAGGTCCTAGGACACCAAGAAGCATCAAAACTACCTTCAGGCAATATTTATTTGTACAGCTTGGTTGGGCATGCTACTGTGAGTCATCACGATCATGAGACCTCAAAATGCTGAGTCAAAAAATAAAGATTTTTGTAACACCATTTTGTGAGGCAACACCCGCTTGCCTATTGGTCATGGTCCAAGGCAATATCTGGTTGGCAACCATAGGACATCTTCAAAAAGCCGTGGAGACTGGCTTTATAACTGGCATGGGGGTATTAATACTCTCATCATTTACTTATCGATGGTTTAGTAATAAGTACATTGTTGCAGGCATAACAGGCAGCATGTGTTTTGTTGCTGATTTGTTAGTGCATCCAGCTCACTTTGGTAGCTTCACTACAGAGGCTATTGTTACGGGCACAATGACTGCCATTATTTCTCTTACGATGAACTTTGTTGGTAAGAGGCTTTTTGTGCATGGAAGAAATAGACTAACTAAAAGCCAGTAATGAGTTTGACACTGACCAATTTTTATTGAAAGTTTTGAGATGAATATTCTACGGTTATGTAAATCCATCGTCTGCTTGCCATTGGCAATTTTTGCTCTTCTGGTTTGCTTAAATAATGTGATGGACTATGGATCTAATTACGCCTTTGTTCAGCATACCCTTTCTATGGATACAGTTTTCCCTGAGAATACTTTGAAGTACCGAGCTATTCTTGACCCCTTTATTTGGAGTCTCGCCTATGGGCTAATCATATTTGTCGAATTTTTAACGGGAGCGCTGTTGCTGATAGGCGCTATAGGCCTACTCAAAAATATTCATTCTCCATCGGCGTTTTCCAGGGCGAAGAATTGGGTTTATCTTGGCTGCTTGGCCGGTTTTTTGCTGTGGTTTTTGGGTTTTATTGTTATTGGTGGTGAATGGTTTTGTATGTGGCAATCAGAGAAGTGGAACGGCGTTGGGTCAGCCTTTCGTTTTGTTGTCTTCATTATGTTTATCTTGTTATTTACTGCATTACCTGAATCTGAAAAAGATAAAGAATAGGGTCGAGTAGATTGTGCCTCGAGCCCCCTAGTAGCACCAAATCACCCTAAGACAGTTTTTTCATTTGTATTACCCACCTAACGGGAGTAAGCTAAAAAAAGCAATATTGCTAATTCCGTAACCATGTTATTTCTGGGCTACATCCAATGGAGAAGTTATATGACAAGTATTCGTAAAATTCTTTCAGTTTTAATTTTAGGCTTATCTATTTTAGGCTTTAGTGCTAGCGCTGCAGACGCTCCTAAAAAGCCATCGGGCACCGTCAGCATTAATGAAACTCAGTTTGCATTAATTGTGGGTGGCAGTACTGGTGGGGGCGTTCTCACCTATCAAGGAAAAAAATATCCATTCAAGATTGGTGGAATGAGTCTTGGGGCAAATGTGGGGGTATCTAAGCTATCCGCTACCGGTGAGGTTTATGATTTGGCCGATCTATCTAAGTTTCCTGGAACATTTACTAAGCTCGAGAGCAGCATTACCTTGGGCGGGGGTGTTGGAGGAACGATTTTGAAGAATGAAAATGGTGTCATCATGCGTTTAACAAGTACCTCTGAGGGCCTTCAACTGAACCTCAGCGCAAGTGGCGTCACAGTCAAGCTCGATAAGTAATTTGGCTTAAGCATTCTGATCCGAAGCCTATTAGCTTCGGCCCCATTAATAAACAAATGCCCTGTTTTTGCAGGGCATTTTCTATTTACTTGAGGTGTAACTTATTCTTCCAGCATGCTTCTCAGCATCCACGCAGTTTTCTCATGGACATCAAGACGTTGGGTTAAAAGATCGGCCGTGGGCTGATCATTTGCTTTATCTACCAATGTAAATAGTTTGCGGGCAGTTTTTGCAGTAGCTTCTTGCGCCTTTACAAGAAGCCCAACCATATCCATGGCTTTGGGCACTCCAGTCACCTCTTGAATTGAGCTTAATTTTGAGAACTCTTTATAAGTTCCGGGTGCTGGCTCACCAAGGGCACGAATGCGTTCTGCTATCAAGTCTAGTGCTGCCCATTGCTCTGTGTATTGGGCCATAAACATCGTGTGCAGAGTGTTAAACATAGGCCCGGTGACGTTCCAATGAAAATTATGGGTCATCATGTAGAGAGTGTAACTATCTGCCAGGAGCTCCGATAGGCCCTTTGCAATGGCTTTGCGGTCTTTCTCGTTAATTCCAATGTCAATTTTTGAGGCTAAAGATTTTGTGGCCACGATTATCTCCATGATTGTGACTTTCTATAACAACGAAGCCGAAGTTATTTCCTATTACTATACTGGTTCAAGCCTAAAAAAGCCCTATGAAATTATTTGCCCTCACAGTGGCTTTAGCCCCTTGCCATACAGATCTCCTTTAGATTGCCAAATGTATAAGTTAATAGCCTTTGATGCCTACGGAACATTATTTGATGTTTACTCCATGGGTCAGCTTGCTGAAGAATTATTTCCTGGCCGCGGGCCAGAATTTGCATTGATGTGGCGTGAGCGTCAAATTGAATATACCCGCTTGGTTACTATGAGCGACCCCAATCCCAACGGGAGCAAATACTATTTACCATTTTGGGAGCTTACTATTCGATCCCTGCGCTACGTTTGTCAGCGCATGAATCTAGATCTATCGACTGATCATGAAAAACGGCTAATGGATCAGTATGCCAAGCTCACCAGTTTTGACGATAGCTTGGCGGTCTTGAAAAACATCAAAGACCGAGGGATTGCTACTGCTATTTTGTCCAACGGTAGCAAAGATATGCTGACTACAGTTGTTCAGAGCAATGGTTTAAACCCCTATTTAGACAAAGTGGTGACGGTAGAAGAGGTACGTCTATTTAAAACATCGCCGCAAGCTTATGAGCTTCTATTAAAAGAATTTCCTGTGAAGAAGGAAGATATTCTGTTTGTCTCAAGTAACGCTTGGGATGCATTGGGGGCGAAGTGGTATGGTTTCGATGTGTTTTGGGTAAACCGCTTAGGCCATCCCTTTGAAGAGATTGGCGAGAAGCCAGACTACGAAGGAAATTCATTAAGCAAGGTATTGGAAGCCATCTAGTAGCCGACTAGGTGCCACCTGCGCTTGAGATACTATTGCAAGGATGGATACCCAAATCTCTACTTTGCTCGGCTTGTCGGTTCAGGCGCTTGAGCAAAATAATTTTGAGCAAGCCGAAAAATTATTGCAGGAGGTGCTGAGCGCTCAATCCTCTCATCCAGATGCCTTAAGGTTTATGGGTATTTTATGTGCCATGAAAAAGGACTGGCCAGCAGCCCTTGCTTTCATTAACCAAGTCTTAGATCTAACCCCTGATAATGCTTTTGCTCATAGCAATAAAGGCAACATACTACAAGAACTAGGGTGCATAGAAGATGCAATAGAGAGCTACGATAAGGCGATTGTGCTAGCCCCTCAAAACCCCGAGACCTATAACAACAAGGGTAATGCTCTTCAGGCGCTCAATCGATTTACTGACTCCCTAGAGTGGTATGACAAGGCAATCACATTGGCCCCTCAATATGCTCTGGCATACAACAATAAAGGGAATGCTTTACAAGAGCTAAAGTATTTCAATGAGGCGGTTGATTGTTATAACAAAGCACTTGCATTGGGTATTTGTGCAGACGGCTCATTTACAGGCATTGGGATGGTGCTCCAGCAAGTGAGCCGCTACGAGGAAGCAATCTCATTTTTTGATAAGGCAATAGAGTTAAATCCGCAGTATGTTGAGGCCTGGACAAATAAGGGCATAGCTTTAAAGTCCCTGAGGCGCTTTGAGGAGGCATTGGTTTGCTTTGATGAAGCTTTGGCTCTTAGAGAAAATAATGCCGATGCATGGGCCAATAAGGGTTCGGCCCTCAACGAAATGAACCGGTATGAAGATGCATTGATTTGCTTTGATCAGGCCTTAAAACTGAGCCCTAAGCATGCCTTAACTTGGTATAACAAAGGCATTAATTTTGCTGATCGCAAATTATTTAGCGAATCGTTACATGCATATGAACAAGCAATTATTTTGCGGCCTAATTATGCAGATGCTAAATGGAATAAAGCCCTAATAGATTTAACGGTAGGCAACTTCAAGAATGGTTGGGATCTTTACGAGTCCAGATGGCTAAGTAAAAATCCACCCTCGAGAAGACATCAAGATATTCCGCTGCTTGATAATTTCGATAGTTGCACTGGTAAGACCATACTCATTTGGTCAGAGCAGGGATTAGGTGATACCTTCCAGTTTTCGAGATACGTCAATAAGTTGATTGAGCTGGGTGTGAATCTTATATTTGAGGTCCAGCCAGCACTTAAGATATTGATGGCCAATCAATTTAGCTGCCCCTTAATTGACTTTGATGATCCGATTACTGTAAAAGTTGATTACCAGATTCCTCTTTTAAGCTTGCCACTTTTATTTGGTACAGAATTAAATACCATTCCTCATGCAGAGTCCTATCTGAGGTGTGATGAGCAAAAATCTCAGGTCTGGAAAGCAAAACTCTCAAACTCTTCTAACCTAAGAGTTGGGCTGGTATGGAGTGGCGGGTTTAGAGCTGATCAACCTGATGCCTGGCCGATTAATGAGCGGAGGAATATTCCCCTGTCAAAAATTGCTAAGCTGCAGGAGATTTCGGGAGTCGATTTTTTCAGCCTTCAAAAAGGCGATCCCGCAGAATCTGAGCTAAGACTAGAAAAAATAAAATATTGGCCAGCTGACAATTTATTCAATTATGTCGATGAACTCAAAGATTTTTCCGATACAGCAGCCCTGATTAATAATCTTGATCTCATTATTTCAGTAGATACCTCAACAGCTCACCTTGCAGCTGCTATGGGAAAAAAAGTTTGGCTGTTAAATCGCTATGACTCTTGTTGGCGTTGGATGGATGGCCAGGAGGATAGCCCCTGGTACCCAAGCTTAAAGATCTATAACCAAGTGCATCCTGGCAACTGGGATGAAGTAATCAGCAGGGTGAGCATCGACTTAAAAGATCTGACTCACAAGGAATAAGAATTTCTGTTAATTTATATAATTAATTTGATTTCAGCACAAATCGACCAAGGCAGACCATCATGTTATTGAAGAAAATCAGTATTGCACTTTGTTTTGCTTTTATTACCGGAACGGCTCTGGCTGATAGCAAGGTTAAGTGGGGATATGAGGGCAATATTGGCCCGGCAAATTGGGGTGACTTAAGTTCAGAATTTGCAATGTGTAAAACTGGAAAAGTACAGGCGCCGATTGATATTCCATCCAAGAATCTAGCCAAAGCATCTACTCCAATCCAAACTTTTTACCACGCCTCTAAAGCTAAAGTAATTAATAACGGCCATACCATTCAGGTAGATTTTCCAGATGGCGGGTACGCCAGCTTGTCTGATGAAGATTTTAATATTGTGCAATTTCACATGCATGCCCCTGGCGAAGAGACGGTCGATGGAAAGCGTTATCCATTTAATGCCCACTTAGTCCACTTTAATCCGGGTGACAATGAGGGCGATAGTGAGGCAGGCAAATTGGCCGTTATTGGAATTTTCTTCCAAGAGGGTAAAGAGAATATGGCACTTAAGCCTATTTTTGATGTGATGCCTACTAAGATAGGGAAAGTTGTAATGAAAGAAAAATTTGACATCAATACACTTATGCCTAAGTCCCTCGCTTATTACAGTTATGCTGGCTCATTAACAACTCCGGGCTGTGGCGAAGGTGTAACTTTTTATATCTTGAAAACTCCAGTTGAGATGTCGGCTGCCCAACTGGTGCAGTTCAAGAAAATTTTCCCAATGAATGCTCGACCAGTTTTACCTTTGAATAGCCGCAAAGTTTCTGAGACAAATTAATTAGTATTTTGGTCTTTTACAAGGACGAAATGACCAACTACAACGAGCTACCAAAAAACCTTCCTGTTCCCAAAGACGATGGCGCTACTGATCATCTCATCGGAATGAGGCTTCCAAGAGTTTCATTGAAAGCCACGAATGGAGCGATCATTCATCTTGGGGATATCGAGGGCAAAGCCGTTATTTATTGCTACCCGATGACAGGTCAACCCAATGTTGCTCTTCCCGAGGGCTGGGATCAAATCCCTGGAGCTAGAGGCTGCACCCCACAAAGTTGTGCCTATAGAGATCACTATCAGGAACTACAATCACTTGGTGCCGAAGTCATTGGCTTAAGCGTCCAAACGACTGGGTATCAGAAAGAGATGGCGGAAAGACTGCATTTGCCATTTCCGGTTGTGAGTGACGTAGAGTATCAATTTCAGAAGGCACTTAATATGCCAACTTTTATTGCTGCAGGCACGACCCTATTAAAGCGGGTTACCTTGATTGCAAATCATGGAGTGATTGAGGCGGTTCATTATCCAATTTTTCCGAGTGATAGCGATGCTGCTTGGGTGATTAACTATTTGAAAAGCCACTAGTTATTTAGGATTTGTCAGAATGAAAAAAGTATTCAGTAAAGCATTGACACTCGCTATTTATTTGAGTCTTTGCTCAACAAGCTCGTTTGCAGCCCCGTCTGTATCTCCTTTCTATCAGGCAGTTAGTAAGATGACACCTGATGGCAAGTTAGGTAGTGTTATTAAGCGGGAGCAAATTGAGACAGCAATTGCAGGGGCACAAGCTTGGCGGATTGCCTATATTTCTTCTGATGTTGGCAATAGAAAAACAATTTCCACTGCACTAGTGGTTGTACCGACAGGTAAGCCTCCGGCTGAGGGTCGGCCTGTAATGGCATGGGCACATGGCACTACGGGCACTGCCCAAAACTGCGGACCATCGCAGCTTACTAATCCTGCCGTTCCTTTAAATGAATACTTTTTATTAGATGGAAACTCATGGAGTGATTATGGGCTGCCAAATGTAGAGCAATTTATTAAAGAGGGCTATGTCGTTGTCGGCACAGATTATCAAGGTCAGGGTGGTGGTGGCAAGCATCAGTATGCGGTTGCTATTACTCAGGCAAAAGATACGATTGATTCGATTAGGGCAGTTGGTTCGATGAAAGAAACCGGAGCGGGCAAGAAAGCCATTATTTATGGATGGTCCCAAGGGGGTGGAACTGCGATTGCTGCAGCAAGCATGCCAGACTACATCGCACAAAGAGGAACAGCATTTGATGGCATTGACCCAGTAGGATTTGTGGCGCTAGCCCCCTATGACGTTGCAGTCACTATGCCCGGCAGCAATCTTGATCAAGCAATATCTGAAAAAATGATTAGCCAACTAACGACAAGCTTCTCAGACAATATATTTAATTTTGCTCATTTCTCAATGTCTTTATGGGGAACGCAAGCAGCTTTTCCGCATCTGAAATTAACCGATTTATTGACCGATGAAGGTGCTAAAGTTGTTGACCAAATTTATTCCAATAAGTGCCTCCACGCTTCTGTAGATACACTAAACTATGCCTATGGTTCAGGTTTCAAAAACTTATTAAAGCCACAAGCACAAAATACTTTAGCTTGGGCGCAAGCCTTTTTAAAGGGAAGTGTTAATCCAGTTAAGCCGGTAGCACCTGTAGTCATTTATTGGGGCACTAAAGATACCGTTGTGCCCCCTGTGATGGGCGAGCTCTACCAAAGGCAGATGTGTAAATTGGGCGGCATTATTGATAGGGTTCAATTGCCTGGAGAGCAGACGCATTTTTCAACCCCAGGATCTTCAGCCCCTTTATATATGCCCTGGATTAAAGATCGGCTTGCTGGCAAACCGCCGGGTAATAAATGCCCACAAAATTAAAGCCATCTTTTACGTCTCATGATCTCTTCTGATCTGATCCTTCAGGCCCTAGTCCTAGGTCTTCTTGGCTTGGGCGCCGGCGTTCTGGGCGGGGTGATTGGTTTTGGCACAACGATCATATTGATGCCAGCGCTAGTGTATTTCTACGGACCTATTCAAGCTATTCCCGTCATCGCGCTAGTTGCCACAGTTGCAAATCTTTCGCGGATATTTTTGTGGTGGGGCTTAATAAATTGGAAAGTGTGCTTTGTCTATAGCATTACAGCAATCCCCGCCGTAATCTTAGGTGTGAAC
>Ga0007797_1000568_pt1 | contig 11182 bp, 10 predicted proteins | sample CryBogmetaGMA25M_FD_60364 | JGI IMG/M metagenome (GOLD analysis project Ga0007797, IMG submission 60364) | Freshwater microbial communities from Crystal Bog, Wisconsin, USA - MA2.5M | ecosystem: Environmental > Aquatic > Freshwater > Lake | place: Crystal Bog, Wisconsin, USA | collected 2009-07-06 | reverse complement strand
CGGCGGGAGGGCGCCGACCAGGAAGCCCAGGGCCAGGCCAGCGACGACCATCTGCCCTGGCTGGATCGCGGCATCGGTTCCTCCCCCTTCCGCAGCCAGCTGCCCCGCTATGCCGAGCGCCTGGCCAGCCCCCCCACCAGCGACCAGCTGCGGCCCTACCCGGATCCCTCGGGCAACTTCGCGGCCTGGCCCGCCCACGGCGTGGTGCCGCCGATTCAGGGCGGCCGGGATGGCCGCGGCGGCCTGGAGTTCCTCAGCGATGCGGTAAGCCAGGCCTGTCTGTGCGTCGGCAGCGGCGCGGCCGACCGGCCCCTGCGGCTGCGTTGGTATGGCCGCCGGGCCCTGGAGGACAACGTCCAGTTCTGGAGTGCCACCAAATTCGTGGCGGCGCTGCAGCTGGTCTGCCAGGCCAACCGCCGCAGCCCGGGCACGCCGATCGGCCTCTGCCAGGTGCGCGCTGGCGACGGTTCGGCGGCGGCCCCCTTCGGCCAGCTGGTCACCGACATGGTGAGTTACGCGAAGGAGAGCCAGCGGAGCGGCAGCTCCAATGCGATCGGCTACATGCTCAAGCTGCTGCGCAACCCCGGTGAAGCGGACGTGCAGACCTGGCTGCGGGCCCTGACGGGCAATCCACGGCTGACGCTGCTGGGCCGCTACGGCTTCGACCCGCTGTTCGCCGCGGCCGAACTGGTGGGGCCGGCCGGGCCGCTGGTGGGACATCGGCCCATCGCGCCGACGCGCAATCTGGTCAGCGCCTACGACCTGGTGCGAGTGCTGGCCATGCTCGGCTGGCACCACCTGCTGCCGGCGGACGGCCGCCTGCCCGGCGCCCAGTGGGGCAGCCTGGCGACGGTGGTCGAGGGCCTGGGCCACGACACCGCCCGCTACCTGGATGGCGCCCTGGAGCGGCTGGGGCTGCTCAATGCCGTGGCCGAGCCGGTGATTCTCTCGAAGATGGGCTACGGGGCTGAAACCGGGGATGCGGGTATCGATGCCCTCAGCTACGCCGCCTTCGCCAGCTTCCAGGACACCCGCCAAAGCCCCCGGCGGCAGCGCAGTTTCGCCTTCGCCCTGCGGATTCCCACCCGCCCCGGCCGGGGGGTGGCCGATGACGCCCGCATGGCCGCGGAGGTGACTGAGATCGTGCGGCGGATCTTCGCCGAGGAAATCCGCTGAGCGAGGGGCTGGCTACGGTGAAACCACCCGTGGAAACCGTCATGACCCGACCGATCCGCCCCGTCCTGCTCGCCGTCGGCCTGGGCCTGCTGGCCCTTGGCGCGGCTCCCGCCGGTGCAGCCCTGCTCCCCTGCAGCAGCACCGAGCAGGCCGCCGCCGCCCCCTGCGACCAGCCGGCCGAGCCCCCCTGCGTGGCGACTCCCTGCCGCTGAGGGCCACGGCTTCACACACCGTTACCTGATGATGGGGTGACCGCGTCGCCGCGGCGACCCCTCGCGCCTGAACCGATGACCGCAGCCCCGTCCGCCGCCGCCGCCAGCGCCGCCTCTCCTGCCGGCGCCGGCTTCGACCGCTCCGACTGGGCCAGCGCCTTCCGCAACGTCAGCGAGGAGCTCAGCGATGTGCCGCTCAGCGCCAGCCGCGGCAGCCTTCCCGCCGAGCTGGGCGGCACCCTCTACCGCAACGGCCCAGGCCGGCTGGAGCGCGGCGGCCACTGGGTGCACCACCCCTTCGATGGCGACGGCATGATCACCGCCCTGCGCTTCGACGGCGGGGGCCTGCGGCTGACCAACCGCTTCGTGCGCACGGAGGGCTGGCAGGCCGAGGAAAAAGCCGGCAAGCCGCTCTACCGCGGCGTGTTCGGCACCCAGAAGCCCGGCGGCCTGCTGGCCAACGCCTTCGACCTGCGCCTCAAGAACATCGCCAACACCCATGTGGTGAAGCTGGGCGATCAGCTGCTGGCCTTGTGGGAGGCCAGCTCCCCCCACGCCCTCAACCCCGACAGCCTCGAGACCAAGGGGATCACCCTGCTCGATGGCGTGCTCAAGCCCGGCGAGGCCTTCAGCGCCCATCCCCGCTTCGATCCCGGCCACCATGGTGCGGAGCGGATGGTGAGCTTCGGCGTGAAGAGCGGCCCGCGCAGCACGATCCGGCTGATGGAGTTCGCGGTGGCGGACGACCCGACCAGCGGCATCAAGGCCGGCCAGCTGCTGAGTGAGCGCTCCGACAGCTTCAACGGCTTCGCCTTCCTGCACGATTTCGCGATCACCCCCAACTGGGCGGTGTTCCTGCAGAACGCGATCGCCTTCAACCCGCTGCCGTTCGTGCTGGGCCAGAAGGGAGCCGCCCAGTGCCTGGCCTCCAGGCCCGGCGGCCAGGCCCAGTTCTGGTTGATCCCCCGCGATGGCGGCGCCTTCGCCGGCGAGCAGCCCCGGATCGTGCCGGCGCCGGCTGGTTTTGTCTTCCACCATCTCAACGCCTGGGAGGAGCGCGACACGGTGGTGGTGGAATCGATCGTTTACAGCGATTTCCCCTCCATCGGTCCGGAAACCGACTTCCGCAGCATTGATTTCGACGATCTGCCGCCAGGCCAGCTGGACCGCTGCCGGATCGATCTCACCGCCGGCAGCCTCAGTATCGAGCGGCTAAGCGAACGCTGCTGTGAATTCGGCATGGTCAACCCGGCACGCCAGGGGCTGCCGGCCCGGTTCGGCTGGATGGCGGTGACCGCCCGGGAGAGCGGCAACGATCCGCTGCAGGCCATCCAGAAGCTCGATCTGATCAGCGGCGAAGGCAAGGTGTGGAGCGCCGCGCCGCGGGGCTTCGTGAGCGAGCCGGTGATGGTGCCCAGGGCCGGAGCCACGGCCGAAGATGACGGCTGGGTGCTCTGCATCGTCTGGAACGGAGCCCGCTGCGCCAGCGATCTGGTGATCCTCGATGCCGCGTCCCTGGCGGAAGTGGCGGTGGTGGAACTGCCTCTGGCGATTCCCTATGGCCTGCATGGCAGCTTTGTGGCGGCCTGAGGGCTGCGGTCTCCACAGGCTCGGGGGCCGCGATCAAGATCCCGGGGGCTGCGCTGAGCCAGTCCCCTTGGATGGCTGTTGGCTGCCTGAGCACAAACCAGACAGCCAGGGTTGAGAAACAGGCAGGTGTTGAGGAATTAAGGGTTAGTGGAAGGGACCTGGGGGAGGCAGACCACGCGGAGGCCGAAGGTGGACCACTCGGCGCGAGGAGACTCAAGGTTACGGAAGGCCGAACGGCACTTTGCGGGCATGTTTGCCCATGAACCACCGCGCAGCACCCTTAAATTCATCTTCTTGTTATCACCACTCTTCAGATCTTTGTCGTCCACCCAGGCCGACCCATCTACAGGCGCTTCCGAATAGTTGTCTTGCCACTCATCAAGGCACCATTCCCATACGTTTCCGTGCATGTCCTGCAGGCCCCAGGCATTGGCAGGAAACCGCCCAGCGGAAGTGGTTTGATCTAAGTGGACGCCCCTTGGTCCGTTGGCATAACTATAATCGCCGTCGTAATTCGCCAGCTGCGGGCTGATCGTCTCCCCAAAGGTAAATGGCGTGGTGGTTCCCGCGCGGCAGGCATATTCCCACTGGGCTTCGCTCGGCAGCGTGTACTTGCGGCCCGTGCGTTGACTGAGCCGGTTGCAGAACTCCATCGCCTCGAACCAGCTCACCTGCTCCACCGGCCGCTGATCGCTGTCGGCAAAAAGATCGGGGTCGGCATGGTAGGCAGGGGAGGCCTTCAGCTGCAGGCTCCACCGCTCCCCCGCCCTTGGCTGCCACTCGGCCACCGCCCGCCACTGGGCCTGGGTGATCGGCGTCTGGCCCATCAGAAACGCTTCCAGCCGCACCAGGAGCTGGGGGCCTTCTCGCTGAGACCGCTCCGGTTCATCAGCGGGGGAGCCCATCAGAAATTCCCCCGCCGGGATGGGCAGCAGCCGCAGACTCACCCCCTCCCCCAGCTCCTCTGCCGCGCTCTTCAGCTGCAGCTGCCGCCGCTCCAGCCGCCACTGGCCTGCCACCTGCCGCAGCTGGGCGGTGGGCACGCTGAACGGCCGCCACACCAGCGCGGCGGGGCGCGGATCTGGCTCCGGGTCGGGCTTCGGGTCGGGCACAGGCTCTGGCTCGGGGTCGGGCGCCGGCGCCCGAGCGGCGCTGGGCAGCGGCGCCCCCAGCGCATCGCGGACCGTCTCGGCGATCGTCTTGAGCGCCCGCTGCTGCTGGGGACCGCTGAGCTCCTCCAGGTAGTGATCCAGCGGCAGCACCGCCTGATATTCATGGATCGGCGTGTGCTCCACCAGGCAGGGGCTGAGGCTCACCCACAGGATCCGCACACCCTCGGCCTCCGCCGCCGCCAGCAGCCGGGGCACCTCCTCGTTCATCACGAACTCCGAGGCCAGGAAGGCATCGCTCACCAGCAGCAGCGCCACCTGCGCCTGTTGCAGCGCCGTTTCAATCGCCTGGCGCCACTTCGCCCCCGGCTCGATCTGGCTGTCGTCCCAGAGCTTGAGCTCCTGGTTGGTATTGCGCAACAGCGGCGCCATCATCCGCTGCAGCCGGTCCACCCAGGACCGATCAGCGCGGGTGTAGCTGATGAAAACGTGCCGGCGAAGGGAATCTGCGGAGGGCACGCCATGGCCGGATGCGTGGCGCCATTTTGCCAGCAGCAGCGACCTGCACGGCTGAGGGGCGGAGCTGGCGAGCAGGTGTTCCTTCTTCGCCGAACAGCACCTGCTCAGGTCGATGCCGCCCCTCGGGAGTCTGCGAAAAACCCAGCCCGTCTGCGGGACAGTCTGACCGGGCGTGGGTTCAGCTCAGGGGATGGGCTGGCTGGGCGGACGAGGCCTGCTCGGCGAGCACCTGCTCCAGCCCCTCGAGATCCGCGTCGGTGATCTTCGTCTGCATCGGGCAGTGCTTGGGGCCGCACATCGAGCAGAACTCGGCCTGCTTGTAGATATCGGCCGGCAGGGTTTCGTCGTGGTATTCGCGGGCGCGCTCGGGGTCGAGGCTGAGATCGAACTGTTTGTTCCAGTCGAAGGCGTAGCGGGCGCGGCTCAGTTCGTCGTCGCGGTCGCGGGCACCGGGGCGGTGGCGGGCGATGTCGGCGGCGTGGGCGGCGATCTTGTAGGCGATCAAGCCGTTGCGCACGTCCTCGGGGTTGGGCAGGCCCAGGTGCTCCTTAGGGGTGACGTAGCAGAGCATCGCCGTGCCATACCAGCCGGCCATCGCCGCGCCGATCGCACTGGTGATGTGGTCGTAGCCGGGGGCGATGTCCGTCACCAGCGGACCGAGCACATAGAAGGGCGCCTCGCTGCACTCCTCCATCTGCTTGCGCACGTTGAACTCAATCTGGTCCATCGGCACATGGCCGGGACCTTCCACCATCACCTGGATATCGTGCTTCCAGGCGCGGCGGGTGAGCTCACCGAGGGTCTTCAGTTCGGCCAGCTGGGCCTCATCGGAGGCATCGTGCAGGCAGCCCGGCCGCAGCGAATCACCGAGGGAGAAGCTGCAGTCGTAGCGCTTGAAGATCTCGCAGATGTCGTCGAAACGGGTGTATAGCGGATTCTGCTTGTGGTGATGAAGCATCCACTGGGCCAGGATGCCGCCGCCACGGCTGACGATGCCGGTGAGCCGGCCCTTCACCTTGGGCAGGTGTTCGATCAGCAGACCGGCGTGAATCGTCTGATAATCAACACCCTGCTGGCAGTGCTTTTCAATGATGTGCAGGAAGTCGTCTTCGCTGAGCTTCTCGATGGAGCCGTGCACACTTTCGAGGGCCTGATACACCGGCACGGTGCCGATCGGCACCGGCGAGGCCTTGATGATGGCCGTGCGCACCTCATCAAGGTTGACGCCGCCGGTGGACAGATCCATCACCGTATCGGCGCCATACTTCACCGCCAGCTCCAGCTTCTTGAGCTCCTCGCTCACATCGCTGGCGTTGGGGGAAGCGCCGATGTTGGCGTTCACCTTGCAGCTGCTGGCGATGCCGATCGCCATCGGCTCGAGGTTGGGGTGGTTGATGTTGGCCGGGATGATCATCCGCCCCCGGGCCACCTCCTCCATCACCAGCGATTCCGGCAGTTTCTCGCGGCGGGCCACATGGGCCATCTCCTCGGTGACAACCCCTTGCCGGGCGTAGTGCAGCTGCGTGACATTGGCGCTGCCGCGACGCTTCTCAATCCAGGCGCTGCGCATAGGAGATCCGGCGATGGGGCGTCAGTGGGCGTCGATGGGCGTCTGGGGGTGGGGTAACGCCGAGGCCGAGGCTCAACCGGTTCCGATTCGACGCAACCCTCATGGGTGTGGTCGCACTTCCCTGCGCCGGCATGACCCGGATCAGGTTCGGAGGGTGTGATCTCAGCCCGCGTAGGGCACCCCTAGTGACAAACGAAACCTAGCAAGGCTGCAAGCCATCCAGAGCGGCCGCCACGACGCGATGGTCGGGATCGGTGCGGGCGGTGCGCAGGCGATCGCGGGCTGCGCTGGCGGACGGTTCCAGCCCCTGCCGCAGCAGTCGCCCCAGGATCTCGCAGCCCCCCACCCGCACGGTGCCGTCGCCGTCGGCGAGGGCCATCAGCGCCAGCTCCAGCAACCATTCCGGCGCCATCTCCGCCTGCTCCGCCAGGGCCGAGAGGATGCTGCAGCGCACCAGCCACTGGTCATCCGCCGCGAAGGCCTCCCGCAACAGGGGCCAGGCCCTCACCACGCCGTAGCTGGCCAGGGAGTTGGCGGCTTCGGCGCGGACATTGGCATCATCGTCCTGGCGCAGGCTGGTCGTCAGGGCCTGCCAGCCGGCCTCACCGCGCTTGACGCCCAGGCCGGCGCAGGCGAGCGAGCGGACGACGAAGGAGCGCTGTTCGAGACCGAGCAACAGCAGCGGGATCGCCTCCGCCTCGGCGCAGCCCCGCAGCCCCGCCAGGGCGGGCATCGCCCGGGCCGGATCACCGCTGACGATCGCCTCCCGCAGGGCCGGCAGATCGGGAGAGAGCTGGCTCATCGGCTCGGGGTCAGGGCCCATCGGCAGGAACGCCATCGTGGCGCAGGGCCCGCAGCAGTTCGGCCCGGCGGCGGCGGCGACGCACGCTGCTGGTCAGCAGCAGGCCGGTGCCGATCAGCAGGGCCGGCAGCGCCTTGAGCCGGTCGCGATCGGGACTGTGCAACAGGGCCAGCAGCGCCAGGGCCATCAACAGGGGCGAGGCAAGGCCGAAGAGGACCCGCCGCAGCCGGGCGCCCTGATGCGGGGTCCTGCCGGTGGGGAATGGCATCAGGCGCCGTGCCCCTGCCAGCGCAGCAGGCTGAGGGTGAGCACCTTCACCCCCACCTCCAGGCAGGCCTCATCCGGGGCGAAGCTGCCGCTGTGCAGCGGCGCGCAGCCCGCCGGGCCGGCCACCCCGAGACGGAACATCGTGCCGCGCAGGTCCCGCAGGAGCTCCGCGAAGTCTTCGGCACCGAGGGAGGGCTGCTCCAGCCACTGCACCTGCGGGCGACCCAGCAGCTCCGTGGCGACCTCCGCCACCAGGGCGGTGAGGTCGGGGTCGTTGTGCACCGGCGGCGAGATCGGTCGGTAGTGGACCCGGGCATCGCCGCCATGCCCGCGGCAGAGGGCCCGCACCGTGTCCTCGATCCAGCCCGGCAGGCGGCCATGGAGGTCGGGGTCGAGGCAGCGCACGGTGCCCACCAGCCGCACGTGATCGGCAATCACATTGAACGCCTTGCCCCCTTCGATCCGGCCGAAACTGACCACCACCGGATGCAGGGCATCGAGCTGGCGGCTGATCGCCTCCTGCAGGCCACTCACCACCCTGGCGGCAATCCAGATCGCATCGGTGCTCTGGTGGGGCCTGGCGCCGTGGCCGCCCTCGCCGAGCACCTCCACCTCCAGTTCACCGGCGGCCGCGGTGAAACTGCCGCTGCGCACGCCGATGCTGCCCACCGGCAGGCTCGGGAAAACATGGACACCGAACAGGGCCTGCAGGCCCTCGGTGGCACCATCCGCCCGCATCCAGGCCGCTCCCTGGGCCGTCTCCTCCGCCGGCTGGAACAGCAGCCGCACCCGGGAGCGCAGCCGTTCAGGGCGCAGGGCCAGCAGCCGGGCCACCCCGAGACCGACGGTGGTGTGCAGGTCGTGGCCACAGGCGTGCATCAGGCCCTGCTGGGTGGAGGCGTAATCCAGGCCGGTGCGCTCCTCCACCGGCAGGGCGTCCATGTCGACCCTCAGCCCCACCAGGGGTGCACCGACCGGCCCCAGTTCGGCCACCACCCCGGTGCGCCCGACCCCCTCGCGCACGTCCCAGCCGCAGTGGCGCAGCTCGCCTGCCACCAGGGCCGCCGTCTGCTGCTCATGGCCGCTCAGCTCGGGGTGGCGATGCAGATGGCGCCGCAGCTGGATCAGCTCAGGCAGCAGCTCCTGCAGGGGCTGGTCAAGCCCGAGGCCCTGCCAGCTGGCGGTGGGTACCTGGGGATGGGTCATCGCCGGTGGGGAAGCAAGCGGGGTGGGCGGGGTCGGATCCGGGAGCTGGGCTGCGGCACCACCGGGCCGCCGCCGGTCTCAGGAGTCGAGGGCCAGGAACTGCCCCAGGGCCTCGACAGGCTGCGGCGGCCACCGCCTGATCCCGGACAACCATTCTCTCTGCCGGTAGCGGGAATCGAGACCGGAGGCCGCCGCCCAGTTGCTCTCGGCCTCGCCCCGGGCCCCGCGGCGCCAGAGCAGGGCGGTGAGGCCGGCCCGGGCATCGGCGAACAGTGGATAACGTCGGATCAGATGGCGCAGCTGCGTTTCGGCCAGCTCCAGGTCGCCCTGCTGGAAGGCGGCCAGGGCGGCGCTGGAGCGGGCCATGGCGAAACCGGGCCGGGCGGCAGCGGCCGCCTCGAAGCAGCGCCTTGCCGCCGACCAGTCGCCTTCGGAGCCGCGCACATTGCCGAGGTTGTACAGGGCGGAGGCGTCGTCCGGATCCCTGGCCAGGATCCAGTCGTAGTCGGCGGCGGCGGCCTGCCAACGGCCCAGGGCCTCTTCGGCAGTGCCGCGGTTGAGGTGGGGATCGGGATTGGCGGGATCAAGGGCGATGGCCCGCTCCTGGTCGCTGATCGCCCCGAGCGGATCGCCGAGGGCCAGACGCACGTTGCCGCGGTTGCTCCAGGCGGCGGCCTCGCTGGGCGCCTGCTCCAGCACCTGATCCCAGAGGGGCAGGGCATCACCGAAGCGGCCGTCGCGGCTGGCGCTGAGGGCCTGCTCGAAGAGGCTGGCCAGGGATGGCGCAGCAGGCGTTGCCGCCAGGACAGGCGGCCCCGGCAGCAGCAGCAGCGCCGCGGCCAGCAGGGCAAGCAGACCGGCCCGCAGCGCCTGCGCGCCGAGCCGCAGCACCACCGCACTCATGCCACCCCCTCCGTGCAGCTGCCCAGATGGGCCCGGCCGGCGGCGGTCACCACCCGGCCCCGCGGGGTGCGCTGCAGAAAACCGAGCTGGAGCAGAAAAGGCTCCACCACCGACTCCAGGGTGGTGGGGTCCTCGCCGAGGCCGGCGGCGAGGGTCTCAAGGCCCACCGGCCCGCCGTCGTAGCCCTCCAGCAGCAGGGTGAGTAGCCGCCGGTCGCTGGCATCCAGACCGCGGCCATCGACCCGGTGCAGGCTGAGGGCCTCATCGACCAGCCCGGCGCCGATGCAGCCATGGCCGCCCACCGCCGCCACATCGCGGACCCGGCGCAGCAGTCGGTTGGCGATCCGGGGCGTGCCGCGGCAACGGCGGGCCACCTCCAGGGCCGCCGCCGGCTCCAGCTCGATCTTCAGCAGGCTGGCGGCCCGCTGCACGATCGCCTGCAGATCGTCGACGCCGTAGAACTCCAGCCGCTGGATCAGACCGAAGCGATCCCGCAGCGGCGAACTGAGCGATCCGGCCCGGGTGGTGGCCCCCACCAGCGTGAACGGCGCCACCGGCAGGCTGCGGGTGCGGGCCGTGGTGCCCTTGCCGACGGTGAGATCGAGGCGGAAGTCTTCCATCGCCGGATAGAGGATCTCCTCGGCCACCCGGTTGAGGCGGTGGATCTCGTCGATGAACAGCACCTCGTGGGGCTGCAGATTCACCAGCAGGCCGACGATGTCGCGGGGGCGCTCCAGGGCCGGGGCGCTGGTGATCCGGCAGCGCACGCCGAGCTCCTCGGCCAGCACCAGGGCCATGGTGGTCTTGCCGAGGCCGGGCGGTCCGTAAAGGAGCACGTGGTCGAGGGGTTCGCCGCGGCTGCGGGTGGCCTCCACGGCGATGCCAAGCACCTGCTTGAGCTCCCGCTGACCGATGTAATCGGCCAGGCGGCGGGGGCGCAGCGAGTCCTCGCGGGACGCAGCTGTGGCATCGACGGCCGCTGCGGCCGGGCTGAGCTCCTCCGGATCCGGCCGTGGATCCAGCAGCGGCCGCCGCCGGCCATCGGCGCTGGTACCGGCGCTGGAGGAAACGATCGCCATGGCAGGCAGGGTAACCGGCATCACCGGGGCGGCGCGCTGGGGGATCACGGAGCAGGCGTGACCTCTAGGGTCGGAACACGGTGGTAGGCGGGGCAGGTGCCATGGCGAAGGGTCCGGGTAGGGCAGGCGGCAAGGGCAAGGGGCAGGACCCGGCCCACAAGCTGCTGGCCGACAACCGCTTCGCCCGCCATCAGTACGAGATCCTCGAAACCCTGGAAACCGGCGTCGAACTGCTGGGCACCGAGGTGAAATCGATCCGGGCGGGTCAGGTGAATCTGCGCGATGGCTTCTGCCTGATCCGCCAGGGCGAGCTGCAGCTGCACAACGTGCACATCTCGCCCCACAGCCATGCCGGCCGCTTCTTCAACCACGATCCGCTGCGGGTGCGCAAACTGCTGGCCCACCGCAAGGAGATCGAGCGGCTGCGTATCGCCCTGGAGCAGAAGGGGCTCACCCTGATCCCGCTCAACCTGCACCTGAAGGGCTCCTGGATCAAGCTGAACCTCGGCCTCGGCAAAGGGCGCAAGCTGCACGACAAGCGGCAGGAGGAGCGGAATAAGCAGGAGATGAAAGATGCCCGCGCCGCCATTGCCCGGCTCTGAGCTGGCCCGCCTGTGCAATGGCCCACCTCTGAACCGGCCTAGGGATTGGCCGGGGCGGCCGGAGCGGCGGCGGGTGCCCCCGCCTCCGGGGTGCCGGTTTCGCTGCGGGGCGTCGTCTCCAGCGGCGGTGGCGCCTGGGGCGGCGGG